>Ga0163144_10004546_pt1 | contig 31170 bp, 25 predicted proteins | sample OliLak19BULKMAT1_FD_123175 | JGI IMG/M metagenome (GOLD analysis project Ga0163144, IMG submission 123175) | Freshwater microbial mat bacterial communities from Lake Vanda, McMurdo Dry Valleys, Antarctica - Oligotrophic Lake LV.19.BULKMAT1 | ecosystem: Environmental > Aquatic > Freshwater >... | reverse complement strand
TGAGGATGATGGACTAAGTAATAAATTTATGTCAAAAGTAACCAGTCAATTTGTATGTCAAAGTTGTGGCGCCACGTTTAGTAAGTGGAGCGGTAAATGCATGCAGTGTGGTGCATGGGATAGTCTCGTAGAGTCAGCCCCACTTACAGTAAACGCAAAAGTAGGTAATGTCGCTGCTGCAAAGCCAGACAAACTATCGGAAATAAAAGCGGCCAAAGTACCGCGCATGAGTACAACTATCGGTGAGGTTGATACGGTGCTTGGGGGCGGTATCGTGCCTGGCTCATTAATTCTATTAGCCGGCGACCCAGGAATTGGTAAGAGCACTTTGGTATTGCAATTAGCTGGTATACTTTCAGGCCAAAAGATGAATGTACTTTATGTGAGTGGTGAAGAAAGTGCTAGTCAAATAAAACTGCGTGCTGAGCGTATTATTGGCCTCAGCGAAAACTTTGATTTTGTTGCTACAACTGATCTTGATAGTATTATTAGCTTAGTTAATAAAGACAATTATGACTTAGTAGTAGTAGACTCTATTCAGACTATGAGCTCTGCGGCGAGTGCTTCTGCAGCCGGTACCATTAGTCAAGTTACTAACGGCGCTAGTAGCTTAATGCAAGCAGCTAAGAGTACTAATACGGCATTTATTTTGATAGGTCATGTTACTAAAGATGGTAATCTAGCCGGGCCACGCTTGCTTGAGCATCTTGTCGATGTAGTTTTATATCTAGAAGGTGATCGGTTCGGAATGGTTAAGTTTTTGCGCGGGGTTAAGAATCGTTTTGGTGCAACTGATGAGGTGGGAATACTAGAAATGACCGGTACGGGCCTACAACCCGTCAAGAACCCCAGTGGATTATTATTAGAAGAACGTAGCTTGGCGCCAGGTAGTGTGGTATTTGCAGCTATGGAGGGGAGCAGGCCGTTGCTAGTAGAAGTGCAGGCTCTGGTGAGCCCTAGTGTGTTTGGATTTCCTAAGCGAGCTAGTGTGGGTGTAGACCTAAATCGTCTCAATATGTTGTGTGCTGTTTTGACCAAACGAGGTGGTATAAATTTGAGTGCATCTGATGTATATGTTAATATTGTGGGTGGACTCAAAATAACTGAGCCAGCAATTGACCTAGCAATTATCTGTGCACTGGCTTCAGCGCACAAAAATGTCATTATAGATTCTCACTTGGTTGTATTTGGTGAAGTTGGCTTGAGTGGTGAGATTCGTACGGTAAATAATACTGAGCGTCGCCTGCGTGAAGCAAAAAAACTTGGCTATAAGTCTGCCCTCACCTCACCTCACAGCAGTCTTAAGGGAATGAAGCTACCAAGCAGTATTGGTGAAGCAGTTCAAATTATTACAAAAAAATAACAACAGAAGGAAAACATGATAGAAATTATATTATTAGTACTAGTATTAACAGTTGCTGTACTCTCAGCTTGCGTATTACTACTTATTAAACAGAACAATACATCTAGCCCGGTTAAAACAAAAACAAAATCTACCACCAAAAATACAGCAGCAAAAAACCAAATACTCGTTGACACCAGCGCAATTATTGATGGCAGAATCGCCGATATCGTTAAGACTGGATTTGTGCCGGGTAAACTCTTGGTTCCGCGCTTTGTTTTGGCTGAGCTTCAAAACATTGCCGATAGCGAAGAACCGATGCGCAGAAGTCGAGGCAGAAGAGGCTTAGAAATGTTAAATCTAATTCGCGAAAACTCTGCGGTAGAACTCGATATAATTGAAGAAAACCCAGAAGATGTAAAAGAAGTAGACCATAAGCTTGTCTACTTGGCTCGTGAATACGGTACTGATATTTTGACAACTGACTACAATCTCAATCGAGTTGCAACAATAGAACAAGTAAAAGTGCTCAATATTAATGAGCTCGCTAATGCCATTAAAGCCGTGGTAATACCTGGCGAGGCTATGCGCGTGAAGGTAGTACAAAAAGGCAAAGAAAAAAATCAAGGTCTTGCGTATCTAGAGGACGGCACAATGATTGTTGTAGAAAATGGCGATAAGTTACTCGGTAAAGAAATAGACGTAGAAGTCACACGCATTTTTCAAACTGTGGCTGGTAAAATGATTTTTGCGGTTGAGCAAGGTCAAGCAAGTAAAAAGCCTGCTCAGGCTAAAAAAAGCTATACTCCTAAACCAACTAGACCAAAACATTAGAAGTAGGGTAATAAAAAATAGTTGCGTCTTTATATATAGTAGTATATAATACTTGTACCTAGCTACATTCAATAGGCTCTAAGGAGTAATAATGCAAAGTCGTTGGGAGTACTTTAAAGTAGAGTACCATCAAGAAACCAGGTATTTCAATGTATTTAAGGTTTGGTTTTACTCAACTGTAGTTGTTTGTCTATGTATTGTAGTAGCCCTCTGGTGCTTCAGTACCCAAGAGAGAGCCGTAGCAAATATTGAGAGAACCACTTGGCCCAAAATCGATGCGCACATTATCAACCTCGATGGCCAGGTAGGATCTGCCATACCAACTACACAGCGCGCGACAGTGCAATATGTCGATCCTGTCAGTAACGTGACCAAAAGCGCCAACATTGACCTTATAGTTGGTGGCTGGAAGTTTGGTGATACCATACAAACTTGGGTAAAGACAGAGACCGGTGAAGTCTTTGCACCAAAACGGATCGGTGACAGGCCGTTTAGTACAGAGCCTGAAGTTCTACCTAGCTTCATTTTGAGTATTTCAAGCATTATCTTACTAATTGCCGGAATAATCTGTATCTACACATCCATAGTTATGCCAATTACGTTGAAGGGTTGCTACGCATCTGCTCAATATAAAGAAGCTCGCTCTAAGCTAAGAATGACCTCCTGAATTTCAGGAGGTTTTTTATTTTTCAAATAGAACGTATAATAACAGCACAACTATTATGCGATTTTCACATGTTATTCACCCAAATGGTACAATTCGTCAAAGACGCAACCGCCGCAAGCAACGCTGGCTGAGCCTTGGGTTTATTATTATCGTTCTTACAATTCTACTGATCGCAACTCGCTCAAATACTCTCAACTGGTACGAGTTTTATACATTCTTTTTTTCTAGTCTTTTTAGTGTGGTAATTGGCTATTTTATTGCAGCACTGCTAGCTGTAATTTTGGCTCTTGCTGCTACCAAAAATAAATTCATTGAAAATATCTTAGTGCCTTTTCTTGATGTAGCTCAGAGTTTTCCGACCTTTGCTTTGATACCAGTTCTACTTGTACTCTTTGGCACAAACAGGTGGGTGGTTATTATCTTTCTTGTAGTGACTATTATTTGGCCTATTACTTTTACTCTAATTGCGGCCATAAAATCAGAGAGAGAAGATCTCTCTGAGGCAGCTACAATTTATGGTGCACACGGTATAAAAAGATTGCGGTATTATCGCTTGCCAGATATGTTCCCGGCATTTATAACAGGCTCAATTATTGGCTGGGGCGAAGCCTGGGAGGCACTTATTGGTGCAGAAATTATTGCCAAAGTAACAGGGGTAGGAGCATATCTTGGAAAGCTCGGTGAGAACGGTAGTGTTGCTCAATTAATCGTAGGCATAACAATGTATCTATTCTTAATCTTTGTGCTCAATGAAATTATTTGGATTCCGCTACTTAATTATTCTTCGAGGTATCAAAATGAATAGCAAAAAACCCATTCAACTATTACGTATAAGTAAATGGTTTGACGAAAAAGGTGACAAACTAAGAGTATTAGAAGATGTAAGTTTTACTGTTCACCTGGGTGAATTTGTTTGTATTGTTGGGTCGAGCGGCGGTGGTAAAAGTACATTGCTGCGTATTTTAGCCGGCATAATTGAGCCAAGTGAAGGCAGAATAATTAATATGCCAACTGAGCTTGGTTTTGTGTTTCAAAACTTTGCTTTGTTTCCGTGGCTGACGGTGCATGAGAATATTGCCTTTGGCCTTACGATGGCTGGCTTAGATAAGAAACAAATAGAAGCTCGGGTGAAAGAAGAAGTAAAGCGCATTGGCTTACAAGGCTTTGAGCAGTCACATCCTAAAGAACTATCTGGAGGTATGAAGCAAAGAGTTGGTATTGCTCGAGCCTTGGCTATTCAGCCACAAGTACTCTTACTTGACGAGCCACTCTCGGCTCTTGATGAAATTACTGCCAAAAATTTACGTGCTGACATTTTGTCTATTTGGCAGCAAACACATAAATCTATTGTAATGGTTACTCATTTGGTAGAAGAAGCTGTTCAGCTGGCAGATACAATTGTAGTAATGAGCTCGCGACCAGGCAGGGTGCATAAAATTATTAAAAACACCTTACCCCGACCACGTGATACCCGAACAAAAGAATTTTTTAAATTAGTTGATGAAGTAGAAGGATTGCTGTAGAAACAAAAGAGAGTTATGGGTAGATTGGTGGCCCGCCATCGATCTTAATATAAAAACCCGGCGTACCAGGCTTGGGCCAGTTATATACGGGGCCATTTTTTGGGGCACCAATAGCAACATTTGTACTAGAGTACATCTGTGCTGTTCCGCTAGCACCAGTCAATGAACATGTTGTGGCTGTACAACTAAAACTCACACTAGGGCCACCACTTACATTTACTGACTGTGAATTACTTTGGGCATTATACAGACCACTATCATAGATTTTTGCAAAGTAGCTATGTACACCCGGGCTGACAACATCGTTGATTGTGACAACACTTGAGCCAGTTGTTTGAGAGCTAAAGACCGCACCATCTCTGTAGAAATCAACTCTATTGGTAGGGAATCTACCACCAACAATGTTAGCAGTAACTGTGACAGTTGTACTAACAGCATTTGCAGAAATACTAATAGCAGGAGGTGTATCTCCGCACTGGTGAAGGTCATCTTTATCAACAGGAATCACTCCGCCGGCATCATATCCAAGGCTACGAGCAAGTGCAGTAACAGGCGGGTTCCAGCGGTTGAATGATGGATCAGTCGGAGGGATTTCTGCTGTAATAGAAGCACCGGTGATTTCTTTTTTAGCATCAGCAGGCGTACAGTCGGTAGCTAATTTACCAGTAACCGTATCGATAGTAGCTTTTTGAGTAGCATCTGCTTTGACAAGAGAGTACCAGCTAGCAAAGATATCGGTACGGGTTTTCTTGGTATTTTGAGTTGGGGTTTTACCTGTATTTACATCAAGAGTAACTTGTTTGAGGCCCGGTGCTTGTGCAAACTGTTCTACTGGAGTGCCGTCAAGCGCACCCTTCATAAACTTGTTCCATATTGGTGCAGAAATTATACTGGCAGCTTGAGTCATTGGTTTATTATCATTATTACCCGCCCATACCGCCGTTACAATAGAGGGCGTATAGCCCATTGTCCAGGCATCTTTGTAATCTTCAGTTGTGCCAGTTTTGGCTGCGACAGGGCGATTGCCAAGCGTAAGAGGGTTATTACAGGTAAATACTCCTAAGCTACAGCGAGCATTGTTGTCACTCAAAATACTCGTTATTTCTGTAGCAACCTGCGCATCTATAACTTGTTTTGGCTTATTGGTTTCAGCATTTGCTTGGTCAATCACTTTACCCGATGAATCGGTAATTTTCGTCCAGTAGACTTGGTTGCGCTTCTGACCACTGTCAGCTAGCACAGAAAAAGCATTAGCCATGTCTACCATTTTTACTTCTCCTGCACCAAGAGCTAAGCTCAATCCATATTCATCAGCACTTCTGTCAAAGGTTGTAATACCCATATCTTTTGCTGTTCCTAAGAACTCATTAATGCCTCCAATATAGAGTGATTTTACAGCCGGTATATTGAGTGAGCTAGACAGCGCAGTTCTGGCAGACTGTACTCCGTAAAAACGACGAGTGTAGTTTTGAGGTTTATAGCCACCACCAAAGTCAGTTTGTACATCATAGAGTGTACTACCCGGCCCCCAGTTCTTTTTAAATAAGTTAGTATAGACAAGAGGCTTAATAGACGAGCCAGGCTGACGGCGAGCGACAGCGACATTATAGCTACCAAATTCTGGCTGATTGTAGTCATAGCTACCTACCATAGCGAGTACCTCACCGGTCTTAGGGTCGGCAGCGGTGAGAGCAGCATTAGACCCACCAAAGCTTCGCACACTATTAATATTTGAGGCTACAGCATCTTCAGCAATGCGTTGCTTGCCTAGATCTAAGCTAGTAATAACTTTTAACCCGCCTTCATTAACTCGTCTTACGCCGTATTTATCTTCAAGCAGTTCACGTACGTATTGTACATAGTGAGGGGCGGTGATATTTGCATAGGGGTTATAAGGTTTAAGTTGAGCAAGTACATCAACTTTTTTTGCATCATCTGCTTGAGCCTGGGTAATATGTTTTTGTTCTACCATTAAGTCGAGCACATGATCTTTCTTAGTTATGAGAGCTTCTTTATGATTACCATAGGGCGAGTAATAGCTGGGGGCTTGGGGTAAGCTTGCCAGCATTGCACATTGTGAGAGAGTAAGGTCTTTGGCATCGACTCCAAAAAACTGTTTTGAGCCAGCCTGTACGCCGTAGGCAGTAGAGCCGTACGGAATTTCATTGAGGTACAGTTTTAAGATGTCATCTTTTTTATAGAGTTGTTCAATCTCAATTGAGAGAATGAGCTCTTTGATTTTACGATTGTAGCTACGCTCATTAGTAAGAAGCGCATTTTTTACATATTGCTGCGTAATAGTTGAGCCACCACCACGACTAGAGTCTCTAAAAATAATGCCAGAGAATGCTCTAACTAGCCCCTTGGGGCTGAATGCACCTTGGTTATAAAAATCTTTATCTTCAAGAGCTACCGTAGCATCTTTGATACATTGGGGCATTTGATTGTATTCTATCAAGCTGCGGTTTTTGTCACCATAGATTTCTACCAGTAGGTGTTCGCCTGTACGGTCGTAAAGCTTGGTAGTTTGCGCACTCGCTAAGGCGTTTATTTTATTTGGGCTTGGTAGGTCTTTTGCAAACCATGCAAAAATTGCTGCAATTGCCAAAATAAAACTCAAGACACCAATAGCGTAGAGCTTTAGGGCTTTTTTGCTCGTCAATACCTTAAAAACGTGTTTGGGGGCAACTTTGCCAATACCTTTGGCTCTTGGTACAGCGGGTGTCCATATCCAGCTAAATACACCAGTTTTTTTCTTCACTAATGCCCCGGTTGAGCTTAATTTTCTACTACTTTTACTCGTAGAACTCGGCGTATTGGCCGAAGAAGACGCACCGGTTCTGACTACGCGTCTTTTAGATTTGTGGGGTTTGGATTGTTTAGCCATAAAAGGTTTTGATTCACTTTAGATTATATACAAAAAACGCTCGTAGAGCTATAATGTGACATAAGTAACTACTATTTATTATGAAAAAAATTCAAACCGAAATCTTACAAGACTTACTAGAGCGGGGCGTAGAAGACGTCATTGTTAGAGCTGAGCTAGAAAAAAAACTCAAGAGTGGCAAAAAACTACGCATTAAGCTAGGTATTGACCCTACGAACCCCCAGATTCATATAGGGCGTGCTACCGTACTCTGGAAACTCAAACAGTTTCAAGACCTGGGTCATCAAATTACCCTGATTATCGGTACATTTACGGGTACGATAGGTGATGCTAGCGACAAAGACAGCGAGCGGCCTATGCGTGAACGCAGCGAGATTGATGCCAATGCCAAGCTGTACTTTGAGCAGATTAGTAAGATTCTTGATATGAAAAAGGTTGAATTATTTTACAATGGTGATTGGTTTGACAAGATGCACCTGCAAGATTTTTTTGCCCTGACGCAGCTTTTTACTATCCAACAAATGATTGAGCGCGAGAACTTTGCTCTACGCATAGAGGCCGGCAAACCCGTCGGTATCCACGAAACTCTCTACCCAATGCTACAGGGATACGACTCGGTGCAGATGAAAACCGATGTAGAAGTAGGTGGTACAGATCAGCTTTTCAATATGTTGGCTGGCCGCACGGTACAAAAAGCCTACAAGATGGAGCAACAAAGTGTTATGACTTTTCATTTACTAGAGGGCACTGATGGGCGCAAGATGAGCTCAAGCTGGGGAAACTGTATATATATTAATGATGAGCCTGCTGAAATGTTTGGTAAGGTCATGACTATTCGTGATGAATTAATACCAATCTATTTTAAGCTCTGTACTGATGTACCTTTGCAAACAGTTGATGCTCTGGCGCAAAGACTCGCGGGCATAACAGTAGAAGATACACATATGAGCTTGTTTGCTAATCCAGATAACCCACGTGATACCAAGGCCAGCTTGGCACGTATAATTGTGGCTCGATACTATGGCGAGACTATTGCTGATGAGACAGAAGAGAGTTGGAACAAGCAATTTCGCGACAAAGAAAAGCCTCAAGAGATTGAGACTGTTAAGGTAAAGCCCAATAAGCTTATCGATCTGGTTGGTGCACATTTTGATTTAAGTAGATCAGAAGCTCGCCGACTGATTAGTCAAAAAGGCGTGAAGGTCGATGATGTACTAGTTGAAGATGAGTTAATGGTGCTCAAAAAATCTGCCCTCGTACAGGTGGGTAAGCGCCGTTTTGTGAAGTTCAAGATTTAACGTCTCGTCATGCCTGTGTTTCCGATTGACACAATCTAATAATAAGACTAGAATATCGTTGATCAATATCTACCGAAAGTCAGGTGGGATATGTTTTTGTTCTTTGCTATGGCCAGGGGTAATAGAGATTACTCGGGTGTTAACCAGGTTCTGGCCACAGTATTAGTTATCCTAACTATTGCAGTGGCTTTATACTCGTATGTTTCATTTTTTGGGCATCGTTGGCGCTGGCTGAAACACAAGCTACTGAGCAATAAAGTGATCTATTGCATAGATAATAACGAGCTCACCTTAGATGAAATAAGCGACGAGATTATTCGGCGCTTCGAGCAAGTTGAATCTATTGCTCCTCGTAAGCTAGAGAGATCGCTAGATAAGTGTATTGGCCATGGCTGGGTAGAGACAAGTATCTCAGACTATACGTTTGTTCGAAACACCAAAAAGCAATCGGTATCTGGAGTAAAATTCTTTCTAACCACTCAAGGTAAAAAAGAGTTCAAAAAAATAACCACTTCTAAGTGAAGTGGTTTTTTCTTTGCATTCTTTACACCAAACCCTCTCGTGTCTACCGACTGGCATTCGATCGGGAATCTTTATCGATCCATTATCCCGAACTAGATTGAGGATCCAGAAACTCAAACACAGACCTCGGATCAATTCCGGGATGACAACAGGAGAGTTATTTTTCGCTCTATGTTCGTGCTAGAATAGTAATATGCAGTTAGATTATCGTGTTACATTACTCAAAGGTGTTGGCCCTGTTGTGCAAAAAGGCTTAGCTCGGCTTGGTATTCATACCGTGCAAGATCTACTCACATATTGGCCACGCCGGTGGGATGATTTTAGTACTATCAGTAAGCTCAATACTATTAAGCCGGGGCGAGTAGCGGTATTGTGTACCGTTTTGGCAGTGAATGTACGGAGTAGTCAGCGCCAGCGTCGGCTAAGTATTACAGAGGCAGTACTAACAGATGGCAGTGGCACCATTAAGGCTGTGTGGTTTAATCAACCATTTTTACTCAATACTCTCAAGAAAGGCGAGCAGTATTTGTTTGCAGGTAACTTTGAGTTCAAAAACAACTACCTCAGCCTCAATAGCCCGACCGTTGAGCCAGCTACCCAAGAAAACTACAAGGGCAAAATATATAGCGTCTACCCAGAAACCAGTGGCATAACCTCTAAAGCCCTGCAAAAACTCATAGCTCAAGTGATTGACCAAAGTAGTGAACTTAGCGATGGCTTGCCGATTGAAGTTGAACAAGAACATCAATTAATACCTTTTGCACAGGCAGTGAGGCAACTGCACCAGCCAGCCAGTATGGCCGAAGTCACCCAGGCTGAGCGCCGAGTGGGCTTTGCTGAATTATTTGAGCTTATTTTGACGGGTCTGGTGATAAAACAAGATATTAAGACCGAGACTTCACCTGTCGTAGAATTCAAAAAAGAAGTTGTTGAAGAAGTCTTGGGTACGATAGATTTTGATCTGACTGATGCACAAAGAAAGTCTGCTTGGCAGATATTGCAAGATCTTGAAAAACCACAGCCAATGAACAGAATGCTTGAGGGAGACGTGGGGAGTGGTAAGACTCTCGTTGCGTTACTAGCGACAGCTATGACCCTGCGTGCTGGCTATCAAGTAGCACTAATGGTGCCAACTGAGATTTTGGCGCGTCAACACGCTGTAACTGCCAAGAAAATCTTTAAGCAAATGGGTATCACATCTGAACTACTGATTTCAGCGACCCCCACAGCTGAAAAAAAGCTCTTACATACAACTATTGCAGAAGGAAAAGTAGATATGATCATAGGTACACATGCTCTGCTTTCAGAGGGAGTGGAGTTTAATAATCTTGGGCTTGTCATAATAGATGAGCAACATCGTTTTGGGGTGAATCAACGCCGTACTCTTAAAACGAAGGCGAGTTTTATGCCTCATGTATTAACAATGACGGCTACCCCTATTCCACGCTCTTTGGCATTGGTGGTGTATGGCGATCTAGATATTAGTGTTATTGATCAATTGCCGCCTGGCCGTAAGCCTGTAGAAACGAAGGTTGTGCGTGAGATAGACCGTAGTACAGTGTACTTTTTTGTAGATCAATTGCTTGCTCAAGGCCAGCAGGCATTTATTGTGTGTCCACTTATAGAAGAAGCTGATGAGGGTGGGGCAAAGTCAGTCAAGGCTGAGTTTGCCAGGCTACAAAAAACAGTCTTTTCACACCGCAAAATTGCCATGATTCATGGCCGTATGAAGCCCGATGAGAAAGCTGAAATCATGCAAGAGTTTCGGGCAGGAACATATAATATGCTGCTAGCCACCACAGTTATTGAGGTAGGGGTAGATATTCCAAATGCCACAGTGTTAATTATAGAAAATGCTGATCGGTTCGGCCTGGCTGCCTTGCACCAACTGCGTGGTCGTGTGGGGCGCAGTAGTGTGCAGTCGCATTGTTATTTGTTTTCTGACTCAACCAACCCTAATAGTTTTAAGCGTTTGCAGGCTATGGAGAAAACCACTGATGGATTTAGATTAGCGCAGATTGATCTTGAAATGCGTGGCCCAGGTGAGGTATATGGTACTAGCCAGCATGGTGTGCTTGATATGCGGTTTGCAAATATCTTTGATACTCAACTTTTGGCAGAAGTAAAGCAAGCCGCTAGTGCTTTTATATCAGGTCAGAATATGGTAGAATATCCGCAGTTAGTCGAGAAAATAAACAGCCTTAAGAAACTAACCTCACTCGATTAAAAGCTGATCCTCAGTCAAATTCTAAAAATGAAATCACAGATCCCAGATCTAGTCTGGGATGACGGTAGGAGAGAGAAATGAATTCAGGTGTAGTAACCTATTTTACAAAAGGCAAAGTACTCAATAACATTGGTACCCATCAAAAGTTCGACAAAACCGCCTACCGGTTGATTTTACCTATGATAAATGCTGAAAAGTTTCCTAATCAACGGCTAATTTTACGCTTTGAAGGTATGGGTGGCCCCGATGGTTTAAAAATGAAGAGCAAAAATTACAGGGCTGATCATTCATGGGATCCGGTTAATAAGATTGGTTATTTACCAACCTGGATAGAAATACACTTTGCAAATTTAGTAGAAGCTCTCAAAGACAATGACATAGCCAAAGCTTCTTTTGAAGCAGGTTTTATGGCTCATTATCTTACCGATAGCTTAACCCCAGCTCATCATACCAGTATGAAACTTTTGGCAGCCGAACATGAAAACTCTGGTAGAGCTCGTCGTGGTTGGTTGTACTTTGGGCGTAAGGGTTTATTGAGCTCACACGTTATGTTTGAAGGTGGTGTGTCTACGGCCGTTGCAATGAATCGTATACAAGTAAAGTTTGACAAAGATTTGTACGATAAGATTCAGAGCAGTGGAATTCGAGCCGTTGTAGAAGAAGAGTCATTGCGTATCGCTAAGCTTGATCTATATGATAAGTTTATTAAAACTGGCTGGACAGCAAGCCTGGCTAAAACAATGAAGGCAGTAGTGGTAAAGCGCATACCGCAGCTCATAGCAGCCGCTTGGCTAGCTGCATATCTTGAGGCAGGTTATACAGTAGATCTTGATACTCTAGAGCTTACTCAGACTCAAGCTCGCCATGCCCGCAAAGCACTCAAAAAAACAAATAAATGATCACAATTATTGCTGGCAGTCTCAGAGGAAAAGCCATTACTTTACCTCCAGAAAGTATTACTCGACCAGTTAGCCAAAAGGTACGGGCGGCAATTTTTAATACCCTAGCAGACAGAATAGCCGGTGCGGTGGTACTTGATCTCTATGCTGGTTCAGGGGCGATGTCTTTGGAATCTATTAGCAGAGGGGCACAATCGGCAGTTTGTGTAGACAGTAATAGTAAGGTGATTACGGTCATTAAACAGAATATTGCTTTACTATCTGTTAAAGACAGTGTTGAAGCAGTGAAACAATCAGCTGATAAATATCTGGTTTCACAGATCAAAGAGCGTTTTGATATTATTTTTGCTGACCCACCCTATACTGAGATAAATCTTGGTGTGCTTGTCCGGGCCACAGAGTTACTCAATAAAGACGGTATACTAGTAGTGAGTTGTTCTGATAAAACAGAATTGCCAGAAATGCTTGGTAAAGCTAAGATCTTGCAAACAAAAATTTATGGTGACACTCAAATAGGGTATTACAAAATACTTGCTAACTAGTAATAATTATGACATTATAGTTGCTATTCATCGACTTGCTATAGAAAAGAGAAGGCGATGCAGAACCTTGCTGGCAATAAAGAATGTGATAGGCAAATTAGTTTTGAACTGAGGCTTTCTGGTGTCGAAATCAAAAACGCACCTGATGGTATGCGTAATACCGGCGAAGTTCCATATTCAATTTGGGGTGAGCTAGGAAAATTTGAGTTTCACAGAGCCTGGTACTACTGGGTCGTAAAGGGTCCTTTGCCGTATGATGTGGCCCAAGAAATCTTCGCAGACCCGTTGGGCAAGAGAGACGTACGAGCCAAAGGTGATTGCGGGTGTAGACTCGAAGATAACATGATCGAATGGTTTGACGCCGACGGCCACAAGCTTGTGAGTAACGCGGAGTGGGAGGCTGAATATGAAAAGTCTTCTGACTCACTCAAGAGTTACATGGATAGATATAAAATCGACAACAATATTTGTTTGGTTGATGATGTAAGTGCCGAGGGCCAGTCCTGCATCACGTCATAACATATTGATTCCCAAGAAGGACTCGATTTTTTCACCGCCACATTACATAAGCACGGTCTTGTGCCTGAGATAGTAAATAGTTAATTAATCCCGAACACAAGTTCGGGCTTTTTACTTGAAAAAAAACAGATTACCCTATATAGTATTTCTGATTTGTTCCTCTAAGAGAAAAGAGGGTCAAGTGGAACATACCAAAGTGCAAGAATTTTTGAAGCAAGATACTGTAAGGCTATATACTTTGCAAGAGGTGGCTGTCTGGGAGTTGGCTGAAGTGCGCGGTGAGTTTAGGACAGACGGCCGGCGAGTCTTTAGAGATTTTCGCCCGGCTTATAAATGGCTGATAGAGCAAATGATCTATCGAATACCAAATTATCCAGGATGGTACCCCGTTTGGGCTTGGGCCGAGAAGCCCGATATGCGTTGTGCGTCTCACGGGGCCAGCGGTACTAAGCTAGTAAGGGTTGAGTTTACTCTGCCGCGCGAGCAAATTCTGTTCTCCTGTTTCTCTAGCTGGCACGATGTTTTGAATCTAGGCTACTTTGGCTTAAGCCCGAACAGCACTAGTAGATTCTACAACCGGCTCTATAAAGCCAAGCGAGAGCAAGATAGCGAAAAGCTTGACGAATTGAGAGCCAAGATGGAGCGCAGCTGGCAGAGAATATTCGACTTTGATTTATTGTCTCAACTTTCAGATCAAGACCCTGAGTGGTTTGGCAAGGATGCTTACTTGCAAGCTACCTTCGCTAGTCTGCCACTAAGTTCAGTTAAAAAAGTTGAGTACTTCGTTGCTCGCTAGTTATTAGTAATCCCGTCCAATTTTGAACATGGACGGGATTTTTATTTTAGTAAAACCAGGGTATAATGAATGCCACTATGACAAACTCAGACAAACTTATTATTGAAGGCGGTAAGGCACTTAATGGAACGATTGAAGTGCGTGGTGCAAAAAACGCCGTAACGAAAATAATGGTTGCAACATTACTAAGTGCAAAGCCATCTATTATTCATAATGTACCCGATATTGCTGACGTGCAGGTGGTAAGTGAGATGATTCGTTTGGTGGGTGGTAAGGTAGAACAATTAAGTGATGGTGTTTTGAAAATATCACCAGCTGATTTGCATCAGGCTGATACAATAGAGCTTCATAAAATTGCTGGTACCAGCCGTATACCTATATTGTTCGCCGGGCCACTACTACATCGTCTTAAGGAGGCCAAGCTACCAACTCTCGGTGGTTGTGAGATTGGCCCTCGGCCAATTGATTTTCATTTGAGATCACTACACACAATGGGGGCGACTATAAATGAAGACGAAAAAGCTATTACTATTACTGCAGATTCACTGCATGGTGCAAAAATTGAGCTTACTTACCCCAGTGTTGGCGCTACAGAACAAGTGCTTTTGACTTCTGTGCTTGCGAGCGGTGTGACCGAGCTACGTAATGCAGCCATAGAGCCCGAGATAATTGACTTGATATGTATATTACAAAAAATGGGTGCGATAATTAATGTCGGCATAAATAGAGTCATTACTATTGTTGGAGTTGAAAAATTACAGGGGTTTGAACATACTGTCTTAACTGACAGAATTGAAGTGGCGAGCTGGGCGTGTGTAGCAGCTGCAACAAATGGCAAGATTATGGTAAAAGGTGCTCAACAAGAGCCAATGATGACTTTTCTCAATACCTTTCGAAAAGTTGGTGGCGAGTTTGATATAACCAGTGAAGGTATAGAGTTTTGGCGCGGACGACCTTTAACAGGTATAACTCTTGAGACTGATGTTCACCCCGGCTTTATGACTGACTGGCAGCAACCTTTTGTGGTTTTACTTACTCAAGCCGAGGGCTTGTCTACAATTCACGAAACTGTCTATGAAGACCGGTTTGCCTTTACCGAAGCACTAAATATGATGGGTGCTAAAATTCAGCTGTACCAAGAGTGTTTAGGAGGTACACATTGTCGATTTGAAAATAGTAATCATCTGCATAGCGCAGTTATTTCTGGCCCCACTCAATTAACAGGCACAAGTATCAAAGTACCAGATCTACGGGCTGGTTTTAGCTATGTGGTAGCAGCTTTGATTGCTACAGGTCAAACAAGTATTTCTGGAATGAAGACAGTAGAGCGTGGCTATGAAAAGTTTGAGACCAAGCTCCGTGCCATTGGGACTGAGATTATTTCTACATAATCTGGTATAATAACCCAATCTACTTGCACTTGTCATCCAGAACTTGATTCAGGATCCAGAAAAAACAGATCCCGGATCGGGGTCCGGGATGACAAAACATAATATGCCGCGGTGGTGGAATTGGTAGACACGCCAGCCTTAGGAGCTGGTGAGGTAACACTCGTGGAGGTTCAAGTCCTCTCCGCGGTACCATAACAAAAAGCCCAGATTTTTCTGGGCTTTTTGTTATGCATTTGGCCGAGGACTTGAAACCCAAAGGTTAGCCCGGTTGTATTATATGCAACCCGAGCGCTGTCCCCTCCGCGGTACCAGCAAATTATCTCAAGTAGTAAGCTTGAGATAATTTAGTTGACAAAATATCTATTTGGTATTAATATCTACTGTAATGTACCTACCAATGAGGAGCTGATATGGGGGCAAAGATTATAGCTGTAGCAGAAAATAAGGAATTTCTGCTTGCAATTGGTGAAGATGCCAAAAAAATTATGTCACTAGCGTGGCGCAGTAAGGCTATGTGTGAAAAGCGAGGTATTCCTGTACGATGGTTTTATGAATCAAGAACACGAGACAGTGTTCGCTCTGCTTGTGAAGACTGCACGGTTCGGTCTGAGTGTCTTGAAGAAGTTCTTATTCGTCATGAGCAGCATGGATTTTTTGCTGGTTACTCCGGCAATCAAAGAAAAGCCGTCTACAAAAGGTGGCTAGCTGCCCACATTCGACGCGGTACGTTTCCACCAGGAAATCACAAGATTGGTTCATACCAGCCACAGCCAATTGATCGTAAAATTGCTCAATTGCTTTACAAAGCAGATCATTATGTAGTGAAGCCAGATGAGGGCTCCATGCTTCAATATCTCTTTGAAATGTTGGGGGATAAACCAGCTACTATCGGATCTCGCCTGACGGCTATGGAGAGACAAGGCTTGATTCAAAAGATCTGGGCCAGCAAGCGTCGTATTAAGGCAATTGAGCTCACCCAAGATGGACTCGAACGCATTGAAGCTGACCCCAGCTTCATTGAGGCTTAGCCGAAATTACTGCCCTGAGAAACTCTCAGGGCTTTTTCTATAGAAATTCTTTGAGATCTTTGCTACAATAACCAGATTATGATTACACACAAACTATCCAAAACTAGCAAAGCAGAGAATACTATTTTAATAAATGCTGATGAAGAGTTTATGAAACCTTATAAACAGTCAGTACTGAAGCGTCTCAAAAAAGATCTTAAAGTAGATGGTTTTCGACCCGGCAATGTACCCGATAAAATCGCAGAGCGTGAGCTGGGTGAAGCTCGTGTACAAGCCGAAGTTCTTGAAGAAGTTATTATGCACGCCTACTCACGAGCGGTACGTGAGCTCAAGCTTGATACAATTGCTGCCCCAAAAATATCTCTCAAGAAATTTGTTCCGTATACCGAATTAGAATTTGAAGCCGAAGCACCTATTATGCCAGACATTACTCTTGATCTAGCTAAGCTTTCTGTTAAAAAACCTACATTAAAAGTAGATGATAAAGAGATTACCGAGACTTTAGAAAACTTACGCAAACAATCAGCCGCCAAGAAAGATTCAAAAGCTGGCATCAAAAACGGTGATGAAGTTAAGTTTGATTTTAGCGGTGTTCGAGAAGGCAAGCCAGTAGAAGGTGCTGCTGCTACGGGTCACGTAATGACAATTGGAGAAGGAAGTTTTATTCCGGGTTTTGAAGACAATATGCTCGGGCTCAAAACGGGTGAAACCAAAACCTTTACTGTTACTTTTCCAAAAGAATACCACGCCGAAGATTTAGCTGGTAAAGACGTAGAATTTACTATTACTATTCATACTATCTCATCAGTTGATCTTCCAAAACTAGATAATGCTTGGGCAAAAACCGTTGGCCCAGTACAAACTCTTGCTGAGCTCAAGGCTGAAGTCAAGAATAGCTTAATGCAAAACAAACAGACTGAAGCCAATAAAGAGATTGAAAATAAAGTCTTAGAATCAGCTATTGCTCAAGCTAAGTTTGATGCACCGGCGAGTTTGATTGAAGAACAGGTAAGCAAACTACGTTCAGAGACAGAAGAAAATCTCAAAAATAGTGGCCTAGACTTAGAAAAGTATTTGCAACTGCAGGGCCAAAAGCCTCAGGCTTTTGAAGCACAGCTAAAAGTAGAGGCAGAAAAACGAATTAAATTAGGGCTAGTATTACGAAGTGTTATCGAGACTCAAAAAATTACAGTTAGTGAGCCCGAAATAGACGCCGAACTTGAACATATGCGCACACATTATACTGATCCAAAGCTTCAAGAAGAGCTTACTCACAATCACTTTAGAGATGATTTACGTAATCACCTACTAACAACCAAAGCTATTAAAGTACTAACTGACGCAGCTGTTAAGTAGTAGTCTCAACCTCCACGACTCTCGTGACCACTAGTATGCTAAAATACATACTATGAACAACAATGACTTCTCAAACTCTATATTAGTACCAACAGTAATAGAAAAAACTGCTGGAGGTGAGCGGGCCTATGATATCTACTCACGCCTTTTAAAAGAACGTATTATTTTTTTAGGAACCGAAATAAATGATACTGTGGCCAATCTAGTGATTGCTCAATTATTATTTTTGCAAAGCGAAGACCCAAGCTCAGATATTAGTTTATACATCAATAGCCCTGGCGGAAGTGTGACAGCAGGGCTTGCAATATATGACACCATGCAACACATTAGCCCAGATGTCAGTACAATTTGTGTTGGTATGGCGGCTAGTATGGGTGCTTTCTTGCTTGCTTGTGGTCAGCCGGGCAAGCGCTTTGCATTACCAAACAGCAGAGTGATGATACATCAGCCGAGTGGTGGTTTTCAGGGTACTGCTGCAGATATTGAGATAACTGCAAATGAAATTATTAAAATTCGACATAAACTCAATGAGATACTAGCAGTGAAGACCAAACAGAAAATCGAAAAAATTCGTTCAGATAGTGATAGAGATTTTTGGCTGTCTGCATCCGAGGCTAAAAGCTATGGGCTTGTAGATGAAGTTGTTGAAAAAAAACCGACTAAAGACAAGAAATAGATACGTCATATATGTATTCTTCTGTACTCCGTAACACGAACTTCTTGAAGATATGGATGGCTCAGCTGACTAGTCAGCTAGCGGCTAATCTGCTGAACTTCGCCCTAATTATAAGGGTTTTTGATTTGGCGGCTAATACTCGTTATGCCAATATTGCTGTAAGCTTACTGATACTGGCTTTTGGTATTCCTTCAGTCATATTTGCTGTTTTAGCAGGGGCTTATGTAGACCACTGGGATAGAAAAAAAGTTCTAGTAGTTACAAATGTTGTACGTGCAGTGTTAGTATTACTTTTCTTATTTGTTGGCAGTAATTTACTCTGGGTGTATTTACTGGTGTTTGTGATCTCGGTTTTCTCTCAGTTTTTTACTCCTGCCGAGGGTGCAGCACTACCAAAGCTTGTTGATAAATCAGATTTTTTGAGTGCAAATTCACTTTTTCTTTTTACTTTGTATTCTTCATTTATTCTAGGGTATAGTTTGGCCGGGCCAATAGTGGCTGCTTGGGGCCAAAATGCAGTGTATTATGTTGCTGCTGTGGCTTTTGCGGTTGCTGCAGTATTATGTGTGCGCTTACCAAGTCTACGTACTGAAAGAGTAGATAAGAAGCTTGGTGAAATAAACAAAGAAGTATTTTCAACCATTAGAGCCAGTTTTAAACAAATTATTACTGATCCAAAGCTAATATTTCCAATCGCCAATCTTACGATTGGCCAGGCCTTACTTGGCGTATTAGCTGTATTGGCTCCCGGTATTGCCCTGCTAGTATTCAATCAAAGCCTCGCGAGTGTAAGTATTAAGCTAATTGTTCCGGCTGCTGTTGGTATGGTGATTGGTGCAATTTTAGTTGGGCAGTTTTTTAAGAAGATTAGCAAAACTAAACTTATAGATATTGGCATTATTATTGCTGCAGTGATGCTTATTAGCTTGAGCTTTGTACCTGTTTTGAGCTCATTACGGTTTTTTGGAATGATTGTAGCAATGATTGCGCTCACCTTAGGTATAGCAAATGGCTTGGTGAGCGTTTCGGCGCAAACTTTGCTACAGCTCAATTCAACTGATGAAGCTCGAGGTAAAATCTTTGGTACTCTTAATATGATGATGAATCTCGCAGCCGTCCTGCCGGTTTTGTTGGCTGGTATAACAGCTGACCTAGTCAACCCCTTAAAGGTATTGACTGGTGCTGGTGTACTTGTAGGTGTATACGGAATATACCAACACAAAACATTTACAAAGTTACACCTAAAAAGTACATAGGTTTTTTTTGTCACCTCGTCGTCATTCGTCATCCCTGCCTGCCGGTATGCACGTGTAATAATTTAGAGTACTAAACCCCACAAAGTTATGACAATGTTCGAACAATAAAACTTAGGTAAAAGGGTTGACATCCTATCTATTATTCAGATACAATAGTGATATTAAGAGGACGCTTAGACTCTTGAAACCGGTTTACATACCCAAAAATGCTTGGGTTACCGGTTTTTTGTCAGTTTAGAAAAAGCCTCCTAAAAGCAGTACACCAATTTAATAGGAGAGCATGGGAAATATGGCCAATACCCCCTCAAATAAGCGAGTTTTTTTACACCAAAATAAAGAACTACTAGATCTACCGAATCTTATCAAAATTCAAACAGACGCGTATAATTGGTTTATCGATGAAGGCCTCAAAGAACTTCTTGCTGAAGTATCACCTATTGAAGATTTCACAGGTAAAAAGTATGCCCTTAGCTTCAAAGATTACCATTTTGAAGAGCCAAAATTAGCCGAAGCACAAAGTAAAGAAAAAAACCTAAGCTATGAAGCATCACTAAAAGTTGCTGCAGAACTTCTCAATAAAGAAACCGGTGAAGTAAAGACCCAAGAAATATTTCTAGGAGATTACCCGATCATGACTGACCGTGGTACTTTTGTTATTAACGGTGTTGAGCGTGTTGTTGTTAGTCAGCTGGTGCGTAGCCCGGGTGTATTTTTTACCCGTGAATCAAACGCAAATTACTTTGGTGCCAAAATTATACCAAGTCGTGGTGCTTGGTTAGAAATTGAAACTGGCCAAAACGGCGTTATGAGTGTAAAAATTGATCGCAAACGTAAGATTCCTGTCACTGCACTATTGCGTGCTTTTGGTTACGGAAGTGACAAAGATCTTAAAGAACTATTTGCTAGCGTCGATACCGGTGAAGTTAAGTTTATTGATGAAACAATTGCAAAAGACCCAAGTAGCTCAACTGCTGAGGCTCTAATGGAAGTATATCGCCGTATTCGCCCAGGCGATCTTGCTACTGTAGAAAACTCTAAAACCCTCATTGAAGGTATGTTTTTTGATTATAAACGCTATGATTTCTCAAAAGTTGGACGCTATAAAGTTAATAAACGTCTTGGTTTGACCGTTAAGAATACTCCAGAAAATCGCATTCTTCGTCGCGAAGACTTTGTGGCTATTGTGAGCGAGGTTATTCGAATGAGTAATTCTGATCTACCTACTGAAGACATTGATCATCTTGGCAACCGTCGTCTCAAGATGGTTGGTGAGCTTATGCAACAACGCTTTAGAGTTGGTATTTTGCGAATGGAAAGAATCGTTAAAGACCGCATGAGTCTAGCCGACCCAGAAACTATTATGCCCGCTCAACTTATCAACGTGCGACCGATTGTCGCCTCGGTAAAGGAATTCTTTGCTTCTCACCAATTGAGTCAGTTTATGGATCAAATTAATCCACTAGCCGAGATTGTTCATAAGCGTCGTCTTAATGCTATGGGCCCTGGTGGACTCAATAGAGAACGTGCTGGTTTTGAAGTGCGTGATGTTCATAGAACTCACTACGGACGTATTTGCCCGATTGAAACTCCAGAAGGTCCAAACATTGGTCTTGTAAGCACACTTGCTACCTTTGCACGTATCAATGAATACGGATTTTTAGAAAGCCCTTATATCAAAGTAATCAATAGAGTTGCACCAGAAAAATCAGTTGGTGAAATTGCTAGTCAGCTAGTAAAAGACAGTAAAAGCCAAGCAATTGTGAAGCCAGGCGATAAAATTTCTGCTGCTCAGTCTAAAAAATTAAAGTCAGCTGGTCTAGAAGAAGTACCGGTAAAAGCTCGTGTAACTTCTGAGGTTGTTTATCTTGATGCTTCTGATGAAGAAAAAGCCGTTATTGCTCAGGCCAATACGCCTGCCGATACAGATGGCTACTTCATAGATCCACGTGTTGCAGTGCGAGGAGTTGGCGGTGAAGCTGATGAAGAAGCTGCTGATAACGTGCAGTATATGGATGTTGCTAGTAAGCAAACTGTCGGTGTTTCTGCCAGCTTAATTCCTTTTCTAGAGCATGATGATGCCAAGCGTGCGCTTATGGGTGCAAACATGCAACGTCAAGCTGTCGCATTGGTTCGTCCTGATTCTCCAGTTGTTGGAACAGGTATTGAAGATACTGTTGCCGTTGACTCTGGTCAGGTAATTCTTGCTGCCGATGATGGTGAAGTTATCTCATCAACTGCCGAAGCAATTACCGTTAAATATAATAAATTCGGTACTAAAACATATGAGCTAGCTAACTTTGTGCGCTCAAATCAAGGAAGTTGTATTCACCAAAAAGCCTTAGCTCACTCTGGTGAAAAAATTAAAAAAGGCGATGTATTAGCAGATGGTATGAGTACTCAAGCGGGTGAATTGGCGCTGGGTCAAAACGTTGTTGTAGCATTTATGCCTTTTGATGGTCTTAACTTTGAAGATGCAATTGTACTCTCACAGCGCCTTGTGCAAGATGATCGTTACACAAGTGTACATATCGAAACTCATCAAATTGACGTCCGTGATACCAAGTTAGGTCCTGAGGTTGTAACGCGAGATATTCCGAACGTTTCAGAAGAGAGCTTGAAAGATCTTGATGAAGAAGGTGTCGTACGAGTTGGTGCTGAAGTTGGTGCAGGAGATATATTGGTAGGTAAGATTACCCCAAAAGGCGAAACAGAGCTTTCTAGTGAAGAAAGACTACTTAGAGCAATATTTGGTGAAAAGGCGCGTGATGTAAAAGACACAAGCTTACGAGTACCAAACGGTGCCATGGGTAAGGTAGTAGATGTAAAAATTCTCAGCCGTGAAAATGGTGATGATTTGCCTGCCGGTGTTTCATTGCAAATTTATGTAGAAGTTGCAGAACTTCGTAAGATTCAAGTGGGTGACAAAATGGCCGGACGACATGGTGATAAAGGTGTAATCTCAAAGATTGTACCAATTGAAGATATGCCTCATCTTGAAGACGGTACACCTGTAGATGTTATATTAAATACACTTGGTGTTGGTTCCCGAATGAACTTAGGTCAGATTTTAGAAACTCATCTTGGATGGGCAGCTCAAACCCTTGGCTACAAAATTGCTAGCCCAGTATTTGACGGAGTTACTGTTGATGAAATCAAAGCAGAGCTCAAAAAAGCTGGTTTACCAGAAGACGGTAAAGCGCAATTGTACTCAGGCTACACAGGCGAGCCACTGACATACAAAACAACTGTCGGTGTAAAATACTTATTAAAACTACAACATATGGTAGATGATAAAATTCACGCTCGTTCAACTGGTCCATATGCTATGGTTACTCAGCAACCACTTGGCGGTAAAGCCCAGATGGGTGGTCAGAGGTTTGGTGAGATGGAAGTATGGGCTCTTGAAGCTTATGGCGCCGCTCATACCTTACAAGAAATCTTAACTATAAAATCAGATGATGTAATAGGTCGCTCTAAAGCTTATGAATCAATCATTAAGGGTGAAGATATTAAGGGGCCACGAGTACCAGAGTCTTTCAATGTGTTGGTAAAAGAATTGCAAAGTCTTTCACTTTCAGTTGATCTAGAACGTAGTGAGTCAGCTACCGTAGTTGATGCAGAAGATATTATAGCGAGCGCAACAGAAGAAGAAGCGGTAGATCTAGGGAACAATGTGTTGTTAGAAGGCAGCGAAATGCCAGAAGGTGAAGCAATAGTGAATATGGCTGATGACAAGTCAAAAGATGACTTTGCAGTACTAGCCGAGGCTGAATTACAAGATGAAATTGAATCGGAAGAGGTATAGAGATGAATAACGATATGCAAATACACGAACAACAAATAATCGATTTTGATGGTATTAAGCTTTCAGTCGCTAGCCCGGAGCACATTTTAGAATGGTCTCATGGTCACGTTACAAAGCCAGAAACTATCAACTACCGAACGCAAAAACCAGAAAAAGATGGTTTATTCTGTGAAAAAATATTCGGCCCAACCAAAGATTGGCAATGTTACTGTGGTAAATACAAAGGTATTCGCTACAAAGGCATAGAATGTGATAAATGTGGAGTTCTTGTAACTCGCAGTATTGTTCGTCGTGAACGAATGGCTCATATTGAGTTATGTGTTCCCGTGGCTCACATTTGGTTCTTACGAGGTACTCCAAGCCCAATTAGTTTGATTCTAAATATTGGTATTCGTGATCTAGAACGAGTAGTATATTTTGCAAACTTTGTTGTAACTGATGTCAACGAAGATGCCAAAGCTGCCGCCCTAGAAGATCTCAAAAGAGACTATGAAAGTAAGCACAAAGATTTACTAAATAAACACGATCTTAAGGATAGTAAGGGTGAAATTTTCTCAGAAGAAGCCAAAAAAGACTTGTCTGATCTTGAACTAAATTATACAACTGCAAAAACTGATCTTACAAATCTTGCTAAGAGCCAACTCTTGCCAGAAGGTCGCTACCGAGAGCTCAATATGAAATTTGGTCAGGTATTTAAGGCCAGTATTGGTGCCGAAGCCTTACAATTGTTGTTAGAAGAAGTAGACCTAGAAAAACTTACCAATGATTTACGTAAAGAAGGTGAAGAATCCGTTGGACAAAAGAAAATCAAAGCCCTCAAACGCCTAAAACTTGTAGAAGGAATGTTACAAGCAGGTATTCAGCCAGCCTGGATGATTACTACTAATCTTGCTGTAATTCCACCAGATTTACGCCCAATGGTACAACTAGATGGTGGTCGTTTTGCTGCCTCAGATCTTAATGATCTATATCGTCGTGTTATTAACCGTAATAACCGTCTGAAAAAACTTTTTGCACTTGAAGCCCCAGAAGTTATTTGCCGTAATGAAAAACGTATGTTGCAAGAAGCTGTTGATGCATTGATTGATAATAATGCTCGTCGTGATAGAGCTGTTTCTGCTGCTGGTAGCCGTAAGAAACTTAAAAGCCTTACAGATTTACTAAAAGGTAAGCAAGGTCGATTCCGACAAAACTTACTCGGTAAACGTGTTGATTACTCTGGTCGTTCAGTGATTGTGATTGGTCCACATCTTAAACTAGATCAATGTGGTCTGCCAAAGATGATGGCACTAGAGCTCTTCAAGCCATTTGTTATTGGTAAGCTCATAGATAAGGGTCTCGCTCATAATGTAAAATCAGCTTCACGTATGATTGAACGTGCTCGCACTGAAGTATGGGATACTCTCGATGAAGTAATTGCTGGTAAGTACGTACTACTTAACCGTGCGCCTACTTTGCACCGCCTAGGTATTCAAGCTTTCAGGCCAGTCCTTATTGAAGGTAAAGCTATTCAATTACATCCAATGGTATGTACCGCTTTTAATGCTGACTTTGATGGTGACCAAATGGCTGTTCATGTGCCGCTTTCTGAAGCTGCTCAAGCTGAAGCACGTGATATTATGCTTTCAAAACACAACCTACTCAAACCAAGTAGTGGTGAGCCGGTCGTAAAGCCTAGTCAAGATGTTGTGCTTGGATGCTTCTTCTTAACAAGTACTAAACCAGATTTACTTGGTGAAGGTAAAGCATTTAGTAATACTGATGAAGCTATTATGGCCTATCAAGCCGGTGTTGTTGATCTACGCGCATCAGTAAAAGTCTTACTCAATGGGCAGATTGTTGAAACTACTCCTGGTAGATTAATATTTAATGAAATCCTACCCGAAGAAACTGATTATGTGAACGAAACACTCAATAAGTCTGCGTTACAAAAAATAATGGCTGAAGTATTTACACGTTTTGGCCAAGAAGTAACTGCTGATCTTGTAGATGATATGAAAGACCTCGGATTCAAATACGCAACGGTTTCTGGTATTTCAATTGGTATGGATGACTTGGTGGTTCCAAAAGAGCGCGAGCAGCTCATTCAAGATGGTGAAACTAAAGCTCTTGAGTATGTGAAGCAGTATGAACAAGGTTTGATTACTAACGAAGAACGCAAAACGCGTACTATCGATGTCTGGAAAAATGTTGGTACCGAAGTAGAATCTCGCTTAGAAGAAACGCTTGCTAACTCCGATTCAACCTTAAATGATGATTTACAGTCAGGTGCTCGTGCGAGCCTTGGTCAAATAAACAAGATGAGCGGAATGCTCGGACTCATGCTTAGCCCAACAGGACGTGTTATTGAGCTACCAGTGCGTTCAAACTATAAAGACGGCCTTGGTGTACTAGAATACTTTATTTCTACTCACGGTGCTCGTAAGGGATTGACTGATACTGCCCTGAGAACTTCAGAATCTGGTTATCTCACTCGTCGTTTAGTAGACGTAGCTCAAGACATTGTAATGTCTGAAAACGATTGTGGCGATAAAGAAGGTTATGTAATGAGCCGAAGCGAAGCTATAGCTGTTGGAGAAGAAGGTTTGGCCGCATGGATTGTAGGACGAACTAGCTTAGAAAAAATTATGCATCCTAAGTCATCTGAAGTGATTGTAAAAAAAGGCCAACTCATTACTGATGAAGCTGCTAAGACAATTGATGTACTAGAACTAGAAACTATTCTAATCCGTTCAATTTTCAAATGTAAAAGTTCATGGGGTTTGTGTCAGAAATGTTACGGCATTGACCTTGCTACAGGCAAACCGGTACGACTTGGTGAAGCTGTTGGTATTATGGCGGCCCAAAGTATTGGTGAACCAGGTACACAGCTCACTATGAATACCAAGCACGCAACTGGTATTGGCGGTGACATTACTCAAGGTCTACCTCGTGTTGAAGAAATTTTTGAAGCACGTGCACCAAAAGGTCAGGCTATACTCTCTGAAATAGATGGTGTTATTAAGATTACTAAGAAAGACTCAAAGCAAATTGTGAGTGTAGTGCCAGCAGATCAAAAAGTGACTACGTATGAACTGAAAGGCATGAAGCCAAATGTTAAATCTGGTGTACAGGTAACACGTTCACAGGTACTTGCTAAGTCTGCTGATGGCAAAAAGACCATTAAGGCTGGTGGAATTGGTACTGTTGAAGTGAAAGACGAACAAATAGTTCTAACACACAATAGCGGCAACTCTCACGAGTACACTATTTCTGAATACACTACCGTAGAAGTGCAAAATGGTGATCTAGTGACCGTTGGTCAAAGACTAACAGAAGGTTCGGTGAACTTGCAAGATATGTTACGCTTGCAAGGCGAAGAAGCTGTACAACGGTATATTATCGACGAAGTACAAGCTATCTACTTGAGTCAAGGACAGACTATTGCTGCTAAGCATATTGAAGTAATGATTCGCCAGATGTTCTCTCGTGTACGTATTAATGAGCCAAATGACACTGAGTTTATTTCTGGAGATATTGTATCTCGTGCTGTATTAGCTGAAGAAAATGGTCTTGCCAAAGAAGCTAAGGCTAAGTTAGCTACTTACGAGAAGCTACTTATGCCAATCACTAAGATTTCTACAAGCTCAGACAGCTGGCTATCTGCAGCATCATTCCAAGAAACTACCAAGGTATTGATTGGAGCTGCAATGCGCGGCAAGCTTGATAAATTACGTGGTCTTAAAGAAAATGTCATCATCGGTCGATTGATTCCTGTTGGAACTGGCTTTCGTGATGATGAAGAGGCTTGACCCAGATAAGCTAATCTGATAGAATACTGAAGATATGCCAACTATAAACCAATTAATTCGCAAACCCCGTACCAGTAAAGGTAAAAAGAACAAAGCCCCGGCTTTAGCTCGAAGCTTTAATGCACTCAAAGTGCAGACAAGCAGCCTGAACTCACCACTCAAGCGTGGAGTATGCACAAAGGTGTTTACTCAAACTCCTAAGAAACCAAACTCTGCCTTACGTAAGGTGGCTCGTGTGCGTCTAACCAACGGAATGGAAGTAACTGCCTATATTGGCGGTGAAGGCCATAACTTACAAGAACACTCAGTTGTATTGATTCGTGGTGGCCGTGTAAAAGATTTACCGGGTGTACGTTATCACGTTGTACGTGGTGCTCTTGATACCGCTGGTGTTTCTGGGCGCAAACAAGGCCGTAGTAAGTATGGTACTAAGCGAGAAGCTAAGAAAGACTAGATATGCCAAGAAAAGTTACTAAATCACTCAAAAGAACTATTGCACCAGATCGCGTTTACAACAGCGTGCTTGTTTCTAAGACTATCAACAAAGTAATGTTTGATGGTAAGAAGCACATTGCTGAAAAACTTGTTTATTCAGCAATTGAGCAAGCTGCTGCCAAAACCAAATCAGAACCAATTGAAGTATTAGAAGGCGCAATCAAGAACGTTAGCCCAACTGTTATGGTAAAGAGCAAACGAATTGGTGGTGCAAACTACCAAGTTCCTATGGAAGTTAAAGGAGACCGTAAAGTTCACTACGCTCTTGTATGGATACTTGATAGTGCCCGTAATAAAAAAGGTCAGAGCTTTGACAAGAAGCTTGCCAATGAGCTAGCAAATGCTTTTGGTAACGAAGGCGATGCTATGAAGAAGAAGCAAGATGCTCATCAAATGGCCGAAGCCAACAAAGCTTTTGCTCACTTTGCCCGATACTAGTATAATTTTGAACTCAAAAAAAACCACCAGAAATGGTGGTTTTTTTGGTACACTATAAGTTATGAATGAACCACTGCCAGATTCTCAAGACAATTCTGTAGAATTAAGGATTAACCAAACTGAAGAGCTTGCGAGTATTCACCAGATGCTTGCAGATCTTGAAGACTGGGCCAAACAGCTCGCTATGGATAGTAGAGAAGCAGAAGACTTACATGAAAAGATGTATTACTCTCAGTTACCTGAGGTATTGTTTCATGCCACTACTAAAGCTAATGCAAAGCGCATTATGTTTGAGGGTTTACAGCCTCATCAGTTAGAGTATGAGCCCGAGAGTGTTGTTAGCTTGAGCGATACGATTGATTTTGCTAGATTTTGTGCAAGTGTTACACAAGGTACAGATGATTTAGTAATTTTAGAAATTACTACCCAGGGGTTGAAGCGAGAACAAGCCAAAAGTTTTTTACTATTACCAAATAAAATCAAGCCGGGCGAGCCTTTACACGAAGTGCATTACCTGGAGCCAATTAGCGCAGATTATATTTATGAATTGACTATAGAACAAATACAAAAAATAGAAGCCAAAAAAAGTAAAAACCCGATCATTTCCGATCGGGTTACTCATATTTAATAACTAATAATTTTTGTTCGTGGAAATTTTGACTCTCCTCGACTGGTGATCCATGTAGTCGCCAGACTGAAGCTAACAAGCCAATAGTTGTGGCGCTTAGTTCGGCAATAGCCTGACGGCCCTCAGGACTCTCCAGACTTAGTAGCTCAGCTCGGTGCAAAAACTTGGTGAGTTTTGTTGGCCAATAGCTCTCAACAGCGAAGCCCTCATGGGTATGAGTGTCATTTTGAGAAAGCGGAAAGCGGTGCAAAATTATTGGTTGTTGGTTAATAACCCAAGTTATCGAGCGTACGATATCAATTGCTCCTGGCGTATCAAGCGATATGCCGGCAAGTCGCATGGCTCGCCAAATAGCAGCTTGAATTTGGCATATATTTTTAGGCATAATCTGGCCTTTTTGGTGGCTTACTTGTTCGAGCTAATGTCTTATTCTTGTACTCAGAACAATATGTTACTTCAGTTGTCCCACCGAGCCAGCCTGGTAAAGAGTAGGCCAGTGCCTCTGTTTCTACGATCTGTCGATTATCTGACTGACTAGTCCATTCAGCCTCAATTACTACTAAGCCCAGATGACGACCGGCATATACATCGAGCTCTAGCTTAGGTTGCTCGCACTGCAAGCAGTAACGAGTTTTTTGCAAAGAATGAGGTGTACATCTAGAGAGTATCTTAGCTAACCATTTGGGAATTTGATGTTCCCATTCACGTCGGCTCAGCTTGCCCTTACTTTTGATAGTAATATATTCCTTGGTTTGAGTAATCCTCACCCTCAACTCGAACGGCTTGGTTAGTAGGTAAGCCTGATGAATTTCGCTTTTACTCTCAGACTGATAGCGGCTTAATAGTGGCATATTGAGAAGAACCCATTTGCGTTCTATCTCGTAATTCATCATGACACCTTTTCTAGGGCCGAGCTGATAATGCTCTCAACAATAGAGCCAACTTCTTCTAAAGAGCGCCCTAGGTTACAAACCATTTGGTAATTGGAGTGCTCCGACCAAGCTTGGGTGATTTTGTTGTGTAAGCCAGCCGCCTCTTCTGGTGTCTCGTAACGCTCGGCATTGTTCGCATAACTAAAAAGCTCGGGATGGTGAATGGCTAGAGTCTCGAGCACTATTACGCCATGGTAACGGCTAAGCGCGCTAGTTTTGGTCAAGTGGTTTACGCGTGTGGTGGTAAGAATCTCCCACCCAACTTCACCTTTAGGGTGATAGGCTGGCATATCTACAATACCCCGATCAGTTACGATTAGTTTTTTACTATGCTCGCAAGCGTGTTGTTGAGCGATAAGCTCTAGCTCGATTATCCTTTTTAAAATTGAATCTTGTAGATAATGCAACCACTCGTTGTGAATAGGTTGTTTTATCTCTTTACAGTCACTAAAGTACGGTAGAATATCTGGCATCGGTACGATATTCTCAGCCAGTACTTGGGTGGCTGCCTCTGGAACAAATTCAACTTTGTCGCTCAAATTTTCTCGCAGTATATCTATTATGCTCGTTTTTCCTGCACACGATGATCCAGTAATTACGATCATTGGAATCGGCAAGGTAGTAGTTACTACAGTGCTCATCTTGACTCCTTAGGTTGTTAAGGTACATATCCACAATATATTTGAGTCAAAAAAATATCTAGTCTAGGTTTTTTTACTCAAAATACTTTGACTAGTTCAAATTTGACTCAACTAAGCTGTGGATATATCATTAAAGTAATGACACACGTTATACAAAAAGAAATATTAGCCAGCCTCATTACTCACAAGTATTTGCGCTTTAGTAAGCTCAAGCCCAAAAGTATTGAGAGTAATCATTTTATGTATCATCTCAAAGCTCTGATGCGCGATGGCTTGGTAGTAAAAAACGAAGAGGGCTTATATCTTCTTAGTGCTGAAGGTAAACAAATGGCAGATAATCTTAGCTTAGAGACCTACAGGCCCCGCAAACAGCCCAATATTGTTACACTCATAACCTGTCAGAATGAAAAAGGGCAGTGGCTGGTATACAAACGGGCCCGTCAGCCATTACTTGATCAGGTTGGTTTTGTGTATGGCAAGTTGCATCTTGGTGAGACAATTGCAGAAGCTGCTCATAGAGAGCTCAAAGAAAAAACCGGTTTGCAGTGTGAGCTGAGCCACAAAGGCGATGGATATATTACTATCTATGAGGCTGGCGAGCCAGTTAGTCAAATTCTATTTCATTTGTTTTATGGCAAAAACCCTTATGGTGAGATTATAGATAGTAAAAAACCCGG
>Ga0163144_10004545_pt1 | contig 31190 bp, 25 predicted proteins | sample OliLak19BULKMAT1_FD_123175 | JGI IMG/M metagenome (GOLD analysis project Ga0163144, IMG submission 123175) | Freshwater microbial mat bacterial communities from Lake Vanda, McMurdo Dry Valleys, Antarctica - Oligotrophic Lake LV.19.BULKMAT1 | ecosystem: Environmental > Aquatic > Freshwater >... | reverse complement strand
TTCGTGCCGCGTGCGCTCGGTTGTCTGATGTACGGCACGATCTGCGGCTTGCCGGTGTGGCTCGCGCTGCGCGTGCTGACACGGCGCGGTGCAACGCTCGGCGGCGATGCGTGGCTGGTGGCCTTCGCCGCCGCGGGCAGCGGCGCTGCGGCGGTGTTCCTGCACTGCCCGATCGCGTACGTCGGCCATCGCTGGGCCGGACACGTCGCCGTGCTCGTCGTACTGGCCGCGTGGGCTGCGTGGCATGTGTACCGCGGACGTGAGCGATGACGCTGCCGCGGATCGGCATCGCGTTCGCGATCATCCTGGGGTGCCGCAGCGATCCCGCCGGTGTCGAGCCGCTCGAGATCGCCGATCCGAGCGCGCTGTGGTTCAGCGGAGACTTCGAGCAGGTCACCCCGCCGATTCGCTTCCCGTCGCCCCAGGCGCACCGCGAGCAAGTCGAGGTGTGGCTCGCGCTCGACTCTGCCGCGATCGTCTCGTCGATCGAGCTCGACGACGGCAGTGCGACGCTGCGATTCGGACCCGGTACGCGCGCGGATCGGATCGAGTGGAATGGTGACGGCGAGCACCGCCGCATCGTCGACGTGCGTGGGACGTGGATCGACGGTCATGGCGCGTGCTCGCATCACGTGCTGCGTCCCGCCCATCAGGCACCCGGGGCAGCGCTGGTCGGCATGCAGTGGCCGTGCGACGACGCGCCCGCCGCGAGCGTTGCGGCCGAGCGCATGCGGGCGCGCTTGACCTCGCTGCCACCGTTTTCCGAGCTCGCCCCCGATCGACGAAGCGCCGCGCTCGATGGATTCGCTCGTCAGCTCGATTGCGACGGATGTCATCGCGAGAGCCGGCCCGATGCGAGGCGCATCGACGAGTACGGCGCGGTGTGGCGAGGCACCGACGCGAACGGCTTCTTTGCGCCGGCGTCGTCGCTGCGCGACGCAGTTCCGCTCGAGGGCTACGGGGCGTTCGATCTCAACGTCGACGATCCCGCGATCACGGCCGACTGCAGGGGTGCCGCATCGCGCAAGACCGAGCGGGGCCCTGGCGCCGTGCGATGGACTTGTGCCGATGGTGGGGTGCCGATCGGCCGCATCGACTGGGCGCGCGCACAAAGCTCGGATCCTTCGCGGGTGGCCGCGATCTGCCGCTGGCGCGCGTGGCTCCGCGAGCGACTCGATGCGCCCGCAAAGGCCGCGTTCGCTGCGGCATTCGAGCCTTGTGAGAAATTCGCGGGCGGGTGAGTAACCGGCGTGCGCGACACCGCCGATCATCCGCCGACCGGCAATGTTCCGAATCGAGGTCGGTTTTTGCATCGGCTGCCATCAGGCCGTCGAGAGCGAAGGCTGGGTTTTCGGCGTGCCGCTCGACAATCGTTTGTGATCGAATCGGATCGCGTCTGCCGACCTCGCTCAGTGCGGGTCCGGCGGTGCTTCCGGCGGCGCCTGCTCGCTGCGCAAGGGAATGTCCGGTGGCTTCACCGCGACCTCGGGGACCGCGGCCTCGAGATGCTTCATCGAGCCGAACATGCGCGCGTAGATCCAGGTGAACTCGGCGCCGACCAGGAAGATCTGCGCCGAGAAGTAGACCCAGACGAAGACGATGATCAGCGAGCCGGCCGCGCCGAACCCGGACGCGACGCCGCTCGTGCCGATGTAGACGCCGATGAGGAACTTGCCGGCAGTGAAGAGCAGCGCCGTGACGAGGGCGCCGATCCAGACGTCGTGCCACTGCACCTGCACGCGCGGCATCAGCTTGTAGATCATCGCGAACACCAGCGTCGTCAGGCCGAAGCCGACGACGAGATTGACGAGCTGCAGCAGCAGCTCCCAGCCGCCGAAGAAGGCGCCCCACCAATGGCCCAGCGCGGCGATCACCGCCTCCGTCACCAGCGACACCATCAGCAAGAAGGCGATGCCCAGAATCAGTCCGAACGACAACAGCCGCGCGCGCAGCAGGCCCCACAGGCCGCGGTTTCTCTCGCGCACGGGCGCCCGCCAGATGCGGTCGAGCGCGTCCTGGAGCTCGGCGAACACGGAGGTGGCGCCGATCAGCATCACCACGACGCCGATGAGCGCGCCGGTGATGCCCTGCGTGGGCTTGTTGAGGCTCTTCAGCACGTCCTCGACCGCCGTGGCCGCGTCGGCGCCCAGGAGGCCCGCGAGCTGCCCGAAGATCTCCCCGCGGGCCGCGTCCTCGCCGAACACGAGGCCGGCGATCGAGACGACGATCAACAGCAGTGGTGCGAGCGAGAAGACGGTGTAGTACGAGAGCGCTGCGCCCATGCTCTGCGCGTAGTCGTCGATCCATGCGCGGGCTGACCGCTTGACGAGCGTCCACGCGTTCTTCCAGCGCAGGCTCGGCACGCGGGGCGGCGCGGTCATGGTGGCGTTGTAGCCTGCCGGCTGGCGAGCGCCAGCGTCTCCCCACCACTGTTGCCGCCGCGGACGCGGCCCTCACTGCAGCGGATACGGGGTCAGCACATGATCGACGCCATCGTCGTGGCACCCGACACACAGCGCGTCGCCGAGCCCGTCGGCGTACACCGAGCGACCGATGATCTCGTACCAGTACCACGCGTCACCGTCACCGCCGCCGTCGACCCTCACCGTAACCGCCCAGCCCTCGATCTCGGTGCCGGCGCCGTAGAGCTCCTTCACTGCCGCGGCGCCGACCTCGTGCGTGTTCGCCTCGGCGTCGAGGGTCGCCAGGAGCGTGTCGTTCACGAAGGTCCGCACATCGCCGCCGTGCGGACCGTCCGAAGGGTGCTGCGCCGACTCGGCGGTCCAAGCGAGATAATTGCCCGCAAGGAGCCACTGTCGCAGCGCAACGCCGTCGGTCGGCGGTAGCTGATCGGCCGGCGCACCGGTCGACCCGCTCGCGTCGGACGTGCTGCCGGTGTCCTGCGGATCGCCGCCGGTCGCATCATCGTTCGTCGCATCGTTGCTGGTGGAGCTGCCGTCGCTCGACCCTTCCGCGCTTGCGGACGACGTGTCGTTCGCGCCGTCGCTCGACGAATCCTGTGTGGCCCCGCCGGTGTCGACGCCCGAGCTGACGCTGGTCGTGTCTGCAGCGGTCCCCGCGGGGTTGTCCACGGCGCGACAGGCTGCGCTCGAGGCGATGATCGTGATGGACATCGAGACCAGATGTTGCGTGCGCATGACGGATCGCCGGGTATGCCCGCGGCTACATCTCGGTTACCACGGAGCAGGGTGTCGTTCGAACTCCCGTCGTTGCGCGCGAGGGTAGGGGAAATCGCGGTTCGAGGTCGTCATCAGTGCTCGGGTCATTGCCGGGCGCTGGTCCGTTGCTAGTCTGCCGCCGCGCCCGCGTGTTCGTCGAGTACCACCGATCGGTTCTCACGCTGCTCGCGTGGCAGTGGCGGGCGGTGGTCACGTACGCGGGCGTGGCCACCCTCATGGTCGTGGTCCACCGCGTCGGCGCCCAGGAGTGGTTCACGATCCCGGCGCTGCCGCTGACCGTGATGGGGGCCGCGATCGGCATCTTCGTCAGCTTCCGCACCAACTCCTGCTACGACCGCTGGTGGGAGGGGCGACGGCTGTGGGGGCAGCTGGTCAACACCTCGCGTCACTTCGCCAGCCAGACGCTCGGCTACGTCGACACGACGCATGCGGCGGCGCCGGCGATCCAACGCGAGCTCGTGGTTCGGCACATTGCGTACGCCCACGCGATGCGCTGCGCGCTGCGGGAGCAGCCCATCGCGCACGACCCCGGGCTCCTGCGAGCGCTCGACGCGGACGAGCGCGCCGCGCTGGCCGACGAGCCCAACCCCTGCCATGCGCTGCTGCACCGGCAGGTCGTCGCGATCGCCGAGCTCAGGCGCATCGGGGCGATCGATGGCTTCTTCCTGCAGCAGCTCGATCGTTCGCTCGCGGTGCTGCTCGACGTCCAGGGCGGATGCGAGCGCATCAAGAAGACACCGTTTCCGCAGAGCTACGGCTTCGTCGGCACCAAGATCATCGGGGTCTACAGCGCTCTGCTCCCGCTCGGGATGGTCGCCTCCGTGGGCTGGCTAGCGATCCCGATCGCGGTGCTGGTGTGCCTGTCGTTCCGCCTGATCGACGAGGTCGGTGACGCGCTCGAAGATCCGTTCTCGATGCAGCCGCTGGCGCTGCCACTGCACGCGATCACGACCACCATCGAGATCGATCTGCTGCGCCGGCTCGGCGCGCGCGAGCTCCCCGCGACCCCGGCTCCCGATCAGCAGGGCGTGCTGATGTGAGACGGTCGCCGAGGCCGATCACGTCGACCTCCGAACCGTCGTCGCGCGACGAGGCCCGCGATGGCCAAGAGGTAGGGGAAGCCGCGCGGTGCACCGGACGCGCAGCCGCATCCGGCCTGCGCCGGCACTGCATCCGCGCTCGTCGTTGCCTCGCTTGCGCCCGTCGTCGTCGTCGTCGTCGTCGTCGTTGTGCCGATCGTCGTCGTCGTGCCGCCGCTGTCGTCGACTGCGGTCGTTCCCACCGACGCCTCACCCGACATCGGATCCCCGCTCGATGACCCACACCCCATCACGAACCCACCACCGTCCTCGCACTCGCCGCCTGCGTCCGTCGCGAGCACCGTGATCCGATCTGCGACGAACGCGTCGTAGCGCCGGCCATCCGGATCGGTTGCCGACACGCGTAGCACCGCGAACTTTCCCCACAGCGCCTCGGGCGGTGCGAACTCGATCGCGATCGCGTCACCCTCGACCGGCACATCGTTCGCGAAATCCACGAACGGCGCTGCCGGATCCGTCGCATCCGCCCAGGCCGCCGACAGCACCGTGCCTTCGTCCGCGACGATGCACCCGTCGATCATCCCGACCTCGTCGCGATGCAGGATCGGCGGATCCATCGCGACCGAGAGTGCCGGCGCGACGATCGGCATCGTCGCATCGTCGACCACCCGCACCGCCCCACGCCGCGGCAGCGCCCAGCGATTCGGCCACGGATCCCACGTGTACGCCCGCACGACCCAGGTACCCGCGGCGACCGTGCTCGTATCCCAGTCGGCCCCGGCATCCGCGGCATCGAACGTGATCGGCCGCCGCGCATCGTCGGCGTCGATCCGCACGACCTCGGTCCCGAGCACCGGATGCGTGTCGAGCACGCGATCGTCCGGAACGATCGCGGGATCGACGAGCCCGAGCGCGGCCGCAGCCGTCACGTCTGCCCACGCGATCCACTCGGGCATCGCGACCCGCGGATCGATGTCCGAGCGAAACGCGAGAAACTGATGCCGTCGTCCATCGACGACCTCGTCGTCGGTGATCGATTCCCCGGCGATCGGATCCTCGAGCGCGATCGAGTAGGGCAGGTTCACGACCGGATCGACGCCGCGATCCACGGTGACCATGCACGGCACGTCCGCTGGCCACACCACGGGCGTCCGGGGCCGGATCCCGTCGCCGGCGTGCGCGACGGGGGGCTGCAGCGTCGCCGCCGCCCCACCGATCACGAGCGACCATGCGAACGCGCGCACCACCCAACCGAATCGTCGCCTGGGTGCGGCAGGCCACGCAATCCTCTCCAGCATTCGCGACGCCAGCGTGCGACGATGTGTCCGCGTGCGGTCATTCCTCGGCAGTGCTCTCGTTGCGACGATCACCGCGTGCGGCGGCGGTGAGGCCGCGAGCGCCGACGCGAGCTCGAGCGAGACGTCGGGCACCAACGCATCGACGACGACGGTGACCGCGACGACGACGACCGCAACGACGACGAGTACCACGGACGCATCGACCGACGGCACGAGCACGACCACCGACGAGCCCGACACGTCGTCCTCCGCCGGCGGCACCACGAGCGCCGACTCGTCATCGTCCGGGGACATCCCGATCACCGAGCCGTCGATCGAAGACTGCGGCCACATCGATCCCCGCCCGCCAGCGGCCTACTCGATCTACGGCGATCGCTACGGCGCCGCGTGGGGCTTCGTGGTCGGCGCGCGTGAGTACGCCGCGTTCGCGAACACCTATGGGCTGTCGATCATCGACGTCACCGAGGTCCCGCTGGTCGAGGTCGGCTATCTCGAGCTGCCTGGCTACGTGCCGGGTCGCGCGCTCGCGGGCATCGGCCACACGGTCTACGTCGGCGGGCAGGGCCCAGGTGGCAGCCTCGCGTCGCTGCGCATCGTCGACGTCACCCATCCGACGATGCCGACGCTGCTCGCCGAGCGCCCCGAATACACCGATCAGATCCACACGATGAACGTCTACGACGACGTTCTCCACCTCAACAGCGGCTTCGGTGCCTGCCGCTTCCTGACGCTCGACACACCGTCGATGCCGATCGAGGTCGGTGCGTACCAGGGCAACGATTGCCACGATGCGCTCGCGGTCGGCGATCGCCTGTACGTCGCTGGCGGCTACACGCAGCACTGGGACATCGTCGACATCTCGAACCTCGCGGCGCCGCAGGTGCTCGGCGTGACGAACCCCGAGCCCGGCATCTACGCGCACAGCGGCGTGCTCGATGCCAGCGGCAACTACTTCCTCGGCACCGACGAGTTCCACATCGGCGACATCTGGATCTACGACGTGTCCGACCCGGGCGTGCCGACGTTCGTCAGTACGTTCACGCTCGGCGCCGACGTGATCCCCCACAACGCGCGCGTGCGCGGCAGCTACATCTACGCGGCGTGGTACGAGGCCGGCTTCGTGCTCGTCGACATCCACGATCCGACCGCGCCGTTCGAGGCGCTGCGGTACTCGACGTGGGCCGATCCCGCGGCGGCGTCGTGGAACGGTGCGATCGAAGTCGACCTGCACCTGCCGTCGGGCAAGGTGCTCGTGTCGGACTCGCGCGGCGGCCTGCACGTCCTGTGCGTCGAGACCCCGCCGTAACGCCGCAACCCGAATGACCCAGAGCGCGCCGACGTTCGCGGTGTACCGCGCGCGCTGGGGGTAGCCGATCACGGCGCGCAGTCGGGGTCGCCGTCGTCGCATGGCACGACCGCGAGCACGTACTCGCCCGGGAAGCTCGTCGCGCCGTCGGACCACGAGTCGACGACGATCTGCAGCGACCCGGCCGCGAACGTGCCCGCGATGATCGCGTCGTCGCGCGCGATGCAGCTTGCGCCCGCCAGCACGTGCACGTCGATGTCGACGCCCTCGCGATCGAGCGCGATCACTCGCAGCGCGGTGGCGGCATCGAGCTCGAGCGCGTACGTCAGCTCCGGTCCGCTCTCGTCCGCGGGATCGCAGTCGTACAGCTCGGTCACCGCCGTGCCGGTCGACGTGTCCGCGTCGTGCAGGAACGGCAGCACATCGACGACCAACGGCATCTGTGCCGAGCCGTCGCCGTCGACCGGCGGCAACACGTCGTCGTCCGGCGGCTCGCCGTCGAGCGCGAGCTCGATGCGATCGAGCGCCTCGAGCTGGATCAGATTGCGCACGTTGTAGCCGTGCTGCAGGCCCTCGGGCGTGAAGATGCACGGCCCGCCCGCGTACGACTCGAGGTGCAGACCATCGGGACCGAGCCCGTGGCCGGGCAGGGGATCCGTCGCCCACCACGCGTCGACGAACGGGATCTGCCGCGCCTGCGCCATCGCCCGCAGCACGGCGTTGTAGCTCGCGATCCAGCGATTCGACGACTCGCTGTCGAGGCGGTAGGTGAGCCCGACGATGATCGGTACGACGCCGCGGGCCTCGAGGGTGTCGAGCAGCGTCGACATCGACGCGAAGAACCCGGGCAGCGCCGCGCCCGGATCCGATCCGAGGCCCATGTCGTTGGTGCCAAAGTGCACGAACGCGAGGCTCGGTGCGACAGCGTCCAGCTCGAGCACGAGCGGCGATGGATCGCCGTCGATCGCCCATGACGCCGAGCGGCCGCTCTGGGTTGCGAGGCTCTCGCGATCGAACGGCGTCGTGCCGTCCGCGTCGCCGGCGAGGAACACGTCGAGCGCCGCGCCCAAGGCATCATGCACGTCGAGATCGACCTCGCCGGTCGCGAAGCAGTGCAGGTTCGACGAGCTCACGTCGCTCGACGCGCCGACCTTCATGAACACGTCGTCCGCGAGCGCGGGTCCGCGAGCGCGCAGGGTCTCGAGCGCCATCGCGACCGCGCCGGTGATCGGTGAGTGCACCCGGTCACTCGGATACCGTGCAAACCGATCGACCTGGGGTCCGTCGCCGGTGCTCGATTCGTCGGCGCTCGTGTCGACCGCGGTCGGATCGACGACCGTCGTGCTCGACGTCGCATCCGTGGTGCTCGTGGTCGCGTCCGAGCCGGTCTCGCCCGTGCTCGTGCTCCCGGACGTCTCGGGCGCCCACGCGTCGTCGTCGTGCTCGTCGCCCCCGCGACACGCGATCAGGAGCCCGAGCACCAGCGCCGAGCTGCGCCTCACCAGCGCCAGTCTACACGCTCACCGCGACTTGCATCGCGCGTCGCCGTCCACGCACGACCAACGTACGTGCATGTGATCGGTGTGCCCGGCCACGTGGGTGATGAGCACGCCCGACGTCCCGGTCGGGCGCGGGTACTCCATCCACTTGGTCAGCGCCGACTTCGACAGCAGCTCGCTGCTGATCGCGTGCTCGTGGAGCAGCTTCTGGATCCCGCGGTCGATGTAGATTTCCTCGACGGCTCCGGTCTCGCCGAGCAAGAACAGCAGCGCCCAGGTCTGGGCCGCATCGAGGTTCGCGGCCGTCATCTCCTGCCAGTTCAGCTCGGCACCGGCCGCGAGCCTCTGCGGATAGCCGAGATCCACGTCGCGCCCCGACTGATGCGTGCTGTGGGGCTCGAGCCGCCCACCGGTGCGGTTCGAGATGTTGCCGACCAGGATGTCCTGCACGTCGTTGCCGCGCTTCGCCCACGCGTCGAGCACGCTGTCGAGTATCGCGATCGACGTGTCCTTGCCCCACGTCTTCCAGCCGATCGCGAGGATCCGTCGGCCCGGGCCCTCGACCATCGGCACCGCGCCGCCGAGCGTGCCGTCGCTGGGGAAGCCGATCGACTCGCTCTTTTCGGCGTCCTCTCGCGAGTACACGACGATCCGCGAGTTCGGCGGCAGCTCTTGCTCGATGCCGATACCGGGATTGAGCTCGAGGATCTCGTGATGGAAGATCTTGAACAGGTTCGCGACGTTCTTCAGCGAGCCGCCACGGCGGATCGTGTAGCGCACCTTGGTCGGTGCCTCGAGACCCGACGCCCAGTCGTCCCTGTGCCGCGGAAACCGATCGCCGCCCGGCGGTGCATCGCTCGGCGGCTCGCCATCCGGCTGCGCCTCGGCGTCCGCTTCCGCATCGACCATCGGCTCCGGCGCCGCGTCGTCGATGTCGGGACCGATCGCGGGCTCGCCGGCCTCGGGCCCCGCGGCCGAGTCGATCGCGGGCTCCGCTGTGGGCTCGCCGGTCGGCAACGCGACCGTCGGCACCGGCGGCGTCGGTCGACACCGCAGTGCCATCGCACCGCCCCAGAGTGCGGCCGCGCCCGCGAACAGGATCGGCGCGATCCGCATGCGTCCGCGCGGGTGATGCTCGACGCGCGTGCGGTCGGCTCCACCGTCGGCTCCACCGTCGGCTCCACCGTCGGCTCCACCGTCGGCATCGTCGTCCTCGTCGGCGTCGTCGTCGTCGTCGTCGTCGTCGTCGGCGTCGTCGTCGTCATGGCCGACGTCGTCACCGTCCGCCGGTGGGTCGGGCGCGTCGTCGTCGTCCTTTTGCGGCGCGTCGTCCGGCGCGCTCGCTTCCGCCGGCGGCAGGTCGTCGAGATCGTCGTCGCCGACCGATCCCCTGTGGATCGTCGGTCTGCCGGGCGGTTCCGTCACGGGGATCGCTGCCGAGTGTTCCCCGGCCCCCCACGCTCGCGCAACCCCGAATCGTCGATTCGCGGCGTGTGGGTACGTTCAGCGCGCGCAGCCGCACGCGCGACTGCTCACACGCAGTCGACGTACACGAGGTTGATGTGCCGCGCGAGTGTCGGCGGCTGCGGATCCTGCACCGTGCACTCGCGGTCGGGATGGGTGACCTCGATCGTGTACGTGCCCTCGTCGCCGGGCGGCAGGTTGAAGAAGATCGCGACGGGAAACAGGCCCCACTCGATCAGGTTCTGATTGAGGATCGGCGCGCCGTCGGCATTCGGTGCGTAGTAGGTGTTCGGCTCCGGCGGCGGATCGAGGATCACCGTCGCGCCCGTCGCGGTGTTCTGGTTGATCGCGACGAGCAACACCGACGCGTCCTCATCGACGATGACGGTCGGTTCCTGCTGCTGCAGCACCTCGGCCTGCAGGTCGATCACCATCGTCGACACCTGCGACAGATCGTAGTCGTCGAGCGCCTCGTCCTCCAGCTGCACCGGCACGATCCCGCCCCAGTAGTTCACGTTGCCGTCGAGGCGGATGCGGTGGAACGAGCCCGGCTCGAGTCCCTCGATCGCGTACGTGCCGTCGGAGTTGCTCACCGTCTCGGAGTCCTCTTCGTCGAGCAGCGAGAGCTGGGCGAAGCCGATCGGGCCCATCGCGAAGAAGTCGGTGACGACACCGCTGACCGTCAACGTGCTCGGACCCGACTCGGAGCTGTCGGCGACCTCGGTGGTGGAGCTCGACGACGACGTCGATGGATCGATCGTGGTCGACGTCGACGTGGTGGTCGTCGTCGATCCGTCGGCGGTCGAGGTCGACGACTCCTCGTCGTTGTCGTTCGACTTGGAACCGCAGGCGAGTGAAGCGACGACAGGCAGGATCAAGGCAAGACGCGACATGCCGACAAGCCTAGCAGCCACGTGCCTCGCGGATTCGCGCACGACCGACGCAAATGCCTGAAACAGCGTTCAAAGCCAGCCGTTCGCCATGTAGGAGACTTGTTTACGGATCACTACCGTGTGGTAGCTTCCCCGGCTCCATGCTGCGCGCCGCTCGTTGCTCCCGGTTCTTCCTCGGTTGGTCCTCGGTCTGGCCGTGCGTCGCGATGCTCGCGTGCGCGTTCGATTCTGCGGGCAACGGATTCCCCGAAGGCATGTCGGTCGGCGACGGCGACAGCACGGCGGCCGACGGCGACGACACCGGCGCAGATGACGACGTCGATCTTCCGTCGACCGCGACGCGTGGCGACGATCCCGACGGGCAGACGAGCACGTCGAACGCATCGACCGCAACGGGGCCGTCGACGACCGCGGGCAACACGACCGGCGACGACGACGACGACACGAGCGACAGCCGCGACGATCACGACTCGGCCGCGACGCACTCGAGCGCGCCCGACGACGACAGCACCGGCGCACCGGATGCTGTCGAGTGTCCGATGTCGATCTTCGACGTGTACTGGGTCGAGCAAGGCGTCGTCGAAGAACCGATGGTGCTCGCCATTGCCGACGCGAACGACAGTCCGAAGGTCGCGAGCTCGCCGGTCGCCGAGAGCGGCTCGGTCACCATCTCGATCGACTTCGCTTGCCCCGGCGAGTACACGCTGTGGGGTCTGGTCTGGGACTACGATCCGGGTGCCTGGGCCGAGCCCGATCCCGACTCGTTCTACTTCGATGTCGGCGGTGCGGAGGCGACGTGGCGCTACGGCTGTCAGACCGCCGAGGCGACGAGCGGTCTGTCGTGGCAACGCATCGCATCACTGTCCGGGCAGCCGTGCGATGCGTCGTACGTCGTGCTCGAGGTCTACGAGGCGGGCGAGGTCGAGCTGACCTTGCGCAACCGCGAGGGCGGCGACGGCAGCCAGGTCGCGGGGGTCGCAGCGATCGCGGTCAGCGACGATCCGGGCGCCAATCCGGCGAGCCTCTACGATCCTTATTAGGCCTCGCGGCGCAATCGCTTCACTCGAGCTCGACCCTCGCGCGGCACTCGACGCCGCGTGCCGACAACTCGGCGAGCATGTGGTCGAGCATGCCGGGCGTCTTGCCGAGGATCTCTGGCGGATGTACGCCCGGCGTCGTGAACCGTCCGGCGAGCAACCATCGTGCGACGATCGTCGCGGGAAATGCGGTCGTGCGCGACATGCTGCGCTGGTCGGTCACAGGGTCGTAGCGATCGATCATCTCCCAGATCATCCGCACCGGCACACCGCCGCGTAGGCCGGATGCCGTCACGCGCAGCACCGTCATGTCGGCCTCGCCGGGCGCGTACGTCCACCGCGGGAACAACAGCGCCGCCGCGACCTCGCGCGGCACGACGCGCGTGCCGCCGACATCGATCGGCGTGGTCTCGAACAGGCCGGTGTCGCGAAACGCTCGCATGAGCTCGGCGTGCCCGGGCCAACGCAGCGTCTTTTCCACCATCGTCGGCACGTCGAGTGTCGTGATGAGCGTGCGCAGGCCGTCGGTGTTGAACGCCTCGAGCGTGCCGACACCATCGAAGTCGACCGGCTCGATCCCGCTGAGCGCCGGATACACGACGACCTTGCCGTGCTCGACCATCCGCGCCGGCCGCACGTACTCCTCGATCACGTCGGCGGGCGCGAAGCCGGCCTTGTACTGGTACGGCCACGTGCGCACCGCCGGCAGCCCACCGACCAACACCTCGAGACGCGTGAACGGATCGAGCTGGGTCGTCGCATGACCCGCAGCGATGCTGCTGAGCCCCGGCGCGACGCCGCAGTCGACGATCGCGATGCAGCCCTTTTCGCGCGCGAGCCCGTCGAGCACGAGCGGATCGTCGGCCATGAACGCGATGTCGACGTAGGGCCTTCCGCTCTCGATGACCGCCCGCAGCGACTGCAAGCCGAAGCTCGAGGGCAGGGCACCGATCACGAGATCGAACGGCGCGCACACGCGGGTCAACTCTGCGGGGTCGGCGAGATCGGCGACGAGTGTCTTGCAGCCCGAGCCGGGGACGAGTCGGGTCGCGAGCTGGGCGAGCGCGTCCGGACGGACATCCGCGACGGTGACGCCGAGCTGCCCCGAGCCGTCGCGTACGAGGTCGGCAGCCATCGTTGCGCCGATCTGACCGCACCCGAGGATGATCACCTGCTTCACGCGCGCGAGCATAGCCGCGCCCGTCGGTGTGTGGCAGCGAGGCCGAAAAATCGGCGCTGTCGTCGGCGGACGTGCGATCAGCCGCAGGTCGCGTTCAAGATGACGCTGCCGCCACCGTGGTTCGCCAAGATGCTGGTGTCCTGGTACCAGACGTCGACATCGACGCCGAAGCCCGGGAGCGGGCCGAGGTTCTCGCCGATGCTCGGACACGAGAAGCCGGGTTCATCGAGCGCGATCCCGATGTCGAAGGCGAGGGCCGTGCTCCCGGAGTCGCCAGTGATGAGCTGGCAGTAGATATCGGCGTCGGCCTGGTCGCAGCTATCGAGGCCTGCCCAGGTGCAGCTGCCGTTGCAATAGAGCTGCGGGATGATCGAGAAGTCGTACAGACACGCGCTGCAGCTCGCGTTGTTCCACGCCGGCTGCAGCCCGTCGTCGCACATCTCGCCGACGTCGACGTCGACCTGACCGTTGCCGCAGTCGAGGTTGCCGGTGGTGATGGCGACACACCACTGGTTCAACGTACCGCCCTCGTTCGCCACCTGATCGACGATCGATAGCTCCCACGTGCCGTTGCCCGCGCCAACCTGGGCGACCTCGACGTAGTCGTCGAGATCGCCCAGCGGCAGGACGTTGCCCTCGATGGCCGTCGGCTCGACGCAGTCGGGCGGTCCCGCTGCGTCCTGGTCGAACGTCGCGTCGATGTCGTTGGCGGCCGCGCACTGATCGTCGGCGAGCGACACGCTGATGTTCGATCCGACGTGCCGCACGTCGATGTCGAGATCCGACACTCGGGTGTGGCCGGCAAGGGCCACCACGTCGAGGTCGAGCACCTCGCCCACCAGGCCCGCGACCGGGATGGTGCTCAGCGTCTGCACGCCGGCGCCCGGCCCGATCGCCGCGGCCGGCGAGGCACAGAACGTGTGCAGGCCCGCGCAGCTGAGATCGGAGATGGTGCAGTCGCCCAGACACGTCGGCTGGCCGCCGTCGACGAACCCGAGGACGCCGCACGTGACACCCCCGAGATCCCCACCGTCGCACTGCTCGCCCGGATCGGCATCGCCGTTGCCGCAGCCGACGCACTCGGAGACGTTGAAGGTGCAATCGTTGGCGCAAGAGAGCACGCCGCCGTCGGCTCCCTGCGATACGCACGTCTCGCCGCCGAGCGCTGCGCCGTCGCAGTCCTCTGTGCCGTTGATGATGCCGTCGCCACACACGAAGCAACCCGAGTCGTCGAGGGCCGTGCAATCGGCTCCGCACAAGAGTGTGCCGGTGTCGAAGCCTTGCGATTCGCAATCCTCGCCGTCGAGATCCATGCCGTCGCAGACCTCGGGACCCGCCACGATGCCATCGCCACAGATGTAGTTCTCGCAGCCGGACGGGTTGTAGCTGCAGTCGGCGTTGCACTCGAGGTCGCCACCGTCGAAGCCCTCGGTGAGACACGTGCCGCCGTCGAGATCGTTGCCCTCGCACTGCTCGTCGCCCTGGACCTCGTCGTCGCCGCACTCGAACGTGCAACCGCTGGTGTCGAGCGTGCAGTCGTCGTTGCACGCCAGCACCCCGCCGCCGAAGTCCTCGGTCAGGCAGTCGCGGCCGTCGAGGTTGCTGCCGTCGCACAGCTCGCCTGCCGTGACGTCGACGTCACCATCGCCACAGCCCACCAAGCCGGTGCTCGACTCGTCGGTCGTGCTCGACTCCTGGGCGTCGGTCGTCGACGAGTCCGGATCCGCCGTCGTCACAGTGGTCGTCGTCGACGACGAACCGCTCGTGGTGTCGGGATCGCCACTGGTCGACTCCGACCCGGTGCCCGGCGCGCTGGTCGACACGGTGCTGCCCGTCGGCACCGCGTCGCTCGCACACGCGAGCGCGAGCGGCATCAGCAACGCGAAGGGCGAACCGACACCACGAAACGAACGCCTAAGCATGAGCCTAGAGTTCCACGCTGTCAGGTCGCGGGCAAGCGCTGAGCACACCGTCGTTGACGTCGCAGGGCGGTGCGCCGCGGTGGCCGCCGAAAAACCCCAACCGATGATCACATGATCACCTGCCTGCTGCGCGCGAGCATAGCCGCGCCCGTCGGTGTGTGGCAGCCTGATGGTCGGTGCCAGACGCGTTCTACGTCCGCGATGGGGACCGATTGTTCTCCACGGAATACACGCGGGGACCGTGGAGCGGCAAGCTACAGCACGGCGGACCGCCGGCCGCGTTGCTCGCCGGCGCGGTCGAACGCTTCGGCGACGACGCGGCACAGTTCGTCGTTGCTCGACTGACGTACGAGTTCCTGCGACCGGTGCCGATGGGTGCGTTCACCGTCGCGACGACCGCGGTGCGGCTCGGTGGCAAGGCCCAGCGCGTCGATGCGCAGCTGTTCCACGACGGCGTCGAGGTCGTGCGGCTGCACGCCCTACGGATCCGTCGCGCGACGGTGCCGCTGCCGTCACCACGGTGCCCCCGACACGGTGCCCCACGCGGCCCCGCGGGGCTCGAGCCGTTTTTGTTCCCGTTTTTCCGCGATCGCATCGCGTATCACACCGGTGTCGAGCTGCGCATCAGTCGCGGTGTGTGGGGGAAGGGCCCGACCACCGCGTGGATACGTCTGCGCGTGCCACTGGTCGCGAACGAGGCGACGTCGCCGCTCGAGGCGCTCGTCACGATCGCCGACGCTGGCAACGGCGTGTGTCCGGTGCTCGACACGCGCGAGTACACCTTCGTGAACCCGGATCTCACCCTGCATCTCGATCGCCCGCCGTGCGGCGAATGGTTCGCCCTCGACGCGCGATCGACCGCCGATCCGCTCGGCCTCGGGTTGACCCAGAGCGAGCTGCACGATCGCGACGGCGAGATCGGTCGCGTGCTCGCGAGTCTCATCGTCGAGAGCCGCAGCACAGGCGAACCGTGAGCGTGCCCGGGCCCCACTCGACACAGCCGCCGGCCGCAACGCTTCCACCGGGACAGTGGTCAGGCCAAGCGGGCTTTGCTGCGCCGCCTGGCTGGTCGCCGCAAGCCGCCGCCCCACCGGTACCGAACCAGGCGCTACCAACCGAGCCGCACGCTGGATCCACCGCCGCCGCGCCGCGCCGCTTCTCGCGAGCGCGCGCGCTGCTGTCGAAGTACGGCCGCATGCTGTGGTGGTTCCACTCGCTGTATGCGTTCGGCCTCGGCATCTTCGTCGTGCTGTTCGCGGCGAAAGGTTTCGCCCACGCGCGCTTCCTGACGATCACGCTCGCGCTCGCGTGGGTCGTCGTGATCCTGTTCTTCCGCTTCTTCGGCAGCGGTGCGAGTCAGCAGGTCGAGGGCAAGCGCGCCAAGATGCGCTTCTTCGTCATGACCTACGTGCTCAAGAACATGTACCAGGGCATGTTGTTCTTCTTGCTGCCGTTCTACTGGCGCGCGGTCACGTTCGACTCGCCGACCCAGTGGTTTCTCGGTGCGCTCGGCATCTGTGCGTTCTTGTCGACGCTCGACGTCGTGTTCGATCGCATGCTGATGCGCTGGAAGATCGCCGCATCGGTCTTCTACTTCTTCACGCTGTTCGCGTGCCTCAACCTCGTCATCCCCGCGCTTTTGCCGAACTCGCGCTCCGCCGTCACGCTCGTCGTCGCAGCCGCCGTCTCGGCGCTCGCGTTTTGGAGCATGCACGTGCCGATGCGCATGCTCGGTCGCCCGCTCGGCGCGACGCTGCTCGTGACCTGGACGGTCGCGTCGCTCGCCGGCGCGTATTTCGGCCGCACGGCGGTGCCCCCGGTCGCGCTGCACATCTCGCACGCGGCGGTCGGTCCGAAGCTGCTCGACGATGGTCGGCTCGCGCTCGACGTCAGCAGTCTCCACGGCTCGCTGGTGCACGAGCTGTTCGCGGTCACCGACATCGTGGTGCCGGGAGGCAAAGGCGATCGCCTCGTGCACGTGTGGACCAAGGACGGCGAAGAGATTCAGCGGTTCACCGATGTCGATCCGCACCCGCAGGGGCTGTGGGACACCGTGCGTCTGCAGTCGAAGCTCGCCGCCGACCGGATCCCCGAGGACAAGGTCGGTGAGTGGCACGTCGACGTCGTGACGCAGGACGATCAGCTCGTCGGTCGTGTGAAGTTCATGGTCACGGAGTGAGCGCCGTGCGCCACCGGTTCGCTCACCCGTGGTCGCGGCGAGCGTGGTCTTCCGCGCTCGTGTCGGCGATGCTCGGGTGTCGGCGCGGCGAGCCTGCGGCGAAGGGGCCACCACCGCGCACGGCGGCCAACCGCGCCGACACGACGCGCATCGTGTTCGGCTCGTGCTGCGATCAGCGGCGGCCTGCGCCGATCTGGGACGCGATCGTCCAGCGCGACGCCGACCTGTTCCTGTTCATCGGTGACAACGTCTACGCCGACGCCGAGGACGAAGCGAAGCTGCGCGCCGCGTACGACCTACTCGCGGCCGATGCAGGTTGGCAGGCGCTCGTGCGCCGGACGCCGGTGCTCGCGGTGTGGGACGACCACGACTACGGGCGCAACGACGCCGGTCGCGAGTACCCGCTGCGCGACGTCTCGCAGCAGATCATGCTCGACTTCTTCGCCGAGCCTGCCGACTCGCCGCGGCGCTCGCAGCAAGGCGTGTACATCGCCAAGATGCTCGGCAGCGGCGATCGGACGCTGCAGATCATCATGCTCGACACCCGCTACTTCCGCGACGCACTCCTCCCGCAGAGTCCGGGTGCGATGCGCTATCAGCCGAATCCCGATCCCGCGGCGACGATGCTCGGCGAGGCCCAGTGGGCGTGGCTCGCTGCACGACTCGCCGAGCCGGCGACCGTGCGCCTGCTCGTGTCGAGCATCCAGGTGATCTCCGACGAGCATCCTTTCGAGTCGTGGGGCCTGTTCCCGCACGAGCGCGCGCGGCTCTACGAGCTGATCGGCAAGACCGACGGCGTCGTCGTGCTGAGCGGCGATCGCCACCGCGCCGAGCTCTCGCGCACCGACGCCGAGGCGCTCGCGTATCCGCTCTACGATCTCACGTCCTCGAGCCTCAACCTGCCGCTTCCCGGCGGTGATCCGAATCGCTACCGCACCGGTCCGCTCGTCGAGGACGCGAACTTCGGTGCAGTGACGGTCGACTGGGCGAAGGGATCGATCGAGCTCGAGCTCGCGCTCGTCGACGGCTCCACCGCGCTACGGCAGAGCGTCGACATCGCCGCGCTGATGCGGGCCTAATGGACGAATCGTGAAGCGGGCCGCTTCCCCTGAAAACTAGCGAACGCCGGCGAGCGGATCGTCGTTGTTGTCGACCTTGATATCGGGCCGGCTCTTGTCCGGCTTGGTCGGCCGCGGCGTCGACGTGCCGCTCGGACGCGGACCTGCAGGTCGGCGATCGTCCGCGGCCGGCTCCTTGATCGAGATGCTCGGCGTGCGCGTTGCGTCGCCGCCCTTGGCGACGTCGGGCTCCTGCGTGTCGTCGGGGATCGCTCCGGCTTGGATCACCTTCGCGGGACCGGTCGGCTCGGCAGCCGGTGCCGCCTCGGGCGTACGACCCATGAACCACCACGCTCCGACGCCGCCACCGATGAGAACGAGGGCGAGCACCGCGATGATCGCTCCCTTGCCACCACCACTCGAGTCGTCGTCGCTCGAGCCGGGGTCCATGCTCGACGAGAACGACGGTGCGGGCGTGAACGCGGGCGCTTGAAACGCTTGCAGCTCGGGCTGCATCGCGACGGGTGGAACGTACGCTGCCGGTGCTTCGGCCACCGGCATGAAGGCGGACTGCGCTTGCACGACGGAGACGGGCGCCGAGAAGGCCGGCGTCGGTCCGAACGCAGGATGCGGCACGCTCTGCGCGGTCGCCTGCGCAGGTCCGGCACTGTTCGCGGCAGCGTCGTCGTTCTCGGCCGCCGACTCGAGGACCTCGTAGAGGCTCTTGATCTCCTCTTCGAGCTCCGCGAGTGCGTCCGTGCGCCCGGCGTGCGCGAGCTGCTCGCGTTGCGCCTCGAGTTGCTCGAGTCGCGCCAGAGAATCGGAGATCCATGCCTCGTTGGTTGCCGTCATCGCGTTTCGCTCCGTCGCGGGCTCTCTCAGTCATTGGTCGGGCACGCCCCGACCTTGCACACGCGCAGTCGACACCATAGCAGCCCTTGCCCGGCCACGTGCACCGGCAAACCGCCGGATTTCGGAGGGGCAGGCCCGCCAGCACGCGCCGCGGCCGCGCGTGCTGGTCGGCTATGCTGCAACCCGTGACCGACGACGTGGCCGGGGCTGAGTCCGAGCGTGGGCCCGAGCGTGGGGCGCCCGCGGCGGTGACCGCGACGACACATGGCAAGTCGCGTCGGCGCTTGGGCCCGGTGCGTTGGTGGTGGTTTCTCATCGCGGCGCTCGTCATCGAGTTCTGGATCTACGGTCGGCGCGGCGACGTCGAAGTCTGCGTCGGAAAGCAGGGCGAGACCGACTTCGCGCTCATCGACGATACGGGGCAGGCCCGACAACCGCGTGACGACAGCAATCGGTGGAAGTTCCCGCGCTGCGAGTCGCGGATGAACCTCGGGCTCGTGAGCAAGTACGACGCGGTCTCGACCGAGGCGGCACAGGTCGCGTGTCGCGGCGCGACGATGCTCAAGCACCAAGGCCAGGGCAAGAACTGCGTCGCCCAGAAGGACGGCTGGGAGCACCGCATCGCCACGCGCCAGACATGGCCGTGGGATCCGAAGCTCTTTACGCACCTGTTCTGGTTTCTGCAGTGACTCGTTTCGGTTTTGGCCGTGCATCGCCTCGACACCACCGGGATCCACGAGGGCTCGCATTCGCGGGGCCCCGGGGGCGCCTCGGAGACGTTCGACGAGACCGCGGTCGGCGGTGAGGCGTACGAGCGCGTCGTCGAGCCGCATCCGGCGGGCTCCAAGATCGGTCGCTACGTGATCCTCGAGCGGGTCGGGCGCGGTGGCATGGGCGTCGTGTATGCGGCGTTCGATCCCGAGCTCGACCGCCGGATCGCGCTCAAGATCCTCCATGCGACCTCGTCGCGGCGACGCGGCGCGACGGGCCATGGCGGCACACCGCACCGCCGCCTGCTCCGCGAGGCGCAGGCGATCGCGCGCGTCAGCCATCCGAACGTGATCTCGGTCTACGACGTCGGCACCGTCGGCGAGTCCGTCTTCCTCGCAATGGAGTTCGTCGATGGTCCGACGCTCACCGCTTGGCAGTCCGATCAGAATGACGTTCTGGCGATCGTCGAGATGTACGCCCGTGCGGCGCGTGGCCTCGCGGCGGCGCACGACGTCGGCATCGTGCATCGCGACTTCAAGCCCGACAACGTGCTCATCGGCACGGACGGACATGCACGTGTGCTGGACTTCGGGCTCGCGCGCACCGATCCGTCGGTGTCGGTGGTGTCGGGCTCGCACCCGCGACCAATCATCGAACCCGAGCCGCTCCGCGAAGTATCACCGCCGTCGGCGGATGACGGCAGCTCGGTGCCGGTCGACTCGCCGCTGACGATGGAAGGCGCAGTGGTCGGCACGCCGCGATTCATGGCGCCCGAGCAGCACGCCGGTGTGTCCGCCGATGCACGCAGCGATCAGTTCAGCTTCTGCGTCGCGCTGTTCCAGGCGTTGTATCGCCAGGATCCGTTCTCGGCGCCGACGATCGAACGGCTCGCGCACGCGAAGCAGACCGGTCAGATCCGCAGACCGCCCGCCCAAGCCCACGTGCCCGCGCACGTCGAGCACGCAGTGTTGCGCGGGCTCGCGACCGAGCCGGGCGATCGCTGGCCCGAGATGCGTGCGCTCGTTGCTGCGCTGACCTTCGACGCCGCGGCGTCACGTCGTCGCATCGTGCGGTCGGTGGTCGTCGCGGCCGTCATCGTCGGTGCGGCCGGCGGTGGCGTCTGGATCGCCCGCGGCGCGGCCCCGACCTCGCAGTGCTCGAGCGCCGACCGCCTGACCGGCGTCTGGGACGATGCGCGTCGCACCGAGATCCGCGATGTGTTCGGTGCCGTGGACCTTCCGTTCGCCGAGCAAGCAGCGACGCAGGCGGTGCACAGTCTCGACGCATACGCGGTGCAGTGGTCGGCGACGTACGACGATGCGTGTCACTTGCACGATCGCGGCGAGCAATCGACTGCGCTGTTCGATCGCCGCATGCAGTGCCTCGCCCAGCGCCGTCAAGGTCTCTCGGCGCTGATCGATGTGCTCGCGCGCGCCGATGCCGGCGTCGTGCAGCGCGCGGGCCAGGCTGCATCGTCGCTCGGGTCGATCGAGCCGTGCGGCAACGCCGACTTCCTGCTCGAGGCGGTCGAGCCGCCGCCGCGCGAGATCGAGGCCGAGGTCGCGACCGCACGCGAGCGGCTCGCCGAGGCGCACGCGCTGGCGGCTGCGGGGCGCACGAAGCCGGCGCTCGAGGTCGCGAGCGAGGTGGTCCGTACCGCCGAGCGGCTCGATCACGGGCCGCTCGTGGCCGAGGCGCTCGCGCGTCACGGATCGCTGCTCGAGCAATTCGGTGAGTACGCCGAGGCCGAGGACGAGCTGCACCGCGCGCTGCAGGCCGCGACCGCGCATCGCCACGACGAGGTCGCACACGCGGCGGCGCGTGATCTCGCGAGCATCGTCGGTGATCGCTTGTCACGCCACGCGGAGGGGCTGCGCTGGGTCGGCTTCGCCCGCGGGCTGCTCGAGCGGATGGCGCTCGGTGGCCTCGCCGAGGCGCGACTCGACACGATCGAGGGCAATATCCGCTATCGCATGGGCGATCTCGCGGCGGCCGAGCGCGCCCACAACCGCGCGCTCGCGACGACCGAGCGGATCCGCGGTACGGATGATCCGCTGGTCGCGACGTGGCTCGTCAACCTCGGCAACGTCTACTACCAGCAGCATCGCCGCGAGCTGACGCTCGCGACGTTCGAGCGCGCCGCACGGATCTCCGAGGCGGCATACGGTCCGGCGCATCCGTCGACCGGGTTCGTCTACTTCGGGCTCGCGAATGCACTCACCGCGCTCGAGCGCTGGGATGATGCGGAGCTGCGCATCGAAGCGGCGCGCAAGGTGTACCGCGACACCTTCGGCGCGACGCATCCGGTCGTCATCGCATGCGTGTGCAACCTCGGCCTCGTCGAGGAGGGCCGGCGCCGACTCGCGCGCGCGCTCGAGCGCTTCAACGAGTGCTCGCGGCTGCAGGTCGAGGCGGTCGGACGCCTCCATCCGGATTTCTCGCTCAGCCTCTACAACCTCGGTCGGCTCCATCGCGAGACGGGTGATCTCGTGCGCGCGCGGGCGGAGCTCGACGAAGCGATCGCGATCCGTGATCGCGTGCTCGGTCCCGAGCATCCGCAGACGCTCGAGGCTCGGGTTGCGCGTGCCCAGGTCACGCGTGCCGATGGCGATCTCGCGACCGCGCTCGCCGAGCTCGACGAGATCGTCGGCACGATGGGTCGCATTGGTGCCGTTCCGCTCGCGCTCGCCGCGGCGCGCTTCGAGTACGCGCAGGTCGCATGGGAGCACGGGGGTCCGAGCGCCCTTGCGCACGCGCGTGCCCGTGACGCACGCGCGACGTTCCTCGCCGACGGTGCCCCGTCACGCAAGTCGCTCGCCGAGGTCGACGCGTGGCTCCGCGATCACCCGACGTCGGGGTGAGCCCGTCGTTGCGGGCGCGCTAAAACCGGCCGCGCAGGACGAAGCCGGTGAAGCCACGGCCGAAGGCCGGCGACATGTTGAGCTGCGATCGCGACGACCGAGCCTCGCGGTTGCGCTTGATGCCGATCGCGAGCATCGCAGCACCGGCGCCGAGCAGCACCGGCGTCAGCACGGCGCCCGTGATCGTGAGCGCGTTCGCGACGCGACCGCGCTTGTCCGCGTCGTCGATGTCGCGCTGGTACCCCTCGAGCGTGCTCTGCTGGGCCCCGGTGAGGTCCGGGCACGTGTTCGGGTACATGTTGCACACCATACGCGCGTTGCTCTGGGCGATCTCGTAGTCCTGTTCGGCACGCGGCGCGCCGACGGCACCCGCGATGAGGATGCCGAGTGCGCCGAAACCGAGGCCGATCGCCACGGCGCCGCCGACGATGAGACCGGTGCCGTTGTTCTCGGGCGGCAGCACGATCGGTGTCGGGTCGACCTTGTCCTTCTTGTCGTCGTCTTTCTTGTCGAGGTCCGGATCGGGATCGGTCGTGACCACCGCGCCCTTGTCATCGGCCTCGGCCTTCGTGAGTGCCGCCTCGAGCTCGTCCGCCTTCTGCTGCACCGCCGCACTGATCGCACGCCCGTCGCCGTACACGGCGCGGTGCTGCTGCAAGTACAGCTCGTAGGTCTTCTTGCCCTCGCGGAGATTGCCGATGTCTTTTTTCCCATCGGGCGCGGGCAGTCGGTTGTACGCGTTGATGTGCGCGTCGAGGACGTTGATGAGCAGGGTCTCGCGCGTGGCCTGGTTCGCGTTCTCTTCCTGCAAGAGGACCATCAGGCGCGTCCACGACTGCGCTGCGCCCTTGAAGTCGCCGTCGGAATTCTTCTTCTCGCCCTCGGAGTAGATGCGCTCGATCTCCGCGGGGCTGGGAGCAAACGCTGCATGCGCAGGTCTCGACGCGAGCAGCATCGCGCCGGTCAGGGTCATGCCGAGGAGACGGAGATGCAGCGCGCGGGCCGATCGCGGCGACGGGCGAGGATCGAACATGGCGGGAGTCTTGCGGAACAGGCCGGCAGAGTCAACGGCGCGCGCGATTCAGGTGGCCAAACGGGCTGCTGCGCTCGGGTCGACCAGACACAGCCGCTCGTAGACGACATCGGCATGCTCGTAGCGTGCGCCTGCCTTCGCTGCCACTCGAATCGCGCGGACAAAACCCTCGAGGCAGCGACCTGCGAGCTGGGGCTCCCACGCGAAAAGCTCGTGCTCGCGAAGCTCGCGCTCGAGGGCCGCGAAGAGGCCGCGCGCGAGCAGGGCCTGTCCCGCGTCGAGTAGCGTGCCCGCGAACGCGAGGCGTCGCACGTAGCGTTGGCGCTCGGTCGTCGCCGCGTCGATGCACGCTTGACCCATGCGCATTGCGTCCGGTGCCTTGCCCGCCGTCAACAGGCCACGCACCTCGGCAAAGACCTTCGCGTCGTCGTCGCTGCCGCCGCCCGATTGCGCCGTGCTGATCGTCGGGCCGCCGCCGGCGAGCACGGTCTGCGAGATCCACGTCTTCGTGTCGCCATCGACCAGCGGCGTGCCGTCGCGCGCGACCAGCTCGAGCAGCGACGGCATGCGCGTCAACAGTGCCCGCAGCTCGCCGAGCACGACCTGCGCCGCCGGAGCGTATGCATCACCGAGTCGCTCGAGTGCCTTGTGCGTGAAGCGATGCAGGTCGAGGCAGAAGCGCGACATGCCGAGCGCGGCCTCGCTCTCGTCGATCAGCGCCTCCCACTTGCCGTTGGTGTCGAGCGTCTCGAGCTGCGTGCGCTTGGCGGGGACCAGCGGCGGGATCTGGGTCTTGCCGCCGGCCTCGGACGGCGGTGGTGCATCGAGGTGCAGGTACAATCCGACGCGCACGAGTCGATACGCAGCCGCGCTCGCGCGCGATGCTTCGCGAACGCGGTTGCCGGTGCTCACGAGGTTGCGACCGGTCTCCTGCAGAAAATTCGCGACGGCGTCGAGGTTCGCGGGCGCAGCGGTCGCGGCCGCGGCGGGCGCGGGGGCAGCGGTCGGCGTCGCTGCGGGTGTCGGCGCGGCGACGGGCTGCGGCGGTGGCGGTGCGACCTTCGGCTCGGGGACCGCGAGCAGCATTCGCTGCACGCGTTCGGCGACCGGTCCATAGCTCGGACCTTCGTGGCCCATGCGCTCGCGCGTCAGGGTCGCCGTGCGCGTCACCGCGACCTGCAGTGCGAGCAGGATCGGTCGATCCTTGGGCGCGAGCTGGACCTCGGCGAGCGCCTTGTCGAGCTGATCGACCATCCACGCGAGCGCAGCCGCGCGGCCACGCAGTCGCTCCGGCTGCATGCCTTCCCAGTACTGCTCGAGCAGACCGCAAAGCACCGCGAGCCCGACGCAGAACTCGGCGATGCCGGCGTGCTTGAGCTTCGCGAATGCGAGGTACGCACCCATCAGGAGGTCCTTCCCCTTGGTGCGCAGCATCAACGAGGCGTTGTCGTGGACCTGCTTCCACTCGATGACGTTGTCGGTGACCGAGTCGAGCTTCGCGATCGCGACGCGCGTCGCCTCGTAGGCCGTCTCGTAGCGGGACTCGCCGCCGGCAGGGTTCGGGCCGGGGATCGGCGCGAGCCACTGCTCGGCCTTGCTGACGTACTCGGCGAGCGGATCCGCCGGTGGTGGTGGTGGCTCGGGCGTCGGCGGTGGCGGTGTCGGTGTCGCGTCGCTCGACGGTGGCGGTGGCGGTGGCGGTGGCGGTGATGGCGACTCGGATGCCGTCGCACCGTTCGTCATCGGCGCGGGCGCAGCGGGCGACGAGCCGGTGGGCCGCACCTTCGCGAGTGCGTCGGTGATCGCACCCATGCCCGGCGTCAGATCGCCGAGCCGCGCCTTCGCTCGCTCGGACAGCGCGTTCCACAGCACGCACGCCGTCTCGAACATCGCCGCTTCGTCGGGCCGCACGCCGGTCGCCGGAATCGCGATCTCGAGCCGCGCAACCAGCCAGTCGAGCGCGTTGCCGCGGCCGCGCAATCGTGCGACCGGTGGGAAGCCGACGTCCCACCAGCGCTCGAGCATGCCGTCGAGCACGGAGATGCCGACCGCGAGGCCCGCCCAACGCTCGAGCTGCATCATCGCGGTCGTGTACTGACTCGCGAGCAGGAAGTCCTTGGTGACCGCGGTGAGCAACTCGTGGCATCCGCTCGAGACGAGCGACCACTGCACCTCGCCGCCGGTCGGCGCGTCGAGCTTCGCGAGCTCGGCACGCACGGCTTCGTATCGCGGGTCGTAGGCGGCATTGCTGCCGCCGGGATCGGCGCCGGCGATCGGCTCGAGGAGCGGGGCGGCGCGGGATGCGATGACCTCGGGCGTGCTCATGGTCGTGCGTTGCGCCAGGCCGAAGCTGGTGCGCGAGACGAGGCTCGCCCACCTGCATTGCTCCCCGCAAGAGGTATCGAGAGCGATCGAGCTTCAGCGGGCTTGTCGCGACCGGCCCGCGATGCAATCGTGAAGGCATGCGCAGGAGCATCGTAGCGGTGGTGATGGTGTCGCTTGCGGCCGGTTGCGGCGACGACGGGGCCGTGGCGACCGGTGACGACTCGTCGAGTGACACGGGCACCTGGGCGGACACGACGTTCTCCTCGGTCGATACGACGTCGACGAGCACGACGAGCACGCCGAGCACGACGACCGACACGACGACGACGACCGCGGATACCTCGGGCACGACGGAGGATCCGTCGGCCTCCTCGGAGTCCGAGGCGTCGAGCACCGGCGATCCGGTCGCACCGCTCGGCCCCCCGCTCGAGCAGGCGCTGGACATCGACTTCGATCCGCTCGCGCTCGCGCTGGACGACCTCGACGGTGACGGCATCTTGGATCTACTGGTCACGGGCACGTCCAAGAGCGGGGTCGTCGGCGCGAGCCTGCTCGGCATGGGCAACGGCGGCTTCGGCGATCCGATCGACGCGGGCATCGGGGCGTGCAGCGCATACCCGATCACGGGTGCGATCGACGACGACGCGAGCGCCGATCTGTACTTCGGCACGTGCGTCGACGATCCGGTGTTCTATCTCGCGGCCGGCGACGGGACGTTCGTGTCGACCCAGGTGCTCGATCCATGGCTCGAGCCGCCGGTCCGATCGAGCCGCTTCGTCGATCACGACGACGACGGCGACGACGACCTCGTGGTGCTGACGGTCGGGAACAACGACCCCCAGCTGCACCTCGCGACGCAGGGCGGCGATCTGACGTGGCCGCTCACGTCGTCGTCGGCGGCGACGGGCGACGCGGCGTTCGATCCCGACGGTCTGTCGATCGCGTGGCTCGACGACGACGCGCGCGGCGACGTGCTGTTGTTCGATGCGAACGAGTCGCTCGCGTACATGATCGCGGAGGAGGGTGGATACGCCGCCGCGGTCGCGATCGCGCTGGACCTCGAGCCGACGACGATCGCGCCGTTCGACATCGACGATGACGGCCTGGACGATCTCGTCGTCGGGAGTCGTACCGGTGGTACGCTGCAAATCGTGCACAACCAAGCGCCCGACTTCGAGCGGGAGGACGTCCTTGATCTGGGCGGGGTCGCGCCGCTCGAGCTCGCGGTCGCTCGTTGGGGGGACGGCAACGTCCACGTCGCGGTGCTCGACGCCGGCGCGCCCGAGGTGCAGGTGCTCGAGTCCGACGGCGCGGGCCGGCTGACGAACGTCGAGACGATCGCGCTGCCATCGCTCGCGGTGCGGCTGCTGCACGGCGATCTCGACGGCGATGGCAGCATGGATCTCGTGGCCGCCACGTTCGCGGCGGGTTCGATCACGGTGATCTTGGGGCAGTAGCGGCGGCAGATCCGAACGGCGGCTGAACGACGTCGTAGAGCGCTAGTCCTGTCTCAGAGCAGCGTGGCCGAGATCTATCCGCCGTTGCTGTCGGCTAGCCGGACCGAGAACGCTGACTGCGCGTAATGTCCCACGACGAGATCCGGGACATCGTCCCCGTCGAGGTCAGGCGTGACGACGTACTGGGCTGCGTACGGAGAGGGGATCCGCCCCGATTCCTCGCCTCCTCCGCCGCCATCGAAGCGGAACCACCGGATCTCCGGATCCAAGCCATCGATCACGAGCGCTTCATCGCCGAGCTCTGCGTCCCAGCCGACCGGCGTCGCGTAGGCGGGACGATAGGGAAACAGCATGGTCTCCCCGACGGTGCCCGCGGCGTTCCTGAGCACCAGTCGCGAGTCTTGCGGAGCGGCGATCAGGATGTTGGTCTCATCGGTGTTCTCACCGAACGCACCAAGCGTCACCCCACCGACGCGAGCACCGACGACGAGCGGCTGCATGGGCCCGAAAGCGCCGACTGCATCCACGTCAGCAACGGCGAGTCCGTCCACTACGCCTGGTGCGAAGACGATCGCATCGGTCGTCCCGTCTGCAGCGACCGCTGCGGTGCGGACTCCACTCGGCAAGAACGGCAGACCGACGATCGGCTCCGTGTCGGAGAGCGCGAGCGCCCGATCGGCGGCTCCTCGAACCCACGCGAACCGCCCTGCCTCTGCAGCATCACGACCAACGATGACGACATCCTGAATACCATCACCATCGACGTCGCTCGCCGCGCTCGACGAGAGCCGGAACCCGAGCTGCACCGTCGTCGACACCTCGCCCGGACCACTCGACGTGCCCCAGAAGACGAGCAGCGCTCCATCGCAGTCCGCGTACACCAGGTCCGGCGCACCGTCGCCGTCGAAGTCGCCGATGCTCGGGTAGGCGCTGCATCCGATGGCGGTGTTCGACACGCCGTCCCCGAAGCCGCCGTCACCATCGCCGACGAAGAGCTGCGCGACCACGATGCCAGCCCCATCCACGCCGAGCGCCAGGACATCGATCGCATCGTCGTCGTCGAACGGCGCGGCGATCAGGTGGAGCGCGCTCATGTCGAGGACGGGAAAGACATCGGCGGGTCCGAGGCAGGGACCGTCGTCGAGACACACGTCCTGTTCGCATGGCTCGTGCGCTTCCGGACCGCAGGCCAGCGCGAGCGCAGCCAGTCCGAGCTGCAGCAGGCCGAGCCGTTGGGCGGAGTCTCGCGGCATGTGAGGGTCCAAGCCCGAGGCAATGGCCGCGCCGCGGTCGATCCGTGATGCGGCACCGTCACGGAATCCTCGGCAATCGGCCATCGCCGATTGAGGTGACGAATGCGTCCGCGGGTCGGGGTCTGTGGCGCGATCGGGGCTCGGTCCGTGGAGGGCTCCCGTGCGGTTGCGCCGTCGGCTACGCTCGCCTGGGCGAGTACGGCTGATGGCTCGAAGGATCACGACCCTCACGGTTCTCGCCGGCCTCGTGCTGACGATCGACCTTCCGATCTACCCGGAAGGCATGGAACCGTTGATCGGGGTCTTCCTCGGCCTCGCCGCGATAGCTGCGCTCTTCGGCATGGCGGACCGTCGCTCGCGCTTCGAGCTCGTCATCATGGCGCCGTGGGCGGCGGCCCTACTTCTCGCGTTCCTCGTGGGAAGCCTTCACAACGGTGAGTCACAGCAGGCGATCGAGGACGCCCTGCCGTACGGGCTCTTCGCGCTCGGACTGCTCGGCGGCCGAGGTGCGGACCGGCCGCGTACGCTTCTGCGCATCGGCTTCTGGGTCTGCGTCGCCGACACCGCGGTCTCGCTGTGGCTCATGGATTCGTTCGGCGCCGGCATTCGGTCGTCGTACAACTACTACAAGATCACGGCCGGGTTGCCGATCGTTGGCATCTACCTTGCGCGCGTGCTGCAAGTGACCAAGACGTCGGCGCACACTCTGAGTGCGAGCGCGCTTCACTTGGTTCTCGTCGTCTTCCTCGCCGCGGGAATCATCTTCAGCATCACCAGAGGGATGATGCTCGGCGCGTTGCTATCGCTGGCGATCGCCGAGTACGTGCGACGTCCCTCGCAGGCGATTCTCGGGGGCACGGTGGTGCTGCTCGCGTTGCTCGCCTACTCGTCGGCGTTCGCGGAGTTCGGTGTCGAGTACCTCCGGCTCGGCCAGGAGAGCACCATCGAGGGTCGGTTCAGAGAGATCGAATCTGCATGGGAGGGCTTCGTCGGTTCGCCACTCTTCGGGCAGGGGCTCGGCAGCCTGGTGGAGGCGGACGGATCGAAGAAGGCGTTCGTGCACAACGTGCTGGCCTACCACCTCTGGAAATTCGGCCTCGTCGGCTCCGGGCTCCTGGTGCTCCCGCTCTTCGCGATCGCCCGCGAGCTCCGTTCGACGTCGCGAACGCTTCGCGGACTCGCGCTCGGCGCGGGAATCGGTTGCTTCGCGTACTTGGTGACGTGCGCCGGGTACAAGACTTACTACTTGGTCTGGATCTACGGCGTCGTGGTCGGGGCAAGCCTCTCGTACTTCGAGGAGCTACGGCGCGCTGCCGCCTCGCAAGGCGAGAAGCCGGCGAGTTCCCCGATGGCCGACCAACCACGGCTCGGCACAGGTGGAGGCAGGCCTCACCTCGCGAAGCGGTGAACCGCGTCACAATCTGGAGGATCCGATGTCGATCGAACGGCAAAAAGTCGAGGTCAAGCAGCACTGGGAGCAGGAGACGTGCGGCACGCGAGGTATCGAGGCCGACGAGCGCCGAGAGTTCTTCCAGACTCTCACGGTCCAACGCTACCTGGTCGACTCCCACATACCCGACTGGGCACGCTTCTATCGCGGGCGGGGAAAAGACTTGCTCGAGATCGGGGTAGGCGCCGGCACGGACTTCGTGAATTGGGCGCGCAATGGTGCACGTGCGGTCGGCATCGATCTGACCGATGCCGGGGTCGCTCTCACGAAGGAGCGTCTCGCCCTCGAAGGCCTAGACGCCGTCGTGCAACGCGGGGACGCCGAGTCGCTCGACTTTCCGGACGAGAGCTTCGACATCGTCTACAGCTACGGCGTCCTCCATCACACTCCGAACACGCCGCGTGCCTTTCGTGAGGCCTACCGCGTGCTCCGTCCTGGCGGGACTCTCCTCGCGATGATCTACCGCGCGAACTCGTGGACCGGGGCGCTGCTCTGGGCGATGCACTACGCGGCGAAGCTAGACCCGCTACATACGCCTCGAGAGGCGATCTACAACTTCCTGGAGAGCCCTGGGACCAAGGCGTACACGAAGGCCGAGGCACGCGCGCTCATGTGTGAGTTCAGCTCGATCAAGCTCGACGTCGTTCTTCTGGCGGGGGATACGCTCTCCATGCGACCAAGCGCGAAGTATCAGGGTCTGGCACATCGACTCGCGTGGAGACTCTATCCGCGGGATGTGATCCGCCGATTCGGGCGACCGCTCGGGCTCGGACTGCTGATCGAGGCGGTCAAGTGATTCGCCAAGGACAAACGACCCGCCGATCAACGCGAGGATCGAGCCTTCGGCGCACTCGCACTCCGACTCGAGGCGCTGACGCTGTTGCCGGAGACGCTCGAGCTCGCCGCGGACGACCGCGCGCCCATGCCGATCGCGATCGCGCGCGCCGAGTTCGAGCGGCAATACCTCCGGGGGTTGCTTGCCCGCACCGGCGGGAACGTGGCAGAGACTGCACGCATCGCCAACATGAGCAGGCGAGGCATCTACGACATGCTCACGAGGCTGGCCATCAGCGGCCCGTGGCAAGGCTCACTCGAGGAGTGAGCCTTGCCGATTGCCGAGCTCTCGAGGCCGAGCTCTCGAGGCCGAGCTCTCGAGGCCGAGCTCTCGAGGC
>Ga0163144_10004544_pt1 | contig 31196 bp, 20 predicted proteins | sample OliLak19BULKMAT1_FD_123175 | JGI IMG/M metagenome (GOLD analysis project Ga0163144, IMG submission 123175) | Freshwater microbial mat bacterial communities from Lake Vanda, McMurdo Dry Valleys, Antarctica - Oligotrophic Lake LV.19.BULKMAT1 | ecosystem: Environmental > Aquatic > Freshwater >... | reverse complement strand
CACGGGGTAGCGGGTGCCGAAGGCCTTCAACAGCATGCCTTCTTTCATCAGCGCCGCCGCCGCCGAGTTCGAACTCGCGGACAACATCCAGTCCATGTACTCGAACAGGGTGCCGCGGTCGCCTGGTGCGAGGGGGCGCCGGATCAGCTTCTGGGTGTCGCGGTTCCAGCGGCGCACGGTATGCGAGTCACTGAGCACGAACTCGTCGGCCGTGACGACCGTCGATTTCAGCAGTTCGAACCGCCTGCTCTCGTCGTCCGGATAGAGGTCGGCGAGTGTCTGGAAGAACGCGAGCGCAACGAGCAATTTGCCGACGCTGCCCGGATTGCGCAGCGTTTCACCGTTGACCTCTGCATAGCGCGGCGCCGCCGGATCGCTGAGATCCAGCACCGAAATGGCGTAGCGATCCGCGTAGCCGCCGAGCAGCGCGCGCACCTGGCGGGTGAAGTCTTCATCGGCCGGCGGTAATCCGCCTGACTGACCCGCCAGGCGGACATCGACTTCGTCGCGGCTCAGCAGCGCGCCACGCGGCTGTTTCATGCCGGGCAACTCGCCGGCCTGCACCCGTCGCGCTTCCTCGAGACGACCGATGCCCGTCGCGTCGTAACTGTCGAGCGGGTAGCCTTGCGCGCCGGAGGCGCCGAGCGCGGCACTGAGGATCAGGCAGCGTGTGAACGCGCGCATCGAACGCATCATACGAATTCCCTCTTGTCGTGATGTGTGCTCAAGGCGCGGCATTCAGGTCAACCGTCGTGGTGGTCGTCACCGTGCGGTTCGCGTCGAGTTCCTGCAGGTAGCCGAGCCCTCGCGTGCGCGCGTTGTCGAGGAATGGCCGAATCTGGAACAGGCGCAGCTGACCCTGCTGAAAGCCGAATTCGACGTCGGCCGGCGCAGCCTGTCCGGCCGCGTCGACGATCGCCGGAAAGCGTGTCGGCAGTGCGCGCGAAAACTCGATGAGGCTGGCGATTTCAGCCGGCGTCAGCACCCTGTCACTGCCACTGACGGGCAGTTCACGGATGCCGCCTGCGGCCACGATCTGGCGCCGCACAGGCGCGGCGGCCTGCGCCAGCAGGCGCGCCCGGCCGCTCGGCACGTGAATGCGCAAGGATTCCGCCGACTGCCCGTCGACAGCGCCACCGACGCCTTCATTGACAGCGACCGACAGCCAGTCCGTGCTGCCGGAGTCGATCTCGCGCGTCACCAGCACGCCGGATTTTTCACTATCGACGCTCTTCAGCAGCAGCACTGCCGGGTAGACGTGTTCCGGTTGTGTCATCAATGACTGGCGCCAGGCGAAAGAACGCGCGCTGAACGGCGAGGCCCAGACACGCGCAATGGCTTTGAGGATGGCTTTTTCACCGACGACATTCGGCAAGGTCAGGTTGAGGCCCGCGCCGGTGAAACCCGGCAGGTCCTCGACGTTGGTGTCACTGCGGACGAACACGCCATAGCTGCCGTCGGCGCCGAAGACTTCGCGCATGATCGTCAGCAGTGCGTGCTCGAACTTGGGCCCTGGCTCGGCGTGCTCCACCCAGGCCTCGAGTTGCGCGCGAAAGGTTTCGGTCGCGAGACGCCGCGACTCGCTGTCCGCCGGCAGGGTCGCCAGCTGCGCGTAGGACTGCTGCATCCACTCAAACACCGTGCCGTTGGCGCCCGGCATTGGCTGCTCGAGCAGCGCGCGGAAGCGGCCGAACGGAATGGCGATGCCCTCGGCCACCGCATCCGGATAGTGCGCCTTCAGTTCGCCGAGCTTTGCAGCCTTGGGGCCGACGGTGCGCCCCGAATCCCCGGCCCGCAGGTTCCGCAGGTTGATGAAGCTGCGGGCAGAGAGATCGAGCTTCGTGAGATCGACATTGATCGTGGTATTGCTGGCCGCGTTCGAGGCGGTGGTGAACAGGGCCTCGGTTTCGGTGCTGGTGGGCAGGATGCGCACGGCGCCGCCCGGGCTGACGGCGAGCAGGATGCGCTGCCCTTCGCGTGCGCGCAGCTGCGCCAGCAGGTGTTGATCGAACGCGACGTTCGGAATGCCGAGATTGCGCGCCAGCAATTGCACATGCGACAACGGATTGCCTTCGCCGGCCGTCAGGATGCCCGCCACCGGCGGCAGATCAGACACCGTTTCAGGCAGCACATAGATATGATCGCGCCGCAGGTCCGCGTCCTTGCCATCGAGCGCAAAACTCAGCACGCCCTGCGCCAGCCCCGGGTTCAGCGCGCGCAGGCCGCCGCCGACATCGGCTTCGAACAACTGGTTGCTGATCCCGTTCAACCGGTTCGCATCGCGCACGAGACTGTCGACGATTTCCGCCTGCGACAGCAGTGCGCTGGCACGGATCTGGTCCTGCACGAACAACACACTCTTTGGCTCGAGCCTGGTCATAGTCTCGATTGCCAGACCGAACAGCTGGCGATAGTGCTGGCTTGCCCAATGCGGGGCGAGCGCCAGATAGTCGAGCGTCTGCTTGTAGCGCTGCGGCGACGGTGCGTAGGTCAGTTGCGTGAGCTCGGCGCGCATGGCGTCGAGCTGCCTGCGTGACAACAGCCCCGTGCCGTACAGCGCCATCAGTCCGGTGTCGATGCGCGCGAGGCGCGCGCGACGTGAGCTGGTTGCGATGCTTTCGCGCAGACCCGAGGCGAGCGTGAAGTAGGTGGATTCCGCGAGCAGGCTGGCGTCGACGAGTGCGAGTCGCTGCTCGGCGCCAAGTGGGGAGGCGGTCAGATCCCTGAGCTCACGCAGGGCTTCCGCCGCGGCGCGCAGACGTGCCGTGTCATCGGCGGCCGCGCGCCAGCCGCTTTCGAGCGTCGCAAGGCGTGCCTGGAGTGCCGGTGCTTTGGCTGCGCCCTGAGCCAGGCTGGACAGCCGCGCGCCGAAGTTCTCGTCGAACAGCGCGCGAATCTGCGCCGCCAGGCGCAGGTAGTCGGTGCGCCGGTTCTCCGGCAGCTGCGCAGCATAGGCGTCCACGGCTGCGGCATCCGCGCGCGCCATGCGGCCGTGAATCTTGTTGCGCAGAGGCTTGAACGGCGGATCGCGATCCGACAGCGTGGCCGCCAGCTGCCGCACTGCCTTCACGGACGAGGTTTCGAGCCCGTGGGGCACCAGGCCAGCCGTGGTGCGCAGGAACAGGTAACGGTAGCCGACCCATGCCGGCTGCGCGGCCATCTTCAGCAACAGAGCACGGGCACCTTTGCGTTCGTCCTCTTCCTGGAAGGCGCCGCGGTAATACCGCGCCTGGCGCAGAATCCAGCCATCATCAGCTTCGACCAGGAAGCGCTCGATCAGCATCTGGGCGAGCGGCGTATGGAGCGGGTCTTCGGCGAGCAGGGCTGACGGATCGAGATCGGCAAAAAAATTCGCGATGCGATAGCCGGCTGCGCGCAGGGCCAGCGTGCGCTCGGACCACTGCCCGTGCTGGTGGCCGCCGCCGTGCGGCTTGCAGGCGCTTGGGGTCGGCAACAACACCGTGCCGTCCTCGCAGAACCAGCGGATCTGCGCAAATGGCCCGCGCGAGGAAGCCTTCATCTCGTCGACCCATGCGCGATGGGTGGCCTCCACTGCGGCGAGGGTGGTCGCGGGTAGGCCGAGCAGACAGCCGGCGAGGAACAGGAGACCGATTCGGGATGTGCTCATTGTGTCGTCCGTCGCAACTTCGTGGATCCTTACCAACCCCCGGCGCAGCTTATGCCATCTTGCATGGGCCGCCGACCCGCACCGGGCGCACTGTCACGCACGTCCGTCGGCGGCCCCACGTAGGCTGCTTTATTCCGGGAATATTTAGTTTCATAATCGAATGATAGAGCAAATAGCTACGGCGCCTTCTGAGATTGGCGAGCTGCCATCCGGGACAGGTGATGAACATTCGGACACCGCCACGTTCCTTTTGGGTGGATTCGACAACTCGCATATGAAACTGATCATCGTCGACGATTCCAAAGAGCACATGTCATTCGTCCGCCGCCTGCTGGCGCGCGAGATGCCCGACATCGAAGTCACCGAATACGACCCCGAGCAGCAGGGTGAGCCGTCGCTCGAGTTCGACTGGTCGATTTACGACGTCCTGATCCTCGATTACCAGCTCGGCAACAACACCACCGGCATCGACTGGCTGCTGCGTTACCGGCATGTGGCCGGCTTCCCGCCGGCCATCATGATGACGGGCGAGGGCGACGAATACGTCGCTGCCCGGGCCATCAAGGCTGGCGCGCACGATTTCATCAAAAAGTCCGATATCAGCTCCGAGCGCCTGCTGAGCCTGGTGCGTGAGGCCATTCGCGAGCATGAGGCCCAGCGCGCGGATGGCGAGGCGACGACGCCGAACCTCAAGCTCGCACGTGACGCCGTCATCTTCCGTGAGATCCGGCTGCCGCACGACAAACGCACGCCAGACGGGCGGCGTATCGGCTACAAGTTCGTGCGCCTGATCGGCCAGGGCGCCACGTCCCGTGTGTACCTTGCAGAGCGCGCGCAGGAACGTTCCACGCTGGTGCTGAAGGTCATCGACGTGGCGAGCATCAAGGAGCCGCAGGTCCTGCAGCGCTTCGTGCGCGAGGCCGAACTCGTCGCCGCGGTCAACAGCCCCTATGTGGTGAAGTTTCTCGAACACGGCTTCACCGAGAACTACGGCTTCATCGCGATGGAGTTCTTCACCCGTGGGGACCTTAAACAGCGTATCGAACACGGCGTATCGGTCAGTGATGCCGTAAACTATATCCTGCACATCGCCCATGGTTTGCGCGCCATCCATGAAGTCGGCATCGTTCATCGCGATCTGAAGCCCGGCAACATCATGTTTCGGTCGGATGACAGCCTGGCGCTGGCCGATTTCGGTATTTCGAAGCGGCTCGATGAAACCAGCGAACTGACCAAGGCCGGCAGCGTGCTCGGCACGCCGAACTACATCAGCCCGGAGCAGGCCCTGGGCCTGAAAGTGGACCAACGCTCCGATCTCTACAGCCTCGGGGTCATCTTCTTCGAAATGTTGATGGGCCGTAAGCCTTTCCGGGCCGAGAGCGCCGCGGCGCTGGTCTATCAGCACGTGCATGCCGATATCCCGCAACTGTCTGACGCCGTCCGGAATTTCCAGCCGATCATCGACATCCTGCTCGCCAAGGAACCGGCGCAGCGTTTCAACACCGCCGACGACTTCATCGACGCCCTGCGCAGCATCAGCCGCGCACACCAGCCGCAGCGCTGAGCTCTCGCGTTCCGCCGGCTTGAATTGCGCGGCTGACGGCCGCATGTACCCGTGACGCGCATTCCGCGCGGCGTTCTCACGGGGACTCATGAACAACAACAATACCCAGTCTGCGCCCACCGCCGGCGTCCCGGCCCTGCTCAAGGACACCCTGCCCGGTAAACTGTTGCTGCTGCCGTTGCCCAATCGCCCGTTCTTTCCGGCGCAGACCATGCCGCTCGTGCTGCCGGAGAACCTGTGGATGGAGACCGTCGAGCGGGTCGGGCAGACCCCGCACCAGATGGTCGGCATCATCTATGCGCCGAACGGCGGCCGCGAACTGCCTGAGGTCAAGGACTTCTCCGCCGTTGGCACGATCGCCCGCATGCATCAACCGATGCGCACCGAAGGGCGCATCCAGTTCGTCGCCGAGGGCCTCCAGCGCTTCCGCGTCACCGGCTGGCTGTCGCGTACGGCGCCCTACGTCGCGCAGGTCGAGTATCCACAGCCGCCGGACGAAAACCCGCAGGAGATTCGCGCCTATGCGCTCGCCATCATCGGCAAAATCAAGGAACTGCTGCCACACAACCCGTTCTACAAGGAGCACGTGCGCGCCTATCTGGAGCGCTTCAGTCCGGACGATGCGTCGCCGCTCGGTGACTTCGCCGCCGCGCTGACCAGCGCCAACGGCGCCGAACTGCAGGAGGTGCTCGATACGCTGCCGCTGCTGCGCCGGCTCGAAAAGGTGATGCTGCTGATCCAGCGCGAAGTCGAAGTTGCCGGGCTCCAGAGCGAAATTCGCCAGAAGGTCGAGGAGCGCGTCAGCGAGCGCCAGCGCGAGTTCTTTCTGCGTGAGCAGTTGAAGGAAATCCAGAAGGAACTCGGGATCTCCAAGGACGACAAAACGATCGAAGCCGAGCGCTTTCGCGCGCGCCTCGCCGACTGCGTGGTGCCGGCCGATGCCCAGAAGCGCATCGACGATGAGTTCCAGAAGTTCTCCATGCTCGAGAGCGGTTCGCCTGAATACGCCGGCACGCGAAACTATCTCGATACGCTGACCTCGCTGCCGTGGGGCAAGTACACCACCGATAAGCTGGACATCGATGCCGCGCGCCGCCAGCTCGATCTCGACCACGAGGGCTTGTCCGACGTCAAGGATCGGATCATCGAGTTTCTGGGCGTGGGGGCGCTGACGGGGCAGGTTGCCGGTTCGATCATGCTGCTCGTCGGTCCGCCGGGCGTCGGAAAAACGTCGATCGGCCGCTCCATCGCCGACGCGCTCGGCCGCAAGTTCTATCGCTTCAGCGTCGGCGGCATGCGTGACGAGGCTGAGATCAAAGGCCATCGTCGGACCTACATCGGTGCCATGGCGGGCAAGTTCATCCAGGCCGTGCGCGAATCGCAAAGTGCGAATCCGGTCATCCTGCTCGACGAAATCGACAAGATCGGCAATTCCTATCTGGGCGATCCGGCGTCCGCCCTGCTCGAGGTACTGGACCCGGAGCAGAACGTCGGCTTTCTCGATCACTACCTCGACGTGCGTTTCGATTTGTCGCGCGTGCTGTTCGTGTGCACCGCGAATCAGCTCGACACGATTCCGCGCCCGCTGCTCGATCGCATGGAAATCGTACGTCTGGCGGGCTATGTCGCCGAGGAGAAGCTCGCGATAGCGAAGCGTCATCTGCTGCCGAAACAGCGCCGCAAGGCGGGCCTCAAAGCCAGCCAGCTGATCTTTACCGATCCGGCGCTGCGCGCGGTGATCGACGGCTATGCACGTGAGGCTGGCGTGCGCAATCTCGAGAAGCAGCTGAGCCGGGTGGCGCGCAAGGCGGCGCTGAAAGTGCTGCGTGACCCTACCGCCGTGATCAGGGTGACACCAGACAGCCTGCACGAGTTTCTCGGCAAGCCGGTGTTCCGGCCCGAGGAGACCCAGCGCGGTGTCGGCGTCGTCACCGGTCTCGCGTGGACCACGATGGGCGGCGCGACGCTTGAAATCGAAGCCACGCGCGTGCACACGAAGAACCGCGGCTTCAAGCTGACGGGACAGCTCGGTGAGGTGATGCGCGAATCGGCCGAGATCGCCTACAGCTATGTGTCCTCGCACCTCGGCGATTTCGACGGCGATCCGGCGTTCTTCGACGAGGCCTACGTGCATCTCCACGTACCCGAGGGGGCGACGCCGAAAGATGGCCCGAGCGCCGGCATCACGATGGCCACGGCCTTGCTGTCGCTCGCGCGAAATGAGGAACTCGCGCGTCCGCTGGCGATGACCGGCGAGCTGACGCTGACCGGCCGTGTGCTGCCGGTGGGCGGCATCCGCGAAAAACTGATCGCGGCGAAGCGCGTCGGCATCCGCGAGGTGCTGCTGCCGGAAGCGAACCGCGGGGACTATGAGGACCTGCCGGATTACATCCGCCGCGGGATCAAGGTGCAGTTCGTCAGCCACTTCAGTGAAGTCGTGGCGATGACGTTCAAGAAGCCGCGAGCGAAGCGCGGCAAAGCTTGATTTACCTGCCGCATACGGTCACGCGGAAAGCCGGGTGGCAGGTCAGAGACTGAGGCCGCAGGCTGGGCCGACGCAGGAAGCCCAACGCGCGGCTTCACCGATGGTAAGGCCGCGCACCCCCTTGACCGACGCGATCACGAGCGCCGCCAGATCGCCATCGAACGCTCGCGCAGGGCCGGCAGGACGCGCAGCGCCCACGCCAGCACGAGTACGTTCAGCACGGCGACCAGCGCAAACACCTGCGGAATCGTCGCGCCCAGCTTGAAGCAGGCCATCGTGAACAGCGCGGAGGCCACCATGAACAGCGCATTCATCACGTTCAGGGCGGCAATCACGCGCGAGCGATAGTCGACGGCGGCGCCTGCCTGCAGCGCTGCGTTCAGGGGCACGATGTAAAGCGCGCCGCAGGCGCCAATGCCGGCGAGATCGACGAACACACGCAACGCCGCACGATCGGTAAAGAAATTGCCCAGCGTCAGGCTGCCCGGCGCGGCAGTTGCCGCCCCCTGCCACCAGAGATCCAGTGCGAATACGCACAGGCCGAGCGCAGCATAGGGCGCCAGTCCAATCTCGACGCGCCGCCGCGAGAGTGATTCACACAGCAGAGAACCAAGGCCGATGCCAACGGTGAAAGCCGCGCTCAACAGGGTCACGGCCTGCTCATTGGCACCGAGCAAATCCTTGCCGAGGATCGGCACCATGCTGAGGAAGGTGGCGCCCTCAAACCAGAACCAGGAGATCAGGAGGGTCAACACCAGGGTCTGGCGCTCAAGCGCCGCCGTGCGCAGCAGTTGCAGGGTGGCCCGGCCCATGCGCCAATCGATAGACAGCGCGGTGGCAGGCGGTGGCGCGAACGGAATCTTCAGCGCTGCGAGCCAGCCGAGGCAGGCCACCCCGGTCACACAGACGATGATCGGTAACGCGCCGTGCCCATGCAGACTCGCCACGAAGCCGCCAATCATCGCGCCCAGCAGGATCGCGACATAGGTCGCCATCTGTATCAGGGCGTTCCCGCCGGTCAACTCTTCTTCGTGCAGGTGCTGCGGCAGGATGCCGTATTTCAGGGGGCCAAAGAACGCCGAGTGCGTCCCCATCAGGAACAGCACGGCGAGCAGGAACGCGGCGTTCTGCAACCAGAAGCCGATCGCGCCGAGGGCCATGATCAGAATCTCGACAAACTTGATGATCCGGATCAGTCGCGCCTTTTCGAATTTGTCCGCGAACTGGCCGGCAAATGCCGAAAACAGGAAGAATGGCAGGATGAAGATACCACCACTCGCCACGACCAGCAGATTGGCCGGGATCAGTGAACGCCCGGCGAGCGTGAAGGTGATGAAGATGACGAGGGCGAAGCGGAAAATGTTATCGTTCAACGCGCCGAGGAACTGGGCCAGGAACAGCGGCAGAAAGCGCCGGGTGGTCAGCAGGTTGAATTGGCTCATGGTGTCCCGCGATGGCGCGTGCGTCGGCTCAAGAATTCATGACCACCGCCGCTGTCGGGATTGAACCCGGACCTTGACCCTTCACGACAGGCAGCGCGATGTCGATTGTAACGAGCTTCGATCTTCTAAAACATCGCCGCACCAAAATCGTTGCGACCCTCGGGCCGCGCACCGGCAACGCCGGGTCGATCCGCGCCCTGATCGAGGCGGGTGTCGATGTCTTCCGGCTGAATATGTCCCATGGCAATCATGCCGAGCACGCCGCCGCCATCGGCCATATCCGCCAGCACGCGCAGGCACTGGGCCGGCATACGTCGATCCTCGTGGATTTGTGCGGTCCGAAAATTCGCACCGGGCGCTTCGCCGCGAGTCCGCTGACGCTGGTGGCCGGCGCGGAGGTCACGATCACCACCCGTGATGTGATCGGTAATGCGAATTTAATTCCGTCGCAGTACGAGCGCCTGGCCGACGATGTCAACGTCGGCGATCGGGTACTGTTGAACGATGGCGCAGTTGAACTGACGGTGTTCGGCGTGGAGGGCACCGAAGTGCGTTGCCGCGTGCTCAGCGGCGGGCCGGTTGGCGATCACAAGGGCATCAACCTGCCCGGCGTCAACGTATCAGCGCCGTCCTTGACCGACAAGGACAAGGCTGACGCGGCGTTTGCGCTGGCACACGAAGTGGATTTCATCGCGCTGTCGTTCGTGCGGCGGCGAGCCGACATCGACGCCTTGCGGGCGATCGTCGAAGGCTATGATGCGCGCCCGGCCATCGTCGCGAAAATCGAAAAGCCCGAAGCACTCGACAACAGTATCGAGATCGTTGACGCGGCAGACGTCATCATGGTTGCGCGCGGCGATCTGGGGGTGGAACTGCAGCCTGAGCAGGTGCCGCTCGCCCAACATCAGTTGATCCGCCTCGCGCGGCGTTGGCACAAGCCGGTGATCGTCGCCACGCAGATGCTCGAATCCATGATCCTCAGCGCCCGGCCCACGCGGGCGGAAGTCGCGGATGTCTCCAACGCGGTGGCCAGTGGCGCAGACGCGGTGATGCTGTCCGGGGAGACGGCGGTCGGCGAGTTTCCGGTCGAGACCGTCGCGATGATGGGGCGCATCGCGCGCCAGACCGAGTCCTACCAGTTCTTTACCCGGCCTGCCGGCGGACGCACGCATCTCGATGCCGGGACCGGTCATCAGTCATTCGGCGCTGCGATTGCGAATGCAACCGCCCAACTCGTCGCCGATACCGGGGCGCGTGCCGTGGTCGTGCTGTCGATGCAGGGCGTGACGGCCGCGACCATCAGTGCCGCGCGGCCGGACGCACCGATCGTCGCCGTGTCGCGGGACGCTGCCGTGTGCCGGCGGATGAGTCTGATGTGGGGGGCGTTGCCGATAGTCGACAGCGGTGCCGGCACCGACAACCCCAACCACGTCGCACGCCGCGTGGTGCTGCGCATGGGGCTGGCGGAACCGGGGCAACACATCGTGCTGGTGCGCGGCTTCCACGCGGATGACGAACTGAATACGCCCACGGTCACGTTGATGATGGTGTGAGGCCGGCTGACCTTGATGCGAGCGGTGTAGGGCGTCGCTCAGCGCGTGCGCGCAGAGGCGAGGCGGGTCGGCACGACGAGTTTGTGCAGTTCGGGGGCGAGGGCCGCGAGCCATTCACCGCCGCGGTTGTCATCGGCGAGGCCGACCAGAACGTACTTGCGCCCTTGCGCTTCGACGAGCGCGCTGTCGGCGTGCCAGTGTTGCCAGCTGCCCGACTTGCGAAAGATCTTCACGCCCGGGATGCCGTCCAGGCCCTTGACGAACTTATGCTTGATACCAGGTTCCGACAGCATCGACTTCATCAGCTTCGAGAGCTTCGGGTTCACGAGTTCGCCAGCTTCGAGCAGGTAGTAGAAGCGGGCGGTCTGCATGGCCGTCGCGCCGTGCGACAGGTTGTGCAGTGGATCGCGCTGGAAGGCAGCGCCCTGCGCATACTCCTTGCCGACCCACAGCCCGCCGTTGACGAGGGGGTCGTACAGCCGGAACCGCTCCGACTGCAGAATTCGGTTCACGCGGCGCTTGCCGACGAGGTTCAGCATGCGCGTGGCGTCCGTGTTCGACGACACGCGAATCATGCGGGTCATCGAGTCGAGGTTGGTTTGGGTGAGCGGGAGACGCCCACGCTCGATTTCAACGAAAGCGCCGAGCAGGATCGCGATTTTCGGCAGGCTTGCCGCATACATCATGTGATCGCCGTTGACTTCCGCGACCCGCGGCTCACGGATGTTCGTGATGTCGATCAGGGCGACGCAGAGTTTTTCGCGCGCGACGTCGTCATCGAGGGCGAGGCGTTCGAGAGCAGCCTCGAGGCCGTATTGGAGGTCGGGATCGTAGCCTTCGCGCAGCGCATCGCCACCCGTGACGCCGTCGGCCCATGCGCACAGGCACAGGCTGAGCGCCGCGACGAAGCTCAGTGCGCGGCCAGTTATGTTACGGTAGCCCCCCATACAGGAAAGGACTCTAACACCGGGTCTCCGCGGCCCGCAACCCATCAGGAATGAGCCCAGGCGCGAAGCCCTCCCATGCGCGCGGAATCAGCACCAGCGATGTCAGACATGCCCCGGCCACCGGCCTGGGGGCGAGCGACGGCGTTGTTTGCCAACTTCTTTTTTATCATCCTGGCCTACTATCAGGTCAAGGCGGCGTCACGCTCGCTGCTCATTGAGTATGGCGGCTCGGGCGCCCTGCCTTACGCGTGGGTCTACTCCGCGTTAACCCTGGTGGTGGTGATTGCGGCCTATCACGTGATCGTCGAGCGTTACGAACGGGTGAGGGTCGTCCTCGCCTCGCTGCTGGTGTTCGCGGCGCTGCTCGTGATGTTTCGCACCCTGTTCACGCCCGACGACATCGTCAGCGCCACGGCCTTCTATGTGTTCGTCGACATCTTCAGCGTGGTGCTCGTCGAGCAGTTCTGGAGTCTGACGGATTCCGTCAGCAGTGCGGACGAGGGCCGCAAGAGCTTCTGGTTCGTCGGCACCGGCGGCCTCGTCGGCGGCGTGCTCGGCGGGCTCCTCGCCAGCTGGCTGGTCACCTACACACCCCTCACGACGCCAGATCTGCTGTATGCCTGTGCGCTGCTGCTGCTGGTCGTGTGGGCGCTGAATCTCGGCATGTATCGCGCAGGCATCTATGCCGAGGTCCATGCGGCGCCGCCGCGCGAGGCCGGGAGCTGGCGCGTGATGTTCCGCAACAAGTACTTGGTGCTGATTGCGGTGCTGTTGTGCTGCTCGCAGCTCGCGCAGCCGATCGTCGAGTTCCAGTTTCTGAACATGGCTGAACGCCAGTATGTCGAACTCGACGTACGCACGGCGTTCATCAGCGAGTTCTTCAGTATCCTTGGCCTGGTGTCGATCGCGGTCAACGTTGTCGTCACGCCGGTCATGCACCGGCTGTTCGGCGCGATTGGCGGCCTGATGCTGCAACCGCTGGTGCTGGGCGTCTGCTCGGGGCTGTTCTACTTCTCGCCCACGCTGTGGATGGCGGGCGCGATGAAGATCGGCGATCGCGGACTCTCCTACTCCATCAATCGCGCGTCGAAGGAACTGCTGTATATCCCCGTCGACCCGGTGCTGACCTACCAGGCAAAGGCGTGGATCGACATGGTCGGCTATCGTTTTTTCAAGGGCGTCGGCTCCGGGCTCATCCTGGTGGCGATCAACTGGCTGTCGCCGGCGACGATGGCGATGAATTTGTCCTGGCTCACACTTGCGATCTGCACGGTGTGGGTGCTGGCGGTTGCGCAGGTTGCGCAGGTCTATCGTTCGGTGCTCGTGCGCGCATGATGGGCCGCGTGCCGGCGACGGGTTACGCGCTCGTATCGGCGACCCTGATGATTGCGCATCAGGTGGCCGGCAAAGCGACGCGCGATGCGCTGTTCCTGTCGCAGTTTGAGGTCACGGCGCTGCCGAAGATGGTGATGGCGTCGGCGGTGCTGTCGATGCTCGCGGTGGTGGTGATCGCGCGGCTGCTCGCGCAGTTCGGTCCGTCGCGCGTGATACCGTCCGCGTTTGCGCTGTCTGCCGTGCTGTTCTTCGTGAGCTGGGCGCTGTACGCGGTCTGGCCCGGTGCGATCAGCATCATTCTGTATCTGCAGATGGGCGTGTTCGGGGCGGTGCTGATCAGCGGCTTCTGGTCCGTCATCAATGAACGTTTCGATCCCTATACCGCGAAGCAGACAATCGCCCGCGTGGGCGCAGCCGCGACGCTCGGCGGCGTCCTTGGCGGCGTGCTGGCCGGCAGCGTGGCCGATGCGATCGACATCCGCGCGATGCTGCTGGTGCTCGCCGGCCTGCACGCGCTGTGCAGCCTCGGCGTGCGCGCCATCGGTGGCAGCCGGCGGCCGGTTGCGGCGAGTCAGGCACTCGGGCTCGTGCCCGGCCTGCAGTTGCTGATCCGCCAGCCTTATCTGCAGTGGATGGGCGCGCTGATGGTGCTGGTCGCGGTGCTCGCGGCGCTGCTCGACTATGCCATGAAGGCGCAGGCGAGCCTGCGTTACACCACCAGCGAAGAGCTGGTGGCGTTCTTCGGCCAGTTCTACGCCCTCGTGGGCGTGGCGACTTTCCTCGTGCAGTGGCTGCTCGGCCCGCAGCTACTGAAGCGTTTCGGCATCGGCCCGGTGCTCGCATTGATGCCGGGGGTGACCATCCTCTGCGGCCTGCTCGGTGCCGGGGTGGGGCGGCTGTGGGCGACGGCGGCGATCCGGGCGGCGCAGATGGTGACGGTCAATTCCTTCTTCCGCTCGGCCTTCGAGCTGTTGTACACGCCGCTGCCACCGCTGACGAAGCGGCCCACGAAGGCCATCATTGATGTCGCTTCCGATCGCCTCGGGGACGTGATCGGCAGCGGCATCCTGCTCGCGCTGCTTGCGCTCGTGCCCCAGCTGAGCTCGGCCGCGGTGATCATCGTCGCGGTGGTCGTAGCGATGCTCGCGCTCGCGGCGACCCTGCGCCTGCATCGCGGCTATGTCGAGCAGCTGGCCATGAGCCTGCGCGACGGCGCCATTTCACTGCACGCCGACGATGTCGTCGACGCGACGACGCGGCACACCCTTGCCGAAACCTCGGCGGCCAGTGAGCGCGAACTGCTGTTGTCGAAGATCCGGCAGATGAAGCTGGCCCGCGCGGGCGGCGCCGGGCCCGTGGTGCCGGACCGCGCAGAGGCGGAACCGCCAAGTCCCGATCCGGCCGCCGCCGGGCTGGCGGCGGCGGTCGCGGCGCTGACCTCGGGCGATGGGTCGGTGATTCGAAAGTGTCTCGGCGGCAGCTTCATGGATGCGCGGCTCGTGTCCTATCTGATCCCGCTGCTCGCCCAGGATGCCCTGGCCGGCGACGTGCGCATGGAGCTGCGCTGGATGGCCCCGCGGCTCATCGGCAGTCTCAACGACGCCCTGCTCGATCCGGATCTGGCGCTGGCGGCGCGGCAGCGCATTCCGAGCGTGCTCGAAGTGACGCACAGTCCGCGCGCGGTCGAAGCCCTGATGAGCGGTCTCGAGGATGACGAGTTCAACGTGCGTTACAGCTGCGCCCGCGCCCTTGCGCGCATGCACAGCCGAGACGCCTATATCGAGCTCGAGCCGGCGCGCATTTTTGCCGCCGTCGAGCGCGAGGTGGGTGTCGACGAGCGCACCTGGCTGTCACGTGACCTGCAGTTCGTCATTGAACTGCGCGGCGATGCCGGCGAACTGTCCGATGTCGACGATCCGCACATGAACTACAGCATGGCGCATGTGTTCACCCTGCTGGGGCTCGTGCTCGAACGCGACGCGCTGCGGCTCGCGCTGCGCGCGGTCGTCAGCCGCGATCGCACCCTGCGCGGCACGGCGCTCGAGTATCTGGAGAATGTGCTGCCTGAAGCCGTGCGCCACGGCCTCTGGCCCTGGCTGGGCGAAGCGGCCGACGGCGCTGCGCGCAGCAACCGGACGAGCAAGGCGCTGGTCGAAGATCTGCGACGTGGCGTGGAGCCCTGACCGGAGGCTGCAAGGCGGCTGCGGGGTTGTCGCACGTTGCGCGCCAGGTGCAGCCCGGCTAGAGACTACGCTCCGGGTGCGTGGTCTGCCACGGCTGGTCAGGCGCGGCCGATCGCGCCAGGCCCATGGTGTTCTCCGTGACTGGATTCCCATCCTTCACGGAGGCCGCCTGCAAACGGCGACTGGCGGCCTAAAACGGGATGTCGTCGTCGAAATCTTCCGGCGGCGGGCTCTGGTCGCGGGCGCTGCTGCCGCCACCGCCCGCGCCACCGCCGCGATTGCCACCGCGCGGCGCGCCACCCGCGCCACCGCCACCCGCGCCACCGCCACCCGCGCCACCGCCGCTGTAGCCACCGCCTTCGCCGCCGCTCATGCCGCCAGCGCCGCCACGGCCGCCGAGCATCTGCATTTCATTGGCGACGATTTCGGTGGTGAATTTCTCCTGGCCTTCCTTGTCCGTCCACTTGCGGGTGCGGATGCTGCCTTCGACATAGCACTGGCTGCCCTTCTTCAGATACTCGCCGGCAATCTCGGCGAGGCGCCCAAAGAACACCACGCGGTGCCATTCGGTGCGTTCCTGCTGGTCACCAGTCTCTTTATCGCGCCAGGATTCGGCCGTGGCCAGCCGGATGTTCACAATCGCGCTGCCGCCGGTCGAGTACCGGACTTCCGGATCGGCGCCAAGATTGCCGATCAACATGACCTTGTTCAGTCCGCGAGCCATTGGGGTTCTCCGTAGGTGATTGGGATGCGCGAGCGCGTGCCACTGATTCTAATCGACTGGCAGGCCGGGCGGCACGGGGCGAAGACGCGGGCGCACCCGCCGACCGGCTCAGGCCGGCGCATCCACGGGGTGCTGCGCGGTCTGGCGCAGGCTGAACACCAGCCAGCCGGCGCACAGCAGGGCGGCGGCCGCGAATACGCCCCGGCTGCCGAGGTAGCCTGCGAGCACGCCGCCGGACAGGCCGCCGACGAAAGTGCCGAGGAACTGGCCAGTCGCATAAGCGCCGAGGGCTGAACCCTTCTGCGCGCTAGGGGCGGCGCGCGAGATCCAGCTCGGCAGCAGCGCTTCCAGATAGTTGAAACCGGTGAAGAAGAGGGTCAGCGCGATACCGATCGCGTAGCGCTCGGCGGGCATGGCCCACAGCAGGGCCTCGCCGATGCCCAGGCAGGCTATGGCGGCGGCGAACAGCCGGCGGTCCATGTGCTCGCGGCTCGAGCGCAGCAGCGGCCAGATGAAGAGCATCGACAGCGCCAGCACCGGGATGTAGATCTGGTAATGGCGGTCCTTCGCCACCCCGAGGTCGCCCGACAGCAGCAGCGGAATCGACACGAAGCTTGCCGCCAGCACCAGATGCAGGCAGAACACGGCGGTCTGGAGATGCCGTAATTCATGTGTGGTATCCCGCCCGTCGCTGCGCGGGGCCTCGGCCGGAAAGGCAGTCCCGGATGGCTGCGGCACCACAAGCCAGAGCAGGGCGAGCGCCCCGAGACCCAGCACCGCGCCGCCGATGAACACGCCGCGCAGCCCGAACCAGGCATCGAGCAACGGCCCGACGAGGAAGGAAATCGTGAACGCCGCGCCGATGCTCATGCCGATGATGGCCATCGTTTTCGTACGCTGGGACGGGCGGGTCAGGTCGGAGGCGAGCGCGAGCGTGGCGCCGGAGATCGCACCGGCGCCCTGCAGGGCGCGGCCGAGAATGACCGCAACGATGTGATTCGAGGCTGCGGCCACCAGACCGCCGAGCGCAAATATCGCGAGGCCGACCGTAATCACCGGCCGCCGCCCGACGCGGTCCGACCATTTGCCGAAGGCAATCTGCAGGCTGGCCTGGGTCAGGCCGTAGATGCCCAGCGCGCAGCCGATCAGCAGCGGGGTGGCTGCCTCGAGATGCTCGACATAAAGCGCCAGGACGGGCAAAACCATGAACAGGCCCATCATGCGCAGAAAAAAAACGGCGGCCAGTGCGAGCGCAGTTCGCAGCTCGCCGCTGGTCATCCGGTCTGGCGTTTCCACAGGTGAAATAGTTTTGTCGGGGGGATTGGATTGCCCGTATATTACCCGTTTGCCGTTCCGGCTAGCCAGCGAGATCACCCGCCTTGCCGATGGACCACATTCACCTGCGGGGTGCGCGCACCCACAACCTTAAGAACATTGATCTCGATCTGCCGCGCGACCGGCTGATCGTCATCACGGGTCTGTCGGGTTCCGGGAAATCCTCACTCGCGTTCGACACCATCTACGCCGAAGGTCAGCGGCGCTATGTGGAGTCGCTGTCGGCCTACGCGCGCCAGTTCCTGTCGATAATGGAAAAGCCCGACATCGATCACATAGAGGGGCTGTCGCCCGCGATTTCGATCGAGCAGAAATCGACTTCTCACAATCCGCGCTCCACCGTTGGCACCATCACCGAGATCTACGACTATCTGCGCCTGATGTACGCGCGCGTCGGCGAGCCGCGCTGTCCGGATCACGATGAGGTGCTCGAGGCGCAAACGATCTCGCAGATGGTTGATCAGCTGCTCGAGCTGCCGGAGGGCACGCGGCTGATGATCGTCGCGCCCGTGGTCAAGAGCCGCAAGGGCGAGCACCAGGGGGTGCTCGAACAACTCGCGCGGCAGGGCTATGTGCGGGCCGTCGTCGACGGCAACATCGTGATGCTCGACGATCCGCCCAAGCTCGAGCTGAACAAGAAGCACGACATCGACGTGGTGGTTGACCGCGTGAAGATTGGCGGCGATCTGAAGCTGCGCCTCGCCGAGTCCTTCGAAATGGCGCTGAAGCTGGGCGAGGGCGTGGCAAAGGCGCAGTTCATCGACAATCCGAAGCACGCCGAACTGCTGTTCTCCTCGCGCTTCGCCTGCCCGCAGTGCGGCTACAGCATCAACGAACTCGAACCGCGCCTGTTCTCGTTCAACAACCCGAGCGGCGCCTGCCCGAGCTGTGACGGGCTCGGGGTGATCCAGTTCTTCGATCCCGAACGCGTGCTGACGCGGCCCGAGCTGTCACTGCCTGCCGGCGCCATTCACGGCTGGGATCGCCGCAACGCGTACTACTTCGAACTGATCAACGCGCTGTCGAAGCATTTCAAGTTCGACGTCGATACGCCGTACAGGGATCTGCCCGCCAACGTGCAGAAAGTGATCCTGCATGGCAGCGGCAAGGACGAACTGCCGTTCACCTACCTGACCTCCGCCGGCCGCAGCTACACGCGCAAGCACCCGTTCGAGGGCGTGCTGCCAAATATGGAGCGGCGCTACCGGGAGACCGAGTCGAATGTCGTGCGCGAGGAGCTCGCGCGCTTTCTCGGCTCGCAGGCCTGCACCGAATGCAAGGGCATGCGCCTGAACCGCGCCGCGCGCCATGTGTTCATTACCGGTCGCGCGCTGCCGGAAATCACGCGGTTGCCGATCGGCGGTTGCCAGCGCTTCTTCGACGAACTCGCGCTGACGGGCAAGCGTGGCGAAATCGCGGCGAAGATAGTCAAGGAAGTGCGGCTGCGGCTGCAGTTCCTCGTCAATGTCGGCCTCGACTACCTGACGCTGGACCGCAGTGCCGAGACGCTCTCGGGCGGCGAAGCGCAGCGCATTCGCCTCGCGAGCCAGATTGGCGCAGGACTGGTGGGCGTGATGTATATTCTCGATGAACCATCGATCGGCCTGCATCAGCGCGACAATGCGCGCCTGCTCGAAACCCTGAAGCACCTGCGCGATCGCGGCAACACCGTGATCGTCGTCGAACACGACGAAGATGCGATCCGGCTTGCCGATCATGTCGTGGACATGGGGCCCGGGGCTGGTGTGCACGGCGGACAGGTGGTCGTGCAGGGCACGCCCGATCAGGTCGCAGCCTGCACCGAATCGCTGACGGGCCAGTATCTGTCGCGCCGCCGCGAAATTGCAGTGCCGGCGCGGCGCAACCCACCCGATCCGCTGCGCATGCTCAAACTGTTCGGCGCGAGCGGCAATAACCTGCACGGCGTGGACGTCGAGTTTCCAATGGGGCTGATGGTCTGCGTGACGGGCGTGTCGGGCTCCGGCAAGTCGACGCTGGTCAACGATACGCTCTACCACCTCGCCGCGCGTGAGCTCAATGGCGCGAGCCTCGAGCCCGCGCCGTATGAGCGCGCGGAAGGCATGGAGCAGTTCGACAAGGTCGTCGACATCGACCAAAGCCCGATCGGCCGCACGCCGCGCTCGAACCCGGCCACCTACACCCAGCTGTTCACGCCCATCCGCGAGCTTTTCGCCGCGGTGCCCGAAGCGCGTACACGCGGTTACCAGCCCGGCCGCTTCAGCTTCAATGTCAAAGGCGGCCGCTGCGAAGCCTGCGAAGGCGACGGTGTGATCAAGGTTGAGATGCACTTCCTGCCGGACGTCTACGTGGCCTGCGACATCTGCAAGGGCAAGCGCTACAACCGTGAAACGCTGGAGATTCTGTACAAGGGCAAGAACATCAGCGAGGTCCTCGACATGACGGTCGAGGACGCGAACGGATTCTTTGCGGCCGTGCCGATGCTGGCGCCGAAGCTGTCGACACTGATGGAGGTCGGCCTGTCGTACGTGCGCCTGGGCCAGAACGCGACCACCCTCTCTGGCGGGGAAGCCCAGCGCGTGAAACTCGCGCGCGAACTGTCCAAACGCGACACCGGCAAAACGCTCTACATCCTCGACGAACCGACGACCGGCCTGCACTTCTACGACATCGAGCAGCTACTGAAGGTGCTGCACCGTTTGCGCGATCACGGCAACACGATTGTGGTCATCGAGCACAATCTCGACGTCATCAAGACGGCGGACTGGGTCATTGATCTCGGCCCCGAAGGCGGCGACGGTGGCGGCACGATCGTGGCGGTCGGCACGCCCGAGGACATCGCGGCCTTTCCCGGCTCCTACACCGGCCACTTCCTCGCACCGCTGCTCGCGCCAGCGCCGGTGAAACCGAAAGCGAAGACGAAGGCCGGCAAGCGCTAGCGCCGGCATTGGGGCGGTGTGGGCGGTGGGGCTATTTTTTGCCACCGAGAACACCGAGAACACAGAGGAAGACAAATTCGGGTTGCGATTGCGCGTCCTGACGTTGCGCAGTCGACATCAGCCGTTGCAATGGCAGCGCCTGATGCTGGTGTGACGATTTCAGTCAGCACGAATCCATCAATGCGTCCCTCGGTGTTCTCGGTGTTCTCGGTGGCAAAAAAACTTTCAACACCGGCACAAGCCCGAACTCAAATGGCGATCTGCACCGCCAGCCCGGTGCTGTAGATGAGGATCACGGGCAGCTGCGCCAGCATGGTCACGATGTGGACGGCGAGGGTGTCGTAGCCGCGGGTGTTGGCGAGGGTGTCGGCGGTTTCGCCGAGCGCGCGGCCGGCGAAACGCGCGAGGCGGTTCATCAGCCATGCTCCAATCAGCACCAGCATCATGACGTCCGCGCCCGGCCACACCGACACGGCGGTCATGTGCAGATAGTCGGCGAGCCACGCGAACAGGAAGGCGGTGGCAAGCATGCCCTGCAGCGGCAGCACGAGTTCGGGATGCCTGTGCAGCAGGGGCACCACAGGGACCATCAGCGCGAGCAGGAAAGCCAAGCCCAGCACGGCACTCGGTCCCGCTTCGTGCGCGGCCAGCAGCGCCTGCAGATCGGGAGCCACGCGCAGGCCGAACAGGCCAGGGTAGGCGAGGCACACGAACAGCACGACGCAGGCGGCCCGCAGCAGCGGGATGCCAAGGTGTTCCCAGCACCAGTGGGCCGGCGGATTGGCCTCGAAGTGGCGCTCAATGAAGACTTCGATGCAAGGCTCCAGCGCCGCCAGTACGGCGTACACGCCCATCGCGAGGAGCACCTGACCGTCGAACATCGCAGCAATGAAATCCACGCGACGCATGGTGCCTCAGCGCCCCATGCTTGGCCAGAAGGGGCCGCCGGACGGGGGGCGTCAGATGGTCAAAGCGGCCTCGCTCAGGCACCATGATCGGCGACTCAAACTCCCGGGACGAACGCCATGTCGGCACTGATTTGCGGCTCCTTTGCCTTCGACAACATCATGGTCTTCCAGGACCAGTTCAAGAATCACATCCTGCCGGACAAGATTCATATCCTGAACGTGTCCTTTCTCGTCCCGAAGTTGCGGCGCGAGTTCGGTGGCTGCGCCGGCAACATCGCCTACAACCTGAAGCTGCTGGGTGGCCAGCCCGTGCCGATGGGCACCGTCGGCATCGACTTCACGCCTTATGCCGAATGGATGGACCGCCATCAGATCGACCGTACGCATGTGAAGGTTGCCGAGAACACGCTGACCGCCCAGGCCTTCATCACAACGGACCTCGATGACAACCAGATCACGGCCTTTCATCCCGGCGCGATGGAGCAGTCGCATACCAATCAGGTCAGCGATGCGAGCGGTGTGACCATCGGCATCATCGCGCCGGATGGCCGCGACGGGATGATTGAACATGCACGCCAGTGCCGGGCCGCAAACATTCCGTTCATCTTCGACCCGGGCCAGGGCATGCCGATGTTCAGCGGCGACGAACTCAAGCATTTCATCATGGACGCGACCTGGGTCACCGTGAACGACTACGAGTCGCAGCTGATGCAGGACCGCACGGGCTGGACGCCGGCGGAAATCAGCCAGCATGTCGACGCCCTGATCGTCACGCGCGGCGGCGAAGGCTCGACGATCTACCGCAAGCATGCCACGCTGGAAATCCCCGCCGCGAAGCCCAAACAGATCCTCGACCCGACCGGCTGCGGCGATGCGTACCGTGCGGGGCTGCTCTACGGGCTGATGCACAAGCTCGAGTGGCCGGTGATCGGCCACATGGCCTCGCTGATGGGCGCCATCAAGATTGAGCACGCCGGCACGCAGAACCATCGCTTCACGCGCACCGAGTTCGGGATGCGCTACGAGAACGAGTTTCGCAACAAGCTGGCGTGGTGACGGGAGGCGCACGGCGCCCGACAGCCACGTCAGATCGCGGCCTGAACGCCGCGCAACACCCAGTCTTCAGGAGCACCTCTTCATGAGCGACAGAATCATCCTGCGCAGCGGCGAATCCCTGGTCGCGGGCGGCCCGCCCGGCACGGCAGCGGAACCCGAAGTCATCATCGGCGAACTCGACGGCCCGGTCGGCACCGCACTGGCCACGCTGACCGGCGATCAGGTCAATGGCCACACGCGGGTGTTCGCGCTGCTGAACACCGACATCCAGGTACGGCCGCTGACCCTGATGGTCAGCAAGGTCACGGTGAAGAACAGCCGCTACACGAACATCCTGATGGGGACCGTGCAGGCCGCCATCGCCAACGGCGTGCTCGACGCGGTGCGTGCCGGTGACATTCCCAAAGAGAAGGCGAACGACCTCGGCATCATCGTGTCGGTGTGGCTGAACCCGAGCGTGATCACCGACGACAAGCTCGATCACCGCATCCTCTTCGATCTGCACCGCAAGGCGACCGCGCTCGCGATCCACAAGGCGATGCATCATCAGCCGAGCATCGACTGGCTGCTCGAACACCAGCACGAGATCACGCACAAGTATTTCCAGATGGGGCTCGACGGCAAGATTTGACATCGCCAGGCCCGCATCACCTTCCGCGTGACGACCATCAACGAGGGAAGAGCCCATGGCACTGTTGATTGAGAAGAACCTGCCCGTCGCGATGCGCGACGGCGTGACGCTGGCCACTGATGTCTACCGCCCGGTGGGTGAGGGCCGGTTCCCGGTCATCCTGCTGCGCCTGCCCTACAACAAAGAGCAGCCGGCTTTGCTGTTTCTCGCGGGCGATATCCTGCGTGTGGCGCACGCGGGCTATGCCGTGATGGTCCAGGACTGTCGCGGCACCTGGCAGTCCGGGGGCGTGTTCTCACCGTTCTTCCAGGAAGCGCAGGACGGTGCCGATGCGATTGCCTGGGCCGCGGCGCAAGCCTGGTCCAGCGGTATCGTCGGCACGATGGGGGCGTCCTATTACGGCGCCACGCAGTGGCTCGCGGCGACCGAATCGCCGCCGGCGCTGAAGGCCATGGCGCCATTCATCACCACCGACCAGTACTACGATAAATGGACTTATCAGGGCGGCGCGTTCCAGCTCGGCTTCATTCTGCAGTGGGCCACCGCGACGTTCGGCGTGGCCGAGGCGGTGCGGCGCTTTGGCCGCGGCGAGGTGACCGGGGCGGTCATCGGCGGCGCCATCGCCGCCGCCGACGGTGTCGCCGCCCGCTACTGGCACACGCCGCTGAGCGAGCTGCCTGAACTGGCCGAGCTCGCGCCGTACATTGCGGACTGGATTGCACATCCGGATTACGACGCCTACTGGCGCGCGATCGCGCCGTGCGAGCAGTACGCGAAGATCACCGTGCCGGCGCTGAATTTCGGCGGCTGGTACGACCTCTTCCTCGGCGGCACGCTCGCCAACTACACGGCGATGAAACATCGCTCGCAACAGAAACTCGTCATCGGCCCCTGGGTGCACGGCTACAACGGCGGCGTCTACGCCGAACGCAATTTCGGCCTGCTGGCGCACGATGCGGTGGCCGATGTCACCGCCGAACAGATTCGCTGGTTCGACCATCATCTGAAAGGCATCGACAACGGCGTGCCCGGCGACCGGCCGGTGAAGATTTTCGTGATGGGGCCGGATGTGTGGCGCGAAGAGTCGGACTGGCCGTTGCCTGACACCGACTGGCAACACTGGTATCTGCACAGCACCGGTGGGGCTGGCCCGCGCAGCGACGGCGTGCTGTCGACGACACCGCCGACGCACGAGCCACCCGACAGCTGGCGCTATGATCCGCGCAATCCGGTGCCGACAGTCGGCGGCGCGACCTTCCTGCCGGGTCTGTTCGTGGCCGCGAACGCCGGACCGCGCGATCAGCAGGCAGTCGAGCAGCGTGCCGACGTGCTGGTCTACTCGAGCCCGGTGCTCGACCACGCAGTCGAAGTCACCGGGCCCATCCGGCTCGTGCTGTACATCACGTCCAGCGCGCCCGATACCGATCTCACCGGCAAGCTCGTCGACGTGCATCCGGACGGTCGCGCGATGATCCTCACCGACGGCATCCTGCGCGCGCGCTACCGCGACGGCTTCGACCGGCAGAGCCTGATGACGCCGGGCGAGGTGTACTGTCTGGAGATCGATCTGGTCGCCACGGCGAACGTGTTCGGCGCTGGCCATCGAATTCGTCTCGAAGTCTCGAGTTCCAACTTTCCGCGCTTCGATCGCAACACCAATACCGGTGGCGTGATTGCGCGTGAAGGCGAGGCCGATTTCAAAGTGGCGACCAACACCGTGCTGCACGAAGCAATGCATGCGTCACATCTCATCCTGCCGGTGATCGCACGCCATGGCTGATGACGAACGACGGCCCCTTCGAGTCGCCGCGGCGGCAAAGGCCCGGCCGCGGTCAGTCAACGCGGCGCGCGCCTGAAGTGATGCAGGCACAGATCGAGCGCGTAGCGGTCTGCGGTAAGCGCGTCTGGTAGTGGTGTTGCCAACGGCAACGACGCGCAGCCTGTCCGGCATGCGGGCGGGGCGCCCACCAGGCGATGATGGGCCCTGACACCGTCCGAACGTCAGCTGCGCGGCGCACGCGTTTCGCCCACGCCTGGCACGCCATCGAGAGGCCGACCGGCGAGAGTTCTTCCCGCAAACCTCCGTAAACCGCTTCAGGCCCGGGCGCGCGGCTGTGCGGCGGGAGACGCTTGCGCTTCCGGGCACATAGAGGTGCGAGTGGAAGCGACAACTCCCGAACAGGACAGCGGGCTTGAATGCCTCGTGCGCATCGCGCGTGTGCACGGCGTGCCGGCCGATGCCGCACAGTTGCGTCACGAATTCGCGGACACGGAGGCGGCGCTGAGCCCCCGCGCGCTGCTGCACGCGGCGCGTCGCCTGGGTCTGAAGGCGCGCTGGATCAGATCCACGTGGGCGCGATTGCCGTCGACCCCACTGCCCGCGATGGTTCGCTATGACGACGGGCGCTGCGCGCTGCTGGCCGGGGTGCGGGCTGAGGACGTACTCGTGCAGGCGCCGGGTCAGGCGCCGTCAGTGCTGTCGCGTGCGGCCTTTGCGGCGTGCTGGCGTGGGGATCTGTTGTTGATCGCGCGCCGCGCCACCTCGCCTGCCGGGGCGCGGCATTTCGATTTCGGCTGGTTCCTGCCTGCCATTCTGCGCTATCGCGGACTGCTGGCCGAGGTGCTGCTGGCCAGTTTCGTGCTGCAGCTGTTTGCGCTCGTGTCGCCCATTTTCTTTCAGGTGGTCGTCGACAAGGTGCTGGTTCATCGTGGCCTCGGCACACTCGACGTGCTGTGCGCGGGCCTGCTGATCATCTCGCTGTTCGAAGTGCTGCTCGGGCTGCTGCGCAGCTATATCCTCAACCACACCACGAACCGTATCGACGTGCGTCTCGGCGCGGATCTGTTCCAGCATCTGCTGCGTCTGCCGATCGCGTACTTCGAGGCCCGCCGCGTCGGCGACACCGTGGCGCGCGTGCGCGAACTTGAAAGCATCCGCAGCTTTCTGACCGGTGCCGCGCTGACGCTGGCCATCGACGCGGTATTCGTCCTGGTTTTCCTCGCCATGCTGGTGATCTACAGCCCCGCGCTGAGTCTGGTGGTGCTGGCCAGTCTGCCCTGCTACCTGCTGATCGCCGCCGGGGTGACGCCCCTGCTGCGGCGGCGGCTCGAGGAACAGTTCAATCGCGGTGCCGAGGCGCAGGCCTATCTTGTCGAGTCCGTGGCCGGCATCGAGACGCTCAAGGCGGCGGCCGTCGAACCGCGGCATGCACGACGCTGGGATGAACTGCTGACCGCCGCCACGGCGGCGGGTCTGCGCACGCTGACGCTGGCGAACGTGGCCGCACAACTGGCCGGACTGGTGCAGAAGCTGTCAACGGTGCTGCTGTTGTGGTACGGCGCGCGGCTGGTGATCGAAGGTGAGCTGAGCGTCGGTGAACTGGTTGCCTTCAATCTGTTCGCCAGCCGTGTCTCGGGGCCCATCCTCAAACTCGCCGAGCTGTGGCAGTCGTTTCAGCAGGCAGGCGTGTCGGTGCGCCGGCTCGGCGACATCCTCAACGCGCTGCCCGAGCCCATGCATCAGCCAGGCCGCACGAGTCCGCCTGCGATCGCCGGTGCCATTGCGTTCGATCACGTGGCGTTCCGCTATCGGCCCGATCGCGCAGATGTCCTGAACGACATCAGCTTCGAGCTGGCGCCAGGGCAGTTCGTCGGTATCGTCGGCACCTCGGGATCCGGCAAGAGCACCATCGCCCGCCTGATTCAGCGGCTGCACGTGCCGTCGGCGGGGCGCGTGCTCGTCGATGGCCAGGATCTCGCGATCGTCGATCCGGCGTGGCTGCGGCGCCAGATCGGCGTGGTGTTGCAGGAGAACCGTCTGTTCAATCGCCCGGTGCGCGAAAACATCGCCCTGCGCGATCCTGCGCTGCCGATGGCGCGCGTGATCGAGGCGGCGGTGCTGGCGGGCGCGCACGACTTCATCCAGGCCCTGCCGGACGCTTACGACACGGTGGTCGGAGAATTCGGCGCGAGTCTGTCAGGGGGCCAGAAGCAGCGCATCGCGCTGGCGCGCGCCCTGATCACCGATCCCCGCATTCTGATTCTCGACGAGGCGACCAGTGCGCTCGATTACGAATCCGAAGCGCTCATCCAGCGCAATATGCGGCGCATCGCGAACGGCCGCACGGTGATCGTGATCGCGCATCGGCTGACGGCCGTGCGCCACGCGGATGTCATCCTGGTGCTTGAACAGGGACGCATCAGCGAGCGCGGCACGCATCACGCCCTGCTGGCGCAGGGCGGGTGCTATGCGCGACTGCATCGTCATCAGGTCGAGGGTGTGGTGATCACGCCGTCCGGCGCGTGATGCGCGGCGCCCGCCTGGAAGCGGGCTTTCTGCCCGCGGCGCTGGCCGTCGAGGAAACGCCCCCGCGGCGTGCCGCGCGCATGCTGCTGTACTCGCTGGTGTTGTTCTGCGGCCTGGCGGTCGTCTGGGCGATCGTCGGCCGCATCGATATCGTTGGCCTCGCACCGGGGCGGGTGGTGTCGACCGGGCGCACCAAGGTCATCCAGCCGCACGAGCCGGCGGTGCTGAAGGCGATCCTGGTCCGGGAAGGTCAGCGTGTCGTCGCCGGCCAGCGCCTGATCGAACTCGACGCCACGGCCCCGGCGGCAGATCTCGCGCGCCTCAACCAGGATCATCTGGCGCTTACGCTGGATCGCGCCCGCCTGCAGGCGCTGCTGGCCGCCGCATCCGTGCCGTCGCAATCGAAGGCTGACCCGTTCGCTGCGCTGACCGGTGCCGGTGCGCCTGTGCATCAGGCGCGCGCCCGCGGGCGCCTGCAGCGCGCCGAGTATCGCGCCCTGCTCGACAGTATCGACGACACCCGACGCGAGCGGCGCGCCGAACGCGCGGCGGTGGATGCGCACATTGTGCAGCTCACGGCGACCTTGCCGCTGGCTGCCGAAGCCGCCGAAGCCCATCGCGTCTTGACGACCAAAGGCGTGGTGCCGCGCGTGCAGTGGCTGGCGGTCGAGCGTGAGCGCATCGCCGTGCAGCAGGAGCTCGCCGCCCAGCGCGAACAGCGCAAGCGCCTGTCGGCGAGCCTCGACGCGCTCGCCGCGCAGCGCCGGCTCAGCGTGGCCCGGCAGCGCGCGAGCTGGACGGCAGAGTTGGCCGACACGCAGACGCGTCTGGTGGCCACCGTGGAAGCCCTGACCAAGACGCGGCGGCGCCTCGCCTTGATGACGCTGACCGCGCCGGTCGCCGGCACCGTGCAGCAACTCGCCGTACACACCGAAGGGGGCGCCGTCACGCAGGCCCAGCCGTTGATGTTGATCGTGCCTGCGGATTCACCGCTTGAAATCGAAGCGCGGGTGCAGAATCAGGACAGCGGTTTCGTGCGGGTGGGGCAGTCAGCCGTGGTGAAGGTCGACACCTACACGTTCACGAAATATGGCTACCTGACCGGTAAAGTCGCCAAAGTTTCGCGCGACGCCGTGGCCGCAGAAAACCAGGCGTCGTACTATCTTGCCCACATCGCGCTGGATCAGCCTGGCCTGGGTCGCGACGGCCGCGCATTGCCGCTGGAGGCCGGCATGGCGGTGACGGTCGAGGTGATGCTCGGTGAGCGGCGGGTGATTGAGTTCCTGCTCAGCCCGCTGCTGCGTTATCGACACGAAAGTGGCCGGGAGCGCTGAGCGCCTGGGCACGGCGCAGATGGTTTGAGCCGGCGCGTCGTACGCATGCACCATTGTGCTGCCGCGCCCACGGTGATCGCGCCTATCCGCAGGCACTGCCGGAGGATTCCATGCTGACGCCGGACCCAGGCCAACTGCTGACGCGCGGCGCGCAAAAAATTGGCGAGCTGATTGGCCGCTATCTTGCGTCCGGCCAGCGTCAGCGTGAGCGCGGGCTGGCGGCGATCAGGCATCTGCATCAGGCGCTGCTCGACGTCGACGCCGACTACCGGGTGATATTGGTTGGGCTGCTGGAGCTGCTCGAAGACATTGCGGCCGAACCCGATCGGGTCGCTGCGAAGCTGCAGATGCGCCAGGCGACGCGGACTTTGCGCCAGCAGCGTGAGAAATTCGATGCGGCGCGTCTGGGGATCAGGGCGTCGATACGCCAGCTGATGCTGTTCACCAAGGATCCGCAGATCCGTCATTATCTGTGGGCGGTCGCCGCGTACATGCTCGACGAAGACCCGGGCCTGGGCTTTCCGGCGAATGTCCCGGCGACGGTGCAGACCCTGCTCGATCGCGACATCGGCGCGGTGGCCCGCACGCCGAGCTCAGTGGTGTTGAACGCCCTTGAAAATGGCAACACGCCCGATCAGATCATCGCCGTGGTTCAGCATCGCCGCGAGCAGATGAAGCGCTTCCTCGACTACGCCATCGACACCTATGCCTATCTGATGGCGCGCGAGCTGAAGTAGCGCGCCGTGAGGCAGCCGTCTGACAGGCGGGTAAAAAACGAGCGAGGGCGTCGCCTGCCGGGCGCGGGGCCATCTTGGGGGGCCGTTTATCGACGGATGAATGCTCACCGCAGACGGGCCCGCAACGCCGCAGGTCATGGTCGCAGCCGTTGTTCACCCGCCTGCCAGCCGATGCGTGGTGGTATCTTGGCGCGCCATCGTTCAACCCATCGGAGATCCCGCCATGCGAGTGCCCCAACTCGACGAATACGCGCAGAAGTACGAGCACATCAGGTTCCGGCGTGAGGACGGCATCCTGGAGGTCACGATGCACACCGCCGGCAGCGATCTGACCTGGGGTTTTGCGCCGCACCAGGAGCTTGGTTACTGTTTCGGCGACATCGGCAGCGATCCGGAGAACAAGGTCATCATCTTCACCGGCTCGGGCGACACCTTCATTCACAAGGAGGATCTAGGGGGAGGCAAGGTCGATGCGCGGATCTGGGCTGAGCACGTGCTGCCGGACGCGAAGCGGCTGCTGATGAACCTGCTCGAGATTCAGGCGCCGATGATCGCCGCGGTCAACGGGCCGGCCACGGTCCACGCCGAACTCGCGCTGCTGTGCGACATCGTGCTCGCCGCCGAGCACAGCGTGTTCCAGGACGCGCCGCACTATCCGAGCGGCCTCGTGCCCGGCGACGGCGTGCACGTGGTGTGGTCGATGCTGCTCGGGCTGAACCGCGCGCGGTACTTCCTGCTGACGGGGCAACAGCTGTCCGCGGCAGAAGCGCTCAGTCTGGGCGTCGTCAATGAGGTGATGCCGCAGCCCGTGTTACTGGGCCGCGCGTGGGAACTGGCCCGGCTGCTGCGCAAGCGCCCGCCGCTGACCACCCGGCTGACGCGTGAAGCGATGCTGATGCAGGTCAAACGCGCGATGCTCGATCAGCTGCCCTACGGCCTCGCACTCGAAGGTCTCGCGGCCTGCGACTACTGGCCGGACACCTTTGCGGCGGAGAACATCGCGCAGCGGTGACATAGCGCAGGCGCTGCGGCAGGAGAAAGGGCTCGATCATCACGCGCAGCGCCACCAAGGGCGCGCGGTTCGCGCGCAAACAAGGGGCCCCGGGATTAAAAGTCCCGGGGCCCGTTGCGTCCTGGCTCAGGCGGCCTGCATCGCCAGGCCGAGGTACACCACGCCGACGCTGCACACCGTAGCACCGGCGGCACGCGAGAAGCGGGTGATGGACGCCGTGTTCGCGGCTGCCATCATCTTCGCGCCGCCCCACATCGCCGTGATCGCGATGCAGTACTGGATCACGCTGAAGCCGGCCAGGTAGGCGAACAGCGGCCCGATCTCGGCGCCGATGATCGACTCGCCGTAGGCATAGCCGTGAAAGAGGCCCGCCACGGCGCCCAGCAGCGCCAGGCCACCGGCCCGGTAATGCCGGTTCGCAAACAGCAGCCCGCCGGCCGCGAGCACCGACACCGCTACCGTCGCTTCGACCGAAAACAGATTGAACCCCATCAGGTGCAGCCCCGTGCCGACAACTGTCATCAGCACGAAGCCGGCAGGAATCAGCAGGCGCTGGCGCTGGCCGATCGCCAGCAGGCCGATGGCCAGCACGAACGCGAAATGATCGAGGCCGATGACCGGATGGCCGAAGCCGGACAGCAGGCCCTCGGTAAAAGTCGCCGGCGTACGGCCGCCTGTCGGATGGTGGGCGAACGCGGCGCCGGACATGGCGAGCAGGCCCAGGATCGAAAGGCCGGTGGTACGCGCCGTCGCGGCGAGAAGGGTGACGCTTTTCATGAGTGCCTCGCTGTCTGTGTTATGGAATGAAAACTCAGGGTGGTCCTAACAGACTGGTCAAAAACGGCTACGACCACCGCCTGCGGTGCTCATTTATTCCCGCATAATCTGCGCTCCTCGACGGCCCCGCGCCCTGCAAGCAGCGCTCTCGCTCGTTTTTCGCCTGCCTGCTAAGGGACGCTGCGCAATCTCATTTGACTGCACCACAACATTTCAGGGCAGTCACGATCTCTTCCGCGCGTGCCTCGAGTTCCGCGCAGTCGACCCGCGCATGCCCGGTCAGCAAACGTTCGAGGGCCAGCAGCCAGCGCTGATAATAAT
>Ga0163144_10004542_pt1 | contig 31206 bp, 26 predicted proteins | sample OliLak19BULKMAT1_FD_123175 | JGI IMG/M metagenome (GOLD analysis project Ga0163144, IMG submission 123175) | Freshwater microbial mat bacterial communities from Lake Vanda, McMurdo Dry Valleys, Antarctica - Oligotrophic Lake LV.19.BULKMAT1 | ecosystem: Environmental > Aquatic > Freshwater >... | reverse complement strand
CTAAGTTCGGCTGGTGTTGTTTTGCCTTCCTTACTAGTCACGCCGATCATCTGTATTTCACCCATGATACTGGAGGTGGGTGAAATGTGAGGTTCAACCTCTTTTGGTAATCGACTTCGGGCAAGTTGTAGTCGTTCAGCTACAGCTACTCGGGCATCTTTAAGATCAATGCCCCAATCAAATTCAATTCGTACAAGAGAGAGTCCAGTTGTAGCTGTTGAAAATATTCTGGTAACTCCGGCTGTACCATTGATAGCACCTTCTATTGGACGGCCAACAATTAGCTCCACCTCTTCTGGGGCCATCCCCTCTGATTCAGTAATTACATTCACAGTAGGACGGTTAAGATCAGGTAGTACATCAATCGGTAACTGCATTAACGCCAGCCATCCGTACACCATCACAAAGGCAGTAAAAGCAATTACAAAGAGTCGATTTTGAAGGGAGAATTTTAATATGGAGTCAAACATGTGCTGGCTTTATGTAATATGGAACGACGTAAATCCTAGCAAAGATTCCCTGTTTGCACACTCCTGATAAAATCGATGGATTGTAACGTTAGTATTATAAGAACCTATGAGTTGAGTATCCTCCTCTGCCATTGTGGCTCCATAGGCCCCAACTTAATTTATCAAAATCTACCGCCTTTAGTAGCTTTCTTAACGGTTGCTCCGCTTTTACTAATCTTTCTACTTCAGTCTCAAATAACTCGCTCTGCTGATTTTCTGCTCATTACTCTTTTTGATCATTTTTTTTAGAGATGTGCAATCAGTTTTAAAAGAAATTTACTGGAGTTTTTCAACATGCCCATTATAAGGCCTTTTCACCGGCGAAGTGAAATAATTGAAATTCGCTAAGATTCTTTAGAATTTAAACAATAAAACTGCCACCATCTATTTAAATAAAAATACATTTAAAAGCAGATTATTTTCAAAAAACTATTGACAGCCAAAAACGTGATCGTCTCTAAGCGTAAGAAAAACCGCTTGGCGCACTAATTAAAAGCCCAAAAATACCGAGTAAAAAATTGATCATAAAAACCACCTCGTTCCAATCTAAAAGGGTGAGATCTCGTAAGGAGGCGGTATTTTTAGAGCAAAGGAGCGAAAGGCTAGATCCCATAATGAAAATGCTATGGCCGTCCCTGTTTCTTTAAAAAGAGAGATCTATAAAAGAGACAACGCTCAATGTAGTTTTGTTTCAGATAATGGAATTCGCTGCACAGAGAAGCATTACTTGGAATTCGATCACGTCATGCCTTTTGGAATTGGCGGTAAAACAAATAAAGATAATTTACGGCTTCTTTACTCTGGTCATAACAAACATGTTTCTGAAATTACTTTCGGAGCTTGGCAGAGAAACTAATCTTATTTCTTTTTTTTAAATTTATAATCTCGAAAGCAGTTCCTCGCGAATCGGCACTGATGATCGGCTTTATCTCTGTTTTTTTAATCTGAACTTATCGGAGGCATTACAGTTTAAAAAGCCAATGTTTTAAGAATAAACAGAAAAATTAATTCGCTGGTGAAAAGGCCTTATAATCGTTATTAGCGAAGCTAACTTAACTCGGATATCACTCCTTTTAAGTGTTAGAAATACATCTTTTTCTACAAAGCGGCGCAGTCCCTGTTTCTCTAAAAAAGGAAGATCTATAAAAGAGATAATGCTCAACATATCCCAGTGGATATGCTTGCGGTTTTCTCTCTCGATTTCCTCGTCTCGGCTCAAATCTCTCTTTTCTCGTAACGAAGGTAGTTTCGCAACAGACCCAATAAGTAATTTCCGAATACTTTTCTGATGAAAACCTTGGGTTTACTTAAAACATTTAGTTGGGATAACTATTTATCATCCCTGCGGGGGATCGTAAGTCCAAAAAATATTTTCTATCGGAGTGTTCTTTTTGGACTCACGATATTATTGCTTCCTGTCATTTTCATAATATCCAGAGACACTGGAATCTAAAACTCCATCCTCTCCCCAATACTGCCAATTCCCACTTCGATTCCCATCGAAATAATTACCTTGAAATTTTACCTGGCCATTTTTGTGCCAAGCATACCAAAGTCCATCTTCTTTTCCATGGGCGTAGTTGCCTTCACACCGTTTTTGTCCGTTTGTGTAATACTCGGTGCATAGTCCCACACGCTCATCGTGCTCATAACCTTCCAAATCTTTCTTTATAATTCTAGTTTCCTCTATAGTTGGATAACCGCTAATAGGATCATAGCGTCTGTACTTAAATTGATCTCCGTTTTGTTCAAACTCTAAAAATATCTGCCCCTGTTCATTAAACATCTTCCAGGGACCATCCAAGACTCCCTCCACAAAATTCCCCAGTTGTTGTAGAGATCCATCCTCACGAAAGTATTGCCAAACTCCATCAGGATCGCCGTTTTTAAGCACTCCTTGAGATTTTGGATTGCCGTTCGAGTAAAGTTCGTCTGAAACAACAAAAGAGTCCTCGGTAACTCCTGATGTTAAATTTAGTGTGGCCGTATCTTCGCTAAGTCTGACAGCGCTGTCGTTAAGCAACGTACGCTTATTATGCAAGGTGTCATCTGAAAATTGTAGATCTAAAGTAACTGCCCCAGCATTTTCTGTTTCTTGAATCTCTTGCTGGTCTGAATTCCGCTTTGATGAGAAAGAAAATGTTGCCCATGCAGCGGAGGTAACTCCCAAAAGAGAGAGAGAGAGAGCACTAAATAGTTGTTTTTGACTCGTCATTTATGACAAATAATATCACAAAAATTTAAAGAACCCTGGAACCTATCACAACAAGATCTCCTACATCAAGAAAATAATTATTGTTAGGATCTCAATACTATCCAAAATAGTTGTTGAAAACAGATTTGCACAGGAGTATACCGGCCAGCACACATAAGAACATCTGATTTAGTTGTTCAAAATTAGGAGGGTTATGACACCAATTCGTTTATTTAGTACCTATCTTGGCGCATTAGCATTAATATCCTGCTGTTACGGACCAATTGCGATGGCAACCGAAGCAGTAGATAAGGTAAAAAGCGTCGAATGCAAACCAAAAGACAAAAATCAAAAGGGAGATTTGCCGTGCACCTACACCTGTCCAGCCGGAAAAACTTGCACAATGAAATTAGTAGTTAGAACAAATGGAACTCCACCAGTGATCGAAACTCCAATTACAGTTCAGGCAGGTCAGGAGTACACGATTACCGAAAGTGCAGCTAATTCTGGACTTTTAGCACACTCATGTACTCATCCAGACTAATAAAACTTAATTTAATCGCAATTATTATCAGGTAAACTATGAATAAGATATTTTTAACTGCACTTTGCATATTGTCGTTTCAACTTATCAATAGTGCTCATGCCATACCATCCATAGGGCCTGGGCAAACTATTTCACAAACTCCGCAAGATTATTACTGGCTATCGTGTCCAGTAACTGCACTTAACGGATGCACTCTTTTTATTACTACGGTGCTAAACGATGGGTCCCTATACACATATACCGATCCAAATGTTATGCCAGGCGAGACAATGAATATCAATCGTGTGCATGTAGTCGCCAATCTGACTCATCTTGTACAAAATTGATTACGAATCGTAGTTGATTCCAGATCCCTTGCTAACATAGCAAGGGATCTTTAGGTTTTGGAGCGAAACACATTTATTACTAACCACCTCGGAGAATATTCATGCTGCCTAAATCTTTTCAGATCTGTCTCGGATTCTTGGTATTTGCTTTAGTGGAAGTGGCCTCAGCTTCACCTGTAATTAAATATCTAACTTCGCAAGTCGATAAATTTGGACGGATATATTACACCTGTCCGACTGGATTACCCGAAGGCCAGTATTGCTACATGGACTGTGTAGTGGTCATTTCAGATGGGCACGGTGGATCTCAGATATCATCAACTCATGGTGGCTTGCTTAGCGGCGAACCAGGATACCTTCCCGAGGGAGCACTGGCTTGCACGGCCTGGATTGAATAGGAAAAAGAGCTGATTAATTGTAAACGCAAGGTTCTTATAGGTTAGTGGCTCGCTGCATGCCTATAGCCTCATACTTGACCAATTGAAGGAATATAAAGATGGCGCACTCATCCGTTAATATTAAAGCTGATCGTTTTGCCTTAAGTTTCATTTTTACTTTTGCTATCATCCTTCAAACGCTTAATCCTATCAAGAGCCAGGCACAACAATACCTGACAGCACAAACCCAGAGCGCTCAACAGTCGACACCACAAATTACTCAGTCCTTACAATCGCTGAAAGTCCCGGTCTTAACTACGGAACTTGGAATTCCAAATAGTGGTGAATTTCAGTTTGATATTGGATTAAGAACACCATCGACAAAATTCCCCTTTCCATTTCGAATTCATTACAATTCAGAATCAGTGGGCCAAAATCTAGGTAAGGGTTGGTCTTTGGCTCTCCCTTTTGTAGTTAGGACTGCTTCGACCTTAAGTTTTCACAATGGCATTTTCCAAGAAAAGCTCTATGCGGAAGGAACAAGTGGTTGGTACCACACTCGACATAACCAACGATTCTATGAGCTGCCCGGCCAAAGCTTTGTTCAGTATTTTCCAGATGGTTCATTTCATACATATGCACAACTAAGCCCTACCCCACAAAACTCCAAATGGTTACTAAGCTCTGTAGAAAATCGTTACGGACTTAAGAGTGAGCTGCTGTATTCCTCAGAATTCGGTGGCAACTTGCCTTATAGAATCACAGTTGACCAATTTACAGGCTCAGCAAACGCTTTCTCAGTTGAGTTTCAGGCCAACGGGGCTGGAAACCTTATCGACGACATATCAATCCTTTCTAGCCAAGGCGCTTTGTTACACCGTTACCACCAATCATATTCTAGCAGCCCAAGTAACCAGCCTCTGCTTAACTCAGTAAGTGAGTATGACCGCTTAAATTCACTAATTGGGACTCATAGCTTTTCGTATTTTGGGTCAGGTAAGTTTGTATCTAAGTTGTCTGATATTACAATTCCTACTAGTGGGCGATATTCAATTGAATACGGACTTAGTTCAGTTAACGATATTAACTCAGGAAGAATAAGTTCTCGAGCTCATGTAAAAACAATATCTTCCGACAATGCGCTTGGGCAGATCCTAACATCCTCATATCTTTTTTCGGGTGGGGTAAGCAAAGCTGGTACTTTCGTTGGATTTAGAGAAGTTGCAGTTACGGCGGCTGACGGATCTGCCGAAATCAATACCTTCAAAATAGAAGTAAGTGCAGGTTCAATCCTCCCGACTAATGGATTACTGACACAATCTCAGGTTAAAGATACGACCGGAGCACTATTCAGCCAAACTTGGCAACATTATATTACAGGTGGAATTAACAATAAGCTGATTGTCAGAGATGGAACCGTTTCGGCTGAGTATGGAGCTGCTGGTATTCAACAGAGATTATCTGCGGAACATATTACTTTTGATTTTAATGCTTATCGACCGACACAGTTATTCCGTGACGGCGAAATAACTTCCTATGATCCTATTAATAATACTGTCGTCGATTTAATCCAAAACGATAATACCAGAGCGGTAATTACATACTTTACTGATGTTCCGGGAACTAATGTATTGAACCTTAGCGATTCAATTGTGGAGTTTGCCGGTCACAATACAAAAATTAGTGAGGTCAAATTTGTCTATAATGGTAGTGCTGAGTTAACAACTATGCGGCGCTGGGATAATTCTCAGAGCGCGAATAGCTATGTCGACTACACTTTTCTGTTCGACAATCATGGTAATCTTTCTCATTCTGGTAGCCCTGATGGAATTTCAACATCTGCAACCTATGAGGGATTTCGAATAAAAACTCTCACTATTGATCCATCATCATACAATTTTGTTACTAGTTTTGACTACGACACTGATACTTTAGAATTAAAAACAATTACTCCACCGTCTGGTATACAAACCATCATTGATTATGACGATGCAATCAGAATTAAATCTGTTAAAAGCATTTCTGGTTTATCCTCACAAAATTTGCAGGATATTAACTATAATATAGGTGGAATAAGCGGCTCAATAAGTAATAATTCAGTAATCACTCTCAGTAGAGGAATTGAAACTCGTCTCTATTTTGATGGATTTGGTCAGATTATTCAGGATAAATCCTTTCCTGCTCCAGAATATCTTACTACTGATTACACTTACGGGACACAGGGGCTCAGCAGGGCATCTTCTACTTATCTCAATGCCAATCCAGCAAATACGGTCTCTGTAACTGGAATACAAAGTTATACAAATAACTTTGATGATTCGCTGCGTATCAGTTCAGTAACTCCCTCCATAATTGGAAATGGAAGTGGCGTATACACACTCAGTTCAGATCTGCTTGGAGATCCGCACGGAATGTTATCAACCGATGCGCTGAACAAAACCGCATATCAAACACAGAATGGTGCTAGTACGGTTGTCAGTAAGGGCTCGTCCTCAAATTCTGTGACCCTCGAGCTTTTTGGCGACATTCCTGCCTCTACCGCGAGAATAATGGATGTTTCTGGAAATTCGTTTTCAAGCACATTTGATAGTTTAGGACGTGCACTTTCAATCTCACCTGCTGTCAGTGCCGCACTCCAGATTACATATAAGCCAAACGGTTGGTTAAATACTGTACAAGATACGCTCAATAATACTGCTCGTTACCAATTCGATGCACTTGGACGCATGACTCACACAAGCGCTGCGGGCGCTGATAGGGAAGCCTACTTCATTGACTACTATTATGACGCTCCAAGCCGTATCGGATTTAATGTTCCTAAAGGATTTGTTTCACTTATTAGAGGACCATTTGATTCGATCGAATTTGATTATACTGCCCTTGGCGAGCTTCGTGAAATCATTCAAACTGTCAATGCAACGGGGCAGGAGTACGTAACGCAATTCTCCTATAACTCTCGTAGCCTTGTTCAAGATGTCACCTATCCTAATGGACTTACCATTTCTACTGATTACGATGAACGCAACTTAGAAAAGCGGGTTTATTCATCACAATTAATCGGGTTGTATAGTGGCGGTGTAATCTCCCAAATCACAAGCCGATCAAAAGATGGCAATATTACCAACAGAAGCTGGGGAAATGGAGTGATAGAAAATATCACTCACTATCAAAGCTCAGGTGAGATGCAAAATTACACTTCAACCTCTGGTGGACAACTTATCTACGCGCTGCATTCAGACTATGACAATCAAAATCTAATTCAAACAACCGAACAGATTCCATCTCAATCCAAAATTACTTCCTATGCATACGATGAGATGAATCGACTAAGCGGGTTAACTATTAACGGGATTCCCTATACCTTAACTCGAGACACTCTCGGTCGTGTTGTAAATAATTCTCAAGAAAACCCCACGATGAATTATCTTTATAATAATACTGCAATTCCTTATCTGCCCTCGGAGATAGCTGGAAGCTCAAGTAGTAACCTCTTTCAATATAACTCAAACAAAGAAACAGTCAGTTCCTTCGGTCGAGTATTTCAATATAACGCCATTGGCGATGTTGTTAGAGTTGCCTCTTCGAACGGCAGTGCAGTAGCATTTGAACGAAGTGTCTTGGGTAATCACCTACGAACATTTGACTATGGAACAAATGGGACAACCATCACTACTAAAATTGGAGCTGGCCTGTATGAATTAATTCAAGATCCAGGGAATTCTACTCCGCATGGAAGGGTTTACGTTATAGGGGAACAGACTGGGGGTTCCATTGGAACTATCTCCATAATTGATTTCGCTGCTTCCCCACCACCCCCTGGTCAGTCTAGCTTCAAAGATGATGACGATACTGAGCCTGCTACACCTACTCCAACTGAACCTCCGCAGGATGACCCGATATGTGGTAACGGCAAACTAGAAGAGGGCGAGGAGTGTGACGACAATAATGTTGCTAATGACGATGGGTGTTCCGCAAGTTGTAAATGGGAGACCTCAACACCTGGAACTTTGCCAACTTCTTTTCCTAAACCTACTCCAACGCCACCATCAAATCCACCTCCAGTTAGTGGCACAACTACCCAAACTGGACCAAATGGTGAGCAAACTACTGATTCTTCAGGCCAATCAACCAATACCAGCATAGCAGATAAAAAACTGCAGTCCGAGAACACTGATGTCTCAAATCATGAATACGCTTCGGTCGGCCTAAAAGAAACTGGGCCTTGCGATGAGACTCGCGATACGATTGTGCATATTAAGAGCGAAGTAGATCTACCAACTTCACTCGATGATAATTCTGCAACTTATAACATGATGATTACAGGCACTCTCAGTAGTGGTCAAACTGTTCTGCTTGGATATGACTTTTTTCATGGTGGGAATCGAAGCACCATGGTTTATTTTAACGACGCTACTGGAGAGATTATAGGCTCTAGTACTAGTAATGGCAGTGGTAAAACAACCCCCTTTCCAGATCCCTCTGACTTCTCGAGACTACCAAGTTGGTATTTGCAATGGCTATCACAGAATTCTCAAGCCACTGATTACTACGAAATCATGGAGCATATAGCCCAAAAAAATTGGTACAGGGAAAATCCATCCAGAAGATATGGAGCACTACCTCTGGTTACCGATCAGTATATCTCAGTTCCTGGGATTCTGAGTTTAAGCGTTGGTCTGCCAACAGCTACTGCCGCAACAGTGCTAGTACCAGGCCCAGAAGATCTAGCTCTGATGCTTGCTGCTAGAACTGTTTCTATTGGAATAGCTACTGGGACGAAGGTGTGCGCGGTCACAAAAACTCTGATCAGAGAGTGGAGATTACGCAAAGTCGCACGTTCTTTTGATGGACGAGATCTATGCCTAGGCCTCGAAGGAGAATTCAATGGCACCTTTGCTAGCTATGCTCATACGATTAGAGGATTAAGCAGATTCGAAAAGGCAAAGTATCCTAAATCATGGATGGATCGGACTCACCTACAATTCAGAAAGGAAGCGTATCGTACGATTCAAGAGGGTGGGATTCTTCGATTTAATCTTAATCGAATGGATCTAAGCTTCCCACAAAAATGGGAGAAAGCACTTACTACTCGGGAACTAAGGTATATATTAAAGACTCCTGAACTTGAAAATCGAACCATCTTTTATTTAAATAACAAACCTTACTCAAGTTTTGAAGACGCTCACGCAGCGTGGAGCTTATCTAAATAAACGAGTGTTTTGAGTATCAGGTGTCATTAGTGTATCTTGTAAGTGAGTAGAGCCAGTGCAGTTTTACAGTTGCTGAAACATAATTTTTAAAAATAGCTCCGCATGGCCTTTATTTGGTGAAAACATGATATTTGGTGAAAACATGAAGAGGCAAATGGAATTCGATAGAGCAATTGAAGTATCTGAGATTTTAAATGATCAAGCTTTAATTGGCTGGGTTCGTGAGCTAGCCGGATTTCCTGATAGTCCTTTACAGTTACGATTACTTCCTTACGTAATAAAAGATCAGATCTCTGAAATTACACTAGATTTGAGAAGCTCAATTGGAGGCTCTCACGGCCAAACTGAGTTTGCAGGTTTCACTGTAAATCGAAAGGATCATTCAATATCCCTTTTTCATTCCTCGGAAATCGATGGATTGAAAAATCAGAACTCTGTTAAAGCTGTGCCTGACATGATGTGGGATAGCATCGAGCAAGCTTTGCAGCAAATGGAAGGTAAAATCGGTAAAATATACCAGGCCCGTATCCAGCTCCGTGACGATGTTCAAGACAAATAATTGGGTTATATCCAACAACTTGATCTGTGTTTGACTTTAAGCGAGGAGTATAGATATCCATTTCAGTTTCGCTTGTATAGGTAGTCGGGCTTCCTGCGTATGTTTCGCATGGTAAATGAAGCGGTACCGTTTCTTTGCCCACATCAAATCGAGAAGATGGAGAAAGAAATCGACGAGACTATTATATTTGGCAAGATTAGGTGAGGCAGAAAAGCTATTTTTACATTCCGAATCTGGCTCAGTTTTAATGGCACTTATGGAGCGAACAGATAGTCAATCTGCTGATGGAACTTTGATAGAGCCAGCATCAAGAGTATTAAATTTTCTGACGCCAGTTTTAGACAGAGAGCAGATAGCCCTTAATGTATGTGCCTTGGCGCAAAGACCGACCTGTAGCGATGATTTTGCTATTAAAGTCGTACATGCATTTCATGCCAGACAAAACGAAAAGGCTAGTGAAGTTTGCGTTGACCGGATCGAGCGCACGAAAATTTAAAAGAGCTGCTCCATATCTTTTAGCAGGGAGAGGCTTTGTATTTAATCTTTTTCCCTTAACGAACAAAGAACTTGGCTCAGATTTTGACTTAAATACAATTCTATCTTTTGGTGGATTGCCTGAAGTACACAATCTTAAATCTGAGACCCAAGAGATAGATCTGATAGTTGAAAAGAATGCCAATGAAACATTTCTATGTGAAATAAAATCTACTGAGAAGGTGGATGGACGTCACTCCCATACTTTAAAATTATTTTCCAAAGACTTTCCTAAATCTAAATTAAGGATTATCTCCAATGATCCAATAACAAGGCAAATTGGTAACGTTTTGGCACTGCCATGGAAGGATGCAATTGAGGAAATAGATCCTAAGGTTGCATTATAATCAACATATGAGTAAGAGCTCCAAACAGAAAGATCATTATAGTTGCCGCGATAATAAAGATCTATTCCTTTAGATGTGCTTTTACCCCCATTAACAGTATTAGTTAATGTGCGCTTTTGACTTCCATCAAGATCTAAATATACCTCGGAGTCTATTACATTGGCTGGAAGATTTTGATCACCAACAAGTAGCAAATTATTTTGCTGATTATAATAGAAGCTTAAACCAACTAATGTATTCTTTCTTCGTATGACTCGTGTCATGTAAAGATCGACTAATTTAAGTCAGAATAATTATCTCACTGTAAGCAACTGCTTCTAACTTTTACCGTTCTAGGGTGAGCAAACAGTGTGGGGGTTATTATAGCTAACGTCATACTCATGCCCCCGAAACGGAAACTAAATCATGAAACTACGAACTGGAACGCCACTATGGCTTGACCTTAGTGGAAGTGAGCCACCAAACGAGCCTTTAAACTCTGATATTTCATGTGATGTTTTGGTGATTGGTTCTGGTGTTACTGGAGCTATGATCGCTTTACATTTGGCTGAGATAGGTTTCGATGTCGTTGTTGTCGATAGACGCTCTGCAGCGAGCGGTAGTACCCCAGCGTGCACAGCGTTAATACAGTACGATATCGACGTTCCATTGTTAGAGTTGCAGAATCTAATTGGTCGTTCAAAAGCCGAGCGTGCATACAAAGCAACGCGAAAAGCCATCGAAGACATAAGACTATTAGTTTTAAAACACGAGCTCGATTGTGCTTTTTCATTGCGCTCCGGTCTTTATTTAGCTTCTTTAGAAAGCGATGAAGAAGTTTTAAAAAAGGAAAGCGAGGCTCGCGCGCGTTTAGGAATCGAAGCAAGATATCTCGATCGTCAGACGCTAAAACAAAGATTCAATATTTCTAGACCAGGCGCGATATATTCAGAAGTTGAGTACGAACTTAACCCGTGTCAACTTACATACCAGTTGCTCGCTCGGGCAATTGCTCTAGGCACTAGACTATTTACAAATACTGAGATTCGGCTAGAGAAAGATAAAAGCCAATCTCTTAAGGTAAGCACTCAGACGGGAAACAAAATCAAATGTGGGGATATCGTAATTGCAACTGGATATGAAACGCCTGAAATTTTTCCCACTTTAAAAAAGCTTTGTTCACTAAATTCTACTTACGCAATAGCAACACAGCCTGTTGAGCCGAGTTCTCTTTGGAACGAAAGAGCACTCATCTGGGAGCATTCTGATCCCTATCTCTATGCCCGCACCACTCCCGACAACAGAATCATTGCTGGCGGTGAAGATGAAGAATTTTCCGATCCAACCTCTCGCGATAAACTGATTCCGGTAAAAAGCAATCTAATACTTAAAAAACTACAAGAACTCTTTCCAGAAACCGAGCTAAAGATTGACTACCAGTGGACTGGAACGTTTGCCGAAACTGAGGACGGACTTCCGATTATTGGAATTCCTGATGCCAATACTAGATGTCACTTTGCACTCGGTTATGGAGGCAACGGGATAACATATAGCTTGCTGGCGGCGCAAATTATTAGAGATCGTATCCGAGAAGTTCCAAATGAAGTAGGATCTCTTTTTTCGTTTGAGCGGATAAATAGGTAAGATATTTGAACTGCAACCGTTACCTGAGTAGCTGATAACGATTGCATTGAGTGTCAATTTCTTAAGGTTTTAAAATAATTTTTGTGTAACCGTCATCCTGCTTATCAAACTTTGCATATGCTTCTGGTGCTTCAGCAATTGAAATGCGATGGCTTACAATTTTTCCAGGCTTTGCTCTTCCTGCTACAATCGCATCGCGTAACTGGTAGTTATACTTTTTGACTGGGCATTGTCCTGTCCCGACTGAGATTCCTTTTTCCCAAAGTGCTCCCCAAGGGATCACATATTCACCTTTTTTTGCATGAGGATCCTTTCCGCCAGGATCTTGAGTAGTAAAGACTCCAATAATTCCAATATGGCCAGTTGGGTTTACAAGTTCTGCCAAATGATCAATCACCTGGGTGGGTTTTTCTTCCGTTGAATGTTTTATATTACAACACTGGTAGCCAACTGCATCGATTCCACACATCACACCTTTCATTTTTTCTTCTCCAGGACGCATTCCTTCCCGAAGCAATCGATTGTTTTTTCGAATATCGTGAATCTGCTCAACAGGAGAACCTTGGCTAAAGTCGATAGGTATTGCCCCAAACTGACTTGCAAGTTCAAGCCTTTCAGGCACATCATCAATCACATAAATCTCCCCTGCCCCTTTAAGCTGACAACTTAATGCTGTCAGTAGTCCCACTGGTCCAGCGCCATATATTGCAACACTCATTCCTGTCTGGACATGAGCAAGTTCAGCAGCATGGTATGCCGTCGGAAATATGTCTGCGAGCATTACAAAATCATCTTCAAAATTATCGCCAGGTTTTCCGGGAAGTTTTAAGCAATTAAATTCAGCATATGGAACTCTCACATACTCCGTTTGGCCTCCTTGATAAGGTCCCATTCCTGCATATCCGTAAGCTGCGCCGATGCCCTCAGGATTAGTTATGAGACATGCCGCAGTAATGCCACGTGAACAGTTAAAGCAACAACCACATGAAATGTTAAATGGCAATACAACCCTATCTCCAACCTTAAGCTGAGTTATCGCATCACCTGCTTGTTCAATAACTCCTAGAATTTCGTGTCCGAATATTTTTCCGGTCTCAACATTTGTTCGACCCTCATACATATGAAGATCGCTTCCACAGATAGCAGAGGAAGTTATCTTCACAATTGCATCAGTTGCTACCATGATGCGTGGTTTCTCAACTTCTTCCACCACCATCTTTAAAGGACCTCGATATACCAATGCATTCATTGTTTTTTCAGAACTAACCATATCATTCCTTATATCTGTAAAAGTTTTTCTGTAGATTGTCATGAAGAAGACTAACCACACATGTGCTTTGTCATGTTAGGAGAAAGTTTGAAGATCACGTCATGTCTGTGCAAGGTGCAAGGATCGAGATTTTGCTTATATAAGCTCTTCGACACTTCAAAAATTCCAGGAGATCACTAGTAAGTCGATCCTTCTCAGTCTAGAAAAGGCCAATTCTTTTTGGCAAGGACCTTTGAAATCACAATATAATAATTCTTAGATCGATCGCTTAACGTTCTCTCCCGAATGATACAACAGCCGTTTATAGTGTGAATCATTAATTTTCTTTGTCATCAACTCAAATAGATAAGTTCTCACTTCGTGAATAAAATCGCTTCAATCGCAAGCCCCGGTCCAAATCCAAGCATTACAAACGGAGGAGAGATTCTTTGTCGTAAAAGCTCTTCGAGAATGAAAAGTACAGTGGGAGAAGACATATTGCCGTATTCCGTAAAGATTTTTCGCGAGGCAGACATCTGTTCTTCTGAAAGTCCTAAAGTTTCTGCAATTACTTCTAGAATCTTTGGACCTCCGGGATGGATCGCCCACCCTCCGATATCTTCAATGCGAAGTGCGTGCGTAGAGAGCCAAGGTGAAATTAAATTGTGTAGTTCATTCGCAATTACCTCTGAAACATGAGGAGATAGCGTCATCACAAAGCCAGTATCAGTAACCTTCCAACTCATTAACTCTTCAGAGTCAGGGACAATTTTAGAAATACTCGAAGTGAGTGCTAAGTCGTTTGATTGGCATTGGGTGCCAACGACAGCTGCCGCGCCGTCGGCAAAAAGGCTGTTTGCTACGGCATGTTGTTCCAATTGCGATGCTTGGACATGCAGCGAGCATAGTTCAGTACACACAAGCAAAGCACTTTCCCCGTCTCCGCAAAGACCGGCTGCTACTTTCAGTCCATTAAATGCTCCGTGACACCCCATAAAGCCAACATTCGTACGACTCACCGAAGTCGATAGCTCAAGTGCTTTAATCAAGGCGATGTCTATACCTGGTGCGAAAAAACCGGTGCAAGAAGCGGTGATAAGATGTGAGATTTGAGAAATAGGAATTCCTGACTGCTTTATCGCATTGGAGGCAGCCGCAATGGAAAGGGCTGGAGCTGCGTTTTCAAAATAACACATTCGGTCTCGAGTACCACCAAGATTATTGGGGATCTTTAATGAATTAGAACGCCACGCAATATGTCGCTTTTGGATTCCAGTCTTACGAAAAAGTCTTTGCAATAGGTGTGCTTGCTTTTCATCCTCGCTCCCTTGCGTCAGAAAGTTAGCTGCTTCAAATTGAGTAACAGAATGTTGGGGCACAGAGCTTCCAATTCCTTGAATTATAAAACCCATGGAAGGCTACCTCTTGATATTAGGCTTAGGCATTTCGATGTAAGATAAGGTGCGTGCATCATTAGTGGCTGCACAACACCGATAGGAGTTCGAAGTAGGTACCGAAGTCCTACACAAAAGTTCTTGTCTCTCTGAATAGTGTTGGCATACTCAGTCTTCCACAAAATCATCCCTTCTCTTTCATCGCCCTGCAATGTTTTAAGAATTGCTGGGATCACTTTCCCACCTCCTAATACTGCCCATTTAATTCCTTCCCCAGTAAATGGCTCTACGTATCCCGCGGCATCGCCAATGGCAAAATATCTGGGTAATGCTTTGGTGCCTAAACGAGTAAGATGCTTTGTTCCCCGCCATTCAAGGGACTGTGACAAAGGAATATGCATCGATTCTCGCACCACAGATTCAAGTGGCAATTTAAATCCTTTTGCTGAGACTGCTGCAGCAACATTGATGGAGCCATCTTCTAAAGTACAAGTTCCAAAATATCCGGACTTCATAATATGCATTGAAATTGAATCAGTTGAAATTGCATTGGGCGTTGAAATGTGTTTCGGTTTAAATACGGTCCCAACGCCGATGAACGATCGAGAGGCTACTTTATCATTTGCGCCGCGAAATATTCCGCCCAAGCCTGCTGCATCCACTAATACTTTTGTTTCGATTTGCCTTGTTTCTTCCCCTTTGAGTGAAAGAACATAGTGACTATCGAGATGCGCTTCGACTTTCAGAGTCGTAGCCATTAAAACTTCTGCACCTGCCTGAATAGCTTTCGCAAGAAGAAGAGAATCTAATCGTTCCCTCGAAAGAATGGATCCACCCGCACTTGGAAGATCAATGCGTTTCGTGCCACAAAAAAGTGAAATTGATAAAACTGGTCGAGCGAACTCAAGAATGCTCGGCTCGATTTCACTAATAAGGTGAACTGTTTGAGGATGAAGGCATGCACCACAAACCTTATAACGGGGAAATGATTCCTTTTCGACTAATAAAACCTGTATTCCCCGTTTTGCCAAAAAGTACGCGCAGGTGCTTCCTGCGGGACCAGCTCCAACAATCACCACTTCCCACCTTTTGTTTATAGCATTTGAAAGATTGAGCGTTGAACACGGTCGACTTGGAATCACGACGTGCTCGCTTCCCAGACAAGACGAAGTCGACTTAGAAATATCTTTTCAATGCGACCCTTTACTAGTCCAGCAGAATCCACAAGTTCCTTAAATTCTTGAAAATTAAATCCAGCATTTACTGATTGCACACTGTCGTTGTGAACGATAGAGGAAAATGTGACCAATCGAGTGCCCATAAAAGCAAGTATGAGGCCAGATATAGATCGACGAAGATCTACCATTACAATTCCACCTCTTACATTTTTTGCAGCATTCAAAAGGAGATTAACTATTTCAAGAGATGAAAGATGATGAAGAAATAAAGACGAAATAATAAAATCGGCCTTGAGATCATCAAAACCCATCGAAGCAGGGCGAGTTAAAAAAGTAAGATTTTTCTGTTTAAAATTCTCCTTTGCGATGTTGGTACTAATATGATTCGAGTCTAGGCCGATTCCTTTGGCAGAGTAGCCATCAGCGCAGAGTTTCTGCACAACCTGACTTAGCACCCAGCCGTCGCCACACCCAATATCGACGACTAAGGGCTGCCGTATATTTTTTCTTCGACAGATCTCAATAATGGGAAAGGTGAGGAAAGAAGTAGTAAAGCTAAGAAGGTTAATTCGGCGAAGTGCTTTTAGTACAATTTCAAGCTCAGATGCTGGAAGCGTTGGATCGTCCATCATTTCAGGCAAAAGGAGGCGAGAATTTAGATTAACCATGTATGAGTTGCAAAGGAGTAAAGACTTTTTTCTATCATGATGTTTTCACCGTCAAGACTGATCAGCATCATGTGAAGGAATACTGCTATAGGTCTTATACTTACGATTATTCAAGCATTATGTTAATTCCCCCCGGGTTTAATCTCTAAAGGAACAACATAGAGCTATACCACCAGCTATATATACACCTCTTACAACATGGTTAAACATTCCTCTAGAGAATGCAACTTAAATCATATAAGTGATTAAGTCTTATCTTGTAATTTAATATTATGCGCGATTTTTTCTACCTGCTTAAAGCTGCCTTACAAAAATGGAGGGATGACAATGCCACTCGGTTGAGTGCCGCTTTGAGTTATTATGGGATTTTTTCTTTGGCTCCACTTTTACTAATTGTTATTGCAGCTGCTGGAGCATTCATCGGTCGTGATGCCGTACAGGGTAGAATAATAGATCAATTTTCAGGCCTGCTTGGAGTGGACGGGGCTAAGGCAATTGAAATTATGATTGCTGGTGCATACAGATCAGATAGCGGTCTTACGGCTACCATGATTGGAATCGGTGTTCTTTTATTTGGAGCAACTGGTTTATTTGTAGAACTTCAAGATGCTTTAGATGTAGTTTGGGGAGTTGCACCAAATCCAAAGGGGAATTTCTTCCGTTTTTTTAAAGAACGCTGGGTTTCTTTTTTAATGATTCTTGTAATTGGTTTTCTTTTACTCATGTCCTTAGTCTTTAGCGCATTACTTAGCTTTCTTACTGAATATTCTTCTGAACTTCTACCGTTACCAGGTTTTTTTATACAATTTATTAATTTTGTTTTCTCAATAGTAATGACGGCCTTACTCTTTGGGGCAATATTTAAATTTCTTCCAAGTATTCATATTGCTTGGAGGGAAGTTTGGGCAGGAGCTTTAGTAAGTGCAGTCCTATTTAGTGTGGGTAAATATCTGCTCGGTATGTATTTGGGCCGAGCGGCAATTACATCTGGATACGGCGCCGCCGGATCTTTAATAATTATTCTTTTATGGAGTAATTATTCCTGTCAAATTCTACTTTTTGGTGCTGAATTTGCTCAAGTACGCGCATCTTTAAATGGCAAAATAATAAGGTTTAAAAGTGCCAAGTGGCACAATAATAAATATTAGTCAGCCGTAACTATAATATTACAACGAGGCCACTCATTACCTCTATAGTGTTTTTCAAAAGTCTTTGCCGAATCACAAGATCTGGCAATGGAGACTAAGTTAAATCTTGTTTCTTGTTAACCCTTCGGGTTAGCTATGATTTTTGAAAATGAAAAACACTATTTATTATCCCTCCGGGCGATATTAACTTTCAAAAGTCTTTGCTTTTCGGCAAAGACTTTTGAAAGTTAATATATAATATTCTAAGGCCTGATTAAAAACATATCGTTATAGAAACGATTAGGTAAATATTGCATTTGCTGGCAAGTCTTACCTATTCTGTTACGGGGAATTGATTATGAAAACGATTTTATTGGCTTTATTAGCTTTAACTTTTACTTTAAAAGCTGAAGCGGCAGTGCCGAGTGGTTGCTTTGTTACCCATTCTAACCCTAACACTTGTTATCAAGGATATTCCAACACCTTTCATGTATTTAATAATTATTCTGATTATTATAATTTTTATGGTCCAGTGCTCGGATCAGTATTGTTTGAGACTTCTTCCTGTCAATATGAATTACAGACCAAGAGTCTTCAGTATAATGCTTGTGTAGCAAATTTGAATTCTCTCCAAGCAAACTTTCAATCATTTCAATCATTAGCAAATAATAATATTTTTAATGATTCAGCTTGCTTTACTGCATACAGTAATCTTTTGGGAAATAATTATTTTAATTATAACCTTGCTCTAGATTCTTTGGCTGAGTTTGCTTATGTGCAGGGAATGACCTCATATGCAAAAATTTTGAAAAAGGTTTGCGGTTCTAAATGCAAACATATAAAGCTTAAGAATTTTATTTAGATGAGGAACTATAGTAAGTCCAAAAAAGAAGGATTTCTAAAAGGTGTCTGGCAGATAAAGATCAAGCCTATCCAGAGAGTTAATTGAGCCCAGATACCCCATCCAAGGATCCTTTTTTCCTAATTATTTAGCAAGATAAGAAGAAAGCGTGTGCTTGTTCTGGAACTGAACTACACTGCTGGTGGCTATGTTATTTTGAAGCAGAATTTATTTTCGAAACTGTCAAAATAAGATTGTTTATATAATCTAACTTGTATTTTATTTTTCGAACTGTGGTGAATGATTTGAAACTTCGATTGGCAACATCAGCGATGTATATGGCAGCCATAGCTCTGCTTAGTGGTTGTTCAGTTTTTGGAATTCGCAGCGGATATGAAGAGTTAAATTATGAGGTAATTGAGAATTTTGGTGGCATTGAAATTCGTCGTTATCCACAACGTCTTGTCGCTGAAGTGATGGACATGAAAGACAAAAACACAGAGTTTATGACACTCTTTCGCTATATCGCAGGGGCAAACAGTTCTCGAACTAAGGTAGCCATGACCAGCCCCGTTCAGGTCAAAAACCAGGGCGAGAAAATTACCATGACCGCACCAGTTGAAACCTCTCCAGCAAAAGAAGGAACGTTTAGTATGCGATTTTTTCTTCCTAAAACACTAAATATCGATACTGCTCCGAAGCCCACTAGTCCAAATATCAAAGTTTATAGTTTGCCCGAGGAGACTTATGCCGTTTTGAGATATTCGGGGAATTCCTCTCAAGATTATTTTATACAACAGCGAGCGCAACTATTTCAAAAGCTTGTCATCTCAAATTGGAAGGCTGTAGCACCAGCTTCTTTTCTAGGATATGACCCACCGTTTACTATTCCGTTTCTTAGGAGGAATGAGGTGGCAGTCCAGGTTGAATCACTTGCCACAACGCCATAATTCTATATTCCCAAGTACCTAATTCAAGATATTTTATAGTACTTTTCAGAAATCTTTGCCGAATTAAATGAGGCAAAACTTCTAGAAAAGACTATATGGGCCGTAGCCCTGAGCTTGTCGAAGGGGGAAGGCGGATTCTTTTCGGCAAGGACTTTTGAAATTCACTATAATAGTGAATTGGTTCCAGATACTTCACCCTCACTAAAAAATTTTCGTAGTTTATTTGGAAAAGCGGCTTCTGCAATAGCACTTTCAAGTCAGGCGGCTCACTTTCGACTCGATCTGCTTTCTTGGCAGAAAGCAACTTTCTTCGATAGAACTCAAAATATCACCCTTTCGAACACAAGTAGGAGTTGAGTAGAAACGGTATGAGAGATTTCTCGTTTACATGAGCTACGTCATGCATATCTTACAGCGAATCGAACAAACTAATTAAGAAATTATTATTCACTTCAGTCCTAATGAAACATTCAGAAAGTGTTGTTGTCGAAGAAATTGATCCCGTCTGCGGGATGAAAGTTTCCCCTGATGATTCATTTGGATCATCTACTTTTGCGGACAAGGATTATTTCTTCTGTAGTCAAAAATGTCAGGAAAGTTTTGTAGCGAATCCCCAAGCCTACCTTAATCAGGTCCCTAGCAATAAGATGAAGGTCCTCCCTTTATCTCCTGGTGTGATTTATACCTGCCCAATGCATCCGCAAATTAGACAAAGTGCGCCTGGCTCATGTCCAATTTGCGGAATGGCACTTGAGCCAGCAGACCCAGTATTAGGAAATGCAGAGTCAGACGAACTCCGCGATATGCTCCTACGATTTTGGGTGAGTCTTGCCTTTACGGCTCCTCTTTTTCTGTATTCAATGTCGTCATTAATTCCTGCTCTCGGAATTCATACTCTCTTCACACCAGTTGCTTCTCTTTGGATCCAATTTGCGCTGGCAACCCCGGTTGTTTTATGGGGCGGGTATCCATTTTTCATACGCGCCATATCTTCAATCCGATCAATGAAATTAAACATGTTTACACTCATTGGTCTCGGAATCGGTGTGGCATACGGATATAGTGTAATTGGAGTTCTTTTCCCAGAACTCTTCCCAAAATCTATTTTAGGAATGATGGGAGTTCCAGAAGTATATTTTGAAGCTGCTGCGGTAATAACTACACTAGTTTTGCTTGGTCAAGTACTTGAGCTAAAAGCGCGGAGTCAAACAAGTAGTGCCATTCGTGCGCTGCTTGAACTTACACCACCACTTGCAAGGCGAATTCGATTGGATGGTGCCGAAGAAGAAGTTGCACTTGATGATATACAAATCGGAGATACCCTTCGAGTGCGACCAGGGGAGAAAATTCCAATTGATGGGAAGATCATAGAAGGTTCCAGCTCAGTTGATGAGTCGATGATCACAGGAGAGTCTCTCCCGATTCAAAAATTCAATAATGACTTAGTAATTGGTGGCACTGTCAATGGAAGTGGTGGTTTTGTAATTGAAGCGACGAAAGCGGCAAATGACACACTTCTTTCCCGTATTGTGAAGATGGTAAGTGAAGCTCAAAGGACAAGAGCTCCTATTCAACGCCTTGCTGATACTGTTTCTGGTTATTTCGTGCCCGCGGTAATCGTTGTATCGATAATCACTTTTGGAGTTTGGTATCTTTATGGTCCGGAGCCAGCCTTAGCTCACGCCATAGTCAATAGTGTAGCTGTTCTTATTATCGCTTGCCCATGTGCTCTGGGGCTTGCCACCCCGATGTCAATTATGGTGGGAACGGGTCGTGGTGCGCAGATGGGTGTTCTCATAAAAAATGCAGAGGCGCTTGAAACGTTTGAGAAAGTCGACACTCTCGTTGTTGATAAAACTGGAACACTTACTGAAGGCAAACCAAAATTGATTACGGTTGAGGCAACATCCAATGTTAGCGAAGATGAACTACTTCAACTTGCTGCATCACTTGAGCGCGGCAGTGAGCATCCACTGGCGCAGGCAATCGTCAAGGGCGCTGAAGAAAGAGGACTCAAACTGAAAGATGTATCGCTCTTTCAGTCGATAACAGGGAAAGGCATAGAGGGAAATGTTGATCAGCATAAAGTTGTAGTTGGAAATAAAAAATTAATTGAAGATTCAAAACTAATCGAGAGAGCGGAGATCCTTAGAGCGGACGGGCAAACTGTTATGTTTGTCTCAATTGATGGTACTCCATCAGGACTTCTTGGTGTGGCTGATCCAATTAAATCTACAACTGAGGCTGCCATTCAGTCTTTTCGTAAGAATAATATCAAGCTTGTTATGTTGACTGGTGATAGCAAAACAACCGCTGAGGCTATTGGTAGAAAGCTTAAGATTGAAGATATCCGTGCAGAAGTGTTGCCGCAGGATAAGCACAGAATTGTGCAGGAGCTACAGAGCCAGGGTCGGATTGTGGCCATGGCAGGTGACGGAGTTAATGATGCCCCAGCACTTGCACAAGCCCAAGTTGGAATTGCGATGGGAACTGGAACCGATGTCGCCATGGAAAGTGCGAGTGTGACCCTTGTAAAGGGGGATCTGAATGGAATAGCTCATGCACAGAAACTTAGTCATGCAACGATGCAAAATATTCGGCAAAATCTTTTCTTTGCTTTCTTCTATAATGTACTCGGTGTACCCATCGCGGCAGGAGTGCTTTATCCAGCGTTTGGATTGTTGCTTAGTCCGATGATAGCTGCGGCGGCGATGAGTTTGAGTTCGGTGTCAGTTATTGGAAATGCGCTGCGGTTACGAGTAATTGATATTAATTAATAGACTAGCGAGCATTTCAAGAAATTTCAGGGTTGCTCAGTAATTGCATAAAAAGCTGCCGTCATTAAAATTTTTCAGATGATCAAGAGTTCATTTTTTTCTTCTGAAATTAACCAAAGATAAAGTCCATTAAATGTTTCAAAAAAACGATCAATTTGTCCCAATGCTTAAATAACAGATCAATACTTAGCCCTAACGTCACAATTATTATCACTGGTCTAATCCAACGGGCTCCCAAGCGAAGAACGAGTGAGGCTCCAAAATAAGCTCCGATAATCTGACCTGCCCCCAAAGCTAGGCCGGGAAGTAGAAGTACATGTCCCTTCAGAGCCAACACCCCCAATGCCGCAGCTCCGCTGACAAAATCAAGAAGCTTTGTGTTGGCAGTTGCCACTCGCACATTCATTCCAAGCAAAAGGACACATGCAGCCATGTAGAGACTGGCTGAACCGACTCCGAAGAATCCATCATAAAGAGCAATTACTGGAACGATAAACCAACCGAACACTCCAGGGCTTATTCGGGGAGAACTCTCTTTGTCTGAAACGCGAGGACTCACCATAAAATAGATTGCTGCAACTATCAGTAAGATTGGGACAATGAGTGCAACCACTTCAGCGTTAATTAATAATAAGAGATACGCACCGATACCTCCGGCAATCATGGATCCAAACAACATCGGAGCAATCTTACGCCACTCAATTAGGCCCGCTCTTGAGAATCGGGTGATGGAGGTTAGAGCTCCGAAAGTGTACTGAAACTTGCTCGTAGCAATCGCTTCGATGGGTGAATAACCAAAATACATGATGGCTGGAAGTGAAATAAGGCCACTACCACCTGCCGACGCTTCAACTAATCCCGCAACAATTCCAATTAAAAAGAGAATCATCATCTATTGGCACCACTCCTTTGATGTCAGCAATCTATCATGATTGATGAGGAATTACTGCACATCGTGAATAATAGTATTTCGAGGTTAATGCAGGTAGGATTGAGGCGATTTTTTATTTGATGGAGTTAATCACTATGCGAGCCATTCATATCGAAACTCACAGAGCTCATAGGATCGGTTGGCTACGAGCAGCGGTTTTGGGTGCAAACGACGGTGTTGTATCAGTTTCAAGTCTTGTCGTCGGAGTTGCTGCAAGTGGTGCAACGGAAAATAATATTCTTTTAACTGGAATCGCTGGGTTAGTAGCAGGCGCGCTATCAATGGCAGCCGGAGAATATATTTCTGTCCAGTCTCAGGCTGATACAGAGAACGCCGACTTAAACAAAGAACGACGCGAATTAGCCGAAGAGCCTGAAGAGGAAATTAACGAACTCAAATCAATTTATATGAGCCGAGGCTTAGACGAATCACTTGCCCAAGAAGTTGCTGTTAAATTGACGGCAGGAGATGCCCTCGCTGCACATGCCAGAGATGAGTTGGGGATTACTGAAGAGTTAAGAGCCCGTCCTATTCAAGCCTCACTTGCTTCAGCCGCAGCGTTTGCCGTGGGTGCTGTAATTCCAATTTTATCAGCAATTGTTGCACCCGCCGAATCGATTGGCACTGTGACTACTGTGGCAACTTTATTAACATTAACAGCACTGGGAACACTTGCTGCCTTTGCTGGTGGAGCCCCAATTTTTAGAGGAGCACTCCGAGTAACTTTTTGGGGTGCGCTAGCAATGGGTGTTACTGCACTGGTTGGAAAATTTATGGGGACTTCGTTGTAATTAGAATTAGTAAGGGGCTCATTTCACATTTCAAGAAATCGTCCCGCTCTCGCTCCTGCAAAAAGAAGCTGGAATGCTGATGGGAGATTAGGAACCGGACGAAAATGCGGAGCTCAATTACTCGTAGACTTCAGGATCGCTAGAGCTGGGCACTTCTTATCAGCGGAGCCAGCTGCAAACGCGCATGAATCACTTTTTATACAAAGCTCAATGCTAGGAATTCGAACTAAAAATTTTGCTCCCTGTCCTGGCATTCCCTCTGCTTTGATAGTCCCTCTATGACCGCCAACGACTCTTTGGCAGATAGCTAAACCTAGACCGGAACCTTCAATGCCGCAATTACTGAGTCGATGAAAGGGCTCAAAGATAGCCTCGGCTTCTTCGTTGGTGAAACCACGCCCTCTATCCTCAAATGAGATTTCCCAGTAGCAAACCTTCAACGATAGCTCATCATAAGATACAGCGCGGCAACTGATTACAATATGTGGATCGGCGTCAGGCTTTCGATATTTTAATGCATTTTCCAGTAGATTGTGAAAAAGTTGCTCAAGCTGCGACTTATCTCCACATATTACAGGAAGTTCTCCAATTGAAATTTTTGCATTATTGTTCTCGATGGTGGTTTGCAGATCCGCGATGGTTGAACGGGCTAACATACCGAGATCTACCAATTCAAGGTGTCGACAGTCCGACCGTGCCTTTGAGAATGTGATAATATCGCCAATTAGCTGATTCATCTGAGCTACTGCTTTACTCATAGCGTCGAGGATGCCGTTACCTCTTTCACCCAGGATAACTGCAAAGCTGCGACGCAAAAGCGAGATGCCGCTTGCGATGGCATTCAACGGTCCTCGTAGATCGTGTGCGACGGTTGCAGCGAATAGCTCAGTCTTTTTTTCCGAAGTGGGTGCAGGATTACAGTGACGTTTCAATACGTGCAAGTTCTGATCTTCTATCTCTATTAAATTGTTAGCCATAAAGCAGGTTCCTTGACAAGTATAGCAAGTTTTATAGAAATATAATATGAAATCCTTCTAAAGTGCTGTCACACGATGTTAAACTGCTTTTTGACCGACTTGCTGTATACGCAAGCGAAGCCTCAACTATAAGAGGATCTCTAAGTTAGAAATTTACCTGTGACAAATAAATGAAATCACACTAAGGGACTTATGACGTCCTATGGAAATGCTCGCCTTTTAATACAGGTGAATTTCTTATGAAGTCTTTATTTAATTGGAATTGGATTTTGATCCTTGGAATTTTTTTCGAAAATTAGCTAAGGGGCCTGTCGCGCCCTGTGACTTGACACGGTGATTCTCGCAGGGGAAAGTTCTGCAATGGGCTAGACTCCCCCCTCAAATATTTTCTTTATCCCCATCTGCCAAGGTAAAATATTTATTCCATGATCTATGCGTGCAATTGGATCACGGGATAAACACAGGTATTTGAACTCCGGGTAATCGCTTTGCAGCCGGGAAAGGGTTGCAATATGACTTTCTCGCACCTGCTCAGTAGCCTTAATCTCGATAAATATATCCGGGCCTCCAGGCACTTCAATCACAAGATCTATCTCAGAGTTTCCTGTATTAAAGTGTGAAAAGCTCATCTTCTGTCTTTGGTAGCTTTTTATCCTGAAAATCTCACAAATAACGAAATGCTCAAAGGCCAGTCCGTATTCCTGAGAAGAGAGTTGGGTGGCAGCTGGCAAATCAGGATCTAAAACACGCTTTACACCCGGATCGAATAGATAAAACTTTGGTGATTTGCCCTGCTGTTTTCTTAACGATTTATCATAGGCTGGAATAGAAAACCCTAAAAGGGTTTCTTCAAGAATATCAAAATAGGTTTTGACTGTTTTATCATCAACTTTAATGTCTCCCGAAATCTTGTTAAAGTTAATAATAGTTCCATTAGATTGAGCAGCAATATTTAAGAATTTACGGAATGGTTGCACATTTCGAATGATCTGTTCAGCCACTATCTCCTCCTTAAGATAGGTTTCCACATAGGCCTCGAGTGCCGCCTGTTTTGATTGAACATCCGGGTATTTAATTATTGCCGGGATGGTGCCAAATTGAAGGGCTTGATCGAGGTTGAAATTTTCTGCGAGTTCAATATGAGTAAAGGGGAAAAGGTGATATACAAAAGCGCGCCCCGCCAAAAGGTTTGCTCCGCCCCGTTTTAGCTTTCGAGCACTGGAGCCACTCAGGGCAAAGTGAAGCTCTCTTTTCTCTTTACTGGCCAGCTCAATCTCGTTGTGCACTACGTCGAGTAGTTTTGGGGCTTTTTGCACCTCATCAATAATCACCCAGTCAAGATTTCCTTTAGCCAACTCGATCTGCCGGCTAAGCAGGTCGGGGTCCTCCAGGTAACGGGCCTCCTCTTTGGCGCTGAGCAGGTTTATCCAAATACAACGGTTATTTGCTAGAGATCTCTCTAATACGCTCTCAAGCAGGGTGGATTTACCAGTACCCCGGGCACCAAATAGAAAAAAGCTACTTGTTTTCAATATGTTAATAGAGCGGCTTAGCATTATGGAGTATACTCCGAAAATATGAGTGATTTTCGGAGTATACTCCGAAAAAGTTGAGCATGTCTAGATAGAAATTTACCTGTGACAGATATATACCAATATTCTGGGCCTCATACTACTTCAGCGCACCCGGCGACTTATCACTTTTGTATGAGGCCTATGATTTCCAGCCCTCAAGCTGAAACTAGCTTTGTCCAAGCATCAAAGACACTTTCAGGCTTAGCGTGGATTGTTTTTCTTACGACGACCTTTGGATGTATTGCTTTCTTTTGTTCTTGTCCCATCTATTCTTATCTAAATCTTCAATTAATAAATATTATTCAAGAGCATCTAACTGATTTCTCCAGAAGCTACCTAACTCTTCTAAAAGCCCATAAACCGGATCGAGTGGTTTTAAATTAGCGCGGCAACGAAAATTCCGTCCATCCTTGGTCTTTTGAACAAACTTGGCCTTTGCAAGGATCTTAAGGTGTTTAGAAATTGCAGCCATGGACATGTCGTGTGGATCGGCAAGCTCGGATACACAACATTCTTTCTGAGCCAGTTGCGCCAACATAGAACGTCGAGTGGCATCAGAAAGTGCGTAAAGTACAAAGTCTAATTGGCGATCTTTATTATTAACCATTTGGTTAATAATCATCGAAGTGAGGCTAATTATCAACCAAATGGTTAACATTATTTTCACCTGAGGCTATCGATCTGTAGCTTCCTAAGGAAATCCTAACTGCTTCCGATATTTCAGCATTTGTTCGAACCAGACCAGTTGCAACTTCACCAGCACGAAGTGCATCTGGATCTGTTGAAAATGAAGGATTTTGTGTTCGACAAGTTTCCATATTTCTCCTTGTTATATTCCGAGTGGCTTATGCATATTTAATGAAATATGTGATTTAAGCGTTCCTCCCAGCAAAGAAAAACAACTTTGAAAGAATAGAAACATTGAGTCCAGAAACTCGATAAGATGGTGGCGACAGATGGGGTCGCGAACAATCGACCTTGGGGTTATTTATCCCACGCGCTAACCACCTGAGCTAAGAATTAGGAAAATCGAGCGTCCCAAGTAATATCAAATAATTACGCCTCTACTTTACAAAACAATTTTAAGTCAAAAATTGCCGCCACCTTACTTTTTTGCCATATTGTTATATGGCAAGGAATATGGCATAATTGCATAATGACACCAATTCAAAAGAAAAAAATTACCGTAATTTTACCCGATAGTTTATTAAGTGAGGCAATGAAAGCAACTGGTGGTGGCACTACAGCTACGATAATTCTGGCTTTAAAACTTTTAGCGGCCGGGACTGCATATGACGAATTGCGATCTATGAGAGGAAAGTTTAAAAGTAAATTGAATCTTGCTGCACTAAGAAAGGACCGATGATTGTTGCAATTGATACCAGTTCATTTGTAGCCTATTTAAGCGGCAACAGTGGATTTGATGTTGAGATAATCGATAAAATCTTGGATGAACACAGAGCCGTCGTCCCCTCAGTAGTCCTTTCTGAGATTTTAAGTGATCACAGACTCCCTAAAGAAATTATTAAATCACTTAGAAATATTCCTCTGCTGGATATAGGCACTGGATTTTGGGAAAGAGCTGGAAAGCTACGGGCCAAAATCCTTTCTGCTGGCCATAAAGCCAGGTTAGCAGATGCCCTAATAGCACAAAATTGTATTGACCATAACGTACCTTTGGTAACGAGGGATAAAGATTTTCGACACTTTGTAAGAATTGCTGGATTGAAGATACTTAGTTAGGTGACAGTGACACCCTCCCCTAGTTCATTTGAGATATTTAAACTTTGACTAAGGAATATCGGCTTATACCTAATCCTCTCGATTCTATTTCGAAGTAAGCTTCCCTGACAACGATTAAATGACCTTTTCACCGGCGAAGTGAGATTCCCTAAGATTTTTTAGATTTAGAAAATTAAAAACTGCCACCATCTTTTCAAGTAAAAATGTTATTAAAAGTAGATTATTTTCAAAAACTATTGGAAGAACTAAGTCTTTATTTTTTATTAAATTTATAATCTCTAAAGGAGTGACCGGCGAATCGACATTGGCGATCGGCTTTATCTCTGTTTTTTATAATCTGAACTTCCTGAGGCAGTAAAATTCAGAAGCGCCTGTTTCAGGACTAAACAGGAAAATCTTATTCACCGGTGAAAACCCCTTATAATCCTTATCAGCTAACCTTACGTTAAGTCTACCCACTTAAAACAAGAAAGACTTACATTAAAATCATTTATATAGTTATCCCAATAAGTAATTTCCGAATACTTTTCTATGGAATCATGGAAATGCGCTCATTTGTTTAACATTAAATGCTTTTTTACAGAGTGCTCCTGCCTCCTTCGGAAATTAGGACGTCGCTCAACTTACTTCGTAGTAAACCTAAAAACTCAGATTTCACCGGTATCACCTGAACCTGTGGTGGAGACATCCAAATTGGGAAAGCACCACCAAAAAAATAGGGGGCTTTCAGGGTTTCATAAGGACTGAAAACTACGAAAGATTCTGAAAAACTGCGGAAATGATATAACACCAAAGGATTTCAAGCGCTTGTCGGTATCAAGAGGGCAAATAATATCTAGTGACATTTTAGAGAGATAGCCTTCAAATGCGTCCTCTACAGTGACATATCTCCTGCCTCAACATCAGCGGATCGGAACATATCTTGCACTGTGTGACTTCACTATGTCTAAGTTGAAGTCCATTTTTATACAAGCATCCTTGGTGTTCCTCTGGGCTTTCTTTACGATGCTCGGAACTGTTGCTCATGCCGACACGCCATACTATCTAGAAATACGTCATAATGCCCCCTTTGAAAAACTCATTAAAGCAGTCGGATGGACCTCCACGACGACAGTGGCTCTAGCATCGGGAAGTCCCGCGCTTCCTCTAGGAATTACAATAGAAAACAACGGAGTATTATCAGGTAACGGCCAGACTCTTTCTGGGACATATCAGTTCCGCCTTGAAACTAGCGGCACAAGTTGGATCAACCACACTTTCCCAGAGCCTTTCACTCAGAGAGATCCCTATATCCAGGTCACTCTGGATGTGGCTCCCATCACCGATACTTTTGTTAAACCGGATTCATTTCATAAAATTGGACACTTTACCACCAACCAAATCACAACAGCCATTCAGTTAAGTTCACCGAATCCGTTTACCGGTTCAAATTTTACAAATTCAATTATTTCTTATCCTACTAATGCCGGCAACGGTCCCTTTCCAATATTCTTCCTAATACCAGGAAGCGAATTCGCTTCAATTCATTATGTTAGTTTGTTAAATCGAATTGCATCTTGGGGATATGTTGCCGTGTCAAACGATCATACCTCTCCCACCGGTTCAAATCAGTTAGGCACCGGCAATCTGAACGAAACCATGTCATTAATACATCACATTAAAGAAACTCTCTTTTATTTCGACTCTCCTCTCGGTCAAATGTTTCATGCCGATATAACGAACTACGTTGTTGGAGGTCACTCTAATGCCGGGCAAGCAAGTTTATTCTCGCAGTATTTCCTCGGCCATCTCAAGGGCGTTATTCAGATTGATTCTCAATTGGCTTTTTTGAATTTCACTGGACTTTGGCCGATCGCAGTAGCAGGCGCGCCAATTTATTTAGAGCAGTTTCGCCGAATTCCCATCTTAAGAGTGTTTGCCCACGCTTACCTCGCTTTGGGAAGTCGGGCCGGGATGGATGAAGGGTTTCAAACAGGCTCTAGTTACTCTGTCGGACATAATGGAACTCATCAAGGCTTCACCGATGGATGCACGAACACTTACGGGTGCCCTACAATATCAGAACGGGAGAGAGATCTACCATTCACGACATCTTATATTTTGGCATTCCTGGAACGGTACACCAAGCAGGATTGGCATGCGGCGGCTGGCTTTCTCTATGGACCGTGGGCTCAACAACGGTCGGGCGAAGTTGAGACGCCGATGAATCAAGGCATAACATACTCATTCAATCGTCGTCTTAACGATGTCAACTCCTCTTTCTCTATTGATAATTTCAATGACACTAATGTCTCTCAAAATACGTTGGGAATGGTTGTCTCGCAAAATATAGAGTCCGTAGATCAACCAAGGGTCGGTCCTGTACCCTCATACTATGGTTTCTCTACTGTCGAAGCGCTGTCAAGCACCTTTAATTTTGTAAGAGATCTCGTAGGATTTACTGCCGGTAAATTCCACACCCAATCCCTTGGTATTTTTAATGCAGTTTCTTACTCCCATCTCCTTTTCGAGATCAAACAGCTCAATCCAAATGAGACAAACACCTCGCAGAATTTAACGATAAAGTTGAGAGATACATCAGGTCGCGAAACCCAACATATTCCGATTGAAAGTTTTTTCCCCAATATTGGCGGCGATATAACAATATCGGTTCCACTCGATCGCCCCTTGCGTCAAGCAGGAATAGCAAAAAATTCCCTCTCATCGATGAGCATATACTCTAATTCTAACGGCATTGCACCGCGATTTAACCTCGATAATATTCGTTATGAGAAGCTCGG
>Ga0163144_10004541_pt1 | contig 31206 bp, 25 predicted proteins | sample OliLak19BULKMAT1_FD_123175 | JGI IMG/M metagenome (GOLD analysis project Ga0163144, IMG submission 123175) | Freshwater microbial mat bacterial communities from Lake Vanda, McMurdo Dry Valleys, Antarctica - Oligotrophic Lake LV.19.BULKMAT1 | ecosystem: Environmental > Aquatic > Freshwater >... | reverse complement strand
GTTGGCAGGATTCTTTGGTGCAATACCGAACCGCCATTTAAATAGGCGGAGTGCGGCTAGTTTGGCTACCTTCATGTTGCGAGCATTACTGACCTGGTCTTCTTCTTTCCAGGTAATCGGTGTAAATAAGATCTTAGCCTTTGTGTTAAAGAGATAAAGGAGCATATCAAAGTTGAAACCAAGATCATCACCAAAGTTAACAAATCGCTCTTCATCAAGTGCTGAGAGTTTAAATATGTTTAATCCTGAACCGAGATCTTTTGTAGAACGAAACATAACGACTGAGTACAGGGTATTCAAGATTCGGTTGCCCATAGTGCGTTGCAAAGAATAGCCACTTAACTTTGAGCCATTCATGAAGCGGGAACCTAACACCGCATCAAGCTCTGGCTGCGCCTCTATGATATCCAGGAGATTGTTAAGCTCGGATGTATCTGCTTGGTCGTCACCGTGTAGGATGGCAACATATGCTGCTCCTACCTTTTTACCGTACAAGAAGCCCACTTTATGGCTTCCACCCAAAGAAACATTTTCTATATTGGTTACCACTTTGATTTTGCTGCTACCAATTGATTTTGCAGATTTAAGTGCTTGTACGACGGTATCATCTGTACTATGGTTGTTGACCACTATAACTTCCATGAGACGATTAAGTAGCTTTTTATCAAGACCGGCTAGTACTCGTGGTATCTGCGGCGCGCAGTTATATGACGGGATAATAACAATGACCTTTGGCATTTGCTTGATTACTCCTTTTACTTGCTTACTTCAAGTAGATATTTGCCATAACCGCTCTTAACAAGGGGTTCAGCAATTTTAAGTAATTGTTCCTTATTTATAAAACCTTGTTCATAAGCTGCTTCTTCAATGCAGCCAACCTTAAAGCCTGTACGTTTTTCAACAACTCGAATATATTCAGAAGCATCATTCATTGATTCAAACGTACCCGTATCTAACCATGCGGTGCCGCGGTCCATAACCTGGACTTTAAGCTTTCCACGATTCAGATACTCCTCATTAACACTAGTTATTTCTAGCTCACCACGGTGACTTGGTTTAATATTTTTGGCAATATTTATGACGTCATTGTCGTAAAAATAAAGACCAACCACGGCATAATCTGACTTTGGGTTTTCGGGCTTTTCTTCAATAGAAACAGCATGCATCTGATCGTCAAATTCCACGACACCATAACGTTCTGGATCAGAGACTTGGTAGGCAAATACCACACCACCACTTGGATCCACACATTCTTTTAGGCTGTCACCAAAACCATGACCATGAAAAATATTATCACCGAGCACAAGGGCCACAGAATCATCACCTATAAACCCCTCACCTATTATGAATGCCTGGGCGAGGCCGTCTGGTGAGGGCTGTGCAGCATACTGAAGAGAGATACCAAGGTCACTACCGTCACCCAGTAAACGCTGGAACTGACTCTGATCATCTGGTGTCGTAATAATTAGGATATCTTTAATTCCTGCCATCATCAGAGTAGACAATGGGTAATAGATCATCGGCTTATCGTAGATAGGCATTAACTGCTTGGAAATACCTTTAGTAATAGGGTATAGACGCGTACCTGAACCACCGGCTAGAATAATTCCCTTCATAATGTACTTATAATACCCTATTTTACTTCTTATGACCGAGAGCTTGGTTGATTCGAGTAGAAGAATCACGCTTTATTACTTCAATACTACCGACACCAAATACCGTTTCGATGCCAAGCTGTTCACAAATCTGGGCCTCTGGAATAGCCCGTGGACCGTCGCGGTCTCCGCCATTGGCAAAGATGATTGAATCGTCTGAATACTTCAAGGCTACCTCACGCAGGGTCTTACTAACTGGTGCGTCTGTATCTACTGCTAAAGCCACTTCGTCTACTACTCTTAGTGCTCCAATGAGTCGCATTCGGTTCATTTCATCTAAGATGACCTTATCTTTTTTTAAAACTTGTTGTACGTCGTTGTTTACAATAACAATCAAGTAATCACCTAGGCTTGCTGCTGCCTCAATCATATCAAGATGACCTCCGTGCAGAGGGTTGAAAAAGCCGCTGACAATAACTCGGTTCATGATTCTCCTTTTACGAATATTCTAACAGATATAATTCACTATAATGATGTTGTAAAAGCATCACTGAAGACTTTATAAAACAAACCACAACATAATACAGCCGACAAGCAGGTACAATAGAAGTATGACAAAAGTACTCGTTACTGGCGGTGCAGGCTTTATTGGGGCAAACTTTGTTCATCACGTCCTACAAAATCGTCCCGATTACGAAGTAACCGTTATAGATAAGCTAACCTACGCTGGTAATGCCGCATCTTTAGAAAGCGTTTTAGACAAGATTCAGTTTGTAACCGGGGATATCTGCAACGAGCAGCTGATTGACGAGCTGGTTGCAGCTAATGATATCGTAGTGCACTTTGCGGCAGAATCGCACAATGACAACTCACTTAATAACCCCTGGCCGTTTGTGGAGAGCAACCTGATTGGTACTTTTCGTATCCTCGAGGCTGTACGTAAGCACGGTAAACGCTTGCACCACATCAGTACCGATGAGGTTTATGGTGACTTAGAGCTTGATGACCCGGCTAAGTTTACTGATCAGACTCCGTATAATCCATCTAGCCCGTATAGTAGTACAAAAGCCGGCTCTGACCTGCTAGTGCGCGCTTGGGTGCGCAGCTTTGGCCTTACTGCTACCATATCCAACTGCTCCAACAACTATGGGCCATACCAACACGTTGAAAAATTTATCCCAAGGCAGATTACTGAGGTACTAGAGGGTCGCCGTCCGAGACTTTATGGTACTGGTGAAAACGTGCGTGACTGGATACACGTAGATGACCATAACAGTGCAGTACTGGCAATCTTAGACAAGGGTAAATCAGGTGAAACCTATCTAATTGGTGCCGACGGCGAAAAGAACAATAAGGATGTAGTTGAAATGGTCCTAGAAATAATGAGTAAAGATAGTAACGACTACGAGCATGTCAATGACCGCCCTGGCCACGATATGCGTTATGCCATAGATAACTCAAAGCTTGTAGAAGAACTAGGTTGGCAACCACGCTACACTAGTTTTAAAGACGGCTTAGCGGCCACAATAGACTGGTACAGGGCCAATCAGGACTGGTGGAAGCCACAAAAACTAGAGACCGAGGCTAAATATAAGAAGGCGGGTCACTAAGTATGAGCGAAATGGCAAAAGAAATTGGCGTTAGGGAGGCAAGTATACCAGGGTTTTACATAGTAGATTTAGTGCTGCACGGCGACGAACGCGGTTGGTTCAAAGAGAATTATCAAAAGGCCAAGATGGATGAACTCGGGTTGCCGGCTTTTGATGTTGTTCAAAACAACTTTTCCTATAACGAAGAGCGCGGCGTAACCCGTGGCTTACACGCTGAACCATGGGAAAAGTTTATATCAGTTGCAAACGGCCGAGTATTTGGTGCCTGGGTAGACCTGCGTGCAGGCAAAAGTTTTGGCCAGACACTAACATTAGAAATTGATCCAAGTATCGCTGTCTTTGTACCCCGCGGCGTTGCTAATGGCTACCAAACTCTAGAAGAAAAGGTCACTTATACGTACTTAGTAAATAACCATTGGTCACCCGAATCTAAGTACACCTTCGTCAACTTGTTTGATCCAGCGCTCGGAATTGAGTGGCCTATTCCCGAGGCAGAGGCAGTTATATCAGAAAAGGACAAAGTCCACCCGTTACTGGCTGATGTAATACCAATGGAGGTGTAAGTGAACGATTCCAAGATATTTATTGTGGGAGCAAATGGCCAGTTAGGCACAGCACTTAGAGCTAAATATCCCGGGGCCCAGTTTGCAGATATAAAAGAACTAGATATTACCAGCAAAGAATCTGTAGAAGCATTTGATTGGTCGGGTATTGAAGTAATCCTAAACGCTGCTGCATTTACTGATGTGGATGGTGCCGAATCCGCTAAAGGTAGGCCGATTGCCTGGGCGGTAAACGCAGACGCGGTTGCAAACCTGGTAGCAGTCGCAGCCCAGTACGATGCCACGCTGGTGCACATATCATCCGACTACGTGTTTGACGGCACCAGCGATACGTACCCAGAAGATGAGGCCTTTGCTCCTTTAAGTGTCTACGGAGCTAGTAAGGCGGCAGGAGATATTGCCGTATCTTTAGCTCCAAAGTTTTACATACTTCGGACTAGCTGGGTGATCGGCGAAGGTAAAAACTTTGTGCGCACTATGCTTGAGCTTGGTAAAAAGGGCGTGAATCCTACAGTTGTATCAGACCAGATTGGCCGTTTAACCTTTACTTCAGAACTAGTTAAAGCAATTGATCACTTGCTTACAATTAATGCACCATATGGTACGTATAATGTCAGCAACAGCGGTGATTCAGCCAGCTGGGCAGATGTAACCCGGACTATTTATGAACTTGTAGGACTAACGAATACTGTTAATGATACAACGACGGCTGAATATTACGCCGGTAAAGAAGGCATAGCCCCGCGTCCACTTAAGAGCACACTCGATCTATCGAAACTACAGGCAAGTGGATTTAAAAGCACCGACTGGCGAAACGATTTGAAAACCTACGTAGCAAAGTGATTACATTAATATGAAGAAACTTATAGCATTTGATTTAGACGGAACATTAGCGCCAAGTAAATCGCACTTTGACCCGCGAATGGTTGAACTATTTAACCAGTTACTAGAAAAGTTTGACGTCTGTGTCATTTCCGGTGCAAAGTATGAGCTTTTCCAGACGCAATTCTTAACCCAGATAACGAACGATCCAGTTCACTTGAAGCGCCTTCACCTGCTACCAACCACAGGTACAAGGTATTACCGGTTTGAACAAAGTGAATGGAATGAAGTATATGCCGAAAACTTTTCACCCGATGATAAAAAGAAAATAATTGAGGCCTTGCAGTTAGGCTGGGAACAAGCCGGCGAGCCCGTAGATAAAACATACGGCCCTATTATTGAAGACCGAGAGAGTCAAATAACCTTATCACCACTTGGTCAAGAGGTTGTTGCCCAACTAGGCGACGGAGGAGTACGAGTAAAAGAGACTTGGGATCCAGATATGAAAAAACGCATGAAGGTGCGTGATGTGGTGGCCGGAATGCTGCCAAACTTTAGCGTCAACGTAGCAGGACTCACCTCAATAGACGTAACAATCCCAGGCGTAGACAAGGCTTATGGGATAAAGAAGCTAATGGAGCAGACAGGTTTAACCAAGGAAGACATCTTGTTTATAGGCGACAAAATTATGCCTGGAGGCAACGATTATCCAGTCCAGCAAATGGGTATAGATTGTATTGCGGTGGAGCGCTGGGAAGACACGACGTATGCGATTGAAGGCATAGTAAAAACAGCCTAGGTATATTTGCCATCACCCACTAGTTTTTGTTAAAAAAAGGTATAAAATGAAATACAATAATGAACTATTTCAGTGATGAGGAATACTCAAGAATACTCGATGACATAGTGGTAGCCTGCGTTGATGTATTGGTTTGCAGTCCTGACGGCAAGGTCTTGCTAGGCAAGCGTAACCGGTTGCCGCTGATTAACTGGTGGTTATTTGGTGGCAGGATGCAGGCGCACGAAACGCTAGAGCAAGCAACAGCACGCGCTTTAAAAAGAGAGCTTGGTATAAGCGAATTTAGCTTTGAGGGCACAATCGGTAGTTACTTGTTGGACTGGGAGCTGCGTCATGAAAACCCACAACAAAATGGCTGCACCCACCTGCTGCTTGCTACAAAGGTCGTAGTTGAAGAGGAGGAAGTGCGTAATACGTATCCTGATGCACACGACGAAATAAGATGGTTTAGCGCAAATGAAATACAGACTTTAGTTTGTGACGATAATTTGAAAGAAGTGCTACGAGACGCGGGAATACTCCAACCAGCGCATATTGTCGTATAAGCCTATTTCACTTTAGTGGATAATCATAAACATCCTTTTAACCCTACTGCTTACGTTAAAAAAGTCTCTGCATTACTCCACTGTAACGGATTTGGCAAGGTTACGCGGTTTGTCGATATCACGTCCAAGCTCGCGGGCGGCGTAGTAAGCAAACAAATGCGTGACGACAGCTGCTAAGATTGGCTGCAAGGGTTCCTCTGTCTTTGGTATGACAATAATATCATCGGCTAGTTGGGCAGCTTCAGACTTTGGGTCATCCACAACAGCAATTATAGGCCCGCCGCGGGAACGGATTTCCTGCATGTTGCTTACGGACTTTTCGGCAATATCGCTAGATAGGCTTAAAGCAAATGTTGGAAAATTCTTGTCTATTAATGCAAGTGGTCCATGCTTCATCTCACCTCCGGCAAAACCTTCGGCATGAATGTAGCTAACCTCTTTAATCTTAAGAGCGCCCTCTAGTGCTACAGGGTACAGGTAGCGGCGGCCAATATACAGGAAATCACGGTGATGAGCGTACTTTTTAGCTAGCTTGGCAATGCCGTCTTCTAATTCTAATACTTCTTCAAGCTGCTTGGGAAGGTTATCTAATCCCTGAATGATTCGGTCAAAGCCCTCGTAATTTTTTGATAGGTGCAGAGCAATAAGGCAGAGTACTGTCACTTGAGCGATAAATGCTTTAGTGCTAGCCACAGCTTTTTCTGGTCCGGCGTGACAGTAGACGCCGGCATCTGTCATACGAGAAAGGGTAGAACCCGGAGCGTTGACAACACCGAGCAGCAAAATACCAGTACCCTCAAGTTTCTTGAGTGCAGCAATAGAATCTGCGGTCTCACCGGATTGGGATATGACTAGTACGGCAGTGCTGCGACTAAGCGGTTCGGATCTATAGCGGAATTCGCTAGCTTGTTGCACCTCTACTGGAATACCAGCGATTTCTTCTAGCAAATATTCGCCGACCATACCGGCGTAGTAGCTAGTACCACAGGCGATTATAATAATGCGCTCAATGTATCTAAGTTGCTCATCCACCGATTCAAGCCCGCCAAGTTTTATTAGCCCGTCTTCTACCCGTAAACGGCCCAGCATTGCGCTACGAACAGTTTGTGGTGATTCGTGGATTTCTTTTAGCATAAAATCCGGGTAGTCGCCCATGCTGGCTTCTTCAGCTTCAATCTCAAGTGCTTCGGATGCGCGCACAACGGCAGAATCATCAGTCAGATTTATGATGCGGTAATCGGTCTTCGTAATAGCAGCAGCTTCGTTATCTTCTAAAAAAACAATTCGTTTGACTATGCCCGCCATCGGTAGGCCGTCTGAACCCAGGTACATGTCACCGTTCTCGCCAATACCGATGGCCAAAGGGCTAGAAAGCTTGGCAGCGAAAAGTTTACTAGTATCATGGCTGCTTATCATAGCAACGGCGTAAGCGCCTCGAAGTAGTTTGATCGCGGTTAAAAAGGCTTGCTCGACGTCTTTGGTTTTCTTGTAGTGGTAATCAATCAGGTGAGGGATAACTTCTGTGTCGGTGTCGGATTTAAACTCGTAGCCATATTTACTTAAAAACTTTTTGATATCGCTGTAGTTCTCTATTATGCCATTATGTACCACGCTAAATTGGTTACCCTGGCTGGTATGCGGATGAGCGTTACGTTCGAGTGGCCTGCCATGAGTGGCCCATCTAGTATGACCTATACCAATACTACCCTGTAAGCCCGACTCCTTATGGGCTTTTCGTAATGCTTCTACTCTACCAACCACTTTTGTTACTGTAAGCTGGTTATTATCGATAAGGGCTAGGCCGGCCGAGTCATAGCCGCGGTATTCAAGAGTTTGTAATCCGTCTAAAAGATAATCTGAAGCTTGATTTTTACCTATATAGCCAACAATTCCGCACAAAGTTATTGTTCCTGTTTAGTCTATTGGTACTATATACGATGAAAATATTTACACTAAACGTTTTATTTGCAACGATGAGAGGTAGCGTGTTCCTACTTCTGATCTGAAACTATTTTGCTTTGGATTTGGACAGTTTTTCAATAAAGCTCTTTATGCCGCTTTGGAATGATGCCTCTGAAAAAGCGTGGGCATGGGCCTGCAGTGCCGGCCGATCAGCCTTCTCGGGGTGATACTCTTTGAGTGCGCCGACAAGTGATTCAATAGTCTGCTCGTCAAAGAAGATACCAGTTTTACCGTCAACCACATAGTCAAGCGCACCGCCAGCCTTGTAGGCTATAACTGGTAAGCCGGCTGCCATAGCTTCGATTGGGGCAATTCCAAAGTCCTCGAAGCTGGTAAAAATAAAGGCTTGTCGAGTATGGGCAAATCTAGCCAACTCATCATCACTGACACGACCAAGAAAAGTGATAGTAGGTCCAGCTATAGCTTGAAGTTCTTTGGTATGTGGCCCAGTACCTATAACCGCCAGTGGCAACTTAAGGTAGTTACATGCCTTAATAGCAATATCCATCCGCTTAAAAGGTACATGGCGTCCCCAGGTCACAAAGCCATAGCGTTCAATCGGGTTACTAATGCTAATAAAACGCTCGGTGGCAACTGGTGGAAAAATTACTGTTGATTCCTTGTCGTAGTAAGCCTTGATATCTTTTTGAATAAATGAAGAATTGGCAATAAAATGATCAACCTTCTGAGCGGCGGCATAATCTCGTTTTCTAAGCGGCTTTACCATAAGTTTTAAACCTAGCCGGGCTAGCCAAACAGGTTTAAATCCAGGGTTCTTCAGATACTCGTCGTAATGGTGCCAATAAAAATGCACGGGTGTATGGCAATAGGATATATGCTTACCATTGAGTGCACTTACAAACTTAGCCTCGCCGTTACCGGTTATAGAAATAATAAGGTCAAATGACGACAGATCAAGACCAGCAAACCACCACTGGCGTAGTAACGGTAAAAACTTACGCAGTTGTTTGAACGGTGGACGCTGTAAATAGCCAGTTAGAACTTTATTATCAAGACGCGTGTTCCACTCATCCGTACAGTAAGATGTATAAATAGGTGCGTCCGGGTAGAGCTTATGTAGCTGTTCTACTACAAGTTCAGAACCGCCACCGTAAATCCAATCCGTGACTAGCGCAACCTTCATTTTACTTAGCTCCTCTGTGTAAGATTACCACAGCAAAGGTGCGGATTATTATGACAATATCGCCCCAAAAGCTCCAATTTTGAACATAAAATACGTCCAATTTGCGGCGTTCATCAAAACTTATATCTTTACGCCCGGAAATTTGCGCTAAACCAGTCAGCCCAGATTTAACAGATAATATGGCGTGACGCTGCTTGTACTCTTTAAGTTCCTGCGGAATAAGTGCCCTAGGACCTACAAGGCTAATGTCGCCTTTAAGTACATTGTAGAGCTGAGGTAATTCATCTAGGCTAGTGGAACGTAAAAAGCGGCCTAGGCCAGTGATACGTGGATCATTAGCAAAATGTTCATTGTTGGCTCTAAATTTTTTAGCCAGATCGGGTCTACCCATAAGTATAAAGTCTTCTTCAGGAGTACCCTTGCCGTATTTACTTCCCATTGAGCGGAACTTATATACACGGAACTCACGGTTATAGCGGGTTAGGCGGGTTTGCTTGAAGAATACCGTGCCAGAAGGTTCGGTAATCTTACTAATTAGCCCAATAATTAGGAACGCAGGTGATAATACAAGTAGTGACATAGACGAAGTAGCTATATCGAAAAGCCTTTTTACAATCCGACCCCAACCGGTTAAGGCCGTCTGGTGGACGGCAATCACAGGAATAGAATAGAAAAGATCAACATCAATGTTACCTACAAATAGTTCGTTGTTGCCGGGTACAAACTTATAGGCAATGTGATTTTCTTGGGCAAAAGCTAGAATCTGGCTATTTTTTTCCGGAGATGAATATAGCTCAGTTTGGATGATACTATTAACACCTCTTGATTTAAGACCATTTATTGCCTCTTCAAAGTTTAAAAAATGGCGGTATTTATGTGAGAACTTATCTGTCCCAACTACGCCAATAATTTTATAGCCGGTTACCTTGGTATAAGCAATGGCTTCAATGAAACGAGCCGTTACGGCCGTGTCACCAATAATAAGTACGTTATTAACGCCGATACCGTAGCTAAACAGGCTTCTTCTAATACCCCTAGCTATAGTTCTAAATAGTAGCAAGTACGCAAATGCTAGCCCGAGTCCATAGACGGGCACTAAACGTGCAGGAAAGATGCTGGCGTTGGAAACGTACTCATAGCCAATTGCCACTAGTATACCCAAGAAACAACCAACTAATAGCCGGCCGAACTCGGAAAAGCGGTTTTCGTAAGTCGACTTATTATAAAGACTAAGCAGACCAAAAATAATAAGCCAGATAGGCAGTATATAGATAAAGGCAACTAAATATTCGCGGGCGGCAATCTCGGCAACTAAGGGCCGTTCATCCAACTTAACGCGGAGTATATAAGCCGAAACAAAAGCCGCAACTAGCGCCAAAAAGTCTCCAACGATAAGAAAGAACCCATAGACAAGTGAAGCGTTATTTTTCATGTGCTTATAACCACTATAACACCTTACAAGCTAGTTGTCAGAATAGTGTACAAAAAGCGAAAGAACAAGTAAACTATTAGGCATAGTGAAGAAAAAACAAACTACAGCACAAAAGAAAAGAACCCGTAGGCTAGTAGTTCAGTTTATTGAATATATGATTGCTGGCGGCGTCTGGTTTTGGAGTGGCTATATTATAATTGTGCTGCTAGATGACCGGATCGGTTTGTTTGCGGCAAACTTTATAGGTAACGCAGTTGGTATAACCCTAAACTTTATATTGCAACGTTTTTGGGTATTTAAAACCAAAAAAGACAGCAAGATTGCTTTTACCGCCGGGCGCTATATTATATATACCGCCCTCAACGCCTTTTTGCTCAATTACCTTATACTTTTCGGCCTTCGCGAATATGCCGGACTCAAACCGGAGCTAGGTCAGTTTATAGCTAGTGGCTTCTTTACAGTCTGGAACTACTTCTGGTACAAAGCCTGGGTTTTCCCAGAGGGCAGTAACCATAGGGCTAAGGTGGTTAAACCTAAACTAAGAAAAGCACATAAGCACGTTTTATCATCGCATCATTAAAGGAGAACATCATGGCAGAGACAATTCGTCCAACCAAAAAGCAAAAACAACTCTTAACCTATATAGATAGTTTTATCCGCGAACACGGCTATAGCCCAAGCTACCGGGAGATTATGAGTGGCCTTAGCTATAATTCGGTCGCAACAGTTGCACTTCATGTAAACAACCTCATCAAGCGTGGACACCTTCGTAAGCGAGATCATTCGGCCCGTAGCCTTGAAGTAGTCGGTTCTAATTCTCAGCGGGAGGGCTCCCTGAACGCTGTATCTGAAACAGAGGAGAAATGGTTTATTGAACGCGTTGATGGCATGCTCGGTGAGCTAGAAGCAGTTGCTACGGCACCGGAGAAAGCCATAGACGACATATATGTGCTAATTGGGGCACTGCACGTTTTTGGACTTAATGATGCTGTGCGTAGCTTTGTGCCTCGTCTTACAGCCGTTAAAAAACGCCAGAACGCCCAAAGCAAAAAGTCTTAGGCACTACGCCGGTTACTCAGTTTAGGCGAAAGAGCCAGTAGCTTACGTAATCGACCTAAGACACCGCGGTGATTAAAATCGTCAATTGTCTTTTTGTACTGCTCTATATAATCAGTGGTCATGCTTTTGTAATTAAAAGCACCGCGCGAATATTCTGCTATAAAGTTTCGATCCAGCTTAAGACAACGCCTGTAAGCCTCGAAGCCTTCGACAAAATCTTCTACTAAAATCCCAGTCTTATTATCGATAATAAGTTCAGGCATCGAGCCAAGCGATATAGCAAGTGTAGGCGTACCGCAATAAGCCGCCTCTAAAACGGTTAGGCCAAACGGTTCACGGAAGCCGGTGGGGTGAAAGTTGCATCTGGCATTACCGAGTAATTCTATTTTCTCTTCTAAACCGATCTCGCCTAAATATTCGACTAAGGGATTATCTAGGTGAGGCTGGATTTCTTGTTCAAAATAACCATCGCCCAAAAAGTCTAACTTGCCAGCTAGTTTAATTTTTATACCAAGGCTAATGGCCAACTGGATTGCTAGATGAGGATTTTTATCACGGTCAAATCTTCCCATGAAAGCCACATAGTCTTGAGGCTTTTTAACAAACTTAAACTCGTCGGGTTTGAGACCATTGTATACAACGCCTACTGACTTAAGACTAGGCAGTACTTCGGTTTGGTTATTAGATATACAGACATAATGCAATCTGCGGCGTCGAAGATAATATGGAATCTGCTCAAGCGTAAGGGGGTTATGAATAGTAGTAAGGTTAGGAAAACCACCGAACGGTAACATGTCTATGCCGTGCGAGTGGATAATATCGACTTTGTTCTGAACCGATCTAACTAGTTGGTGAGTAGCTTCCATGGCGACAACTGTTTTCTTATTAAAAGCGGCACGGTCTTTATTGGTGAGAGGAAACCATAGGGCCTTATCGACCGATGGCAATATTGGACAGGTAACTTCTGAATCACCGGCACCTATAAGGATAGGGTCATGGCCCATTTCTTGCAGGCCTTCTATGAGGTGGCCAATGATTCGTTCTGTTCCGCCATATTTGCGCGGCGGCACCGGCACGAACGGCTCGGCCACAATGGCTATGCGCATATCCTACCCTTTGCTCTTGCGAGGGGCTGGCTTTTTAAGCGCACCGCTAAGGACGCGGCCAAGATCCTCATAATGGAGGACTGAATAGTCGAGGAACGATTGTAGATCAGGGTTGTTTCGGTTCGGTTTATTAGAAGACTGCTTTTTCATACATATTTAGTATAAAAAATTTAGAAAGACTATGATGTATAATTTCTTACTATCATTGCCCCTTTTACAGACATACAATGGTGACATGTCTCTTGATGATCTTAATCCTGCCGTAGACGAACGGTTTCAACGAATTAGGGCTGAAAATAGCCGTGGTATCTTTGCTAGTGCTGGCCCTCGCTACAAAGGAGCAGTATTTGGACGGGATTCACTTGAAGTCGCCGAAGACCTAATAGTGTTTGATCCGGTTATACCAAGAGAAGTATTATTAACGTTAGCTTCGTTGCAGGGCTTGCGAAGAAACGAAAATACTGAGGAGGAGCCAGGTAAAATACATCACGAATACCGCTCTTTGTCTGATGTGGGAGATGATAGCAGTCAGAGTATCTATAGCCAATTAGAGAAGATTTGGGGTGACGGTGAAGGCAAGGATGCAATTATTTATTATGGCTCAGCCGACGCAACGCCTCTGTTTGCCCGACTCGGCGCCCAATATGTGCGCGAATACGGTGACGATATCCTTCGTGAGCCTGTTACAGGCAGGGATGGTCGAACACGCAGCCTAGCAGATCATCTTTTGATGGCCAAAGATTGGTTACTTGTTAAACTAAATCAAAGTGACATAAATCTAGTGGAGTTTTTACGCACCAACCCATTAGGAGAAAAAGTTCAAACTTGGAAAGATTCGGTTGCAGGTAATTTGCATGCTGACGGCAGTGTAATTAATTACGATGACTTCATAGCTCCGCTGGAAGTGCAGGGTTATACCTACGACGCACTTAAAGGCATGGAAGAGTTGTTTCCAGGTTCGGTTCCAGTTGGTACTGTTAAACAGCTGGGCGGGCGCATAGTTGAACATTTCTGGCTTAAAGAAGAGCAAATGTTCGCCCAAGCCTTAGACCGTGATGAGCTAGGTATACCTAGGGCCGTAAAAACACCGACATCTAGCTCCGGACTGCTTTTAGATTCTGATGTGCTTCTTGATATGCAGGATACTGATGCCATGGTTCAGGCGACGGTGGATATGTTACTAGGAAAAGATTTCTTAACTAGCGCCGGTATCCGCTGTCGTAGTTTTAAATACAGAAGTCTAGTAGACTATCCCGACTACCATGGCTCATACGCTGTTTGGTTTAAGGAAACCAATGACTTTATAAAAGGCCTAGAAAAACACCATAGACAGGAGCAAGCCAAGAAACTGGCCCAAGCACTGGTTAGCACTATTCAAGAGCTGGGCGAGTACTATGAGTATGTATTTGTCGATGACAAGGGCAAGGTGCAGCACCCGGAATGGTTAAGTGGTATGTTTATAGAGCCGCGCGTAAGTGCACCAGAGCCAGCCCAAGGTTGGACAATCTCAGCGTTCGTAAGATGTCTTAGGATAATTCAAGAGTAAGCTTATTCGCGGCGTAAGGCATCTATAGGGTTAATTTTTTGGGCCCTACGCGCCGGAATAAATACAACTAAAAGGCCGACACAAACTGTGAAAGCGGTTAAGGCCGCAACTGCCCATAGCGGTGTAGAGAATATTTCAAAAGTATCATTTACTCCGCGTGCAGAGGCAAAACGGTTCATCCAGAAATTTACTAGTCGTCCACCAATTACGGCTAGTCCAATACCTATCATCGATCCGAAGAAAGATATGAGTACAGCTTCAAAAATAAACAGTTTACGCATGTCAGAGTTGCGCCCACCAAGCGCCATCATTAGCCCAATTTCACGCGTTCGCTCAAGCAAAGAAATTGTCAGAGTGTTAAACATACCAAGTACTGAGACGATCATACCGATACTACCAAAACCGATCAGGATAAAAGTAAAGAACCTAAAAATCTGGTTGATTTGGTCTAACGTGTCGACTGGTGAAGTCGTTTGCAGCCCCTTGCTCTCAATTTGCTGACGAACAACTGGTACGTTGACGGCATCATCGGTAATAATCTTAACGTTTTGATACGACGTTACTCCAGCAAGATACATGTTACTCGATGGCATGAAGACCTCGTTGCCACTACCTGAATCGATTACACCAACAATTTCATATTCGTCTCGGACTTCTTTTTGTTCCAGTCCAAGATTCTCGAGTGGTACGGTGATATTTAGTTTCGTGCCGACGGCAGACTTGAAATCTTTAATACCAACAGACTCCAACGCGGTTATATTTATTAAAATATGGCGGTAATCGTCACCGTTCATCAAACGGCCAGCAATCAGGTTGAGGGTAGTCATTTCCTGGAAAGGTATATCAATGCCATAAGTTACACTATCTACTTCTGCACCATCACGCCGTAAAGAGCCAGGGAAAGAGAATTGTGAACCGACTTTTTCAACGTGTGCATAGCCGCGAATCTCATTAATAATCTCGTCGTTTAATTTTATTAACTTGGAATTAGGTGAGCTTACGTCAATAGATTTAACAGATTGGTCGCCTATAACCTGATCAGTTACAAGTTTCTGCAGACCTAAACCAAACGACAATAGGAAAAAGATTGCACCAATGCCAATGACTACGCCGAAGATGGTCAGCAAGCTACGTAGCTTTTTAGCAACTAGGTTTTTCCAGGCAATCCCAAACAGAACCTCAGAGCGTACGGAGGTGTACTCGCGGCGCTTACCAGGCAGCATATTCCTAAGACTTCTGAGCATTTTTAGCCTTACTTAAACGCGTAATACGATCGCGCATATTATGAACCAATATATCAGTAGCACTCTTAATGCCTTTTTCTGAAATTTCCTCTACAACACCATCTGCGATATGGAGTAAGTGGTCAGCAAAGGGCAAATACTCCATGTTATGAGTAACTAATATGATAGTACGGCCTTCCTTAGTCTGCATATCGTAGAGTAGGTCCATAATCATATCCCCGGCTGTACTATCTAGGCTACCAGTGGGCTCATCAGCAATTATAAACAAGGGGTCATTAACTATGGCTCGGGCCACGGCGACACGTTGTTGCTCACCACCGGATAATGTCACCGGGTATTTGTTAGCGAACTGCTGCATATTAATGCGTTCTAAAGCGGCAATGGCTTTTTTGGCAGCCATACTTTTAGAGTGGCCTAGGAAATAAAGTGGCATCGATACATTTTCAATAACGTTCAAACTTTTGACCCAAAAATTCTGCTGATAGACAATGCCAATACGGTTAGCTCGAAAATAAGCCAATTCATTGGCGGATAATTCATAGACATTCTGGCCTTCGAAATTGACCTCACCTTGGCTTGGTTTTTGCAAACCAGTTAAAATATTAAGAAGAGTAGATTTGCCCGAGCCAGACTGGCCGTAAATAATATTGAACGAGTTGTTCATTAGATCAAAGTCGGCATTCTTAAGTATTTGAATAGTTTCTCCACCTATAATAAAATCCTGCTTAATACCTGAGGCCTTAATAACTACTGTTTTAGCCATAGTTAAAGTCCAAATACCCGCTGAAGCGTATTAAGAATAATTGTTAGTACGCTCTCAGAGGCACGGCCAATTATAGCCGACTGCGGTTCGCCCAAGCCGACATTACTAGCCCTATCCTTACTCATTGGCTGTAAAGAGTAAACTTTGCTGGTTGGAAGATCAGATACGATCACTAAGTGGTCTGTTTTAAGGACGCTATCTTCGGCAGTACGGCTATTAAAGACTGTAGCGTTGCTGCCATCGGCATAACCCACCTGGCTCATAGCTGGTTCGTCTGTTTTCCAAGATATTACCACTTGCCCACGGGCTTCTGCGCCGGTGCCACGAATAGAAGATTCAATATTAATCTCCGATACTTTGGGCGGACGAGTGTCCAGCGCAGTCCTAAATTGTTGGCGGTCAGATACGGCTAAGTTGCCGTCTTTGTCACGACCTTGAGCTACTATGAAGTAAGTGCTGTCATCTTCAAGGGCATTTATCTTAGTTTCATGATTGGTTTTGAACTCAGAACTTTGCACGTCCCGCCCGGCTTCACCGACTTTACCGTAAGTCACTAAAGACGTTGACTCAACGTTAGTGTCCCAACTAACTAGTTGGGTACTAGTAGGTTCGCCCGGTACCGGCTGGAAGCGCAGGTTGTTAATACGTGGCCTCGGCGGTGTGCTGAAGCTAAATACGTTACCTTGATACTCAGTACCCTCTGCATCGAAAGCACTAAGCTTATAAAAGTATTTCACGCCGTCACTTAGGTTATCTAATCTGAAGGTATATTGAGATTCCTCGGCTGAAGTATTAATCGATTTAAGGCCACCAAAAGTGTCGCTTTGACCGAAATAAATACTTACTTTAGTAGCACCTTTGGAGTTGAACTGAATAGTAGCCCCACTGAGGCCAACACTTAAGGTTTCAATCTCTTTTATAACCGGCGCTGGCGAAGTCGTAAAAGTAAACTCCTGGCTATTGCCGGTATTACCATCTTCGTCAACCCAGCGAGCAATGTAGTAGTAGGTGGTACCTGCCGCCAGGTTATCTAGCTCAATAATATGCGAAGTAACTTGATCGGAGTTGCCAATCTCGGAGCTTCCATACTGACCACTGCTTGTACCTATTGCAATCTTCGAGTCACTGGCTCGGTCTGTTGACCAGCTGACGGTAGCTTTCTTAGTAGTTACGCTGTCAGTTTGCGGGTTGCTTGTAAGTGTGGCAGGGCTAGTAAAACGTCCGGTTGGCAGCAGTGACACAGTGGTACTGTTTGCGCCACAATTATTGGTGTTATCACAAGCTCTAACGTAATAGTAATAAATTTGCTGAGATAGATTAGCGTCGATATAGGTAGTACTGCTACTGCTGCCCACAAAGTTAAAGTTGGTATTATCGGCGCTGCGGTAAACTCGGTAGGTGGCAATGCCGCTACCTACGTAAGTAGGCTCTTCCCAAGTAATAGCAAGCCGCCATTTATTTGTAACTTTTATAGATACATCAACAATATCTAAGTTCTCTGCGATGCCAGGTGACGGAGTATTGGCTGTAAAGTTAACGCTAGCAAAACTGGCATAGCTAATATTGCTAGATTCGTCTCTGGCTACAACATATAAAGTGTTGGTGCCAGGTTGTGTAGCATAAGGACCGGAGCCTAGCGAAGTAGCCCCAGGTGAAGTGTAAGAACAGTTGCTATTTGTAGGCAAAGTGTTGACCGTGTAGCAATACGTAATGTTAGCTGCGTCGCCGATGAAAGTGTTAGGCGCATCCCAGTCAAAATCGAAGGCGTTGGAAGTGTTAGTGCTAGGCGAAGCTATAAGGTTTTGTGGCTCACTAGGTGCACCGGCAGTATTAACCTTTAGTGTAGCAGTAACGAAGCTGCTAGTGACGTTGCCAGCTTGATCCCAAGTACGGAAAAAGATTGTGTTGATGCCTTCATTAATATCTGCAAAGTCAGGTGTAGGAACAGTAGTATAGCTACCATCATTGGTTAATAGATCAGAAATATCGCCGCTGCCGCTATGGATGTCTCCATACCAATTTCCACTGTTTATGCGGTATTGTAACCCAGCAAGACCGGAGTTACTGTCTGCTGGCGCTGAACCGCCAGAAGTTGGCCAAGTTAAAGTAGTTTCTTTGGTATTTATAAATCCTGACGGCGCAGTAATAAAGCCAGGGTTTGAAGGCGCAGTATTATCAAATCGGAACTGGAATTGGGCTGAAGTACCATGAAGATTACCGGCGTTATCAATAGCCTTAATACGTAGGTAATATGGACTGGAAGAACTGGTTAAGGGTGTAGCAATTAGTCCTGGTGTAGCAAAGTCTACGGAGTTAGTAGTTACCATGAATTGACATAAGTTGGATGCAAAGCTAGGGCTGGTGCCTAGAAGTCCCTTGGTTGTAACTGGATCGGCTGAGCCGTCTGTGCCAAGATACAAACAGTAGCCTTTTATACCCGAGTTGGCGTCTGTACCGGCTGTCCAAGTAAAGTAAGGACTAGAACCATTCGTCCATCCGTTTGAAGCTAATGATGTACCACCGTTACTTTTGAAGGCTTGCAAAGCAGAGGCGTTATTATTTGGTGCGATGATATCAGTATTTGATTCTATTTGGACTTGCTGTAGACTGACGCGCTGATTGCCGTTACCTTGCATGATAGACTGCCATTTTATGCCGTAGAAAGTTACCGGAAACTGGTCTATGTTAGTATTAACTTCACTTTCTGTATTTGCTTGAGCATTATTAGCAGAGACAGACCATACAGAGCCGTTCCAGTATTTCCAAGTTGTTCCGTCGTCATCGCTCAAGCGGTAGGTAATACTGCCGCCATTAGTTGTTTCAGACGTATTAAAAACGTCAAAGTTACTGACATTTGATGTAAGTGCCGACGTAGCCAGACTTAGAACTTGCGGCGTACTAGCATACGGTGCAGTAATAAAGTTGGTACGAGCAATATTACTAACGCGAATTTCGTCTAACGTGCCCTTAAAGTATGACCGTGGCTTACCCTGTTCGCGGCCACCGTATCCGGTACCTATTAATAACGGCCGGGTTGAATTGGGAATAGATAATGATATGTTATTGCTGGCGTCCTGTACGCCGTTTATAAAGATTTTCATTGTCGTCCCATCGTAAGTAGCGGCGACATGACGCCAAGACGTATCAAAGCTACTAGTTGTAGATTGTACAAAACCGTTGTTACCCCATGACCAAACTGCTGCATCAACGTTGGCAGAGTTGCCCGTGCCAGCGTAAAGCTTACCCTGGTAGTTACTTAGTGATTCCACTTCTTCGATGGCATTAGTCCAACCGTTGTTAACACCATTACCACCAATTCTTGTCCAAGCAGTACCACTCCATCGCCATAGCTCACCATCACCTGCACTGTTTCCTAGGCCCACATAAAGATCACCACTAAAGGTTGTCATGCTGCGCAGATTTTCGTAAGTGCCGCTAGTCCAGCCACCATTTAAATCATCACCACCAATCTGCATCCAAACGCTGCCATTCCATCGCCAAAGGTCCGCATCTCCAGACGTGTTTCCTAATCCTGCATAAAGATCACCTCCATAGGTAATCATGCTCTCAACTTGCTCGATAGTACTGTCCCAGCCAGAGTTTATACTGTCGCCACCAATCTTGAACCACGCGCTACCATTCCAGCGCCAAACCTCAGCGTCACCAGCCCCTGCTCCTAGGCCCGCGTGTAATTGGCCGTTATAAATTGCCATGGACGAAATACGCTCATAGGAAGTGTTCCAACTCGAATTGACTCCGTCACCACCAATCTTAGTCCAAGCCGTACCATTCCAGCTCCAAACCTCAGCATCACCAGTGCTATTACCAAGCCCGGCATAAAGTAACCCGCCGTAGCTGGCGAGTGAATTTGCCTCTTCGTAGTTAGCGGTCCAGCCAGAGTTTATACTGTCGCCACCAATCTTGAACCACGCGCTACCATTCCAGCGCCAAACCTCAGCATCATTGGCGGTATTACCAACTCCAACTACCAAGTCACCGCCGTAGCTATTCATTGATGTAATAAGCTCAAAAGTACCGGCAGCCCAACTATTGTTTATGCCTTGGCCACCCACAATTTGCCATTCATCTGTCGTGCCGTCATATTCCCATACCTGCGCCGAACCTGCCGCAGAACCCATTCCTGCGTATAGTTTGCCACGGGCGGAAAAAAGCGTTTCTGTTGATCCTATACCATTATAGCCCCAACTTTTATTAATATACTGGCCACCAATTTGTATCCAAGTAGTACCATTCCATCTATAGGTAGTACCACTACCACCACCGTCACTCAGACTTGCATATACATCGCCACTAATTACTGTCAGACTATAAATAATATCTGCTGCAGAGGTGGCCCAGCTGCTATTGACTCCATCACCACCAATCTTAGTCCAAGTAGTACCACTCCATCGCCAAACCTCGCCGTCACCATCACCGGTACCAAGCCCGGCGTAAAGATTTGTGCCGTCATGAGAGAGACTGAAAACAGCTTCATAGTTAGTAGGCCAGCTACTATTAATACCGTCACCACCAATCTTAGTCCAAGTAGTACCATTCCAGCTCCAAACCTCAGCATCATTTGCTGATTCACCTAGCCCTGCATAGAGAGTAGAGCCTTGGTAGTATAAGCTCCTAACACTCTCGTAATCAATGTTCCAGCTCGAATTGACTCCGTCACCACCAATCTTAGTCCAAGCCGTACCATTCCAGCTCCAAACCTCAGCATCACCAGGGCTAGCTGCTAATCCTGCGTATAAAAGTGTGCCATTATTTTCTAGCGCACCAGTAAATTCATAGAAAGTGTTCCAGCTCGTATTAACGCCGTCACCACCAATTCTTGTCCAAGCAGTGCCGCTCCATCGCCAAACCTCAGCATCACCAGTTCCGGTTCCAAGCCCAGCATAGAGGTTACCTCCGAAATAATCTAGAGAAGTTATAAACTCAAATGCGTTGATACCCCAGCTCGTATTAACGCCGTCACCACCAATTTTAGTCCAAGTAGTACCACTCCACATCCAGACCTCGGCATCACCAGTTCCGCTAGCAAGCCCTGCATAGATATTAGTACCGTCGGTTTCAATTGCATAGACCGTTTCATATGTTTGATCTGGCCAACTACTATTCAATCCGTCACCACCAATCTTAGTCCAAGTAGTACCACTCCACATCCAGACCTCGGCATCACCTACGGCATCGCCAGTACCGACGTAAAGGTTTGAGCTCATGGCAATAGACGAAGCTACAGTTCGCTTGCCGTCGGTATCCCAGCTGCCCTTAGTATCATTACCGGCTACGCGTGACCACTGCGGGCTGGCGCTATTTGCAAGTTCGTAAGTTAGTTTGCCGGTTTCATTATCGTAATACATTGAATAATCACCCTTATCGATAATGCCATGGCGTTGAGCGCTACTACTAGCTGAAAAAGCTTCGTCAAACTTAGTCCAGCCTTCTATAGTGTTGGCTTGAGCCAATGAAAGACTAGCCGAATCAGCTGCAGCTAAAGAGTTATTGGTGCCATTTAAGCTAAAGCCATTGTTAAGGTTTCCGGTTACAAAAGAGCCGCTATTAACGGCCGCATCGTTAAAGTTGCCAGAACTATCAGTTGCTATAGCGCCACCAACTTCGTCTAGGTGATAGAGTGCCGAGGTGTTAGCATCAGTAGCGTAGTTTTGAGCTTTCAGGCGTGCTTGGGTACCATCAACCTCTATACCGTTATCGAAAACGTAATTATTTGCATTTGTAAAATCCCAAGAGGTACTAGTATCACCAGCAAAAGTACTGATCATATTAACGAAAAGAAAACCGCAAATTGATAAAACATATACACCAAGTACTCCAGCATGAATAAACCTTTTTATGGGTAGCTTATGGTAGGAGTCGTACCAGCTCCAGCGCTTTGATAGTTTTTCGTGGGGGCTTATTAGTAGCTTGCCACGGAGTCGTTTTACGAGGCTTAATAAAGAGGCCATCGTAGAGGTAAGTGTATAGAATGCTACCAGTAGTAAATAAATTAAACGCCGTCTGGTGTGCTTAACTAGTGGAATTGCAAAAAACTTCTTAGTAGATTTTTGGATGAATTCGATAGTCCATATAAATAACAGTAAACAGAAGGCAAATAAAAATAATATTGACTTTTTAATACCATTTACGGCCAAGCCTGTTTGTTTTAGCTTTAATTTTGTTATTTTTGGCATGCTCTTGGCAACGCGAGTATGCCTTGACCTACCTATTTTATATCCCATAAAGTGCCTATATAATGCTTATGATTCAATTATAACAGATTCAACACCATAAAAGCGAAGTATAAACAGTTAATTATCCCCTGTTTTTATGAATTAAACGCAATTTTAGATAATTTATAAACCTTTTATCGGTACACTTGGATAGTATAAATCTCAGCGATAGATCAATAACTCCTTAAAATACTGGAGTTTATTGGCATCACGCTGTATAATTATACCTTGTACTTTACAAATAATCCGGGGTAGCTCAGCGGTAGAGCGGGTGGCTGTCTGGTTGGCAGCATGTGCGAGCAATCGCACAAGGAAAACAGGGTGAATTGTCGGGAAACCTTCGTCATTTGACATGGTAATCCGCAGCCAAGCCAGGCCGGCAGAAATGTAGCCTGGAAGGTTCAGAGACTAGAGAGTGAGTGTCAACAATAATCTTTCACTAATCCGTAAAAAGATTTTAGCGCCCTGCATCCCCATTTGGGGGGATGATGATATAGTCCACGCCACTATGAAAATAGTGGAAAAAGTGTAACCACTAGGTCGCTGGTTCGAATCCAGTCCCCGGAGCCAAGCCGTACTAGATAAAGTCAGAACTGTTAATTTAGTTCTGACTTTTTGAATAGGCAGACTAGAATAGAAACTGCTGTTTCAAAATATGGCTTAAGATCTAAATTAAATCAAAATCTAAAATCAAAGCATTGTGGTCAGAAATGATTGTGTCGTCCATAACAAAGCCATTCACTTTAATATCATGACTCGCAAAAATATAATCACAGACCTCATTTTTGTAGGTAAGTTTTGAGCGAGTTGTTGTGAGCGAATGTTTAACCGAAAGATTGACTAGTCTTTCATCTATAAGTTTTATAGAATCACTTTCAGGCGCAAGATTGAAGTCACCACACAAGATAGCGGAGCCTTCTAAACCGTTAATATATTCACAGATTTGCTTAACTTGACGCACTGTCTCATCGTCGCCTAACTTATGTGTATCTATATTAAAAAGAGTATATAAATCGGGTTAGCAAATATTAATTCAGATCTAGTAGCTATGCAAAGAAGTAGTCTCTATTCGACCGGGCAATCAGTTGATCAGCCGAGGCTCGGGCACTCCAGCGATTAACCGGCGTACGAACAATATAAATAGTCCAGTCAAAGATAAGTTTAATGCCAATGAAATCAATGCTACAGTCACGATCGGTCCACCGATGCCATAACTAATACTAAGTATCAAAACGCCCGCGCCAACTTCGCCGCGAGGCCACATACCTACCGCTACGGCCACGCGATGACGCCAATGCGCTTCCTTACGATAACAAAATGCCGGGAACATTTTACCGACGTTACAGAGAACCGTGACCACCAAAACATGGAAAAGTATGGTTTGCCACGGTAAGTTCGGCTGGCTGGCAGTGACACTGGCGGTTACATTACTATCGACAGTTCCGACTATACCTTGGTCTACACTGGATTCAGCAGCTATAGAAGAGGCGCTATCAGTTTGCTTTGTAATAGCTTGTGGGTTGCCAGTATTGGATATTGCAGGCATATTCAAGCCGACTAGCAGCATAAATACTGCAGAGACTATAGTTGCGGCTTTACGTTCGTCACGGTGATTCAGTACACGGTGCATGTCGTGCTCAACACTTATAATATCTTCGTCAGGAGTTGAAATCCGTCGAGGCCTCGCAACGCAACCAAGCACGAATGCCGGCAATAGTACCTCGATATGTACTGGAACCGATGAGTCAATTAGCTTACTTCCGGCGTAGATCAGCTCACTTATCCCGACTATCACTAAAGAGTAAACAAGCACCCATCGCCAAGAAATAGGTATCTCTATCCGGTGTAGCCAAATGTAAGCAACAACTAGCAAACCAAACATAAGTCCGACGATAATTCCTAACTGCCAAGCTAGGCCAATAATCAACATTTGGAGGGGAATCATTAAAAGTACAGTGTCCAAGTCATCAAAGATAGCTAAAATTCGCGCCTTCTTAAATACCCAAGTTGCGCCAAGTCCGGCTGCGGCAAGCATACTGAACAGCACACCGGCCGAAGTTGGCGCTGCAAAACGTCCGGCCAGTAACGTTTCGGTGACTGCATCCAAGTTAAGCCACACTTCCGAAGGGAGCATAAAGAAGATAAAGTAGCCGGATACTAACACCCACGGGAAAAAGGCGGCCGTAAACGCTACTGCATAATCCCACCCGTAACTCTTCAACCTTGATTTATCAATGTGAAACTCGAAACCAACCCGAATCATTATGAAAGATAATCCGATCATAAGAGCTATTTTGACTACGTCGTTTATGGCCTTGAAGTTTTCGCCGAAGACGGAGGGCAAAACTTGCGACAAAAACAGTCCTGCCACCAGCAATATAGAATATACGAGGACTTGTTTCATAGTAATGTGTGTATCAGTTGAAGAATCATTTTTTTCTACGTTAATGATACCACGGGCTTCAAATAAAGGCGTTCATCATCACCAAAGAATTCAATGAATAGAAGCAACATTCACTTAATAGCAAGGCCCGCTAAGGCAGGGTTTGAGCACAAAGAGTCACCAGATAACTGTCTGGACGCAACTCATGCTCGCCTACAATATACAGAAAGTATGGCTGGCCTAATTGTTTATTCTCGCTTTGAACCTAAATAGCACTTTGCTAACGCTATGATAGCGGCAGAGTTCCATGATCACCCTAACTTAGGTCGGCATATGATCGTCACTGCCGCCAATTAAAACGGGTATAGAGCTGGATTATACGTAGCTAAAAACTCAGTTCCTTCCTGAGCGCTGTTATAACTTCCTCTTTCGTGGTGACCCAAGTTTGATTTTGAGAGCACTCTGAGATTACATTAAAGGGTGCTTTTAGATTGAAAAACGAGCTTTTTGTTCTGAATTGCGAGGTTCAAAAGTGGAAAAAGTAAAAACTTGGATTTTAGAGCCGCTTTTGAGCTTCAGTACAGTTTAGGGGCTTTTGTAACTATCTTTAACAGATTCTAACTGGTCAATAGTAAACCCTTATCATTATCGGTCAAATTAACGAGCCGGTCGTCTAATTACTATTGCCGAGCCTTTAAGCCCTTAGCATATTCGTCATAGCCACTGAGAGTAATATTCTTGCTAATAGTTCAAAACTTAAGTAAGCGATGGTTTTTGAGCTATTATTAACTTATGGAAAAAGTAGCTCGTATCGGCATTGCTGTCTTTATTTTTAAAAATGGTAGGTTTCTCATGGGTCGTAGACGTAATGCACACGGCGACGGAACGTGGAGTATTCCAGGCGGACATCTAGAGTTTGGCGAAACATTTGAGGATACTGCAAAGCGGGAAGTTCTAGAGGAGACTGGCTTAGCAATCAAAAATGTGCGTTTTGGTGCTGTTACTAACGATTATTTTAAAGATGAGGAAAAGCATTACGTTTCAGTCTGGATGTTAAGCGATTGGGAAAGCGGCGAGGAACAGATAACTGAGCCAGATAAGTTCATTGAAATGCAGTGGCGTGATTTTGATACCTTGCCAGAGCCTCTCTTTTTACCCTAGCAGCAATTGCTAGATTCACAGTTTATAGATTATATGAAATACGAACTTACTAATTCCCTCCAAAAAATAAAGCTAGACTAGGTCCGTGCAGCTATGTGGTAGCCACTAAATCATCAAACTCCTAGTCCTCTTAACTGCTCGCTGCTAGTTTGCAATGCTTCAACTAAGCACAGCCAAATATAAGCACTATAGAAATATAGCGCTTATATTTTATGTGATACTATCAGCAAATGAATGGCAATAATAAATTTGAGACTTCCAGTCCAAACGAAATTAAACCGCCGCAAATAAATAGCAACAACCCGCCAAATACAAACTCCCTTGATACAAATTCTAGTACGGGCAGTCCTTTACAAAACCTAGGCACAATTAACTCACCCGCACTAGATAATTTACCAACTAAGCAGCCTAAGACTAGTAACGAGCTCATCCGAAACACGATTATAGTAATCGCTAGTCTGGTGTTTTTAGGATCTGCGTGGATACTACCCGGTCTAGTTAACAAGAACAGAGCCGAAAACAAGGCTAGCGAAATTTATTCAAACATAACAAACGGCGATATGCCTGAGAAAAGTGCAGACCACTGTCATATTAGTGAGCAAGGTCCTTTTGGTGGAGGCAATAAATGGTGCGGAAGGTACATGATCCTATCAAATGTAAGCGTAGAGCAGATTAGGGGGGCTTTATTGGGAGAAGGGTGGACTTTCTATGATAATTCAAACAGGCATGCCACAAATATGTTTAGAGATGTCCGTTGCAACGTTTATTTAGAGGAGGACGTTGTTTATATGCCTGACGATGTACTTGCAGAACTTGGAGTAAGCTATAGTCCAAGCCAGCCAATCTCGTATCTTTTTTGTACCGCCAGATCATGACAATAATTCTTTTATGTTTTTTAATTCTGAGTTAATCGAATCTAATGCTCGCAGTTCGCAATTCGTCTGTAACGTGAGCCACAGACATTTTGGCTGATAGGAGGCTCGTTTCTTAAAAGTAAATATTCTTGCGATAACTAACTTTAGTTACTTGTACGACTTTAATATTATCTTAATTTACGTAACTAATTTTGTAATTAAAGACTTGTAGATCAAAAACCTTACACTTGTTTCAAATCTTGCTTTATCACAGTTATAACTTCCTCTATCGTGGTGAGCCAGACCAAGCAGGGAAAAGTGCAAACCTAGTTCTAGCCCAGCCCCGCCCGTCACGGTGGAGCAAGCAGCTGAAAAGCAGAGCCGTTCTCTAGACCTGTTTCTAAATACTTTACGTGAAAATATACAGTAAATTAGTCTTTTTCACGTAAAGTATGTTACAATGTACTTATGATTAATCAAATCACTAAAGATCGTATAGCTACTTTGTATGATCAATACAAGAAGCTTGCTCAAAGCAAACCTGAAGCTCTGCGTGAAATTGCCATCGCAGAAATATCGGAGATGGTATATAACAGTAATGCAATTGAAAACTCTACCCTAACGCTGAGGGATACTGAAGATATTCTGCTCAGAGACTGGATCAAAAAAGATCATGACATTCGAGAAATATATGAAGTAAAAAATCTAGCAAAAATTACAGAGATGTTACTTGATAATACTAATAGTTCGGTTACTGTTGAGTCGATGTTGGAATTTCACAAGATACTACTTGGATGTATTAATGATGGCTGGGCTGGCAGATTTCGTAGCGGTAAAGAATGGGTGCGAGTAGGAGCTCACATTGGTGCGAATCCTGATTTCGTGGAACGGTTGATAAAAGAACTTACAGCAGATTACAGCAAAGACACTCATCGTTATTTTCTCGATGAAATCGCTTGGTTTCATGCCGAGTTTGAAACGATCCATCCTTTCAACGACGGGAACGGTCGACTGGGTCGTGTTCTAGTCAATCAACAACTTATGTATCTTGGGTATCCGCCTATTATTATTCCTAACAAAGGTAAACATACTAGCTACTATCCAGCTTTTGATTCTTACCGTGTAACTGCCAAACACGGTGATTTTACCGAGCTTTTTGCTAGTCTGCTCATAGAATCACTTTATAAGCGAATCACGCTTTTATCGGCACCAAAAGTAATCACTGTATCTGCCTGGCAAAAGCTAATAACGTAGCCGGAAACGTAGCAGCTAATAAAGCATCCAGGGGCACTATCCCGGCATTTAGAATGCGCGGAAAATGGATGATAGCCGCGGACTTTACTGAATAATTGACAATTAAAAGATGTAAGCAAAAGTAGGATGGGCTTAAGACTTGGCGGTAGAAACGTCTGGTTCAAATCCAGTTTCCGGAGCCAGACCAAGCAGAGAAAAGTGCAGACCTGGTTCCTAGACCTGCTTCTGACTTCTCTCCTTGGTTAGTCAAGAAAAAATTGTGCCAATAATAAAGTACAAATGTTGGAACTGTCAGTAATATCGGTTATTTCATTTCACCTCTTTTACTTAGTTCAAACCCAGCCCGTCCCGTCCTGAAGGAACCAGCAGTAGAAAAGTAGACCCGTTCCCTAGACCAATCGACTTAACAGATGTAAACCTCTACAAGATTAAGTATATTTTTGCTATAATATAGATATGCAGAACATTGACGGAATAAGCAAACAACGAGCAATAAAACTTTTTGGTAGCTCAGATCTGTCGTCTTTTGAGATTGGTACAACCAAAGGCTTACAGCAAATCCACATGTATCTTTTTGGGGATCTATATGATTTTGCGGGAAAAATCCGTGAACTAAATATTAGTAAAGATGGTTTCCGTTTTGCTAATTCATTGTATCTAAAAGATGCCCTGATGCACATAGAAAAAATGCCAGAAACTACCTTTGATGAAGTTATTGAAAAATATGCAGAAATGAACATTGCTCACCCATTTTTGGAAGGCAATGGTCGTAGTACCCGCATCTGGCTAGACTTAATTTTAAAAATGCGTTTGGGCAAATGCATAGATTGGGCTACTGTAAATAAAAATGATTATCTGGAAGCCATGATACGTAGTCATGTTAAAGCGACCGAGTTACGTGAGTTACTAAACATTGCGCTAACTGACAAAATAGATGATCGTGAGGTGTTCATGAAGGGTATAGAACAATCATATTACTACGAAGAACCGGACAACTATAAAGGTTAGTCATGAGAACGTTCAAGGATTTCTAAATATCGCTTGATTGTGGTTATGACTTCCCTTATCGCGGTGAGCCGGACCAAGCAGAGAAAAGTGCAGACCTAGTTCTTAAGACCTGAAATAACTCCTCTCCTTGGTCCGTAAAGAAACAATTTTGCCGATAACAAGTTACAAATTTTGGAACCGCTAGAAATGGCGGTTCTTTCATTTCACCCCAGTAACTTAGTTCTAACCCAGCCTCTTCCGTCACGGCGGAGCAAGCAGGTGAAAAACAGACCCGTTCCTAAGACGTGTTTCTCTTTTTTGCACAAAAAATAGTTATCATGACAGAATTGTAGTTACCAAAGTATAAAAACTTATGATTAACATTATTCTAATTTAAGGCTACATATAAAGACGCGGTTCACTCTAAATTTATGGGGCTTTGGTCTTAAATAATGATTTATCAACTAAAAAATATAACCCAAAAAAGGGTAAAACCAACTGACGCGTTTATATTAGGAAAAAATTTGTATATTCTGAATAGCTCTTTAGGCGATTTGGTTTGAAAGGCAAGTATCATTGTAGTGATATAGACTAAACCTCCTATAAATCCAAACACACCTATATAATTAGTAGTAATTATTGCTGCTACGCTGTATGCTAACGCGCAAAAAATAATTGTCTTTTTTGCTCCTAGAACTGTAGCTATAGTGTTAAGATTTGCTTTACGGTCTGATTCAATGTCCGGCACTGCTGAAAACGCATGCATTGCCATACACCAAAGTGTTGAGGCAATAATAATATCTATTGGCGGATAGCTACCCGATAAGACGCCGTAAACCACTAAGCCCGGAAAAATGTATAAGATATTAAAGAAAGAGTCTAGAAAGGGAATTACCTTTGCCCTAATAGGTGGAGTTGAGTAAAAGATACCGAAAAACATGAAGCCTACAAGTGACCATAATCCATGATAACTTGGGCTAGAATACTGGCTATCAACCATGATTACATAGAGTACAAGTGCTAGTGATGGTATCAATACTAAACTTAAAACTTTTAAAAAGAATGCTCTATTTTTTGGCTTTAAAAGTGTTTCATAGGATTTTTTCTTTGGATTATGTTTGTCTGTATCATAGTCAAATAAATCATTAAAACCGTAAATCATTAAATTCGCTGGAAATGTAAAAAATAGTCCAATAATAACTATCTGTAATATACGATAGTTAGTAAGCACGTAGCCATCGGCTGAAATCGCTGCAACAGTACCTATTAGTAATGGTCCAAGAAGATATATCCAGAATCTAGGTCGTGAAAGTTCAAAAAACCAGAGTGCTGTCTTGTTGTTCATACGTTAATATAAACATGATGCTTAGTCGAAAGCGAGTTTTATTACCAATACTGATAAGTTTACCTATTGCCGGTTATTTTATGGCAAATGTAAAGCTTACTGCCGACATGGCTTCGGTGTCTGCTGTCTTTGTCATTCTGTTTGCTGTTCCAACCTATTGGGCAATAATTAAGTCAAATGGTCTAAAGAAGGGACTGCTTGGTTTACTGGGGATAGGTTTGTACGCCCTTATAATTGAGTCCCTAGCTATCCATACCAGCTTTCCTTATGGTAATTTTACTTATAACGATACACTTGGCTCCAAGATATTTGGTTTAACTCCTTGGACTGTTGCATTTGCCTACCCGCCAGTGTTATTTATTGCGTACTTTATTGTACGAAATAGAATTAATAAACTCGTTCCCCTAATATTTTTAACGGGATTATTCGCAATGTCTATTGATCTTGTACTAGATCCTGGAGCAGTGGCCTTAGGTTTTTGGTACTGGCCGACAGGTGGATTTTTCTACGGTGTACCACTGGTAAACTTTCTAGGTTGGATATTAACAGGTTCAATTGGTGCAGCCATTTTAATTATATTATTTGGTCGTAAAAAGCCTAGTATCGGCACGGCGCATAGCGGTTTGTTAATTATTTGGTTCTGGACATGGATTAATATTTGGCTTGGCCAAGTTTTACCAGCTATCATTGGTGTCGTTATTTTACTGGTTTGCATAAAGGAATATAGATCAACTGATGTATAATTAGATAATATGCAAGAAAAAACAGCAATTATTATAGGTTCGGGTTTTGGTGGTCT
>Ga0163144_10004540_pt1 | contig 31207 bp, 27 predicted proteins | sample OliLak19BULKMAT1_FD_123175 | JGI IMG/M metagenome (GOLD analysis project Ga0163144, IMG submission 123175) | Freshwater microbial mat bacterial communities from Lake Vanda, McMurdo Dry Valleys, Antarctica - Oligotrophic Lake LV.19.BULKMAT1 | ecosystem: Environmental > Aquatic > Freshwater >... | reverse complement strand
TCCGTTATCCGTTATCCGTTATCCGTTATCCGTTGTGTCACATTAGAGCCATGCCGAAAATTACAGAAGTTCGTGAACAACCGACCACGGACAACCGACATGAGTTCTTACGACACTTCAAGTCCGCTGCCCGCCGGGCCGTCCGTCGTCACCAACCGCAGTCCGCCATCGGGCAGTCGCACGGCCAGTAGCATTCCGAAACTCTCCACGCCGCGCAGTTTCGTCGGTTGCAGATTGTTCACGACAATAATCGTCTTTCCGACCATCTGTTCGGGAGTGTAAAATTGCCGGATTCCCGAGACGATCTGTTTGGTCTGCTCGCCAATTTTGATCTGCAGAACGAGCAGCCGGTCGGCTTTCGGGTGCGCCACCGCGGACGCCACTTCCCCCGTTACCAGCTTCACCTTGAAAAAGTCGTCGATGCCAATCAGCGCCACTCCCTCGGGAATTGTCGCGGCAGCCGCCGCAGGCGCTACCGGCGCCACCGGTGCTGGCGCGTTCGTGACTGGCTCGGGAGGGATTGAACCTGGGTTGGCTGAAATGGGATCCGACATGTTGCGCTCCTTCGCTAAAGACCGATTCGACCTGTAAAGATGCAGACAGTTTCGTCGCTCACAAACAAAAAAAGAAGACGGCAAGCGTCTTCTTTTTTTGCATTGAATAGGCTGACATTTATTTCTTTTCGGGAACGGGCTCTTCAATCACCGGCGCTGTCTTGCGCGTCGATGCGCCTGTGGCAGGTTCAACCTGAACGTCGGTCGTGTTTTTCTTCACTTCGACCTTGGGTTCAGCCTTCGGCTCTTCGACAATAATCACGGGCTTCTCGACGGCTTTGGCGCGCGCCATCTGCGCGACATTCAATTCCTTCGCGGCCTGAGCATAAATGCGCTGGGAGGAGGCCGACGTTTTTAGCGTTGTCTGCGCCAATCCCATGGCGCTGCGAAGGTGTTCTTCCGCCCCGGTGTAAACGCCGGCTTTCAACAGCGCCGATCCGTACCACAGATTGTACGCCGCGTTTTCCGCGCCCAAGGCGCTGGCCGCGGAAAACAGGTCGAGGGCTTCATTCACTTTGCCAGTCTGCGCTTTGCTCGCCGCCAGAATCGTGGTCGCGAGGGCGCGGTCTTTTTCGCCGGTTGTCTGTGCCGCTATGTGCTGAGCCATTTCGCCCGCAGCTTCAACATCTCCCGGGGCGTTGCGATCCATGCGCGTCCACGCCGCCACGAGCCGCGAGGCAACGCTCGGCTCGATTGCGACGGCCTGATCCGCCGACTTCACCGCGTCATCCATCTTGCCCATGTCGCGCTGCGCCAAGGCCAGATCATTCCACACCCGCGCATTCTTCGGCTCAAGTTTCACGGCCTGTTGCAAGGCATACTCCGCGCCGACCCCATCGCCCAGATGCGTCAGGCGAATGTGGCCCAGAGACGTCCAGTCCTGCACGCGTGCCGGCGAATTATCAACCGCACTCTGGTAAGCCGATGCTGCGGCGGCCATATCCGGGTTCGGCTTGTTGGAGAGAACATTTCCCAGGCGGCTGTACAGCTCGGCCGTCGGTTTCTTTTCCATCAAGGCGCGCGTCGTCTGTTCCATCGCGCCCCAATCACCGGACACCACGGCCTGCTGATAAAGATACTCCTGCATCAGCGGATCCATGTTTTTGAGTTTGGCGCCGTTTTGGAGAACTTTCTGTGCTTCCTCCGAGCGGCCCAAGGCGCGCAGGATTTCGGCCTGCAGACCGTAAGCGGGCGTGAAGGTGTCATCGCGCAGGATCGCGTTCTTGGCGTGCTCCAGAGCTTCTTCGTAGAGTTTCTTCGCCGCGTCGTCCTTGCCATCCTTCTTCTGAGCGTCAGCCTGTTTCTTCAGCAGCACCGAAAGTTTATAGTACGGTTCCGGCCGCTGCGGCGCCAGATCGCGTGCCTGCGTGTACTCCAGGCGCGCATTCTCTACATCGTTGAGCGCCAGATGGACGTCGCCCAATTCCAGTTTCAGTTCGACATCACGCGGCCGCAGAATAACGGCCTGTTTCAATTCATCGCTGGCAATAGTGAGTTTGCCTTCGCGCAGCGCAATCATGGCTCGGTTGCGGTTGGCTTCCGGCAGCTGATTGCGCGCGAGGCGTTGGGCCACGTCCAGCGCTTTGTAGCCGCCGCGCACATCGTCGAGCATCGCCAAGGCCAGTCCAAGCTCCGCGTAGGCGCCCGGATTGCTGGGCTCCACGGTAATGGCGTGCATGGCCGCTTGCTTGGCCTCTTCAGCGCGCTCGATGCGCAAGTCGGTGCGAGCCAGCAAGACCAGGATTTCAACATTGTTCTTGTCGCGCAGAACGGCATTCACCAACGCGTTGCGCGCCGCCGTGTAAAGGCGCTGTTCGTAGTACGACTTGCCCAGCAGCAGGTACACTTTGGCCTGCGCGTTCAGCGGGATCTGCAACTTTAGCGCACCCTCAAGAGCAGGAATCGCGAGGTCGAAGCGGCTCTTGGCCACCTGCATGGATCCCAGTTCTAGGTGACGCAGTGTTGAATTTTCGAACGCGATCTCCGGAATGATCTCAACGCTCAAGACTTCAAACCAAGGCTGATTGTCGTTCTTTGATTTCACTTCCGCCCACACCCGCAGCGGGGTGTACATCGGCAGTTGCTGAATCTTATCGATCAGCACTTTCTTGCGCTTGTCAATATAAAAGAGCGGATGAATTTGGGCGCGCGCGTCTTTTACCCACAGTTCGGCGCCGTAGCCCCAGGCGCTGAAATTGACATAGGCGTCATGATTGAATTGCACGAATGGCCGGTAGAACGAACCCACCTTGCCATAATACACATCAAACTGAACTTTGCGATCGACATAGAACGCCGGATCGCCTTTCAGCCTTTCATAGGTCGTGGGATCGCAGTTATCCAGTTCTTCCGGGATAACCTTGAAGTGCTCGACCCATGTTTTCTTGATGTCATGAAAGGGATGCCGCCACTTGGCACCCCGGCTTTGAGTGTGAATCGCTACTGGATCGAACGGATTCGGCAAACAATTCATCTCGTCCGAGGCATGAACCGCCGCTGTCCCTGACAATGACAGAGCCAGCATCATTGATAGATGAGCTGTAGAAACCCCTAGTCCTTTGTCCATCTCCCTGAACCCCTCCGCCTCAATGGACCGTCACCCCCCAGCCACATGCCTCCAAATCACGCACGATACGCCTACAGAAGGGTGCGTGAAGCAAAGATAGGATTGCATATATTTCTTATAAAGCGCTTCTTGTGCAACGCAAGGTTAAAACCTGCAACACCTGAAAATACCTTAACAACTTGCACAACGCCGTGGCCCTTCCGAGCGCTACTGTGGGAAGCATCGTCCACTTTCGTCAGTCGCTGCGGACGTGGCTGAAATTTTAGGCGCTGATGCCTTGGACAGAGCCCGCCACTGCGCTTACTCTTTCGCTCATGGGGAATAATGAACCACGCAAGACAAATGGTAAATGGGTCGTGATCGGCTTGCTTTTGGTTGGGCTGCTGCTCACGACCTTACGCTGGATTTATATTCCTAAAACCAACCCGCGCCAAGCCGACCCCGGCAACCCATTCTACTCGCCGCCCAGAGCTGAACGCGCTCCGGGCCCACAGAATTAGTCATCAGAATTCTGGCTTATTTTCCGCCGCTCATATTTAACGTCGTGAATTTTTTGATGTCGTACGCCTTCATTTCGTAACGCTGCGCCTGCTGCGTATTGCCCTCGCGCTGCGCCTGATCGCCGGCGCGCGAATAATAATAGCCCGCTTTCGCCTTGTCGCCGGCCGCCAGCCGCTCATCGGCCATGCGTACGTAAGTCGACGACGGCGTCTTGTCGCCTTCGTCCTTCAGCGTCTCTTTTTTCTTAACGGAGGTTTCTTCGTCTTTTTTGCCGGTCAGGGCAAAAGCACCCAGCAGCAACACAACCACACCGACGCCTATCCCGGCCATCATTCCGGTCGACATGCCTTGAGCCGCGCCGCGCTTTTTGTCGCGTTTTTCATCGCGATCATCCCGCGAATCGCGGCCTTCACGCTGGCTGCCGCGCGCCGGCTTCGCAGCGTCCATGCGCCGCGAGGAGCGGCCGGTGCGGTTACCGGCGCTCGGGCCTTTGGCGAGCTTAATCGAGTCCACCGTCTCATCGGCGCTGTTGGCCTCTGAGGCATCGGCGACATCCACATCCAGTTCCGGCTCCGGCTCGGCTTGTGCAGTCCGGAGGCGCTGCGATCCCGCTCCTGCCGGCCGCATATTCATTTTGCTCGGACGCACGGCGGGGCCACGGCGTGAAATCATTTTTTTGTTCATGTTCCCGCGCGGCGCTTCCTCGGCCTGCGCGTCGACTTCCTCCGCTATCGGTTCGAGCTCCGATTCAGGCTCCGGCGCTGGGGCGGGTTTGGCGATGGCGTTCAGGCGGCCCGACGGGCGTCCGGCGGCGTTCAAGCGCCCGCTGCCCTTTGGGCCCATGGGCGCGCGCGGCGAGGGTCCACGTGATGCCGGCGTCATTTTGCTGGCCGACGGCACATTCCGCTTGAGTGCAACAACTTCAGCTTCGGGCTCCGGTTCGGGCTCGGGCTCGGGCTCGGGTTCGGGTTCCGGCTCCGGTGCGCGGGCGAGGGGAACTGCGGGCGCAGCCGGGGGCGCGTCCTGTTTATTGCCACCGAACCACTCATCGTCGTCGTTCATCAGATGCGCTGCGGGAGTTTTTTTGGCGACCGGTTTTGCAGTGGCTTTCGGGAGTGGCTTTGCAGCCGCGCGCGGGACGGGTACCGGCTTGGGGATCATCAGTTCTATTTCTTCAATCACTTCAAATCCAGTAGGGCGGTTTCGCGCGGGCTGGTGCGGTGGCGGAGCGACGTTCTGCTTGGACAGATCACTTCCCTTGATCGTGAACTCTTCCATCACTTCGATGCCTGTATCGTTTGCCACAGCCGGTTTGCCTCCACTGGTGTTTGATCGCACGGATTTGTTGTGATTCGCCGGCGTCAGAATCAACTGCGCGCATTCACCGCAGTATGTTCGGTTGCCGTGACGGACAGCCTGCCCCGTCATTAAATCGGATTCACCAATCCTGCTGCCACATGCCGAACATGAATGGCTATTCACTAGACGCACTCCGGTCTGTAATTTAATGCACAATGTTGCCTAAAGTAACCCGGATGCGCTCGGTTTCAAGTGACTCCTTACTCTCCTTTTTAGTTTCCAACATTGCAGCCCGTGCCTTAAAGTCTTCATTCGCGTTCGGTTGATCACTCGTCATTCGACACCCCATGTCTGGCGCTCCATATAGAGGGCTTCTTAGCGTGTTTTCGAGAAGGTCAATCCAGTTTTTCGCTGCGGTGCTAATAATAACATCGTGCGCCTCGCAAGCCGAAGAGATTGTTTCATCTGCTGATCCTGCCTCACTCCTTCTAGTACCCCGCCTTTCCGCACCTGATGAGGCCGCATGTCGAAGACTTTTTGAAGAACTCGCCAGCGAAAACTTCGATGCCCGCGAGCGCGCGCTTCATAGCCTCGTGGCCAAGGGCCCTGCCGTGCTGCCTCTGGCTCAGCATTTCGCCACGCACGCGGATAAGGAAATCGCCGCGCAAGCCAAAAACTTCCGGCAGAGGCTGCTGCTGAGTTATGATGGCTTTCTTCCGACCGCGCCTACAGTTCGTTCCGCCCTTCATAAAAAAATCAGCTGGAACATCAATGTGTCGGACGGCCTGAGCTTCATCAAAGAGCTCGCCGCCAAGGTTGAACTGCCACTTTATATCGATCCCTTGATCGCCCCCGCCGACTTCGCGTTTGAGCAGATTTTTCCGCGGGACGCACGAACAGAAAAAATGGGATCGCTCCAGGAATTTTTCGCGCTTTACGGAGCCGGCATGAACATCAGCGACATTCCGCGCGGCGATGTGCTGGTCCTCACCCGCCCCGATGCCGCCGAACGCCTTGCGACGCAGCGCCATACCTTTCAGTGGGGTCCGTTAGGTCCTGAACGCGCCGAGGCCGAACGCATCGCGAAAGTGTTGGCTGTGTTTTTTCCCGTGCTAAAAACCGAGATTCACACCGGCTCCGAAGCCTTCTCTATCCGCGGCGAAGAGGAATCCATCAAGCGCGCCTCTCGATTGCTCGCGCTGCTCAACCCCGGTGCACCTGATGCCATCTGGCCCGCGCCTGAAAGCGATACCGCGAGTTACTCGGAGCTGCATTTAAAACTCAGCGCGCCCGCCACCATGGCCCTCGCCGCCGAAGATCCGCTCAATGCCATCGCGCAGCTTCGCAAACAATCGCACGCGGTCGGAGTCGCTCAGACGGATGCGCCGGATGGCCCCACGCTGGATCAAGCACCCTTTCCGCGTGATGTGGATGGCGCCTCCCCGCTGCGCCTGTCGCTCCAGGAATTCCCGCTCGGCCTGGTGCTGCGCTGGATCGAACGCCGCACGCGCTTTCCCGCACAACAGCAAGCAGAACTGATGATGGGTTTCGAAACGGGTCCCGGTGCGCGATTGCAATTCCGGCTCCAGCCCAAACATCGCGCGCCCTTGTCGCTTGCGATCATGGGATGCGACGGCGCGTTTCTTTATCCCCGCGGCAGCCGTCCAGGCGCCGAATCCGACGCCGCCGCGACCCACGACTTGCGCGAGGGATTGCAGACTCATCTGGCGCTCTTTCCCAGCTGCCCTTTGGAACGGGATCTCGTTGTTCTGCGCGGCCGCATTTTCATGCAGGCTCCCTATGCCACCTGCTCGCGCGCACGAGACCTCATCCGCGAATGGCGCTCGAAGAATGCCAGGCCTGAAGCCGCCGCATGGCACTCCATTCTTCACGCGCGCCTGCGCACGGTCATCGAGTGGGACGGCGCGGGCATCGGCGGCGGAAGGCTGCTGCCGACGCTGCGAAAAATGGGGAAAATCGCCATTCTACTGGACGATTCCGCCGACGGCCGCGCGCCTTCTTTTCAGTTCACCCCGAAGCAGGCCGAACTTCTTGCGCCAGGAAGGCACCCGTTGTCGCAGCTTCTCGACGAACTTGCCAAAGTGGCCGAAGCCGAATGGAGCGTCGAACTCGGCGCGGTCGTGCTGCGCCCCAAGAGCGAAACCGTAAAAAAATAGGAACTGGAATCGCTGAGTGTCGATCCGGAGCGCGGAGGCTGGCAGCCTCGTTTGGCCGCGTCCGAGGATTGCTTCAACTTTTCTGCAACGTCTCCCCTCCTCCCTTCAGTTGCAACGCGGCATGAAACCTCTAGAGTCATGCGCTTGAAATTTCAGTCAGGAAAAAGGCGAAAACAGTGGCCGCGACCGTACCCGCAAAAACGCTAAAACAGACCGCTATTCTGACCGGCGCGGGCCTTCATTCAGGCCTCACCACGACCGTCCGCATCCATCCCGCCGCCGCCGGATCGGGCCTCGTTTTCACGCGCGTGGACCTTCCTGGAAAGCCGCGCGTCACCGTTCAGCAAATCGACCACAACGCCGCGCCCTTCCGCACCGTGATAAAACATGGCGCCGCCGAAATTCACACCATCGAGCATCTCCTCTCCGCCCTGGCCGGACTGGGCATCACCGATTGCGCGATAGACATTGACGGCATCGAAGTTCCCGGCATGGACGGCAGTTCGCGCGATTTCGTCACTGGCATCCAGACCGCGGGCATTGAAACGCTTAGCAGCACGGTGCCGGTGATCGCCGTCTCGCGGCCCGTGTCCGTCGAAGAAGGCCTCTCGAAAATGTCTGCTCAGCCTTATGCGGCGGGTTTGAAAATTGATTACACGCTGCACTATGCCGGCAACACGCTGGCTCAGGGCACGTACTCCATCGATGTGACGGAGCCTCGCTATATTCAGGAGATCGCGTCGGCTCGCACGTTCGCGATGAAAAAAGACGCCGAGCAGATGCGCGCCGCGGGCCTTGGTAAAGGCGCGAATTTTCAAAACACGCTGATTATCGATGGCGACAAAGCGCTCGAAACAGACCTGCGTTTTTCCGACGAGCCGGTGCGGCATAAAATTCTGGATCTGCTCGGCGATCTGTACATTCTGGGCTGTCCCGTGCAAGGCCACATCACCGCGCACTGTTCCGGCCACCGCACCAACCGGTCGCTGGCGATGCTGCTGAAGAAAGAATTTGGAGGCTAACGTGGAATCCGCGATCAAGATGGACGTCAATGAAATTAAAAAGATCCTGCCGCACCGTTATCCCATGCTGCTGGTGGACCGCATCGTGGAATTCGAAACGGGCAAGCGCGTGGTGGGCATCAAGAACGTCACCGCCAACGAACAGTTTTTTATGGGCCATTTTCCCGCCGAGCCCATTTTTCCCGGCGTGCTTATTCTGGAAGCGCTGGCGCAAGTGTCGTGTGTGCTGGTATTAAAAGACCTGAATGTGCAGGGCTGCATTGCGCTTTTCACGGGTGCAGATAGTGTAGCTTTTCGTCGCAAGGTGGTTCCCGGCGATCAATTGCGCCTGGAGTCTGCGGTCGAAAAGATTCGCGCGCCGTTTGGACGCATGCAGGCCAAGGCGACCGTGGACGGAGAACTGTGCTGCGAGGCCACGATAAAGTTCATGATTCAGATGCCGGAGAAAAAAGTCTAGAGTCCAAAGTCCAGTGTCCGGAGTCCGTTGACTCTAGACTCGAGACTCTAGACTCCAGACTTAAAATCGAGAATGATTCACCCGACCGCCATCATTGATTCCAAAGCTCAGCTGGGTTCCCACGTCAGCGTGGGTCCTTACACGGTCGTCGGTCCGGATGTCACTCTGGGCGAAGGCTGCGTGATACATAATCACGTCACGCTCACCGGCCAGACAACGTTGGGAAAGCACGTTCAGGTTTTCCCCGGAGCTGTCGTCGGCGGTGCGCCGCAGGACCTGAAACACAAAGGCGAGAAGACCCAATTGCTCGTCGGCGACAACACCGTTATTCGCGAATGCTGCACCTTGCATGTCGGCACGGAACTCGGCGGGGGCGAAACCATCGTCGGCAGCAACAATTTAATCATGGCCTACGTCCACGTGGCGCACGATTGCCATCTGCGCAACAACATCGTCATCGCCAACGGCGTGCAGCTCGCCGGGCACGTTCACATCCACGATGGCGCGCGTCTCTCCGGGCTCGCGGCGCTCCATCATTTTGTTACTGTCGGCGCGTGCGCGTTCGTGGCGGGCTGCGCCAAGCTCTCGATTGACGTGCCTCCGTTCACGCTGGCGGAAGGACATCCCGCCCGCATCCGCGCCCTTAATAAGGAGGGGCTCAAACGCCGCGGTCTCTCGGCCGAAGCGCAGGAGGCGATGAAAGATGCATTCCGCCTGTGCTTCCGTGACCACCTTCCGCAAGAGAAAGCGTTCGCGGAACTGGCCTCCAAGGGTCACGATAAATTTCTTGAAGTCAACATGCTGATGGAGTTCCTGAAAGCCACGGCTGCTGGAAAACACGGCCGCGCATTGGAAGCCGAGCGGGAGATCGTGCCACCCGATCAGCGCGACGGCCGCTTGAACTTCAAACTACGTCCGGAAGAGAGCGCCGAAGACGACTAGTTGGTTCAACCGAACTCAAATGAAGGGTCGAAAGATGTTAAACAGCCGGGCACTTGGATGTTTAACACCTTTCGACTCAGCTCGGTTGAACCACTAGGCCGTCCCCTCTCCTTCCGGGAGAGGAAACTGAACGCCGTTCTTGCAGGTGCCAATCGCGTTTCATGTGGTAACGTATTCGCCGCTCGTCGAACCCGATCATGCAAAAGAGGAGAGCAATGAACTTACTGCGTCGTTTCCAATGTGTCAGCCTCACCGCCAGCGCGCTGCTGCTGGTCGCCGGCTGTGGGTCGAATGAAAAGCCCTTCACCGGAGAAGCGCTGCCCTACGCGCCGGAAGCCCCCAAGGCCAAAGAGCCGGACCCGAAGATCCTGCTGACCACTACTCAGGGCGAGATCGAAGTGGAACTCTGGGAAGACGAAGCGCCCAACACGGTTGCCAATTTCGTCTCGCTCGTCGATCAGAAATTTTATGACGGCCTGACCTTTCACCGCATCATCAAGGATTTCATGATCCAGGGCGGCGATCCGCAGGGCACCGGCATGGGCGGACCGGGCTATAAATTCCCCGATGAAGTTCAAGGCCGCACGGACGGAAAACTGCGCGCCAACAAGACCGACAAGTACGCGCTGGCCATGGCCAACTCCGGCCCCAGCACCAACGGTTCACAATTCTTTATCTTGACCGGCACATCGACGCCGCGATCCGACCTGGATCAGAAGCACACCGTATTCGGCAAAGTCACGAAGGGTACGGAGACCGTCGATAAAATCGCAGCCGTTCCCACGGAAGCCAGCGACAAGCCGAAGGAAGCGGTGAAGATTCTGTCCGCCAAAGTTCTCAACAAGCGCAACCACCCGTATGTCGTGCGCTACAAGCAGCCCGACGCCGCGATGCCTCCGGGCATGCCGCCGGGGCTTTCATTCGGCAAGCCGTCCACCGTTCCGGCGCCCAAAATGCAGGCGACGCCAAAAATCGAGATCAACCCGGCGGCTCCAACGCAACCTCCGGCGGCAAAGAAGTAAGGGTCGTTTAGTTCATACACTACTTAAAGGAGATACCCACATGGCGGAAGCCAATCCCGTGATTTCAATGCAGACCAACGTCGGCGAAATCGAAATCGAGCTCTTCGAAGACGCCGCGCCCAACACGGTCGCCAATTTCGTCTCGCTGGCTGAAAAAGGATTCTACGACGGCAAGATTTTTCACCGCATCATCAAGAATTTCATGATCCAGGGCGGCTGCCCCCAGGGCAGCGGCACCGGTGGTCCCGGCTATAAGTTTGGCGATGAATTCAAAAACAACCCGCATAAGCACGAGCGCTATTACTTGTCGATGGCCAATGCCGGCCCGAACACAAACGGCTCTCAATTTTTCCTTATTACCTGCACCGATGGCACGCACTATCTGAACGGCAAGCACACCGTTTTCGGCAAAGTCACCAAGGGCCAGGACGTCGTCGATAAGCTCGGCAACTGCAAGACGCGCCCCGGCGACCGCCCCGATCCGGAAATGAAGATCACCACGGTCAAGGTGATTTCCAAGCGCGATCATCCTTATGCAGTCAAGACGCTATAAGGAACGACGTCGACACAAAGACAAGACACAAAGGATTGGGGCTCAAGCGTGAAAATGCGTGCGCTCCAATCCTTTTTTCTTCGTGCCTTTGTGTCTTCGTGTCTTTGTGTTTAAATGAGCCCATGAATTCACTGCGCATCGGCGTCATCGGCCTCGGCCATCTCGGCAAATTTCACGCCGAGAATTACGCCAAGCTCGCAAAACGAAATCCCACGCTGCTGAAACTCACCGCGCTGTGCGACACGCAGCCCTCTGGCGAGGCCAACGCAAAAAGTTTCGGCGTGCCGTTCGTCAAAGACTACCGCCAGCTCGAAGGCAAAGTCGATGCCGTCTCGATCGTGGTGCCGACGACATGGCATCACGCAGTCGGGATGTTTTTTCTGGAACGCGGCGTCTCGTGCCTGATCGAAAAGCCGCTATCGAAAACGGTCGCTGAAGCTCATGAACTCGTGGCGTGCGCCGCAAAATCCGGCGCGATGCTTCAGGTGGGCCACGTCGAACGCTATAACCCGATCATGCGCGCCGCCACTCCGTACTTTGGCCGGCCGCGCTTCATCGAAGCCACGCGCATTTCGCCGTATCCGTTCCGATCCACCGACGTGAGCGTCACGCTGGACCTGATGATTCACGATATCGATCTGGCTCTCTCCGTCACGCAGGAAGATCCGATCGCGATCCACGCGGCCGGCACGCCCGTGTTTTCCGCGACCGACGATATTGCCAATGCGCGCCTCGAATTTTCGCACTCGGTGGCGAACGTGGCCGCAAGCCGCGTGTCGCTGAAGAAAGAGCGCAAGTGGCGCATCTTTCAGGAGCACGGTTATCTCTCGCTCAATCTTCTGGATAACGAAGGCGTCTTCATCGAGAAATCGGAAGCATTAAAAAACGGCGACATCGATGTGTCCAAGTTAAGTCTCGCATCGATCGGCGTCGCGGCGCTCACCTTCCAGCTCGAGAAGCTAGTCAAGCGCGTGGTCCTGAAAGGTGACAAAACCCCGGCGCTCGAAGCGGAGTTACTGGACTTTACACGCTGCGTGAGCGAGAAACGAAAGCCGCTGGTGGATGGCATCGAAGGCCTGCGCGCACTGCAAGTCGCCGAGCGTGTCATGCAAGGCATGCGAAAGCTGTAGTTGTACCGCAGGCTTCCAGCCTGCCCGTAACGATAGCTAACAATAGAGGACAGACGCAGGCTAAAAGCCTGCGGTACAATTCATGCTCGGACTCCATTACGAAACCCCGCCCACATGGGCCAAGCGCGTGCTCGCCAACCCTGCGGAGCTGATGCTCGATCATCTGTTCTGCGAGAAGAAAGCCGCCGCGATGGCGCTGCACACGCTGCGCTGCCACGGGGATAAATACCCGACGCTCAAGCCGCTCATGAAAACTCTCGCCGCTGAAGAAATGGAACACGCCACGCGGTGCGAAAACTTTTTGAAAGATATGCCGCGACCCTTTCATAAACTCGGCGGCAACCGTTACGCACTGGGCTTGCGGAAACTCTGGCGGCAAGAAGGAAATAATCAATTTCTCGATACGCTGCTGGTCTGCAGCTTAATCGAGGCCCGCAGCGCGGAGCGCTTCAAGCTTCTGGCCGATGAAGCGCAAGGTTCGACGCTGGGAAATTTTTATTCCGATCTCTACGCCAGCGAAGTCAATCACTACACACTCTTCGTGGAACTCGGAACCGATTTTTTCGGCGACGAGCAGACTCAGAAACGCTTGAACGACATGCGTGCCGGCGAGGCGAAACTCATTCAAGCACTGCCCGAAGGCATTCGCATTCATTAATTGCTGCCGCCCTGTTCCACGCGGGGCGCGACCGTTTCTTTGTTCACAGGATAGGCCACGAGTATCACGCCGGCGCAAATAAACAGACCGCCCAGCCACTGGCGCCAGTTCAGCGATTCCCCCAGAAAGACCACGCCCAGCAGCATAATCACTATGACGCTTAGTTTGTCGACCGGCCCGACTTGGGACGCCTGACCGAGTTGCAGCGCGCGAAATCCGCAGAGCCACGACGCGCCCGTGGCCAGAGCTGACAGCACTAGAAACAGCATGGTTCGAGACGGCAAGGCTGCGGGGTTGGTCCATTCGCCACGACAGACGATCAGCGCCGAGGTCATCATAAAAATAACGATCACGCGCACCCACGTCGCCATGTTGGACGACACATCAGCGACGCCAACTTTGCCGAAGATATGCGTCAGCGCCGCGAAAACTGCGGCTAATAATGCAAAAGGCAGCCAGCCCATTGCAGTGGAGGGTGTGGCGGGATCCATAATCGAAACCTCCGTTCATCCCGGCGGCATGACAGAAGCATTAGAGCAAGTGAACCAGAAATGGCGCGGCCAGCCGCCTTCAATTTTCCGAAGGCGACTGGCTTGCTTTCTCCCCATTGCAGCTCTTTAAATTTTTAAAAAGTTTGAGCGCGATTAGTCGGCGATCTCGACTTTGCCGCCTTGCGGCATGAGATCATAAATTTCTTCGACGTGGCTGTTGCGCATGCGCACGCAACCCTTGCTTTCGCGGCCGGGCACGCTCTCCGGCAGCGACGTCCCGTGCAGGCCCAGTCCCGCGCCGTCCTTATCTGTTCCGGCGAACGCCATCCAGCGCGTACCCAGAATATTCGCGGGGTCGCCGTACGGAACGCGCTTGCCATCGTAGTACCAATCCGGATTCACGGCCTTGCGTTCAACGGCATAGGTGCCGATCGGAGTTGCATCGCCCGGCCCAATCCCAACAGGGTAGCGGCGGATGAATACGCCATCGATATATAGCGTGCCGTGCAGGTGCGTGCGGCTCACTTTGTAGACCACATCACCGGGCAGCATTTTCAAATTCTGGCCCAGGCGCACGACCAGCTTATCATTCAGCTTGTTGATGATTTTAATCTGCCCCTGGTTGACCTTGTATTTTTTTGCAATGCGCTCGACGCTGTCACCGGACTCAACTTTGTGAAAGATGGGCTTTGGCGTGGCGCAAACGACCTTCGCGTCGAGAACGATTTTGTTTGTCAGTTCAGTCAACCGCGCCAGGCACCGCGCGTCATTGCCGTCGTCGAGTTTTCCGGTCTCAAGCGCCAGTTGGTAAAGACGCCGCGCCTTCTCCAGCGCCGCACTATCACCGCTCGCCGAATCTTCCGCGCGGCGCGCCGCCTCCATCGCGGCATTCGCGGCACCCCAGGATTTTGCTCCGAGCAATACCTGCTCCAGCTCGCTGTCGCGGCAGCGCTGAAGCGTGCCGGCCTGGCAAACGAAGTTTCCAAAAAGCGCATCCGCGCCACGTTCGGTTTCCACCGAAGCGAACGCAAGCGGTTCAAATATCTTTCGAGCGTGCTCGACGTTACCCAATTCTAGAAGCGCTCGCCCCTCCAGCACGGCCGCCTCCTTCGCCCCGTCCGAACCTTCGGCGGGAGCCGGCAGCGATTTCAGAGCATCCAGCGCAGACTGAGCATTTCCCGTTGCGAGCGCGAGCCGAACGGCATTCAGGCTTGAACGGGAGAGTCCGGGCGCAAGGAACACGAGCGCCGGTTTGGCCGTGCCCGTTTCTTCGACGCTGAACGCAGCCGGCTTTTTCAAAGCGTCCGGAATTTTCGCTGAGACGGCTGGCGCGGCCGCAACAGTCTCAGCCGCGGCGGGGATGGATGCCGCGGGAACCGGCGGGGCGACAGCCGTTTGATGGGATTGTAGGAATACAGGCGCCGCAACCTGTCGCGAGACCGGCGCGAGCGACACGTTCTTACGCCGAACGAGATACGCGCCCGCCAGCAACGTCGCGAGCGCAAATGCGGCCAGGATTACAATGGCTGAATTTTTTCTGGGCATAGCTCGTCCACTCAACACTTTGACAGCGAGCCTATCATTCTTGAACACGGGCACGGCGAGCCCTCCAGACTTCGCAGACGGCCCACATGCCGTACCGCGAACGCAGTGCTCAGCGCACTGCAATGGCTCCCCCCCAACGTGTGTAGCATTAAAAACGCAAACGCTGCGCGCAGGCATCAGTCGCGTTTAATGAGTGATCGACACATAGCGGAGTGGACTGAAATGCAAACGTGCGGGAATTGCGTTAAACTTAAGTATATTCTACGCGCCGGGCGGAAGTTGCATGCGGGGCAGTTTCATTTTTAGGGTCGAGCGCTTTCCATCGCGCTCGATCTCCACGTCCAGAGTCGAATTCTCCGGGTAGCTGCGGACGATGCCAATCAGCCGGGCGTAGTTATAAACCGGCCGGCCATCGATACGGATAATCTGATCTTTGGCGCGAAACCCGGCGCGCTCCGCCTCCGTGTTGACGTCGACGCTTTCAACAACAGCCGCTTGCGTTTCATCAATGCGATTGAAGAAAGTCAGTCCGTCCGGAATGGTGCCGTGATAGACGACTTTTCCAGCGGCGTCTTTTAGCAGCGGAAAAAATCGAACGATCTGATCGACAGGGATGGCGTAGCCGATCCCGGTGTTGGCCTTGGCGCCGAAGCGCGACATGATCTGACCGGTAATGCCGATCAGTTTTCCATCCAGCGTCAACAGTGGGCCGCCCGAATTGCCAGGGTTTACCGCGCAATCGGTCTGAATCGCATCCGAATAATTTCCCTGAAACCGGTGCAGCGCGCTGACCGTTCCCAGGCTCACCGATGGCGGGCCGTCCATATCCGCCAGCTTGAACGGATCGCCGACCGCGAGCACCTGCTGGCCCACTCGCACTTTGGAAATTTCACCGAATTCGACGAACGGCAGATCCTTCGCCCCGCGAATTTTCAGGAGCGCCAAATCCCCCACCGGATCGGTACCCACCAAGTCGCACACGTTCAGTCGCCCGGTGCCTTCGACCCGCACCGTCCACTGCTTGCGGTCCCCGGCCACGTGGTGGTTGGTGAGGACGTAGCCATCGGCGCTGACCAGAATACCTGATCCGCCACCGACGAAAACGAAAGCCGCGTTGGCTTTTTCAATCACGCGGGTCAATTCTTCTTCGGCTTGGAGCGCGGTCGAGATAGTGGTTGAATCTGTGTCCGTGGCAGCTTCAGCCGCCTGCGTCGAAAGCAGGGCCAGCAGCAGCAAAACGGATTGAACGCGCGTGGTCATCATGGCTTATTGTCCTTCTATGCGTACGGTCAGAACTGTTTTGGCGGTGCTCGTGACCGATCCGCGCTGGAAGGTGATTTCGATCGTGTCGCCCGGCTTGTGCGCTTTCAACGCTCGAACCAGCGACGGCCAGGAGTGCGTATCCATTCCATCCAGGCAGACGATGATGTCGCCAGGCAGAAGCTTCGCATTGGCGGCCGCCGATTCCGGCACGATGCGTTCCAGCTTCACGCCCTTCACGTCCACAGAACCTTCCGCGGCTTTGACGCCCAGGAAAGCGCCGACGGGGGCTTTGATATCGCGGCCTGCTTTCAAATCGGCCAGACAGGAGAGAATTTTGTCAGACTGAGTGAAGAAGCCGACACCGGAATTCTGCTGGCTCCAGTCCTGATGCGTCCGGACGAAAGCGGCAATTCCGATCAAGCGTCCACGCAGGTCTATGACCGGACCCCCGCAATTTCCATAATTGATCAGCGCGTCGGTCTGGACCGCGCAGCCATCCAGCCGCGCCAGCGCGCTCACGATACCGCCGGTCTGCGTTGGCGCCGCGCCTTCTTCGCTGGATCCCAGCACCGTGACAAAGCGTCCGATCTGCAATTTAGGATCAACGGCCAAGGGGATGACCGGCAGGATATAGCCCTTCGGAAGATCGATCTTGAGCACGGCGATATCGAGGCCCATGTCCCGTCCCAGCAGCCGCGCTGGATACAGGCTGCCGTCACTCAGTTCCGAATCGATCGAGATCACATCGCCGTCCACGTTGAATGCGCTGGTCAGAATGTGCCCGTCGGCTTCAAAAACAACGCCGCTGACAACGCCTTGTGGACGCTGCCGCAGCCGTCGCGCCAGCGATGTCTTGCGTTCGCTGGTATTTTCGCGGCCCGTGGGTGTGCGCTTGATGTGCAGTTTGACAATGGCCTTGGCCGCCGGGCGGGAAACGATGCGCATGGCGTCGGGCACGGACCGCGCCGCCGCCGCGCCGCCATCGTGCTCATACTTCACGGTCAGCGCATCGTCTGCCATGAAGGACTTGGTCGCCGCGCGCGAATCCACCAGCGTCATGGCGCGGAGAGGTTCCAAATTCTTCTGGATTAGATGAACCGGAATGGCGGTACCCAGCCAGCGCGATTCACAGAAGCACAGACTGAGGATTCCCAGGAGTCGGCCGTTGCTGTCGATCAAAGGTCCGCCGTCGGAGCCCGGATTGACGGCTGCGTCTGTTTCTAGAACCGGTCCCTTGTAGCGGCTCTGTTCGTCGGCGCTGGTGATGGAGTAACTGCCCGAAATCGTTCCGATGCTCCAAGCCACCTGGCCGTCTCGGGTGATCGTGTGAAAGGGATTGCCGCCGGTATAAGCCAGTTCGCCCACATTGACTTTTGATGAATCGGCCAGTTCAACAAAGGTAAACGTCTTCCTCGCGTCGGTCGCGGGGACGATGGCCTGCAGCACGCAGCTTTCGGTGGCCTCGTCAACGGCCACGACCCTCGCATCCATCACGCGGCCGTCGGTAAAATACACGGACACAAATCGGGCCGCGTTGGGAACGACGGTGCTGGAAGTCAGCACCAATCCATCCGCGGAAACAACCACGCCCGTACCGTAAAACTTCGCGCCATCCCGTTCGCGTTCTTTGTCGCGCTTGGCGTGGCGGGCTTCAACGGCGACGATGGCCGGCGACACCTGCTGATGCATGCGCTGGTGCCGGTCGATGATCTGATTGAGCAATTGCATTTCTTCGGCCCGAGCGGAAGCCGATGAAATGACCAGAGCCATGATAAGGGAGGACAGGAAGGCAGAGAGAAGAGGGCGGAAGGCGCGGCGGCAAACTGGCATTCAGAGACTCCGTACCATTCGAAGGGTTGGCTCAGGTCACACACCGGCTAATTAACGCGGCTCTTTTGTCGGAGCCGTTTACACTTTCGCACCGCCACTTCTGTTCAGCTCAGTTTGTGCATGATGTCCAGAAACTCGCCCGGCCCTACTTCCTCGAGGCGTTTTCCGCGTTTGGAAAGTTCTTCGTTCATCTTGACGGCTTTTTCCTGCATGACTTCATGTGTTTCCTGAGAACCGCCAATAAGATTGAAATTTTCACCGCGCGTGATTCTCACATGACCGTCTTTCCCATCTAAACCGAGGCCCACGAGCAAAGCCTTACCGTTCTTTCGTGATTTTGCACGGGTGACCTTCTTTTTTTTGTTCGAATCCGCTTCCAACCTGCACCACCTCTCTCTGAACTCTTTAAACATGTCGAAGCGAAGGAGAATTCCCTTTAAATGCTTTCTTAGCTTCCCGACGCTGACTTCTTGGCGGCCTCTCCTGTTTGGCGACTCGCTTCCGTCGTGATGACCCATTGATCCAACTGCACGCCGTCTTCGCGTACATTCATCCAAAGAGTATGCTGACCCTTGGCTAATTTGAATCCTTTAGGCTGCCCTCCAACCATCACCTGATGCCAGTCCCACTTGTAATTTTTATCGGACTTCTTGCCATTCTCGTCTTCGAGATTCAAAAATTCGGAGTTTTCACTGCCGTTCATGCGGACCCATACCGAGTTGCCACAGGTATCGGACCATTTGGCGCGCAGGTTCACGTAATAGACGTCGTCGCGCGGCGCCTCAAATACATAGCTCGCGCGAGCGGGCAGCGCGGCGATCGATTCCTTTTCTTTCTCAAGCCCGCATTTCTTGATGATCTCTTCGGGCACTTGCAGAAAAGTGATGGTCTTGCCTTCCGTGGCGGTCACGGTGGTGAGTAGCGGTTTTCCGGCCTTTTCATTGTTCACTAGTGTCGCGTGCTCTTCGCACTCCAGCACGATCTTGACCGGAAAAACGGGCGTTCCACCCGCGTTCGGAATCGGACTACCTTGATCCAAAGAAACCGGAGCCGCAGCCGGGTTGGCTACGGTGGTCCCGCGGCTCGCTGAGCCCGAAAAGATGACCGCGCCAATCACCAAAAGAGCGGCAACGACTGCTATCAGCCCGCGCATGTAAAACCCTTTCTCGAAGCCGAGCGGCTTCAAAATCAATGGCACGACTATACTAACGTAGTAAACCTTGAAGTCCACGTTGTGGTTTCACGAATTTCGCGCAAAAGCGGATTCAGCTGCGCTCACTGGCCGACGGGGCGGGAACATCCTGCTTCGCGGCGGTCGGCGCTGAAGGCAATTCTACGGTCATGGGACCGGGAGAGGGCGCCGTTGCCGTGGACGGTTTGCGGTGGCTGACGACGTGATAAACCAGATACAAAATACCGAGCCCGAGCAGGCCAAATAAATACACGTGACTCTGCGCCACCATCTCTTTTGCCTGCGGTCCGAAATAATAGGCCAACAAAATGGACGTGGGGCAGGAAATTAATGCGCCGAGCAGATCCAGCACGAAGAAGGTCCAGTACTTGACCCCCATGGTCGCCGCGATGAAGAACGCCGGCATGCGCAACCCCGCTACGAAGCGCGCACCGAACACCGTCCAGGGACCGTATCGCCGGAAGAAATCTTCGACTTTTTCAATGCGCTCGGGGGTGATGACTCTCGCGAATTTGGGCTTACGCAGCAAACTCATGCCCCAGTATTTTCCGGCTAAAAACGGGAACGAGTCGCCGATCATGATTCCGGCGACACCCATCACGCAGAGTATGGCAATGTTGGTGTCTTTCACTTGCGACGCCGCAAACCCTGCGCAAAGAAAGGTGAGCTCTTCAGGGATCGGGACGCCCAATCCGCAAATAACGAGCAGTCCAAAAGTACCGAAATAAAGGACGTATTGGCCGTGCGACGTCAGAATACCCATCAACCAGTCTTCCACTGGCACCGTCCTTTTTAGCTGAAGTCCTGCCCTCGCCGGAAGAACATAGCTCCACTATCGTGCGAAGCAACCGCAGGATCAGGACTCAAATAAAAGAGGAACGTTCAGAACGCCACAGCACTTGAATGAGTGGCGAAGGCTGCTTCAACAGGCGCTTCGTCCATGGCCTTTCTGGCATCCTCGCCCATGTTGGATAGAATCGCGGCCGCGTTCCAGCGTATCGTGCGGCTGGAATATTGAAGTGCTTCGACCAGAAAGGGAATGGCGGCGGGACCCATGGCTTGCAGCGCAACAGCGGCACAGTCCTGTGTGAAGCCCCCTTTTTCCTGAAGCAGATCGATCAGTAAAGGTGCAACCGCCGGCCCGTGTGCGCCCAGCTTTCGCGCGGCAAAAAGACGGACGCCCTCGCGAGGATCGTTGAAGGCACTGAGATGCGCAAGAATTTCAGAACTCAAGATCACTCTCCTGTTTTGACGCAGCGGACCGGACTCAAGCTAATTTCTGCCCTCAATATAGAAATCGTGTCACAATCGAAAACGTGATGAACTTTCCGGTGTTTTTCACAAAATAGAAAAGCCGCGCGTTCTCAGCGGCTTTCTAGAAGGGCATTGTCTAATGTATCTATTACCTTGAGCGGCCCGTGATGACCCCAGAGTCCCCCTTCGAGGAGAGCTTGAACTGCAGGGGCACGTACGCGTCGTAAGACACTCCCGCAAGCACCAGGTTCACTTGCATGAAGCGCGGGGCTGCCTTGAGCTTCCGTTCATCGGCGCGCAGCTGCGAGGTGATGCCTTCGGTATCGAAACCTTCTGTGTCCATGTTCGGAAAACTGAGTGTCACGTCGATCTTGGCCAGGCCACCGGCGTCTTTGGGAAACTTGACGCTCAGCTTCTTGATCGTGTTCTTGGTGCCCTTGGACTTTTCGATGGGCTTACCCTTGGCGTCGATCTGAATGGTGTCGCAGCAATTCCCCAGACCCACCACTAGTTTGTTTCCTCCAACCGCCTCGGGATTAAAGTCGGCAGGCAGTTTCAGTGTGCCGCTGAACGACACCTGATCGCTCGTGGCTTTCAGGAAGAGGAACTTTCCCGATACCTTCTGAAACTTCACTTCCGTGTCGGCGGGCGGCGTCGGTCCACCCGAATCTCCCGTGGCGCGCGAGCTGACCGCAATCATCTTTCGCACCGTGCCTATGGCGACACCACTGGCGTTCTTCACGATGGTCTTGGCGACGCTGATTCCCGGTTCCGAAAAGGAACGCGACGGGATGAATCCGTCGACCGGCGCCGCGCGTCCCAGAGTGTCTTCAAACTCCGTGGTCGCCGAAGCCGCGCCCACCAGTTTTGCGGCATTGATTCGGAGTGATGCCACTCCGGCGGCATCGACCGAAACCGAACTGATCAGACCGTTCGTGGAGTTCACGACGGTGTTGCGGCCGACCACGACAAACTGACTGGCCACCGTGGATGCACCGGACGCGCTCAGCGTGAGTTTGGCTTCGTAAACACCGTCGGCGGCGTAGGTATGATCGATCGTCGCCTTCAACGCCTCCGCGATATCGCCGCTCGCCTGAAACGGGGTCGAGCCGTCGCCGAAATCCAGCGTGCCGGTGACGTCTCCGCTGACATTGGACTTGGTGATGCTGCCGCTGAACTTGACCGGTACTCCCGACGCCGCCGGATTGGGCGTCACTGAAATTTCCGTGACGGAGACTTCCGGCGACTTGGTTCTCGCGCCGCCCAGCGTGAAGGTGTAGGTGCCGCTATCGACAAAGCCGAAATTCTGCACCGTCGCCGTCGCCGTGAACGTTCCCTTGCCGTTGTAAGTGTGCGTCGGAAAAGCATTCGATGTACCCGAGTCGAACGTCAGCACCGCCGATCCGTCACCCGGATCGATCTCCACACTCTGATCGATGACGCCTTGAAACGTCGCCGTATTCGAGGCATCGATACTGGCCCCAAAACCATACAGATTGGCGTAGGTGCTGTCGAACGGGACTTTGATGGCAAGTCGGATCGTGCCCAACTTGGGCGATGTGAACAACGGCTTGAAAATTCCCGCCGACGTATACGTGTGTTCTGCGGTGCCGCCCGCTTGAACCGTAATGACGGTGCCATCGCCGAAGTCGATCTGCGTGGCATCCTGAAAGCTTGCATTCACCGTGATGGGATCGGTGAGCGAGAGTCCGGGAACCATGCCCGCGAACCATCCGCCAAATCCTTCGGATCGCGTAGCGGCGTCTTTCACGCGCTGCGCCACCGCGCTTCGGCTGGCGACCGTGGCGGCATGGATGCTTGCCACTGCCAGAAACAAGACGCAAATCGAAATCCGGATGCAAGGTCGTGCGGCGAGGTACGGCATTGACTTCTCCTTATAAGGGGCCGCTTCCGAACGAAGCGGGGTGAGATCCACGTGGCGATGTTGTGAGGTCGCCTTTTCTCTCAGAAACGCAACGCTCTGACAACAGCAAGACCGCCGTTCAAGTGTGTGTGATTTCACGCCAGCATGGTTTACCCGCGGGTCCTTATGCTTGAAAATTATGCAAAAAGCGCCACGATCTTTGAATGCCTCCAAAAGAATCTCCACCGATGAAAACGCTCGCGCTGATCGCTCACGACCAAAAAAAGAACGAGATGGTTGAATTCTGCCGCCGCCACCGCGCTCAATTAGCCCGTCTCGCCTTGATCGCCACCGGCACGACCGGCTCCCGCATCACCCAGGCCACCGAACTTCCCGTGGAATGCCTGCTCTCGGGGCCGCTGGGCGGTGACGCTCAAATTGCCGCGCGTGTCGCGGTGAAGCTGGTGTCGGGCGTCGTCTTTCTCGTGGATCCGCTCAATGCCCACCCGCACGAACCGGATATCCAAGGCCTTTTGCGTGTCTGCAACGTTCACAACATTCCGCTGGCCACTAACCTCGCGACAGCTGACGTGTTGATCGACGCGATTTGCGCTTCAGTTTGAGGCGCGGGCGTCCTCGTCAGCGGGGATGCTGTATTTGTTTTCAGGCGCTCTTAGCGTCGCTTCGGGGGTCTTCATGAATCCAGTTCTGAATCTCACACGCCACCTGTTTCCAATACTTCTGCTAGTGCTAGGCGCCGCGCCATCCTTGCAAGCAGCGGACGCGGCCACAGAACTTTTGTTTCCTGACGGCGCTCCCGGCGCCAAGGGAACGGGCCCAGCCGACAAACCCGAGATCACCGTTCATCTGGCCTCGCCCGAGAAAGCCACTGGCGCCGCCGTGATCGTTTGTCCCGGCGGCGGTTACGGCGCACTCATGCTGTCATACGAAGGCCACGACATTGCCCAATGGCTTAACGATCAGGGCATCGCCGGCATCGTTTTGAAATACCGCGTTACGCCGTATCAGCATCCTGCGCCGCTGCTGGATGCCACACGCGCGATGCGCCTGATCCGCTCGCGTGCGGCGATCCTGAACATCGATCCCGCCAGGATCGGCATCATGGGATTCTCAGCCGGAGGCCATCTTGCCGCCACGCTTGGAACTCACTTCGATGCCGGTGACGCGACCGCGGCCGATCCTATAGAACGGGTCAGCTCCCGCCCCGATTTTTTGGTGCTGGTCTATCCCGTGATCAGCATGGGTCCCAAAGGCCACGGGGGCTCGCGAACGAATCTTCTCGGCAAGAATCCGTCTGCCGAAACGAAGGATTTTCTATCCAATGAAAAACAGGTAACGGGTAAAACGCCGCCCGCGTTTCTAGTGCACTCCAAGTTGGATAAGGTTGTTTCCATCGAGCACAGCGCGATGTTCAACGACGCGCTGAAAGCACATAACGTACCCTCTACGTTTCTCGAACTGGCCACGGGCGAACACGGCCTGGGCTGCGGCAAAGGACCGCTCTGGGCAGAGTGGCAGGCTAAATGCGCCGAGTGGTTCAAGACGATGAAGATCGTCTCCGCAAGATAGTTTAGTCCATGCGTTCAGACCGTAGAGATCAACACCGATGCCTAAGGCGATGGAGGCGTCTCATGGAAGATCCGGCCGTTAAGTCGGTTGAAATGGATCTCGTGAAATAGTGAGTTTGCCTCACTTTGCTTGCAGATATTTCCAATAGCCCCCGCTTCAGCCGGGGGTCGTGATGAAAGGGTGCATCGAGCACGCCCGTTTACGGGCGTTGCCACTCGGCATTTCCGGGACCCTGAAACGGTTTCGCCCGCGGCCCTATCTTGACGTTGTTGAGACGCCTCAAAGAAGCTATTCTGCCCGGCCATGAAACCATGGAAAGTCCTCCTCACTGCGCGCGCGCTGTCGGATGTTGGCGCGCCTGCTTATGAAATTTTGAACCACGCCGGCTGCGCCCTGGTTCAAGCGCGGAAGAAGGGTCCGCTCGCGCCCGCCGATCTGATCGAACAACTCAGCGGCATTGATGCCGTTCTTTGCAGCCCCGATAAATTCACCGCCGAAGTCTTCGCCGCGCCCGCCGCACGCGATCTCAAGATCGTCTCGCGCTGGGGCGTCGGCTACGATTCGGTCGATGTCGCCGCCGCTTCCGCCGCTGGAATCGTCGTCGCCTTCACTCCCGGATTGCTCAATGATGCCGTCGCCGATTACGCCTTCGCCCTGATGCTTTCCGTCGCGCGCCGCATTTCCGATGGGCACTCCTCCCTGAAGGAAGGCCGCTGGGCCGCCGCGTGGGGCCACGACATCGCGCGCAAAACACTGGGCATCGTCGGCTGCGGGCGCATCGGCCAGGCCATGGCGCGGCGCGCCTCCGGCTTCGAGATGCGCTTGCTCGGCCATGACGTCATGGCCAATCCCGACGCCGAAAAACTGGGCGTGAAATTCGTCTCGCTCGATGAGCTTCTTTCGCAGAGCGACTTCGTCACGCTTCACGCCGCGCTTACGCCTGAAACAAGAAACATGATCGGCGAGGCGCAGCTTCGAAAAATGAAACCCAGCGCCTATCTCATCAACACTGCGCGCGGCGCGCACGTGAATGAAGCCGCGCTCGTCCGCGCGCTATCCAAAGGCTGGATCGCCGGCGCCGCCGTTGACACATTCGTCGTTGAACCGCTTCCGCCGGATCATCCATTCCGCAACACGCCCAATCTTCTTTTCACGCCGCATCAGGCCGCCTTCGCGCGCGACACCGGCGAGTCCGTCAGCCGCGCGTCCGCGCAGGCCATCGTCGATCTCATGAACGGCCGCCGGCCGCCGAATGTTGTCGACGCCACAATTTTTGAATCCCCCGCCCTGCGCGCAACGCTGGCCTGACCGGAGTTTCTCATGCGAAAAAATCACGTTCGTGAAAAATTGAAACGCGGCGAGCCCAGCATCGGCACGTGGCTGTCGCTTCCCGATCCGCTCGCCGCGCGAATGATGGCGCGCGTCGGATTCGACTGGCTCACCGTCGATCTGGAACATTCGCCCACCAACTTTGAAACCGCTGCCCTCTGCTTCGCGCTCACCGCCGCCGAAGGACCCGCGCCTCTCGCGCGCATCCCCTGGAACACCGGGGAGAACATCAAGCGCGTGCTCGATAACGGCGCATGGGGCATCATCGTGCCGATGGTCAATTCCGCCGCCGAAGCGCGCGCCGCCGTTGAAGCCGCGCGCTACGCGCCCCAAGGCATGCGCTCGGTCGGCGGCCAGCTGCACGCCGTCAATTTCAATACCGATCCGGGCACGTACTACGCCAATGCCAACGATGAAATTCTCATCGTCGTCATGGCCGAGCACGTCATCGGCATCGAAGCGCTCGAAGAAATCGCCAAAGTCCCGGGCATCGACGCCCTGTTCATCGGACCGAACGACCTGCTGGCTTCGATGAATCAGAAGCCCGGTTTCGACAGCGCCGATCCGCAATTCAACGCCGCGCTGCGTAAAGTCGTTAGCGTCGCGCGCGCCCACGGCATCGCCCCCGGTATCCACGTCGCCGACGCCGCGATGGCCAAGCAGCGCATCGACGAAGGTTTCCAATTTATCGCCGTCGCCAGCGAAGTGGGCATGATGCTCGCCAAAGCGCGGGAGACCGCAAACGCGCTGAACTTGGGTTCAGGAGCCGCCGTAGCCCGTTATTGATCCGCCGCGATTCTTACATACATACAACGGATGAATTTTTGAGTTCTGACCTCTAGGGCTCGAAATGCACTGAAATGAACCCAAATGACCTGAATGGACTGAAATGAACCGAATTGAACTTTGACGTTAAAAAGCGCCCACCTCAACGCTTCACAATCCGAAATCCAAAATCCAAAATCAAGAGAGCTGCGCCAGCGGTCCGGTGCTGTCGCCGAACCGCGTGGTCGTCACCTTCGCGCGCTGCAGCATGCTGATGAACAGATTGCACAGCGGCGTGTTTTTCGGATAAACGATGTGCCTGCCCGGAACAGCCGTTCCGCCGCCTTTCCCCGCAAGAATGATCGGCAGATCATCGTGGTTGTGGCGGTCGCCATCGCCGATGCCGCTGCCCATCATGATCAAACAGTTGTCCAGCAGCGTGCCGCTGCCTTCCTTGACGGCCTTCATGCGCTGCAGAAAATACCCAAACTGGCTCATGTAAAAATGGTCGATCTTTTTGATCGCTTCGACGTTGTCCGGCTTTTTTCCGTGATGCGACAATTCGTGATGCGCGCCGGAAACGCCCATGAAACTGAACGAGCGGTTGCTGCCTTCGCTCGCCACCTGAAATGAACACACGCGCGTGCAGTCCGTCTGAAAGGCCACGATCATCATGTCATACATCAGCTTCAGATGTTCGGCGTATTCCTTCGGGATCGCCGTCGGGCGCGCGAAACCGGCCGGCGGCGCGACGCTCTCCTTGTTCTTTAAATTGTTCTCGATGCGGCGCTCCAGTTCGCGCAGGGACGTCGTGAATTCGTCGAGCTTGCGGACGTCCGAAAGGCCCACCTGCTTCTCCAGCCGACGCGTGTCTTCGCGCACGTAATCGAGAATGCTTTTTCGTTCCGCCATCTTTCGCTGCATGTCGAACTGGCCATTGTCTTTTCCAAACATCCGTTCGAAAACCATGGCCGGATCGACGAGTTTCGGCATCGGCGTCGTTTCGTCCGCCCAGGAGATGTTGGACACGTACGCGCACGCATAGCCCGAATCGCACTCCCCAGCTTTGCGCCCCGCGTCGCAGCCCAGTTCCAGCGACGGCAGATGCGTCTGCTGCCCGATGGCTTTGGCGGCGATCTGATCGACCGACACACCCAGCTTGATATTGCTGCCCGCCGTTTTGAACGGATGCGCACCGGTCAGGAACGCCGCGGCGCTGCGCGCGTGATCGCCAGGACCATCGCCCTTCGCTTTCGCGTTATCCTGCTCCAGACCGCTCAATACCGAAAAATCTCCGCGCAATGATTCCAGCGGCTTCAATGAAGGAGGTAGATTCGTCAATGGACCGGGTGCCGGTGGCGTAAAATGATCCATCCACATGCCGTTGGGAATGGCGACGAACGCGAGGCGCACCGGCGTCTTGCTGCTTCCGCCGCCGCCCATGCCGGCCGCGGCCAGCGCCGACTTCTTCTCGTCCGCGTACGCTTTCCCGCCGAAGCAGCCGCCTGGAATCATCGCTTCAAGCAGCGGCAGCCCGATCGCCAGGCCCACTCCTTTTAGCGCGGTCCGGCGGTCCATGATTTTGGGTCGGCTCATTCGTCACCTCGTTTTTCGCGGCGCTTCAGGAAGGCATCGCTGTTGACGATGCCCATCACCACGCTGGAGAATTTGAACTCGTTCTGTTCGACGTGCTTGACGATTTCATTAATGCTGCCCCGGTCGTACTGTTTTACGCCACGACCGAGCGCAAACGTAAACATTTTTTCCACAAAATTACGCACGAATGCATCACTGCGCTTCAACAGTACTGTTTTGAGCTCTTGAGCTCCGTTAAAGGAGACTCCGCCCGGCAGCGTTCCCGACGCGTCCACCGGGAACTTCCCGTCGCTGTCGCGCCAGCGTCCGATGGGATCAAAATTCTCCAGCGCGAAGCCCAGCCCATCCATGCGATTGTGGCACACGGCGCAATTGGGATCGGCGCGGTGAGCCTCAAGCCGCTTGCGCAGCGACACGCCCGCCTCGTCGCTGGTTTTTTCCGGAAGGGAGGGAACTTCCGGCGGCGGCGGCGGCGGCGGTGTTCCCAAAATCTGTTCAAGCACCCATTTGCCGCGCTTGACCGGGCTCGTGCGCGTCGGATTGGACGTCAGCGCCAGCGTGCTGCCCATCGTCACGACTCCGCCTCGCGGCGAATTCTTCAGCGTCACGCGCGTGAATTCCTCGCCCTTCACTCCCGGCACGCCGTAAAGCTGAGCCAGCGGTCCATTGAGGTACGTGTAATCGGCGTCAAGCAGTGTGAGAATACTGCGGTCTTCGCGTACGATCGATTCGAAGAAAAGCACCGCTTCGCGTTCCATGGCGGATGCCATTTTGGTTCCGAACTGCGGGAACACCTTCTCGTCGCGCATGATCTCATCAAGATTGCGCAGTTCAAGCCACTGCCCCGCGAAATTCTCAATCAACTGCGACGAGCGGCGTTCTTTTGTCATCCGCTTCACCTGCTCTTCGCGGATCTTCGCGTTCTTCAACATGCGCTGTCCGGCGAGCATGAACAGTTCGTCGTCCGGCATGGTGCTCCAGAGAAAATACGACAGCCGCGTTGCCAGTTCGTATTCTTCCAGGGGCCACGCGCCGGTCGGATTGTCCGGCGTGGCGGGTATCGCGAACGGCATTTTGCTCTCGACGCGGAACAGGAAAAACGGCGACACCAGTGCCGCCGTCAACGCCGAACCGACCGCTTTTTCGAAAGAGATGTCTTTGCGAGCGGCGGTGAAAATCTTGAGCAGACTTTGCACTTCCGCCTCTTTCGCCGGACGCCTGAACGCGCGCGTGACAAAGTTCTTCAGTATTTTTTCCGCGCATGCCGGTTCCGCCAGATCCTTGCTCGGTTCCGCGATAAACACTTTTTTGCGACTGCCAGCGCCCGCTCCGCCGCTCCCCGGCGGGCCCTCGATATCGACGAGATGGACGACCAGCATGCGGTTGCGATTCTTGCCTTGGCGCTTGGGATCCGGCTCCTTGAATTCGTTTGTGAATTCAACCACGATCTTCACGGTGTCATTCTTCGCTTTGAACTTTACGGCGAAGTCTTTGGGTTTCTCTTTCGGTGCGTCCACGAGCTGGGCGAGCACCTCCGCGCCATCAACCTTGACGACCATTTTCGCCGCTTCAGTCCCCGCGACTTGCTGGCTGGCCTTGATTTTCAGGGTGTACTCCGCGCCGGCCTGAACGCGCGGCTGAAAGGTGGCGTTGCCAGCCATTCTATAGATGAGACCGCTGTCGTCCTGCCCGACAGTGGGCGAGCGTTTGGCTTCTGACAGCAGCCCTGGCAAGCCCGCGGGGTGTTTGCCGCCCTCCATTTTCAGCAGGCGTTCCACGATCGTTTCAGCCGTGCCGATATACTTCTCGGCCAGCAGCGGCGACATCGTCAGCACATCGGCGATGTTGTCGAATCCGTAGCCGGAATCATCAGCGGGAAAGTCGTCAGCGGGTTTGAAGTCGATGCCAGTCAGGTCGCGTATCGTGTTGTTGTACTCGGTGCGGTTGAGGCGGTGCAGCGAGACGAACCCCGGGTCGCGCGGCCGCACGCTGTCCGCGGTGGCGACGGCCTCCTGCATCCATTTCACCAGGAGTTCAGCGTTCTCTTTTTTGGGCGCCTGAACGTCTTCCGGCGGCATCGAACCGGTTCGAACTTGCTCCAGCGCCGCGAGCCACATGAGCGTATTCTTCTGAACGTGTTCGATGCTAAAGGCTTCGTCGAGGATCACGTTGCCTTTTTTCTTGCCGTTGCCGTGACATTTGAAACAGTGCGTCGCGAGCAGTGGTTTCACTTCCCGTTCATAGCGTGAAACAATTTCTTTGGGATCTTTCGGCGCCGGCCGCGGCTCAGCGGCGATGACACCGGGACACAGCCCGGCAGCGGCTAACGCCAGTGCAGCCCCTACCGCTTTAAAAAATGTCGCGCGTTTCGCGTTCAAATGACGGGCTCTTCCACATGTCACGTTACACTATGCGTACACCTATAAGGAGAGGATTGAGCTTAAATTTTCGCCGGATCGATGCCGTGCGCGCTAAAACATGCCACCTCGTTCTTTTCGCTTTTGATCAAAAGGCCCTAAGTTTTCCGTCCCCAACCCGTCAAACCAATCTACTCCTATTGAAAGGTGTGTTTGATGCGTCGTGTCGCTTTACATCTGCCCATGTTTGTGGTGTCCTTCACCGCTTTTGTTTTCGCCGCAGAGCCCGAGAAGAGGCCCGCCGACATCGCGCCGGTCATGTGCAAGCGCGGCAAGCTCCTTTTTGAAGAAAGCTTTACGGAGCCGGCTATTAACAAGGCGTGGCACACGTATAAGGGCAACATTGTGGTTGAGAACGGTGCGCTGAAATCGCAGGAAGTGGCGGCCGATGCGCATCATCCCGCGATCTCCCGCAAGCTCGGCGCGAAGAATGTGATCGTCCAATTTTCATTCCGATTCGATGGCGGCAAATGGCTCGGCGTCTCTTTCGACAACAAAGAACATGTCGCACGCGTGATGCTCGGACCGGACAATTTTCGCGTCATGAAATTCAGCGGCATCGGCGCCACGACCAAAGGCGAACAGCTCGGCCAGAAAAAGACCAAGTTCGAACCCGGCAAGTGGTACACGATGCTCGTGGAAATCCACGGCAACGAAATGGTCGCGCGCCTCGACGATCAGACCTACACCTTCGGCGAAGCCTCGGCCGGTGTCGATCAGGACAAAACGCGCTTCGAACTGATCTCCGGCGGCGACTGGGTCGGTTTCGACGACATCCGCATCTGGGAAGCCGAACCCAATCCCGATTGGGCCGCGACCAAAGCCAAGCTCATCGCCCTCCAACCAATCGATAAAAAAGCAAAAAAGTAATTGGGGCCGCACACGAAGGTGGGGCAGACATTCCTGTCTGTCAGGGACGCGCGCCGACCCCGCCCGCGCGGCCCGCGCAACCCTCCCACAGACAGAAATGTCTGCGCCACCATTGCAGTCACTAATTCTTGCGGCTGAATTCATGGCACGCGCAGGCAGGATGCCTGCCGTACAAACGCCCCGACGAACTCGACAGCCGCCACCGACGCTATAACCTATAGGAATGACTGGTTTCTCCTCGCAACGCATGCTCTACAGAGTCTGTGCGCTTCACGGCGCCACGCATCTAGTCGCCCCCTCCTTGCCACCGCTTGCCACCG
>Ga0163144_10004539_pt1 | contig 31208 bp, 25 predicted proteins | sample OliLak19BULKMAT1_FD_123175 | JGI IMG/M metagenome (GOLD analysis project Ga0163144, IMG submission 123175) | Freshwater microbial mat bacterial communities from Lake Vanda, McMurdo Dry Valleys, Antarctica - Oligotrophic Lake LV.19.BULKMAT1 | ecosystem: Environmental > Aquatic > Freshwater >... | reverse complement strand
AGCGCGGAGCGGGAGCCAGAGTCCGGTGCCGCGCGGGAAATCGACGGTGGGCGGCATGACTCCGATGACGGTGTGGGCGACGCCGTTCAGGCGGGTGGTTTGGCCGATGACTTGGGGGTTGGCATTGAAATGCTCGCGCCAGACCGAGTGGGAAAGGATGACAACGGAGGGCGCGCCGGCGGCTTCGTCGACGGCGGTGAAGTCGCGGCCGAGGGCGGGGGCGATGCCGAGGACTTGAAAGAGGTCCGCGGTGGTGGGGCAGGATTCGATTTGGACCGGATCGTTGGTACCGGTTTGGAGGACGCGACCGTTGCCGTAAAGAGCCGCGGGAATGAGCGCCACCTTGGCGATTTCGTTCGTGTTGGCGCGGAGGTCAGCGAGTTCGGGGTAGGCGAGTTCGCCGACGACGTGGGCGGCGGTTTGGGTGTCGTACTTCCAGACGAGGTGGATATTCGCTTGTTGCGGATACGGCAGCGGCGCAAAGACTACCGCTTCGACAAGGGAGAACATCGCCACGCTGAGGCCGATGCCGAGGGCGAGGATGGCGGTCGCCAGGAGGTACGAGCCGCCGTGACGAAGAAAGGAACGGCCGGCGAAGCGGACGTGGCGGAACAAGGTATCGAGGGCGGCCAGCGGATGGACCGCGCGAACGTCTTCCTGGATGCGCAAGGGGTTGCCGAGACGACGGCGCGCGTAGGCGTCGGCGGTGGTGGGCGAGTCGCCCTGGGCGAGGCGCTCTTGCTTAAGTTGCTCGCGGTGGTAGGTGAGCTCGTCGTCGATGGGATCTGGCGGCAGCATGGGTTAGGCGGGTCTCATGACGCGGGTGACGGCGAGGACGGCGGCGCGCCAGCGGGTATGTTCGATGTCGACTTGCTTGCGGCCGGCCGGGGTCAATGCGTAGTAGCGAGCCTTGCGGTTGGTGGCCGAAAGTTCCCAGGCGGCGGTGAGCCAGCCGTTTTGTTCGAGGCGGCGCAGGGCCGGGTAGAGCGATCCGTGGTCGACTTGCAACGCTTCGGAGGACCGGGTTTCGATGAGCTTGGCGATTTCGTAGCCGTTGGCTTTGCCGCGCGAAAGCACTTGCAGGATGAGCATGTTGAGGGTGCCCTGCAAGAGGTCGGCGGAGGGAGTGGGGCGTGGCATCCGACTCTGAGTATACCACTCTACCGGTAGACTAACTACTCTTGGGCTTCGCCGCGATGCCGGGCCAAATGATGGCTACGAGTTCCCGGGCGAAATCGGGGGGGACGGTGGAGGTGGCCAGATAACGGGCGTAAAAGGCACCGATCAGCATGTTGACGACGCAATCGAGGTTAACGGCGCGACGGAGTTCTTTTCGCTTTTGAGCGCGGAGGAGGATCGATTGGAGCATGTTCCGGCGGGTGGCGACGAGCCGGGCGCGGAAGAGGGCGAGGAGTTCGGGGGTGTGAGCTTCCTCGGCCAGGACAGTGCCGATGAGCGACATGCCATTCGGCCGCAGGAGGGAGCGGGAGAAGTTTTCGAGGGTGCGAGTCAGGTCGCCAACCGTTGAGCCGGTATCGGCCGGCGGTTCGGCCAATTGAAGGGTGTTGAGGGCGGCGGTGGCGAGGGCGGCCTTGGAGTTCCAGCGGCGATAGATGGTGGGCTTGCTCGATCCGGATTCGGCGGCGACGGCGTCGAGGGACATGCGGGAGTAGCCTTGTTCGGCTAGGAGCCGAAGGGCGGCTTGCAGAATGCGGGCTTCTGTTTCGGCGTCGCGGGGGCGACCGGGGGCACGGGGCGGAAAGATCGTTGCATCCAAGAATCTATCTTGGCAATCTGAATGGATACGATACAGTATCGTAATCAAGAAGGAGAGACATGAACATAGGAATTATCGGCTCGGGAAACGTGGGCGGCGGGGGGACATCAGATCGTGTTCACTTCGCCGACTCCGAATTCGGCGGAGATGAAGGCAGTGGTGGAGCGGGCGGGTCCGAACGGGCGGGCGGGTTCGGTGGAGGAGGCGGTGGCGGCGAGCGAGGTTCTGTAGGTGCCGACGCGGGCGGTGGTGGAGGGTGTGGGGCCTTTGATCGATGCGACGAATCCGATTCTGCCGCGGTTGGCGGGATTGGAGTTCGCTAATACGACCTCCGGAGCCGAGCAGGTGGCCGGATGGGCGACGGGAGCGAGAGTGGTGAAGGCATTCAACACGGTCGGTTTCAACGTGATGGAGGAGCCTGATTTTGGTGGGAAGGCGGCGACGTTATTCTACTGCGGGGATGACGCCGAAGCCAAGCAGGTGGCCAAGCAGCTAGCGAGGGAGTTGGGCTTTTCGGCCGAGGACCGGGGTCCGTTGACACGGGCGAGGGTTCTGAAACCTTTCGCAATGTTGTGGATCACGCTGGCAATGGTGCAGGGTTATGGCCGGGAGATTGGATTTTCACTGTTACGCCGGTAGGGCGGCGGCGGACGTCAGGGCTTGGCGCAACCGTCAGAGATGCCGGGTTCGACGCGGTTACGGCCGTTGTGCTTGGCTCGATAGAGGGCTTCGTCAGCCGCTCGGAGAAGCGTTTCGGCGTCGACGTTGGGGCAGTACGAAGCGTAGCCGAGGCTGGCGGTGACCGTCAGCAGGGTGGGGCCGGAGGCGACGGGTTCAACCGCGATGGCGGCGCGAACCCGTTCGGCCAAGGCGGCCAAGTCAGCTGCCGGTTTGGGAGAGACGATCAGGAACTCCTCCCCGCCGTAACGGCCGACCGCATCCCCTTCGTCCAACACATTTTGAATTCGTTCGGAAGCCGCGATCAGAACCAAGTCACCGGCGGCGTGACCGTGGACATCGTTGACCTGCTTAAATTTATCGAGGTCGAGCATGATGACCCCGAGCGGTGAACCCGTCTGCCGGGCGTTACTCATGTGTTGGGCTAGGATTTCCCTGATGCATGCCCGGTTCTTGAGGCCGGTCAATGCATCGTGCGTGGCCTGCTTGAGCAACGCTTCCCGAGCCGATAGCAGTTCGTCCTGGAGTTCGACGATCCGACGACCGGCCCGGAGTCGAACTTTGAGTTCCTGTTGATCGAAGGGTTTGACGACGTAGTCATCGGCGCCCGCCGTCATGCCTTCGATCACATCTTCTTTTTGGGTCCGGCCGGTGAGCAAGAGGATGTAAATATAGGCGTCGCCGCCCTTCTGCCGAACCATCTCACATACTTGCGGGCCAGTTAGTCCGGGCATCATCCAGTCCAACACGGCTAATCGAGGCGCATCCGGCTGACGTAGTACTTCCCACGCCTGAGTACCATCGGAGGCTGAAACCACATCATAGCCCCATTTCTTCACCATGCTGCTCAGCAGGTGGCGAGAAACGTTACTGTCGTCGGCAACAAGGATTTTCATGCTCAGTGGGATAAGAAACGGAGTCGATCGAGGAGCTTATCGGCAAAAAAGAGAAATTCTTAGCCTGAGGTGCTCCGTACTTCCGACAGAGTCGAGGCATGTTTTCGTCAGTGATTCATGATAACCGACAATCTGGTGTTTGCTGAAAAAAGTATGTCCCATTTTGGTTCACTGCCGTGCATTTTTGAAGGACATCAAGCACACGGCTCCCCGGCCCTTCGATGGGTATCGGCTAAATCGCGCGTCCGCAATAGCAAATCGACGGCCAAAAGAATTAACATTTAGAGTCTTTCCTTAAAATGGGTTTTTCGACTCGACCAAGAGGGCATGGTATCTTGAAAAAGACGATAGTCCGGTCTTCGGATCGAACAGTCGGCAAGAGGAAGGATTTTAGAAAGCCCATGCAGAACTCCGTTTTAATCCCGATGGTGGTGGAGCAGAACTCGCGCGGCGAACGTGCCTACGATATCTATTCGCGCCTGCTCAAAGAAAACATCATTTTCCTCGGGACGCCAATCGACGACAACGTCGCCAACCTGATCATCGCCCAGATTTTGTTCCTGGCCGCCGAAGATCCGGAGCGGGACATTTCGATCTACATTAACTCTCCGGGAGGATCGATCACCGCCGGTTTGGCCATTCTCGACACGATGAACCTGGTTCAGCCGGACATTGTCACCTATTGCGTGGGACAGGCCGCGTCGATGGCGGCCGTATTGCTGGCGTGCGGGGCGAAGGGCAAGCGGTATTCGCTGCCGAATTCCCGGATTTTGATCCATCAGCCGTCGATGCACGGATTGGCTGGGCAAGCGACCGATATCGATATTTACGCCCGTGAAATCCTGAAGATGCGCGAGTCGCTCAATCAGATCCTGGCCACCGCGACCGGCCAGACGACTGATAAGATTTCCCGCGACGTTGATCGGGACTACATTATGCGTCCGGAAGAAGCGATCAAGTACGGGATGATCGACCGGGTCATCTCCAACAGCAAGGACATGGCGAAGTAAATGCGCGCGGGCGGCGACCTGCGCAGGTCCCTTGGGCCGGCTCAGGTCGTCGCGGCAGGCGTTTCCTGCATTGTCGGAGCGGGGATTTACCTTTCGCTCGGCGATCTGGTGGCCCCTCTGGGGCCATTCGTCGTTTTGGCGTTTGTTTTGGCTGGGTTAGCATGCGGGCTGACCGCGTTGAGCTATGCCCGCTTCGCGACCCGGTTTCCAGAAGCCGGTAGCGCGTTCTCCTACGTCCTGCAGGCCTATGGGCCACGCGCAGGGTGGATGACCGGGTGGACGCTGGTGCTGGAATACACGGTTGGTGCCGGGCCGTGGTGGGGCTGTGGAGCTATTTGATCGAGAAAGAGTTCGGTTGGCCGCAGTCGCTGGTGATCGTGATCTCAATGACGGTCGTGACCGGGTTGGTGATGGCTGGGATCGAGCTGTGGAGTTGGGTGACGGTGTCGCTCGTGGTGTTGAAAGTAGGGACGCTTTTGTTATTTTGCGCGCTGGCGGCGACAGGCCCGACGGCACCTGAGCGGGTGAACTTCGCGATCACGCCGGGTGATTTCCTGCGCGTCGCCGGGATGGCGGTTTTTTCGTTTTTGGGTTTTGAAAGCGTGTCCACGCTGGCGCAGGAGACCCGCAACCCGAAGCGGGATATGCCGATCGGCATTCTGGGATCGCTTTTGCTGGCTACGCTGCTGTACGTGGCGGTCGCGGGGCTGTACGTGCGAGTCACGCCCCAAGCCGACTGGGGGTCGGCGAACCCGCTGGCCGGGGCGCTAGGGCGATTAGGGTACGCTGGACTGCGACCGCTGGTGACCGGTAGCGTCGTGATTGGACTTTCCACGGTCGCGATGGCGATGGTAGTTGGTCAGACGCGCATTCTCTACTCAATGGCGCGGGCGGGTCAGGGACCGGGGGCGTTTGGCGAAATCCACCCGAGGTTCGGCACACCGTGGAAGGGCACGCTGGCGGTCGGGGGGGTCGTGACTGGGTTAGCGTTGGGCGCTCCCGGGAACCTGCTGTACAACGTCGCGATTGTGGGAACGCTTACGGTATTCACGGCCGTGGGGCTGGCGGGGGCGAACCGATGGTTGGCTTGGCCGGCGGCGGCGATTAACCTGATATTGGTGGCTGGATTGGGATGGGAAGCGTGGGTCGCCGTGTTGGTGTGGATGGGAGTAGGTTGGTTCAGTTACAAGGGGCAACGATGAAGATAACTCGTATATTGACCAAAGTCGTCCATGCGCGGATGCGGAACTGGATTTTCGTAAAGGTGGAGACCGATCAGGCCGGCCTCTACGGGTGGGGCGAGGCTACGCTTGAGTGGAAGACCAAGAGCGTGGTCGGCGCGGTAGAAGACTTGGCGGTGCTCTTGATTGGGCAGGATCCGCGACGCATCGAACACCTATGGCAAATCATGCACCGCCAGTATTTCTGGCGCGGCGGGATCATCAACTATACGGCGATTAGTGGCATCGACCAGGCGTTGTGGGATATCAAGGGCAAAGAGCTTGGGCGACCGGTGCATGAGTTACTCGGTGGTCCGGTACGCGATACGTTGCGTTTCTATGATCACCTGGGCGGGGGCAAGATGGAAGATATCTACGGGGCGTCCGATCCGGGTTACTTCGCCGAGCGGATCTTGATGTCGATGGAAGAAGGTTTTACGGCGGTAAAATCGATGCCGATTCCAATTTCTGATCCTATTGAACGGGCGGGGACATTGAAACGGGCAGCGCAATGCGTTGAGGCGATGCGCCGTGCCGCGGGGGACGACGTCGATATCATGCTCGACCTGCACGCGCGGACCACCCCGGCGGCCGCAATTCAATTCGGTAAGATGCTGGTGGACTATAACCTGTACTGGTATGAGGAGCCGTGCTGGCCGGAGTCAATCGATGGTTTGGCCGAAGTGGCCCGGGCACTTCCCTTCCCGATTGCGACTGGCGAGCGGTTGGTGGGACGCTGGGAATATCGAGAGTTATTCGAAAAGCGAGCCTGTGCAATCGTGCAGCCCGATTGCTCCCACTGCGGGGGCATCACCGAGGTCCGCAAGATTGCGGCGATGGCCGAGACTTACCTGATGTCGGTGGCGTGTCACAACCCCCAAGGACCGATTTCAACGGCTGCTTGCACGCACGTTGCTTTCGCCACTCCGAACTACCTTATTCAGGAAATTGTGCGGAAAGACGTCCCTTGGCGCGCCGAAGTGGTTAGCGGGCAGATTCCCATTGTGAACGGCCAAGCGGTACCGCCCACGGCGCCGGGCTTGGGCATCGATATCAACGAAGCGGCAGCCGACCGCCACCCGTGGGAGCCCGAGGTGACGATGAACTTTTTCCGCAGGGATGGCAGCGTCGCCGACTGGTAGACGAGAGAGGAACGGCCCCGGCGAACCGGGGCCGCTTCGGTTGCTCAAACGAGGCTAGAGACTACCAGCGACCGCCGCCGCCGCCGCCCTTTCCACCACGACCGCCGCCACCACCGCCGCGACCACCACCACCACCACCGCCGCCAAAGCCGCCACCGCCGCCCTTACCGCGACCGCCGCCGCCACCACCACCACCACCGAACCCGCCACCACCGCCACCACCGGAGGGACGGAAACCACCGCCGCCGCCACCGCCGGGACCGCGCTCTTCGCGAGGACGCGCTTCTTCCACTTTCATCGGACGGCCGCCTAGATCGTAGCCATTGAGAGCCATGACCGCCGCATCGCCTTCCGCATCATTCGGCATTTCCACAAAGCCAATGCCCCGCATCTGTCCGGTATCACGATCCCGCAACAAGTGAACGCGATCCACCGCGCCGTACTGGCCAAACATCTGCAGCAACTCATCATCGCGAACGTCGTAGGGCAGGTTGCCTACAAAAATATTCTTCATCGATCAGGTCTCCTTACCTAGCAAATCCAATATTCCGCGCAAGAAAGACCCACTACCAATGAAGAACGCAAGACTGACTCCGCGCGAACCGGCTGCCCCTATAGCATAACCCGAACCGGACTAGAAGAGAAGTTTAATTCCCAGTTGCATATGACGCGGAGCCTGTGCCGAGAGGATACGACCGTAGGTGCCGGAGCCAAAAACCGAGTCCGGTAAGTCGAAATTCGTCCGGTTGGCTACATTGAATGCCTCGGCCCGAAACTGTAAATTTATCCGCTCGGACAGCGCCGTATTCTTGGTCACCGAGACGTCAAGATTGGCCAAGCCCGGGCCGGTTAAGATGTTGCGGCCAGAGTTGCCAAAAGTGCCGAAACGCTGCAGGGCAAAAGCCGAGGTATCAAACCACCGTTCCGGGGCCGGGTTAGCGAGTTTGCCGTCGGCCAAGCGATTCGGCCTATCATTAGCCCCGAAACCGAAGCTCGTCCGGCCGGTGTTGGAGCGGTCCAGATCCGATAGCAGAGAGACGCCGAAAGGCCGGCCGGACTGGAAGGTCCAAATGCCGTTGGTCTGCCAGCCGCCCAGCCAGCGATGACCCCGGCCGAAGGGTAAGTCATAAACGTAGGCCAGGGACAAGCGTTGGCGAACATCGAAGCTCGACCGGGCTCGTTCGAGCCGCCAGTTGTTCGAATCCATCGGGAAATTCGGGTCCGCCGCCGTCGAGAAAAAGTTGGAAGCGTCGTCAATCGACTTGGCGAGAGCGTAGCTGCCGAGCAGGCTGAAGCCTTTCGCAACCCGTTGTTCGAACCGGGCTTGCAGCGAGTGATAACTTGAGTTACTCCGGGATTCTATCGCCGTGATATCCCCGTAGAAAGGATTCGGACGAAGATTCTGTGGGTTTACACTCGCGTTGGCTTGATTGATATCCCGCCCGGAATGGAGCTTGGTTCCCTTGGTGCCGACGTACCCAATTTCGAGGAGGCGTCCCGCGCCGAATTGACGCTGTACGTTCAAGCTCCAATTCTGCATGTAAGCGGTCCGCAGGTTACGCTGATAAGTAACCGCCGACGGAGGCAGGGCGAAGGGGAAGTTGGACGGGAACGGGTCATGAAGGAGCAGGTTGTACTGCTCGAAGGTGAAGTAAGTGCCGACATTGTAATACGGAGGATTGAAGTAGATGCCTTCGCCAGGGGCGAGCGGCGCCTGATCGTAGTAGAGTCCGTAGCCCGCTCGCAGCACCGTTTTGTCATTCAGCGAATAGGCAAGCCCAACGCGGGGAGCGAGATTATTCCGATCGGCCAGGAAGGCTCCGCGCGGGATGCCGTTCGTGCCGAGTTGGTTGAGCTGGCCGTTCGTCTGGTTGTAGATCGAAGCCCGATCCGCCGCGTCAACGGGCGCGGTCGCAAACTCATAGCGGACGCCGAGGTTAAGAGTGAGCTTCGGGCTGAGCTTCCAGGTATCCTGAGCAAAAAACGACGAAGACTTCGAACGCAACCGTTGGTTATTCGTGCCGCGCGCCACACCCGAAACACTAACGAGCCCCTGCATCATCTCGGCCAGGGCGTTGCCGGTGAAACCGACAAACGACAAAAGGCCGCGGGAAAGAACATTGCGATAGGCGTTCTGCTGCTGAATTCGATAGTCGAACCCGAACTTGAACAGATGACGATTTCGGGTCCAGGTGACCTGATCGAGCACTTGATAGGAGTTGGTTACTCCGCGCTGGGGGTTGTTGTATTCGTCGCCGATCGAACCGAAACCGGCGATCGAGATGAAGCTCAAGCCGGCGTTGATCGGATCTGGCGAAACGACCGGCAGCCCGACGCGCTGGTTCAGATTGACCGCCTGTTGCTCCTGGACCACGCCGAGAGCGACGCGGTTGAAGCCGAGGCGAAGTTCGTTCAAAAGATTGGGGCGAAAGGCGTGGACCTCGGAAATCATCAAGTTTTGACCGCGGCGAGCGTTGCGGGATCCGTATCCCGGCAACGGCGAGAAGGAAGCTCCGGCAAAGGGCTCTAAAAAGTCGCGATCGGCAAATGAGTAGCGGGCCGACAGGTCCGAGTTGCGGGCGAGGCGATGGTCGAACTTGAGGTCAAAGGATTGGTTGGAATCGCGGGCGATGGGTGCCGACGCAAAATTCTGGATGGGATCGGCGCGGTTGGGGAGAGGGTACAACGCGGCAATGCCGCGAGCGATGGGGTGCTGGCGCTCAATCGGAATCCGGCTACCGGGGAAAGGGCGCTGCGTGAAAAGGTCAATGGGCGGAGTGCGGGGATCGGACTGGGAAAAATCGCCGACGCGTTCGAGCGCCGTGGGGACCCGCGTCGACCGCGAGATGCCCTCCCGACCGAGACGCGATTCGAAGTCGGCAAACAGGAACGTCTTGTCCTTAACCACTGGCCCGCCGAGCGAGGCGCCGAACTGGTTCCGCTGATAGCGCGGATCCTTGCCAGCGGGAGCGAAGAAATTTCGCGCATCCATCGCTTGGTTGCGGAAGAATTCATAGGCCGTGCCGTGGACTGCGTTCGTTCCGGACTTCAGAACCACGTTGACTTGGCCGCCGGCGTTGCGAGCGAAGGCGGCGTCATAGCTGCCGGTGAGCACTTCGAACTCACGGATGGCATCGACCGAGGGGGTGACGCCGACGCCGTTGAGCTTCGGGTCGCCGTTGTAGACGCCGTCGAGGGTGAAACCATTGGCGGAATCGCGGGAGCCATTGGCGTTAAACGTGAAATCACCGCGAACCGTGCCGGAGGAACCTTGCGCGGGCAGGGTGATGCCCGGAACGAGGAGGGCGAGCGATTGGAAATTGCGGCCGTCGAGCGGAAGGCCGACGATTTGCCGATTTTCGAGGGTGGCACCGAGCGATTGGGTGTCGGTCTTCAGGAATTCGGCCGAAGCGTTGACTTCGATCACTTCAGCTCGGTCACCGGGCTGGATGAGCATTTCGAGGCGTTGTTCCTGATTGACCCGCAGCGTGACGGTCGACGAGGTCCGGCGGAAGCCGGGGGAGTCGATAGTAACCTTGTAGTCGCCGGGCGAAAGAAGGGCGAAAGAGAACGCGCCGGCGGAATCGGTCGTTGCGGTCCAGGTTCGTCCCGTGGCGACCTGAGTGACCACGAGGTTGGCGTCGCGGACGATCGCCTTGGAACCGTCGCGGACGGTGACGCTGAGGAGGCCGCGCAGAGTCTGGCCGGGCAGAAGAGAGAGGAAGAAAAAGAGCAGGACCACGAAGCGGATCATCTTCATAGGATACTGGATCCCGATGACTCGATTCGCCTTTTTCGCCGCAATTTTCTATTTACAAGGGGCTGACTGGCCGCAACACCTCGGCCCGAACCGAAACGGCGTGGCCAACGAGGCCGATTTTGCCCCGACCGGAAAGATCGTTTGGAGCCGCGATGTGGGGGCAGGGTTTGCCGCGCCGGTCGTCAGCGAAGGGAAGGTGTATCTCTATCACCGTCTCGGGAACGACGAAATTTGCGAAGTGATGGATGCCAGCACCGGGAAGACCGTGTGGAAGACCGCCGTGCCGACCAATTACCGGGACGATTTCGGGTTCGACGAGGGGCCGCGGGCGGCACCGGTGGTGGCCGAGGGTCGCGTGTTCCTCCATGGTGCCCATGGTGTTCTGACTGCGCTCGACGCCGGAACGGGGAAGACGCTATGGCAGCTTTCGACGATGACTGTGTTCGGGGTCGAAAAGCAGTTCTTCGGGCAGGCGTCGGCACCGCTCGTGATGGGTGACAAGGTGCTGTTGCAGATCGGGGGAAAGGCCGGGATCGCGGCGTTCGCAGTCGCGACCGGCAAGCAACTCTGGACGGCGACGACGGACGAAGCGGGCCATGCGAGCCCGGTTCCATATAAGAATGGCGAGGCGGTATTCTTCACCCGGACCGGACTCGTCGTGCTCGACGCGGCGACGGGCAAGGTGCGGGGGCAGATGCGCTGGCGGGCGCGGTCGAATACGACAGTGAACGCGGCGACGCCGGTGGTGGCGGGAGATCAGGTGTTCTTGACGTCGAGCTACGACGTTGGCGCGGCGCTGGTGGACCTGACGAAGGTTCCATTTAAGCCGATCTGGAGCGGCGATGAATCGCTGAGCGCGCACTATGCAACTCCGGTGCTGAAGGACGGCTTCCTTTATGGGTTCCACGGTCGCCAGGAGATGGGGCCTGAACTCCGTTGCATCGAGATGAAGAATGGAAAAGTGAAGTGGGCCGAGGCCCGGTTTGGTGCCGGAACGGTGCTGTTGGCCGGGAGCAAACTCGTGGTGATGCGGGAGAAGGGGGACCTTCTGATCGCCGAGGCAAGCCCGAAGGGTTACAAGAAGTTGAACGAGTTCAAGATTCTGGATGGGACGGTGCGGGCGGCTCCGGCGCTCGCCAATGGGATGTTGTTTGTTAGAAACGAACGGAAGCTAGTGGCCGTGCGGTGATGCGTCCCCAGAGGAGAGCCCGGTCCTGCGCCGCTGGCGGGGTCGACGGCTCGGCGAAGCTGCGGACAACGACTGCAGCGCCGGGGGCGGCAGCCCGGACCATGGCGGCATGGAGTTGGCCAGCGTAAGTCTCGGTTGCGCCGTCGAGAATGTTTGAGATCGTGAAGCCGTCGAAGGACTGGGGTGGGGCCTGAGCCAGGAACTCGAGCGCGTCGGCGACGTGCCAGACGATGGGTACGGCCGGGGTGGCAGTGGGAATCGGGGTGCCTCGCAGGAGCCGGTGGAGGTACGGGTTTGTTCGATTGGGATGGAGGGCGAAGCCGCGTTCGAGCCGGTGGCGGAGGACCTCGCCGAAGTTGGCCGGGAGTTGGGCGAGCAATGCGGAATCGTAAAAGCGCGATAGGATCCGCGGCTGCAGCAGGGTATCGAGGACGAAGCGGAATCGGGCCGTATTCAAGTAGAAACGCCAATAGGCGAGTTGCTCGGTGGGATCGACCAAATCGAGGAAGTTGTTTAGCCGGCTGGCCGTCCATCCGGCTGCGGGGGCGAGGCGCCGCAGGTGGGCAAGGCCCTGGTCGGCGGCTCCGTCTTGAACAGGGCCGAGGGACCGGGCATAGGCGAGTTGAGCGGGGTTGATATCCACCGCGGTGACGAGGCAGCCGTGGGCCGAGAGCGCCCGGGCCGTACAGCCCGCCGAGGCGATCGCAAAGATGCGGGCCCCCGGGGGGAACGCGCCGAGCTCGATCGCGGGGTCCTCCCACATCTGCCCGAAGAGCAACTGCGGCGCGCCGGTTCCGCGAAAACGGCCGCGCAGCCAACCGGTCATTTTGCGATCCGCCAGGCGAGCGCAAGCAAGACGGCGTTTTGGGTGATCATCGCTAGCGGGTCAGGGATCAATGCGCTGGCAAACGCGAGCCCGCCGATGTTCATGCTGACGAGCATAATCGTCTGCGCCCAGGCGCACTTGCGAGAATGACGGCCGGTGAGGATCCAGAGGGCCAGGGCGCATTCGGCGAGGCCTAGAGCGGGGAGCAAGTAGGGTCCGCCGAAGGGCACTTGCGCGGTAATTTCGGCGTGACGGCCGGCGTGGAGCAGCTTGTGCCAGAGCCCCTGATAGAGCTAGACGGCGGCCAGCGCGACGCGCGCGATCACCAAATTAAGATCAGGACGCATGCGAGGACTCCTACCAAATAGAGCCAAAATAAGCTGAACGCGATATGGACAAACGTCTCAAAGGGCTTGCCCCGCCAAAGGGCGGGACTGTAGACGAAAAACTGCACGAAGACGCGGGCGAGCCAGAAGATGAGTAGACCCGTCGTGACCAGCCGCGCGAGGGAAGTGCGTTCGTACACCGTCGCCGGATAGAACAACAGCAGAACGCCCATCAGCGCGACGGTGAGCGCGACGAAAAACGTATGGACCCAGAAGATCTGGCGGTTCAAAAGACTGAGTCGCGCCAACTCCTCCGACCACGCGAAACGCTTCGGCATGGCGACATGCAGCAGGCTGAGCCCGATCAGCACGGCACCGGCGAACTGGAGGTGGGGGATCAGCATGGCTTCTCCAAAAGGAACAATCGCGTGAAGGCCGTCATCCGGCGCTCGCCGATTAGAGCGAAACCGGGCCAGGCGTCGAGCCAGGTTCGACGCCTGAAAAAATGAAACGCACCAGGCCCGTAGACGAGCAGGTTCGGCAGATCGCGCAAGTGCTCGACGACCAGGAGCCGACCGCCGGGGCGGAGGGTGCGGAGGGCTTCGGCAAAGAGCGCTTGGCGACCTTCGGCATGACGAATTTCGTGGGCGGCGAACAGAAACGAAACGGCATCCAAGGAGGCATCGGCGTAGGGCCAATGTCGGTAGTCGAGCGGATCTGCGCCCGCCGTTCGAGCGCGGGCAATGGAGGCTTCCGTCATTTCGGCGGGATCGTAAAAGTCGGCCGTTCGCCAGGTGCTGGCCGGGTAGCGCGATTGCAGGAGCAGGGTGAACTCGTCGAGCCCGGCATGGAGGTTGACGGCTTGGCGGCAGGGCGTCGGCAGTGCATCGTCCAGCCAGCGCAGCGTATAGAGATCGCTATGGTCGTAGACCCAGTAGGAGGCGGCTAGCGAGGCCACCGTCATGTACGTGGCACCGGCGGCGACGATCGTGAAGAGCCCGCCTAGCAACGTCGTGACCGCGATGACGACCGTGGAGGCAACGTAAAAAGGCCAGTTGAAACGGACTATCTGTAGGACGCCTTGGAAGGGGGCTCTCATAGCGGAACGACCACTCCTCTTTCCCATCGATAGTCGATGTCGTGGACGTAGAAAGCGTTGGCGAGCCGGGCTTCCGGGTAGGCGTCGAGAAATTGCGCGGAGTGGACTTCGACCGCGACGGGCTGGGGATCCCAATGGTCTCGAACGCCGCGGATCTGGACCAGGGAATGCGTTTGGCGCTCGTAGTCGAAGGTGTACGGCATGGGCCCGGCGAAGCGGCGGGCGGTGGCCAGATCCGGGAAGGGACTCGACGGGGGGAGTTCCGGCCGATCGAGGTAGGCAGTGACAGTAAGGTTCGCCTGCGGTGCGATGACGGCGATGTCGAGCGTCGATGCGGTGGCTTCGAGCTTCGCTTCGCAGAGATGGTAGTCGTAGTGGGTCAGCAGGTTTCCGCCCAGGATCATCAGCCTGCGGTTGGCATAACTTCGCAGAATGCGAAGGCCGCGCAGGGACTCGCCGTAACGAGTGAAGATGCGGTAACCGGCGAGGAAGAAATCAGCGCCGCAGAAGGCGGGCAAGAAAGCGGGTCGAAGAGCTTCGGTAGCGACCAGGGCGATGGCCAGAAAGGCGAAGCCGTTCCACTCGTCGAGGCGGAGGCCCGGTGGCAGAAGGGGCTGGAGCCGGGCGGCGGGCAGGGCATAGGTCAGCACCAGGGAGTAGCGAAAAGTCGCCTTGACGGGGAAGGGATGACGCTGGAGCCGGTAGAGCATAATGCGCTGCTGTCCATAGACTACTCTTTTTGTTGAACATGTTCAACTCTTAACTCGGATAGTATAAGGGCGCTATGCGACTTTGCCTTGGATTCGTATTGACGCTTGCTCTGCGGGCGGAGACTTTGCCGATTGTCGAACGAGTGGAACGGCAACCGCTGGCGGCGCAGGTGGAACGCGTCGCGCAAGCGCTGGAATTGACGGGCGAGCCGTTGGCCGCCGCCGAACGGGCGGAGCTGGCGACGGCCTCGGTGACGCGGATCCAGGAGATCCTCGACCGGCACTGCCTGGTGGGACTGGAGATCAATCCAGAGGCGAGGGTGAAGGCGCAGCAGGGGCCAGCCAAGGCCGAACTGATCGAACAGGGTTGGCGAACGTTCCTCGTCAAGGTTCATAACCAGGCGGGGCTAACGGCGGCGGTCGGCGTCGATTCGCCCAATGCGGGGCCGATGCAGAACCAGTCAGCGGGCATCGGGGCGCGGCGTTGGATGGAGATTCAGAGCTTCACGCGGCAGCCGATTAAGATGCATCTTTCGGGCCTGGAGGTGGAGTATCGTCTGGTGCAGATCTATTCCCGCGAGGCGGGGCAGCGCGAGGGCAAGCTGATCTTCGACGTCGGTCAGGGGACGCAGGATCTTGGATTTCGGAGCGAAGTCGACGTGTTGTTTCGGATTGCTCCGGCGGCGAAATTGACGCTCCGCGTTAAGGATTTCGACGGCCGGCCAACCACCGCGTCGTTTCTGGTCCGCGATGAAAAGGGACGGGTTTACCCCTCGCAGGCCAAGCGGAAGGCACCTGACTTCTTCTTCCATCCGCAGGTCTATCGGGCCGATGGCGAGACGCTGGCGCTGCCGCCGGGCCGGTACACGATTGAATGTTCGCGGGGGCCGGAGTACAAGAAGATTCTTCGGACGGTGACGATGGATCGGGTCGATCGGACGGAAGCCTTCGGACTCGAACGGTGGATCGACCCGGCCAAACTCGGCTGGATTTCCGGCGACCACCATATTCATGCGGCCGGATGTTCGCATTATGAGCGGCCCACCGAAGGCGTCTATCCGCAGGACATGATGAAGCACGTTTTGGGCGAAGACTTGAAGATCGGCAGCGTGCTGACCTGGGGCCCTGGTTGGTACTTCCAGAAGACGTTTTTCGAAGGCAAGGACAACAAGTTGTCAACGGCGGAAAATCGGATCCGTTACGACGTCGAGATTTCGGGGCATCCATCGAGCCATACGGGGCATTTGGTGCTGCTGGGCGTGAAGGAACAGGACTACCCGGGCACGCAACGGCTGGAGGACTGGCCGACGTGGGGGCTGCCGATTTTGAAGTGGGCCAAGCAGCAAGGGGCGGTGACCGGGTTTGCGCACAGCGGGTGGGGACTCGAAATGCCGAAGGACGAGTTGCTCTCCTATGACCACCCGCGGTTCGATGGGATCGGTGCCAACGAGTACATCGTCAGCGTCACCCATGACGCGGTTGATTTTCTTTCGACCGTCGATACGCCGTGGCCGTGGGAGTTGAACATTTGGTACCACACTCTGAATGCTGGATACCGGACGCGGATCAGCGGAGAGACCGATTTCCCGTGCATTTACGATACAAAGGTTGGTCTCGGCCGCAGCTACGTGCGCCAGCCGAAGCCCGACTATGGCGACTGGATTGCGGGCATCAAAGAAGGGCGGAACTATGTTTCGGACGGCAAGAGCCACTTGATCGATTTCCGGGTGAATGGGGTCGAGATGGGCAAGGGCGACGTGAAGTTAGCCAAGGCAGGAACGGTGACGGCGACCGCGCAGGTAGCGGCGCTGCTGGGGGACGTGGTGGAACCGAAGCGAATCGCCAATAAAAAGCCGTATTGGGACGTCGAACAGGCGCGCGTTGGAACGTCGCGGAAGGTGCCGGTGGAGTTGATCGTCAATGGGGTCGCCGTGGAGCGGCAAGAGGTGGAGGCGAACGGGACGATGCGGGAGGTGAAGTTCAGCGCGGCGATTGATCGGAGTTCGTGGGTGGCGGTGCGAGTGTTGCCGAGTTCGCATACGAACCCGGTTTGGGTTACCGTGGGCGATGCGCCGGTGCGTGAGCGGCGAAGTATTGAATGGTGTTTGAAGGCCGTTGACTTGTGCGAGCAGCAGAAGACCGGCCGCGTGAAGTTGGAAGAGCGCGGCGAGATGGCGCGAGCGTATGAGTATGCCCGGCAGCAGTACCGCGAGCGGCTTCGTTAGAGGTTTGTCAGCACGTCGACAAGGGACTTTTTTGTCAAAACGGGGACCTGCGCATTGGCGGCGGGGTAACCTACCGGAATCAACAGGAACGGGCGTTCGTTGGCTGGCCGGTTCAGGATTCGGCCGAGAAAGGCCATGGGGCTAGGGGTGTGCGTTAGCGTCGCCAGGCCGGCCAGATGGAGCGCCGCGAGCAGAAACCCCGTCGCGATACCGACCGACTCCTGGACATAGTAGTGCTTAATTTTGCGGCCCTCGGCCAGGCCGTAGTTCACGCTGAAGACGACGATTAGATAGGGTACGGTTTCCAGAAACGGCTTCGGCCAATCGGTCCCAAACGGCTGGAGCGCGACGAGCCATTCATCGGGAAAACGGCTTTCATAATTTTCTCTTTCTTCAGCTTCGGCCGCCAGGCGAATTTCTCGTTTCAGCGCCGGATCGGAGACCACGACAAAATGCCACGGCTGTTGATTGGCCCCGCTGGGAGCCGTCGCGGCAACCCGGATGGCGGCCTCGATCAACGCCAGAGGGACTGGATCGTCCGAGAAGTCGCGGACCGTCCGCCGAGTCTGCATTCGCTCGAGAAAAGCCGCTACGGCAGAGGATTGCTCCTCCGCCGAAAGGCGATGGAAAGGAAGAGTTTCAAAGGGAGGCAAAGCAGTATATGTGGTTGCGAGTGCGGAGATAAATTCGGCCGTCAACCAGCGCTGGCGTCGAGAAAACGTCTTCTTCCATGTCGTTCATTCCGATGATCTCCCATTCTCCAGCCCCCTTCAAAACGACCACCTTCCCTGCCCCGCTGATCACGAACACCTTACCATCGCCGGCTACCGGGGATGCCCAGTACTGCTCCAGCGCGCCGGTCAAACGGCCTTGCTTGACGACCTCCCCGGACTTCGGATTGATCGTCGTCAACACTCCACCGTCTTTCACAATCCACAACACCCCGCCGTAGTGCAGGGGCGCAGCCGTATTGGGGAGCGACTTCGAATAGCTCCACGTCACATGAGTCTTGGAAACGTCGCCGCGGCCGCCGGGCCGGACGGCCACCAGCGCATTTCGGGTTTGCTTCAACATTCGGTAGAAGCCCCATTCCCGCGCGTCCATGAAGCCATCGTGGTCGAGATCAGCCGCGGTGAATCCGCCTTGTTTGAGCCCTATCGTTAGGGCCTCGGTCGCGTCGAGCTTGCCGTTATTGTCCTTGTCACTCGAAGACTGGACCTGGTCGAACTCGGGTACTTCAGGCGTCGGCCCATCGCCGCCTGTTTCCCAGGAGCTCTGATAAATCATGCCGTCGACGACGATGGCCGGGCTCTTCGATTGCCATGACATGCCGCCGAACCACCAGAGCTTTTCGCCCGTCGCAAAGTTGTAGGCCACCGTCAAGTAAGAACCCGGAATGATCATTTCCACCGGACCGTTTTTCGGTCGATAAAACGTCGGAATCGCATAACCACGGGTGACTTCGGGGCGCTCCACCTTGTACTTCACCTTCCCGGTCTTAGCGTCGGCGGCCACCAAAAACGAGTTCGTGTCCTGATCACAAATCAACACCACCGTTCCGTCAGCCACGACAGGTGACGACCCATGGCCGTTCGGATTATTGAACGGGCCAAGGGGCATCTGCCAGAGCGGCTTGCCTTCGACGGTATAGGCCAGCAGACCGAAATCGCCGAAAAACGAGAAGACTCGTTGGCCGTCGGAAGCCGGGGACGGGGACGCCGCCGTATTCGTTTTCTGGAAGCTTTCTTTACGCGGCCGCGGTGCCTCTCGCCGCCAAAGCTCCTTGCCGGTATCCCGCGCCAGCGCAATCGTCCACAGTTTTTCGCCATCCACCGCGGTCACGAAAACCCGACCGTCGACAACGATCGGGGACGAATGGCCCGAAGCTAGCGGTGCCCTCCAGACGACGTTTTTCTTCGGCCCGAACTCGGTGGGAAGCTTGTGCCCTTCGCTGATCCCTAGAGCGTCCGGACCCCGGAATTGGGGCCAGCCGGCAAACGCCAGCAGCAAGAGCCAAGTCATTTAGACTCCTTCGCAAAGCAGTACAGATGTTCGTGGGTCCGCAGAAAAATGCGCCCGTCGAGGAAAGCCGGGGTCGCATTCACGGTCTCGTTCATCGCGTTAATCTGTAGCACCTTCCAGTCGGCACCCGTCTGGACCACCGCCACCTTGCCCTCGTGGGAGATCGCGTATAGCTTATCGCCCGCGATCACGGGCGAAGCGTAGTAGTCGCCGGGCGCACCCGTAAGCCGGCCTTGCTTCAACACCGCGCCGGTCTTGGCATCGAGCGCGGTCAAGATCCCGCTCTCCTTGACGAGGTAAAGAATACCGTTGTGCAGGAGGGGCGAAGGGACGTTCGGCAGCGACTTGTAATAGCGCCACAGGACGTTTGATTGGGTCATGTCGCCTTTGCCGCCGAGCTTGATGGCCGAAACCGAGTTCACCGCCTGGCGGCGCGTCTGGTACATTCGCCAATCCCGATCCTCCATGAACCCGGTCCGATCCAGGTCCATCGCAGCCCACTCTTTAGTCAACCGTTTGTCTGTGATCTCAGCCTCGGAAAGCTTGCCGTCCTTGTTCGTATCCCATTTAGCGAGAGCGTCGGAGAAGGGCGGCACCTCTTCCTGCTGCCCCGTGTCCGAGTTACCCGCCCACCCGAGGACGTAGACGACGCCATCGCCGATGACCGGGGTCGGCTTCAACTGCCACGTCAAGCCACCCACCCACCAGATCGGTTCCCCGGTCGCGACCGAGTAAGAAACCAGCTGATAGCTGCCGGCGACGAGTACTTCGCTCGTCCCACTGAGCACCGGGGTGGCGAAGCCGCGCGCGACGTCGGGTCGCTCGCGCCGCCATTTTTGCTTGCCGGTATCTTTGTTCAAACCCAGAAAGAACGAACCGCTCTCGGCATCGCATAGCATCAGCAGCGTATCGCCGGAAAGCACCGGCGACGCCCCCATGCCGAACGGATTATTGAACGGGCCGAGCGGCATCCGCCACCGTTCTTTGCCCGCCGCATCGTAGGAGATCAGCCCGAACTCGGTGAAAAACGCATAGACGTTGGTGCCGTCGGTAACGGCGCTAGGGCTCGCCGCCGAGTTCTCCTTGTGGTACTCACCCTTCCGGGAGCGGGGCAGGGCGCGGCGCCAGCGCTCGACCCCGGACTTGCGGTCGAGCGAAATGATATATAGCGATTTGTCGTCGAAACCGGTAAGAAAGATTTGTGACTTTGAAAACACCGGCGAGCTATGACCAAGGGGCAGGGGCGTTTTCCAAGCCATATTCTGGCCTGGCCCGAACACCAAAGGCAGATTCGGTTCGGTGGACAGCCCGGTCGAATTTACGCCGCGAAATTGGGGCCACTCATCCGCGGAGAGTATCGAGACAAGGGTGAAGAGAAGAAATGCAAGGCTTCGCATAGTCTGCACATGATATCGAATTCAGAACGAAAGACGGACGCCGAGCGAGGCGTTGAACCCGGGAGCATCAAGGCCCGACCCATGAATGCGGAAGTTACGATCGGCCAAATTAGATAGTCCACCGTAGAGGGTCCACCGCTCTGCTAACGGGAGCATCCCACGCAGTTCGACCGTCGCCCAACCGGGCGTATTGCTATATAGCGGTACACGAACCGAATCGGCGACACCGGGTAGAACCCGGTTCTGAATCTGAAGCAGAGTCTCGCCCAGCCGCGGCGCCCGCGCCCCGTTGAAGAAGTCTGCAATGTCACTTCGACGACGAGAGGCGCCGATCCGTTCATCGTCGATGTCTCCTCCGTTTAACCGTTCCTGCGCTCCGCTGGCGCGGACGACACCCTCGATCCACCAGCGGCGCCCGTAGCGCAACGCAAGCTCTCCCTGCTGCGGAGGAAGGCGCCGGATATTGCGGTTGGGATAGAGGTCCCGCCCCAGAAGATAGGAGTAGTTAGCCGTCAGCCGCCACCGCGAACTGAAGTCGGTCCGCCACAAACTTTCCAGGCCCCAGTAGCGCGCCGCGCCGTCGTTGACGAACGCCTTCACGGCTCGAGGATCGAAACTGGTCGCGACGGTGACGACGCCTTGCGCCCGTTGGGCGGCCGTGGGAGCAATCGGCGAAACCGCGATTCCCGCCAGGGCTGTCGGCACGGCATTGGCCGGGAAGAGCAGCGTCCTCCGAGCGATCGGGTCCGACAAGGCGGAGTCAAAAAACTGCACCCGTCCGCTTTGGCGGGTAGAGCGCCACTGCAACCCCGCCTCAAGATTCCGCAGGGTTTCGACGCCCAACGCCCGGGCCGCCGAGCCCTTCGATAGTGCGCCTTCACCTGCCGAATCTGCCAGTAAGGGGCGGGCGGCGAGCGCTTCGAGGACCGGAATTTCATAGCCTAAATCGTTTAGCCCAATTGATCCGAGGTCGTTCAAATTCGGCGCTCGAAAGCCGCGGCTGCCCGTGAGATGCAGCCCTAGCGATGGGGTGATCCGATAGGATAAAGACCCATGTCCGGTCCAATCGGCGAACGTTAAATTCGTATAGTTGATCCGGGTATATCGCAGGCCGTAACCGAGCCGTAGGCGCGCCGGAAGTTCGGTGGTTCCCTGCAAAAACGTCCCTCCGCTGCGATAGGACGAGTTGTCGGGATACAAGGAACGCACGGCCAGATTGTTCACCGTCCGCCGCGAACGAATCCGTTCGTCGTAGAGTTCGCCGCCGAAGGTGATCAGCGTATGTGAACCGATGTGGGTCACGCCTTGGCCGGAGTAGCCGTAGGCGTTCACGCGGTTGAACTCCCGCGTGATTGGATCGGTGGCCCGTAGATTCTGCCGGACCCCGCCGTCCCTTTGCGAGTTGATCGAAAAGCGGGCCGAAAGCGTATCGAAGGGGCCAACCTGGACCTTCTCATACCGGAGATACGCCAAGTCCAAAAGCTGCGGCGTAAGCTCGCTCATTAACCGTCCAAGGCCACCCCAAAGGTCTTTGTAATTGCGCACTCCCCAAAGCTCGCCGCGCTGGTACCAGCCGGTTAGCGATTGCGTCGCCGAAGGTCGAAAGGCGAACTTCCCGTGAGCACCCGCTTGGCTATAAGCCGTATCCGGCAACCGGCTACCCAGCATACTTTTCACCTGCGCCCGATCGAACCCATATAGCCGAGTGAGGACATTGTGCGAGTCGTAACCGCCGCCCGCCCGCAAATCATTGTGGCGGCTCCCTGCCCCGCCCATCAAAAGGAAAACCTTCGTCGAGCTGTGCGCGATCTCCCCGGCCAATCCGCCGTTGAGGTCCGCCGAATGACCATCCAGATTCAGTCGTCCGGCCCAACGCGGGACGTCCGTAAACCGAGTCGGGCGAGAAAGCATTTGAATCGTTCCGCCGAGGCCATCAGAGCCGTATTGCGTCCCGCTCGGGCCCAGCATCGCCTCCACGTGGTCGGCTTGGCTCGGTTCCAAATAAGCGAGGTACTGGTTCGGGCCGCTCCGGAAAGTGGAGTTATTGAAGCGCACTCCGTCGACCAGGTTCAGCACCTGATACCCAGTCAACCCTCGTAAAAACGGCGACACTTGGCCGGGCCCGGTCTGTTGCAGATGAACATTCGGTTGCCCCTCCAGCGCGTGCGCCACGGTAGGGCCAGTTCGCTCTCCTACCAGATTCACCTGCGGCGAATCGGCCGCATCCACGGCGGCCCCACGCACCGCCGTTACGGTTACCCGCGAGGCCGGCACCGGACGAGCATCGACTGGCGCGTCCGCGAAGCTATACTCACCCGTCGCGTTCGTCGTCGTCTCGGCCAGGATCGCCCCGGTCGGCGAAGTCAGCAGGACCCGCGTAAACGGCGCATTCTCCAGCTTTCCTCGAAGCTCTCCAGCCAGCAGCGGCATGGCCATTGCGGCCAGCAGAAATAAACGCATAAAGGTTAGTATCGCCCATGAATATTGCAGCATCGTTACGGCGCCGAAAGCTGAAACGCGGCCATTTCCCGGGTATTTCGCACAAAAAGCCGTCCGTCGGCGATAGCCGGCACATTCCACGTTTTCCCGTCCAACGCCGTGAACCGCGCCACCTCTTCATGGGCCGTTGGCGTCGCTTTCACGAGCGCAATATCACCCTGCTCGGTGGTCACGATCAAGTGCCCGTCGGCCAACAGCAGTTGACCATAACCGTATCGCCCGCCTTTCCATTTTTGTTCGCCTGTCTTCGCGTCCACACACGCCAGAATTGCTTCGTCCAGGCCATATAGATAGCCTTCATGCAGGACGGCGGTCGAGAACTTCGTCTTCAATTTTTTGTTCTGCCAAATCGTCTTTGTAGACCCGTCCGCCGCCACCTCCACGAGCGCCGTCCCATGGTCATAACCCGACGCAATCACGAACTGATTCGGCCCGGTCACAATCGGCGATGAACTGTTGATGTCGTACTGTGTCTTCCACTCGTACTCCCAAATCAACTTGCCATCCGCTGGACTCAGCCCGACCACGCGAGTCGCCGTCGAAGTCATTACTTGGCGCTGCCCATTCAGGGTCGCCAGAATCGGCGACGCGTACGCAGCCTTCTCACTGAGCGCCGCCCAAACCTTCGCCCCCGTGAGCTTGTTGTATGCGACGATACTTTTCCCCTGCGGCCCGCCCGGCTGCACGATCACCAAATCATCCACGATCAGCGGCGAGGCCGACATCGCCCACGGAAGGTTCTCCGCATTGTTGTCCGTCAGAATATTCTTCGCCCAAATTAGCTTCCCGGACTTGTCCTCGAGCACCACCAAGTGCCCCTCCGCACCGAGCGAATACACCTTCCCGCCATGCCAGGTTGGCGTCGCCCGCGGACCCGGCCCTCCCAACGACTCCTGAAAATCCGCGTCGTAACGGTGCGTCCAGATCTCCCGTCCGGTGGTGACGTCGTAGGCCGCCACCACCTCTTGCGCCTTCCTCTGTTCAATCGTGAAGGCGAGGCCGTAGGCGATCACGAAACTCGCCCATCCCCCGCCAATCGGCTGCCTCCACAGTTCCTTCAGCTTCCCACCCGGCCACACCGTCAGGATCTTTGTCTGAGCGTAAACCCCATCCCGCAACGGCCCCCGGAAGTCCGTCCAATACGGTGCTTTCGCTTCGGCAACCGCAGCCGGTTCGACCACCGAGGCAGCTGCTGGTGGCGCGGCGGCGCGGCTTTCCTCAACTTTTTTGTAGTGCTTCTCTGGCTCATCGAATTTCACGCGGGCTGGCACTCCGCTGCCGTCCATATCGACCCGAGCGCCGAAGACACCGAACAGCAAAGCCGCCACGCCAGCGACGCCGGCGAGGGCGAAAACAATCGGTCGAAAAATCCGCGTCATCCGTGAGACCATCTCATCAGAATAAGATATATGGCAATGAGTACCGCGACCCAACCCGATCTTTTTGCAAGAGTCAATGCGAACAAGGAGCGCCTCGACGCCCATGTCCGCGAAATCGTCCAATGGCATTTCAACCCCGAAACCGGTTGCCCGTTTTGGCTGAACTGGGCCCAGGAGGCCGGTTGGGACCCCCGCAAGGAAATCAGTTGCTACGAAGATCTCGAGAAATTTGGCAACTTCTCCGACGATGAACTCCGCGGCGGGCCCATTAGCCGTTGGATCCCGAAAGGTTTGGCCCATCGCCCGGCATACGTCTTTGAGACCGGCGGATCCACTGGCATCCCCAAGTCCCGCGTTCAAATGGACGACTTCCGGATCGACTACGAGAACTTCTCGGAGACCCTGCCGGACGAGTCTTTCCCCAAAGGATCCGACTGGTTGATGCTGGGACCGAGCGGCCCGCGCCGCCTTCGTCTGGCGGTGGAACATCTTGCCCAACATCGCGGCGGCATCGCCTTCTCCGTTGACCTCGATCCTCGCTGGGTAATCAAGCTGATCAAGCGCGGCCAACTGCAGGAGGCGGAACTCTACAAGCAGCATTGCGTCGACCAAGCGCTTACGATCCTGCGCGCTCACGAAGTGAAGTGCATGTTCACCACGCCGAAGCTGCTCGAAGCACTTTGCGAAAAAATTAATCTCGCGAAGGCAGGCATCAAGGGCGTCTTCTGCGGAGGCACCGAAATGACCCCGCAGTTTCACCGCTTTGCGGTGGAGGAGTTGCTTGGACCGAACGTCTATTTCGCACCTACCTACGGCAACACCCTGATGGGACTGGCGACTCATCGCGCGCCGGAACCCGAAGATAACTGGGCCATTATTTACTACCCGCCGGCTCCGCGCGCGATGCTCGAAGTGGTCGAATTCGACGACGCAACGAAACTCGTCGATTACGGACAAACCGGGCGCGTCCGCCTGACCACGCTCACTAAAGAGACCTTCATCCCCCGCTTCCTGGAACGCGATGAATGCGAACGCGAAGCGCCTTGCGAGCAATATCCCTGGGACGGCGTCCGCAATGTCCGGCCGTTTTCCCGCTTCCAGAAGTCCGTCGTCGAGGGGGTATATTAACCCATGCTCCACCTCCCCATCTTGCGCTACGGCAAACCCTACCGCAGTGTAGACGTCGCGACGGCGGTTCATTACCGCACCCGGAAACCCTACGTCGAAGTCAGCCAAGCTAACGTCGGGCTTATTCGACGCGATCTCATGCAGCAGCATGAAGCCGCAGCCATCCTCCAAGGCTTCACGACTCGGGAACTGATCGCGATGGCGGGCAAAGCCAGCGGCTACTTCCTGAATGACGACCTCCCGCAATCCCCGCAGGAATTCGTCGAATCCGTGTCCGCCACCACCGGCCTGCCCTGGGTCATGGTCCGCCGCAACATGGACAAAATTGCTGGCGTGCTGGCCTCCATGGAAACGGTGCTGATGGGCCTCACCCGCCTCCCGGATCTCGACATGCTCGATACCGGCCGCGGTGAAATGGACGGTCGCGCTCTCAGCTTCTTCCCCCGTGGTGATTCGATGGGTGTGATCCTGCCGTCGAACTCGCCGGGCGTGCATTCGCTGTGGGCCCCTGCCATCGCGCTCAAAACGCCGTTGTTCCTCAAGCCCGGCAGTTCCGAACCCTGGACGCCTTACCGCATTATCCAGGCCTACGTGAAGGCCGGCGTTCCGGCCGAAGTCTTCGGTTACTATCCCACCAGCCACGCCGGCGGCGCGGAAGTTCTCCGTGGCACCGGTCGCGGTATGCTCTTCGGCGACGTTGCCGCAGCCAAAGCGTGGAGCGGCGATCCCCGCATCGAAATTCACGGCCCTGGTTATTCGAAAATCATCCTGGCGGACGATGGCGCTGCAAACTGGGAGAAATATCTCGACCTGATGGTCGACTCGGTGGCGAACAACTCCGGCCGCTCGTGCGTGAATTGTTCCAGCATCTGGACCACCGGCGACGGGCGCGAATTGGCCCAAGCTCTCGCCGAGCGCTTGGCGAAAATCAAACCCACCTCCGAAGACGATCCTCATGCCACGGTCGCCCCTCTCGCCAACCCCGATGTCGCCAAACGCATCAGCGCCATGGTGGATAGCGAACTCGATGGCGATGCCGAAGACCTCTGTGCCAAAGTGCGCGGCAGCGAACGCGTGGCCGTCTATGAGGGCTGCACTTACCTGCTGCCGTCGGTCATTCATGTCTCGTCCAAGGAGCATTCCATGGCCAACCGCGAATTCGGCTACCCTCATGTCAGCGTGGTCCAGGTCGAACCGCATGATCTGCCCCATTGCCTCGGGCCGACGCTCGTCTGCACGGCCCTTACCAACGACGCGAAACTCCATCAGCGACTGCTTGCCAATCCGCACATCGGCCGGCTGAACCTGGGGGCTATTTCGACCATGAAGATTTCGTGGGATCAACCTCACGAAGGCAACCTGTTCGACCACCTGTACTCGCGCCGAGCCTTCCAAGCGGTGCCCGAACTGGTGGGCTAGTTGAAGATCGTTTATATCACTGCGGGAGCCGCCAATATGTATTGCGGCTCTTGCATGCGGGACAACGCCCTGGCGGGCTCGCTGAAGGCCGCCGGCCACGACGTGGTCCTGGTCCCCGTCTACACCCCCACCCTCACCGACGAAGCCAACCATAGCCTCAACCGGGTTTTTTTCGGCGGTGTTAGCGTTTATCTTCAGCATAAGTCCGCCCTCTTCCGCCACTCACCCAAGTTCCTCGATAGGCTCTGGGATTCCAATACCGCACTCCGTCTCGCTTCCCAACGCTCCGTCGTCGTCGACCCCAAGTTCCTCGGCGAAATGACTGTCTCCATGCTCGAAGGGGAGCACGGACCGATTAAGAAGGAGTTTGAAAAACTCTGCGATTGGCTCGTTACGGAGCCGAAGCCCGACGTCATTAGCCTCCCCTTCGCTCTTCTCATTTCCTTCGCCGAACCGATGAAGCGAGTTACGGGAGCACCAGTGGTAGTGACTCTCCAGGGCGAGGATCTCTTCCTGGACGGCCTCGCTGAACCTTGGCGCTCCCGAAGTATGGAACTGATCCGCGCCAATATCAAACACGTCGACGCCTTCATCGCCACCTCCGAATACTACGCCCGCTACATGACGGCTTACTTCGGCATCCCCGCCGAGAAGGTGCACGTCGTCCCTCTCGGCATTAACTTCGAAGGTCTCGCCCCGGCCGAGAAAACCCATTCCGGTTTCCGCGTTGGCTTCTTCGCCCGCATTGCCCCGGAAAAGGGTCTTCACAATCTTGTTGAAGCCGTCCAGAAACTCGATGGGGTCGAACTCCACGCCGCCGGCTACAATCTTCCCGAACACCGCGAATACCTCGCCAAGTATGCGCCTTTCATCCACTATCACGGCTCTCCAGACCGCGACGGCAAAGCTCGCTTTCTGCAAAGCGTCGACGTGCTGTCAGTCCCTACCGATTACGTCGAGCCCAAAGGCTTTTCGGTGCTCGAAGCCTGGGCCTGCGGCCTTCCGGTTATCCAACCGGCTCACGGAGCGTTCCCCGAGATGATCGCGAAAACTGGGGGTGGCCTTCTGTTTTCGCCCGGCAACAGCACCGAACTCGAGACCGCCATCGCCCAGATGCGCGACGATTCCGCCCTGCGGCAAGACCTCGCCGCTCGCGGCTTGGCGGGCGTCCATCAGCACTATTCGATGGAGGCCATGACGCAGGCCGCGCTGTCCGTTTACCATAGAGTCGCGTGATCAATCTCAGTCAAATTGCCAAGGTCTACTCTACGGCCGCCGGTCAGTTGCCCGTTCTGGAAGCCGTCGATCTGAGGATAGTACCCGACGATCGGATCTCCATCGTCGGTCCCTCCGGCAGCGGCAAGAGCACCTTGCTTCATATCCTCGGCCTGCTCGATACACCCACTTCCGGCACCCTGGAATTCGACGGACAGAGGCCGCTCGAACTCGATGAAGCCGCTCAAGCCCGATTTCGCAACGAAAAAATGGGGTTTATTTTTCAAGACCATTGCCTGCTCCCCCAGTGCACTGTTCTCGAAAACGTCCTCGTCCCCACACTCGTTGGTAAGCCCGACCCCGCCGCCAAAGATCGCGCCCAGGAACTCCTCCGCCGCGTCGGCCTGACCGCCCGCCTTCAGCACCGCCCCGCCGAACTCTCCGGCGGTGAAAAGCAACGCGTCGCCATCGCCCGGGCCTTGATCCGCCAGCCCAAACTCCTGCTTTGCGATGAACCCACCGGCAACCTCGACGAACGCACCGCCGCCGAAGTCACCGACCTCCTTCTGGAACTCCAACGCGAGGCGGGCAATGTGATCGTCATTGTTACCCACAGCAAAACCCTTGCGCAGAAAATGGACCGCCGGTTCGCGATGGTCAACCGCCGCCTCGAAGAAGCCCTCTAATGCTGCGAAATCTTCAATGGTTTTGGCGAACGAACTTAGCCGTGGTTTTCGGCGTGGCGATCGCCGTCGCGGTCATGATCGGCTCGCAAATCGTCGGCGACTCCGTCCAGGCCTCGCTCCGCGAACTCGCCCTCGCCCGCCTCGGCCGCGTTGATTCCGCCGTCGTCGCGGCGCTGCCGTTCACCGACGCGCTTCCCGACCGCTTGGCCAAAAACTCCCGGAGTATGGCCCCGATTCTTCATTTCGCCGGTATCGTCAAGCACCAGGGCTCGAACAAGTCGGCCGCTAAGGTCCTGATCTATGGCGTCGACGAGCGCTACTGGCGCTTGCAAGGCGCAGCAGCCGAGCCCCTCGGCGAACGCGACGCCATCATCAGCGAAGCCCTCGCTCAGGAGTTCGGTGCTAAGCCCAACGACGGCATTCTCGTCCGGATGGAAAAGCCGAGCGAAATCCCGCAGGAATCGCTCCACGGCCGCCGCGAAGGCTCCGTCCGCACCGTCCGTTTCAGCGTCAAGAAAACGCTGCCCGGCGGCTTCGCCCTGGAACCCCAACAGGGTGAACTTCGCGTCGTCTACGTAGCCCTCTCAACCCTGCAAAAAGAGCTAGACCAGGCCGGCAAGGCCAACGTCCTGCTCGTCGCTGGCGCAGCCATTACCGCCGAAGAGCTCCGCGACGGCCTCCGCATGGAGGACCTCGGCATGAAGCTCCGCCCCGTCCCCGGCGGCATGCAACTCGAAAGCGCGGCGGGCTTACTCCGCGACGACCAAGTCGCTCGCGTTACCGAAACGGCCACCAAACTCGGCCTCCGTTCGGAGCCCCTCCTTACCTACCTCGCCAATAGCATGAAGATCGGCAATCGCGAGGTCCCCTACTCCCTTGTCACCGCCACCCCTGAAGTCACCGAAGGCATTCGCCTCAACGCCTGGACCATGCGGCAAACCGGCGCCAAGCCCGGCGATAAATTGCAAATGGAATACTACCAGTGGCGTCGGGAAGGCAACCTCGATACCGCCTCGGCTCTGTTCACCGTCGCGGGTGCCACCGCCATCGGCGACCGCACCATGGCCCCCGACTACCCCGGCATCAGCGACGCCGATAATGTCAGCGACTGGGACCCGCCCTTCCCCATGAACCTCGACAAGATCCGCCCGGTCGACGAGAAATATTGGGCCGATTATCGCACCACGCCCAAGGCGTTTATTTCTATCGCGGACGGCCAGCGCATTTGGGGTTCCCGCTTCGGCAAAGTCTCCTCCGTCCGCCTTTATCCGGCGGGAGCAGGAAAAGAGCAGGCCTGGATCGCCGCCTTCCTCCCCAGCGTCGACCTCGCCAAAGACGGCCTATCGCTGCTGCCCCTCCGCGAGCAAGCCGTCGCCGCCTCGTCCGGCAGCACCGATTTCGGCATGTATTTCGGCCTGTTCAGCAGCTTCGTGATGGGCTCCGCCTTTCTGCTCACGGTGTTATTTTTCCGCCTCGGCATCGAACAAAGGCTCCGAGAAATTGGCCTTTATCTCGCCGTCGGCTACTCCCGCCGCGACGTCCGCCGCATGTTCGTCCGCGAGGGCTTGGCCCTCAGTCTGGCCGGCACCTTCCTCGGTTGCTTCGGCGCTTGGCTCTATGCCAGCGGTCTGCTTTACGGCCTCCGCCACTGGTGGAACGACGCCGTCGGAACTCAGGCGCTGCAGCTTCATTTCTCGCCGGCCGCCATCCGGGCCGCGTTCTTCCCCAGCGTCCTGGGCAGCGTCCTCGTCGTCGTCATCACCCTCCGCCGCCTCCGCGGCCTCTCCCCGTGGGACCTTCTCGCCGGCCGCCAAATCGACGACCTGCCCCATACCGCCGTCCGCCTCCGCTGGCTCGCCATCGGCTTCTTCGCCAGCGGCCTGGCCCTTGCCGGAGCGTCCGCCGCCGGGCGTATCGCCCCTGAGGGTGGCTTCTTCGGCGCTGGCTTCCTCCTCCTCATCGGCGGTGCGCTGGGGAGCCGTGCCCTCCTGGAAGCCGGCCTCGGTGGCGAGTTCAACTCCCTCGCCCGCCTCGCTTGGGCCAACGCCGGACAACGGCCCGCGAGGTCAATGATGACCATCGCCTTGATCGCCTTCGCCACCTTCCTGCTCATCTCCCTCGAAGCCTTTCGCCATCCGCCCGCCTCCGCCCTCGCCTTCAACAAATACGGCTACATCGGCGAAAGCCAATCGCCGCTCTACGAAAAACTCGACGGCGCCGTCATGCTCCGCGTCCGTCCGGGCGAAGACGCCAGTTGCCTCAACCTATACGCCCCCACCCGGCCCAAGGTCGTCGCCCTTCCCCCCGGTCTTGTCCCCGATCTAGACGCCGCGCTTTCGGACGGCGTCATCCCCGCCGCCGCCGATGCCAACTCGCTCCAGTACATTCTCCACAAAGCGATCGGCGACGAGATGACCCTGGACGGCGGAGCGCGCATCCGCTTCGTCGCCACGCTTCCCGGTAGCGTCTTCCAAAGCGAGGTGCTCATTGGCGAAGCGCAATTCCTTCTAGCCTTCCCCGCCGAACAAGGCTTCCGCATGATGCTGTTTGAAAAGGCACCGAACGAAAACGTCGAAGAGCTATTCTCCGACTCCGGCCTCGACGT
>Ga0163144_10004538_pt1 | contig 31218 bp, 31 predicted proteins | sample OliLak19BULKMAT1_FD_123175 | JGI IMG/M metagenome (GOLD analysis project Ga0163144, IMG submission 123175) | Freshwater microbial mat bacterial communities from Lake Vanda, McMurdo Dry Valleys, Antarctica - Oligotrophic Lake LV.19.BULKMAT1 | ecosystem: Environmental > Aquatic > Freshwater >... | reverse complement strand
TGGCGGGTGAAGTGCGCGAAACGCTCGCCCGCTCCGACGATGCCCGGGCGCTGTTGCGGCGACTTTTTCTCACCCCGGCCAACCTCCGGCCCGATTACACGGCCCACACCCTCACCGTGCAACCCTGTAAGGCTCACTGTTCGGCGGGACGTAGTTGATATTAGGAGCAGCCGGGGCCTTTTCACAGCCGGCGGCCAGGAGTGAGGGATTGGCGGGCATTTTGAGGTGTAAAGGACAAGGGGGATGCCTGAGTAACGGTCAAACAACAGATTATGGAAAAGCGCGAATGGAGTGGGTCTGAGGATCACCCTTACCTCCATGTGCGTCGGGATCGCCTCATTCGAACGCAACGACTCAACCCAGTAGGGAGGAGCTTGCCACCGTGCGCCGAACAAACATCGCCCAAGTCGGTGCATGCGGGACGGGGACAGGCTCGTCTCGTCAAAGCCTATTCATTGTCCCACGCTCCCCCCACCCTATGCCGCTGTTGCCTGTCCCCGGTCATCATTTTCCAGCCCGATTTATCTCTGGGTGCACGAGTGGACTCCTGTTTGGGGCGCTGAATTTGTTCAGCTTCGCTGCCGCGCCTCGCACGGTCGGGGAGTGGCTGGTTCAGCTTCCAACTGTGCCCACGTGGGAGGCCGCGCTACGTGCGGGCACGCTCGAACCGATCGATCTCGACGCGCTGCCCCAAACCCTGGAACTGCCCGATCCGCTCCGCAGGCCGGATGGTTTCGAGGTGCGCGACCCGATAATGTGGGCAGCTCATCGGCAGGAGTTACTCAAACTTTTCCAATACTACCTGACCGGCACCCTCCCACCCGCGCCCCGAACCTCGCGCGTCGTGGAGTCTACCAGCGGGCGCGACGGCAGAGTCACACGACACACGTACGTGCTCAAATTTAGTCCCCGCTTCGATGCCCAACTCAATCTCGAGGTACTCACTCCTCCCGGCCCAGGCCCCTTCCCAGCCTTGGTCGTTCCGGAAACGAATCGAACCTGGGCGACGATCGCAGTCAGTCGGGGCTACCTCGCCACGATCTACGCGGCCAGCGATCGCCGGGACGACACGGTCTCGTTTGCCAGCCTAGACCAAGGCTCAGACTGGACGCTGCTCGCAAAGCGCGCTTGGGCGATCGCCCGCTGCCTGGACTTTCTGATCACACGTTCCGACGTGGATCCGTCCAAAATCGCTCTGGCTGGAGAGGGCCGGCACGCAACCCAAGCGCTCGTCGCCGCGGCGTTCGATGAACGAATTGCCGCCGTGATCGTTGCCAGCTCGGGTGCAGGCGGCGCAGTCCCCTTTCGACTGACCGGCGAGGATCGGATGCGGGAGGGAATCGAAGGGGTGACGCGCCACTCTCCCACTTGGCTTCACCCACGCCTGCGTTTCTTTTCGGGCCAGGAATCACGCCTGCCGATCGACCAGAACCAACTCGTGGCCTGCGTCGCACCCCGGGCTTGCCTGCTCTCCACCGCCTTCAACGATCCGACAGAAAGCGTCTGGGCGGTAGAACAAGCATGGCGATCGGCACGTCGCGTCTACGGAATCTTCAAACAGGAAGGAGCCCTGCAACTCCATCATCGGACTCATGGTTCGGGCACGCGTCCAGTCGATGTCGAATCCTACCTGGACTGGCTCGACGGCCGGTTCGACCGGGGCATAGCGCCGAGTTCAAGCGCCCCGCTGTATCCGACCTACGCAGACTGGCAGCGGTTAAGCGGGGAACGGATCGATCCTTCCCGCTTTCCGAGCGCAAGTGTCACCGCAGTGCTCGGACCGATGGCCCGTCGGCCGTTGCGGAGTAGAACCGATTGGCTGGAGCAACGCCTTGGTGTCCTCGGGCGGGTCGGCTGGGTGCTTGGGGAATCCCCTGCACTTGGTACCAGTCCCATCGATCCAGCGAACGTTGAGTCAGAAGCAGAAGCTTTGACCCTGCACCGAACCCGCGTGCCTCCCGAGAGTTCCAAGTCAACTCTCGGGTTTGGCAGCGGCCTGCACGGAACACTCTACCAACCTGTCGGTGCGACCGCCGCGCAGCCTGTCCCAGCGATTCTTTGGATCCCTCCGGTCCCGCTACCTTTGGGTTATCTCCCCGGAGTTCGAGAAACGGATCTCACTTTTTTCGACTCCTGGATCAAAGCAGGCTACGCGGTGTTTGCTTTCGACCCCATCGGAGCCGGTGGGCGGATCGAGGAGGTCCGACGATTCTACGATCGGCATCCGCACTGGTCTCTCCTGGGTAGAACGCTCCAGGATGCGCGTGACGCAGTCGATGCGTTGCTGCAACAAAAGATAGTCGATCGACAAAGGATCTTTGTAGTCGGATATGGCACCGGTGGGTTCACCGCGCTGCACGCCGCAGCGTTCGACGACCGCATTGCAGGGGTGATCTCCGTCCATGGTTTTGCTCCCTTGCGTGACGTCGGCGTTGAAAAAATCGCAGGCAGCAATATCGCTCGATGGTCCCACCTCTTTCCGCTGCTTCCCCGTCTGGGCGCGTTCGTCGGACAGGAAGACCACGTTCCGTATGATCTGGACGAAGTCCTCGCACTGATCGCACCCCGACCAGTGACCCTTGTTCGATCGTTGCGCGATGGTCTCGGATCGACGGCCGGCGTACAAACGAGGTTGGACAACGCCCGGTCGGTCTACGCGCTCTATGACCGTGCAGCGGCACTGCGACTGTTCGAGGTCGACGATGACCTCCGATATTCACCCGAGGTCGCGCGAGAGACGTTTCGCGCCATCAAAACCCTCGACACTCCATAAGCCCGCGTTCCCAAGCGGCGTTTTTGAAATTGCCCTGTCCCTTTACACTGCGAGTTTCGCATTAGCGCTGAATTCACCCTTCTTTCGCCTCGTCTTGATGAATGTCACCCTCTTGCCGGCCCTTCCCCGCGTCGCTTACCCACTTTTTGACTTTCAGGTCAACGGCTTTGCCGGAGTTGATTTTCAGAGTGATACGCTTTCTGCGGAGGACCTCGGCCGCGCCGTCCAGGCGCTGCGAGAAGACGGCGTGGGCGGCATCCTGCTCACGCTGATTACCGATGACGAATCGACCTTGTGCGCCCGTTTTCGCAGGGTGGAAGCCTTTCGCAGGTCTGATTCGGGGATCGCCGCGATCGTCCGCGGTTACCACTTGGAAGGTCCTTGGCTCAACCCGGAACCAGGGTACTGCGGAGCCCATCCGGCCGCTGCGATGGGTGCACCTTCAATCGACTCCTTCGACCGATTGCAGGAGGCCGCGGGAGGCGGCATTCGGCTTGTGACGCTGGCACCAGAATGGCCCGGGACCGCCAGCGTGATTGAAGCGCTGGTGGCGAGAAACGTGCGAATCTCCCTTGGACACACCAACGCCAGCCACGAGCAGATCGACGCGGCCGTCCGCGCCGGAGCGGCATTTTGCACCCATCTCGGCAACGGGGTGCCCAATCTCCTCCCACGCCACGACAACGTCGTCCAACGTCTGCTGGCTCGGGATGAATTGACCGCCTGTTTCATTCCCGACGGGATCCACCTGCCTCCGTTCGTTCTACGAAACTTCTTCCGGGCCAAACCTGCAGACAAAGTCCTTTTTACCACCGATGCCATGTCCGCCGCGGGAGCTCCTCCCGGCCGCTTTCGGATCGGACAAATGGAAGTCGCCGTCGGCAGCGACGGGGTCGTCCGCGGGCCACACGGTGGGTTCGCCGGCTCCTCGCTGAAGCCCAGCCAAGGCGTCGAGCGCGCGGCCGCGTTCCTCGCTCTGCCGCATTCAGAGAGTCAGGCCATCTGGTCGCAGCGTTCTTGGAGCGCGTTTGGGCTGGCCCCCACCGACGCGACCATCACGGCGGGCCAATCCTGAGGAGTTGGCCGAGCTTGACGAGCCGTCAGCAGCGACAAACGTGACCCCGATGGACCTCGATTCCACGTACGTTCGCACCGCGCCAGATCCGCAGCATGCGGTCGACATTTTCAAAGGAGAGTGGTCTTCACGTCTTCCGCCTCTGCCGCGCCTTCGGCAGCGCGGGGCTTCCCATGCCGATCAAAAGCGGCTCTACGCCGCTGTTCGGAGACCCCCGGATCGATTGGGCCTGCGACCGGCTGTCTGAATGGGGCCTGCCGATCGCCGGCCGACGCGTCCTTGAACTCGGCCCCCTCGAGGCCGGCCATACCGCCTGCCTCCGTCAACGCGGCGCGGGGGAGGTCGTGGCGATCGGAGGCCAATCGACGAAGCTACTTTAAGTGCCTTGTAGTTAAGGAGCTCTATCAACTCAACCAGGCACGATTTCTTCTCGGCGAATCAATTGAGTACCTTCGGCAGTCCGACGAAACGTTCGACGTAGGAATCGCCAGCGAAATCCTCTATCACATGGCGATTCCGATCGAGTTGCTTGCCCTCCTAGCCAAACGGTGTCGCGCCGGGTTCATTTGGACGGTTTTCTACGATCCAGCTTTCTACCAACGGTACCCGGAAAAGCTCGCCACCTTCAGCTCACCGGAAATCGGCGAACTCGAAGGATTCAACTACCGGGTCCATCGCCATCACTATGGCGAGGCACTGGATTGGAACGGTTTCTGCGGCGGAGCCCAACCGTACGGCCACTGGTTGGAACGTGAACACATCTTAGGTGCCCTCTCTCACTTCGGACTCAGCCGCCAAGCCTCCTTCACAACCGAAAACGTACACGCCACAGCGCTGCAAGTAATGGCGATGCGGGACGAAAAAACCGCCTAAATCATCCGTCCCTACGCGCACCGAGACCAGCGCCTCGATTTTCCCGCTTGTCCGGTTCCAACCTCACCTTCACAACCGGACCTCGTGTCTTTCGCGAAATCGCTCTCCGCCGCCGAGATCCACACCGCCCTTGACCGCCTTTGCCAGGCCATTGCGGCGCGCCACCCTTCCGGCTCCAAGATCGTCCTGCTTGGCATTGCCAACGGAGGAATCACGCTCGCCCGCCGTCTTGGCTCAAGGCTGAGTGTGAAAAACGTCGGCACCCTCGACATCTCTTTTCATCGGGACGACATCGGGCGAAACCCGATCCCCAAGGAATTTTCGCCCACGACTATCCCGGTCGATGTCAACGGCGCGATCGTGATTCTGGTCGATGACGTGCTCTTTTCCGGGCGCACGGTCAAAGCTGCACTGGACGAGTTGTTTGACCACGGCCGCCCGTCACTGGTCGAATTGGCCGTTCTGATCGACCGCGGAGGCCACAAACTGCCGATCAAGGCGGATTACATCGGCGTGGTCCTCGAAGCGGGCGAGTCCGAAAAGATCGTGGTCTCCCTCGACGCTGCGCACCCAGCCAACGACTCCGTGCGGCTGATTTCCTCAAAGCCCGCCAAACGCTGATCGCCTGCCCCACTCTCCCCATGTCCTGGACCCGCCGCCACCTGCTCACTCTCGAGGAACTCAGTCTGGCCGAGATCGACCAGATCCACGCCACTGCGACCGCGTTCAAGAAGATCCTCAAGCGGAACGTCAAGAAGGTGCCTGCGCTGCGTGGCAAGACGATCGTCAACCTGTTCCTTGAACCGAGCACCCGCACCCGCATGGCCTTCGACATGGCGGCAAAGCGCCTCAGCGCGGACGTGATTTCGCTCGACGGAGCAAGCTCCTCTACGACCAAGGGTGAAACGCTCCGGGACACCGCCCAAAACATCCAGGCGCTCAACGCGGACATGATCGTGCTCCGGCATGCCGCATCCGGATCGCCCCTCTACCTCTCCCGCATCCTCGACATTCCGGTGATCAACGCCGGCGACGGAGCCCATGAGCATCCGACTCAGGGTCTTCTGGATACCTTCACCATGCGCGAACGCCTCGGAAACATGAAGGGACGCAAGGTCGTGATCCTTGGTGACATCCTCTTCAGTCGGGTGGCGCGCTCCAACATCCACGCCCTCGCAAAAATGGGAGCGGCCGTGACATTGTGCGGCCCCTCGACCCTCGTTCCCCACTGGTTCACCGATCTCGGGGTCAAGGTTTCGCATGACCTCAAATCTTCGCTCGCCGATGCAGAGGTGGTCATGCTGCTTCGGATCCAGCACGAACGGCAGTCCAGCGGGCACTTTCCGTCGCTCGGTGAGTATACCAGCATGTTCGGCCTGAACAAGACTCGCGCGTCCTGGCTCGACCCCAAGGCGATCATCATGCATCCCGGCCCGATCAACCGCGGGGTCGAGATCGACAGCGAGCTGGCGGACGGCGAACGGAGCGTGATCCTCGAGCAAGTGACCAACGGCATCGCCGTGCGCATGGCCGTGCTTTACCTCTGCTTTGGCGGCCAGCCCGAATCCGTGGTCACCGCGGACTGAATCTCCCCCAGAAGAAGCCCCCCTCATGCCTGCCCTCTGGATTCAAAACGCCCGGGTAATCGACCCCGCCGCCAAACGCGACGCGGTGGGCGATCTGTTCATCGATCGCGGCCAGTTCGTCGCGCCGCTCTCAGCCGCCGCACGGAAACGCGCCCGCAAGATCGACGCGCGCGGACTCGTCGCCTGCCCCGGGTTGGTCGACATCCACGTCCACTTCCGGGAGCCGGGACAGACTCACAAGGAGACCATTGCCACCGGCAGCCGAGCCGCAGCCGCCGGCGGCTTTACCACGGTCGTGTGCATGCCCAACACGTCGCCCCCGGCGGATAACGCCGGCACCATCCAGTTCATCAAGGACGCGGTGAAACGGGATGCCGTCATCAAGGTCCTTCCGACGGGGTGCATCACGGTCGGAATGAAAGGACAGGCGCTGGCTCCCATCGGTTCGCTCAAGCGGGCCGGCGTGGTGGCAATCACCGACGACGGCGACTGCGTGCAATCGAACGAGCTGATGCGACGCGCCCTCGAATACGCACGCATGTTTGACCTGCCGGTGATGGATCATTGCCAGGACGCCTCGATGACGCAGGGGGCGGTGATGAACGAGGGTGTGGTCTCGACGCGCCTGGGCCTTCGCGGCTGGCCGAATGCGGCTGAGGATCTGATCGTGGCCCGCAATGCAATTCTCTCGGAATACACCGGAGCCCACGTGCACATGCAGCACATCTCCTCGAAGTTTTCGGTCGACATCCTGCGACGCGCCAAGGCCCGGGGCGTGCGTGTCACCGGCGAAGCCACGCCGCACCATTTCGCCCTGACCGACGAAATGCTCTCGGGCTACGACACCCACTTCAAAATGAACCCTCCGCTCCGCACTGAGGCCGACCGGCTGGAACTGATCGAAGGTCTGAAGGACGGCACGCTCGACTGCATCGCCACCGATCACGCGCCGCACACCGACTACGAAAAGGACAAGGAGTTCGATTTTGCGCCCAATGGTATCATTGGTTTGGAGACAGCGCTGGCCATCTCGCTCGATGTACTGGTGCGGAAGAGCCGTTTCAAGCTCCCGACCGTGATTGACCTGCTCACGCGCAAGGCCGCGCGGATCCTCAACCTGCCGGCCGGCACACTCGCCGAAGGCGCCGCCGCGGATGTCTGCATTTTCGACCCGGAAGAGTCTTGGCTGTACGACGCCAAGGCCGGGTTCAGCAAATCGATCAATTCTCCCTGGCATGGGCAGACGCTCCGGGGCCGCGTACGTCTGACCGTGTGCGACGGCACGGTCGTGCACGAACTCACGCGCAACGGCTGAAACTGCGCCCTCCCCGATCGGATCACTCGCGAACCCGTGGTCGCGCCGGCCGATCAATCCTTCACGCCCCGCCTCCATGGAGCTTCCCGAACTCACGCCCGCCGTCATCACGCTGCTCGCCGTCGAAGTCGCGCTCTATCTGGCCGGCCTGGCGACGATTTACTTCTGGCAGTTCGGCGAGGGAGCGACGGAACGTCAGCGGGTGCGAATCACGGCCTGGAACGTCAGTCTGGGTGATTTTCTGCTCGGCGCACTCGTGGTCGTACTCGGTGCCCTCGCCCTCCAGATGACGGTGATCGGTCTCCACCGAGCCAGGCCTGAACAATTTTCCGCGGATGGCTGGCTGATCCTTCAGGGAGGCGCCTTCCAGCTGGGACTGCTCGGCGGGGCGCTCGTTGCTCACAAACTCATCCGGCTCCGGCCGATTGACGAAGGAGCCGGTCCAGCCTGCGACCCCGCGGCCGAACCTCCTCCTTGGGGCACCGTGCGCGGCGGCCTTTTGCTCTTTCTCGCCTCACTGCCGCTGGTCTTCGCCGTCTCGCTCGTCTGGCAACAAATGCTCAAGGCGGCCGGGCTGCCTCTCGCCCAGCAGGAGTTGATCGAGCTCCTCCGCAATACCGATTCCCCTGGCCTGATCGTCGGACTCGCCTTCCTCGCTGTGATCGTCGCCCCGATCGCAGAGGAGACCCTTTTTCGCGCCGGCCTGTTTCGCTACCTCAGGACGCGTATTCCAAGGGTCGCCGCCCTGCTGATCTCATCGCTGGTCTTCGCCGCCCTGCATGGGAACCCGGTCGCGTTCGGACCTCTCGTTGCCCTCGGCATTCTCCTCGCGATCGCCTACGAACGCACCGGACGCATCGCCGTACCCATCATTGCCCACGGACTTTTTAACCTGCACACCCTGGTGCTCCTACTCACCGGAGTCGATCTCTGAGCCATGGATTCAAGTCTGAAGGCCGGGCCACTCAGCCAAACGAATTCCGAACCCGCCGAGCCGCCAACCCTCCGCGATGGCACGCGTTGACGCTCGGGATCCAACGTTACCTTTGAGAGTTCATCTTCCCCGCTTTTGCATCCTTTCTCCGATCACCTTCCCGACACCGTCGCCGCATTGGGCGAACGCAAGCTGATCACGGCAATCAGTCGCTGGCTTGGCGAAACCTCCCCCCGCGCTCCGTTCGGGATCGGTGATGACTGCGCGGTTTTGCCCGCGGCCAATGGTCGCTCCTTGCTCACGGTCGATCCGGTGATCTACGGCGAACACTTCGACGATCACACATCCCCTCAGGCTGCTGGCGAAAAGCTCTTCAAGCGGAATCTGAGCGACATCGCCGCCATGGGCGGCCGTCCGCGGGCGGCCGTGGTTGCACTCGCATTCGATTCCCGCCTGAAAACGCGTTGGCTTGCCTCCTTTTACCGGGGACTGGCGGCGGTCAGCCGCCGCTACCACGTCCCGATCGTCGGCGGCGATATTGCCCGGCTGCGCGGCGGAATCGTCGCTTCACTTACGCTGCTGGGCCAGGCCAGCGGCAAACGTGTTGTCACCCGACAGGGGGCTCGCCTCGGAGACGCGATCTATGTCACTGGCCAGCTCGGAGGCAGTCTTCGAGGTCGCCATTTGCGCTTCATCCCACGTCTGGCCGAGGGCGCGTGGCTCGCCCGCCAGAAGGGAGTCCGCTCCATGATGGATGTCAGCGACGGCCTCGCGAAGGACCTGCCCGCCCTGGCTCCGGCCGATTCACTGCCCGCACTGAACATCGACGCACTGCCCATCAGCGCAGCCGCACGGCTGACGGCCAGGCAAACCGGAAGAACCGCTTTTGACCATGCGCTGAGCGATGGCGAGGACTACGAGCTCGTCTTTGCCCTGGCTGGGGACATCCCGCCGGAAGTATTCGAGCGGCGCTGGAGGCGCGCATTTCCCGAAGTCCGTCTGACTCGGATCGGCCATTTTCTTCGCCGCGAACAAGCCGAAGCGCAGGGATGCCTCGATCTCGCCCGTTACCGGGGATTCGAACACCTGATCGCTGCGGAGCCCGGCCGCCGCCAAGCGTCCACGAAAGGTCAGCGATGAGCCTGACAGACACTCTCCGCGCCGGAGTCCTGACCAGCTCAGCCCATGAAACCCAAGCCCTCGCCGCGGCGTGGGCAAGGACGCTTCCGCCCGATTGCACCATCGCGCTGCACGGTGACCTCGGAGTAGGTAAGACCACCTTCGTCCAGGGTCTCGCCCACGGTTTCGGGATTGCGGTTCCAGTGACGAGTCCGACGTACACCATTTTTACGCTGCATCGCGGAAGTCACCGAACGCTGGTGCATCTTGATGCCTATCGACTGGACAACGACCGGGAGATCGAGGCGCTGATGCTAGAAGAATTCCTCGTCACTCCATGGTGCCTCGCAGTCGAATGGCCGGAACGTTTTGCCCGATGGTTGCCAGTGGACGCCCTCCATCTCGAGCTGGCGATCACTCCAGAACAGAAACACACGGTCAAACTGCGGTGAGTCAAACGGCTGCGTCCGGCCGCCGAGCGTTCATTCCATGGACTTCGGAGCGGCGGGTTCACCCACGAGTACGCTCAGTTGAGCCTGCACCTGAACAAAGAACTCCGGGTTGAGATCGCCGGATGGAATTTCGTAGAGATGTTTCGTCTTGGTGTGTTCGACGATGGTCCGGCTGCCATCGGCAGTCCGGCCCTTGGGTTTGAGGACCCGCTTACGTTCCAGCATCAACGCAAGGAACTGCACCAAGCGCGTATTCTCCGGAGTCGGTTCACTGGCGGAGTCAGCGAGGGCAAGGAACAACGTCTCGGCCGTCAGCTTGAGGGCGCGCTCCGGGTTTTCGCCGGCCTTGCGCGGCTTGTACAGGTGGACCCATCGGCAGACCACCACACCCGCGGGCGCAAAGCCCTCCGACGCCGGCTCCGCGACATCATAACGCACAATTTCCGGCTTCTCAGGATCACGCAGGAGGTAACTCACCACCCGCTGTCCCGCCACAAACGGTTCTTTTGTGACGTGGCAGAACGAAGCCAGCGGCTGCAGATTCAACTCCATAAGGCTTTCTTGTTTACTTCCCTACCACCACGACGCTAGCAAATTTCGGCCCGCCCGCATGAACGAACGCATCATCGCCATCGGCGACATCCACGGTTGCTACGCTGAATTTGCCGAATTGCTCGAGCGAGTGGGGATCGAACGGGTAGACAAGCTGATCCTTTTGGGAGATTTGGTCAACCGCGGGCCTGATAGCCTCAAAGTCATCGATTTGGCCAAACGGCACCAGGCCGTGTCGCTCTTGGGAAACCACGAACTGCGGTTGTTGAACTATCGGAGGACCAAGGATCCGGCGTTTCTGAAGGAAACTGACGAGGAGACGTTCTCCCGATTGCGACCTGAGGATTGGACCTACCTCGAGCAAATGCCACTGACCCATGAGGTCGCCGATCTCCAAACCGTCTTCGTCCACGGCGGTTTTCTTCCCAATGAACCGTGGGCGCGTCAAGCCGCGCAGGTGGTGACTCGAATCCAAGTGATTGATCACGAGGGGAAACCAAGAAAACGAGCCGAGTGCGCCGATTGTCCGGCGTGGGCCGATCTTTGGAGCGGACCTCCTTTCGTGGTCTATGGCCACACGCCACGACCCGAGATTTACAAATTGAAGTGGTCCGTGGGGATCGACACCGCTTGCGTCATGGGCGGCTACCTGACCGCCTACATCCTGCCGGAAAAACGTTTCATTCAAGTCAAGGCCCGACGGCGGTACTTCGATTGAAGCACTGCCGGCCTTGTCCTTATGGCTGTCGTCTCACCTCCACCGCATCTTCTGCTCCTCTGCATTGATCTGCAACCGGTCTTCCTCAAGGCCTTGCCGGACGCTGGAGCATCGCTGTTGCGGCGCAGCCAATTTGTCGTCGCGTGCGCGACTGGCCTGGGCCTGCCGGTGATCTTCAGTGAGCAGATGCCTCAAAAACTGGGCCCAACCGCGCCCGAGTTGCTCGAGGTCGCCCCGAAATCGGCACGTCAGTTGGGCAAAACCACCTTCTCGGTCTTCGCCGACGATGGAATTCGCGAGACCATCAAGGCTCTCGATATTGAACATATCCTGATCTGTGGTCTGGAAACTCCAATCTGTATCTACCAGAGCGCGCTTGAAGCCTTGGACTCACAACTCCAAGTAACCCTTTTCAGCGATGCCCTCGGTGCGCGTCGTCCCGACGACGCCAAGACCTGCCTGGACGCCCTCGTCCGCGCAGGTGTGCATGTCCTTCCCAGCGAGACCGTTTTTTACGCCTTGCTGCACGACACGCGCCATCCGTTCTTCAAAACTTATACGAAACTCGTAAAAGCCCATGCCTGACGTCGCTCCCCTCCTGTCGGTCCGTGAATTGAAGTCGCTCGACGGGACCGGGGGTCGGGTTTTCGCGGCCGTGGTGGTGATCAAAAAGCTGGTCACTAAAACCGCGACCAACGGAAACCCGTTCCTCAGCCTCGAGTTCGGTGATCGGGGTGGATCGTTCGGCTGCACGCTCTTCAATGACAGCCCGCACTTCGAACTCCTCAAGACCGTGGGTGAGGGCTCGGTGGTCCGCATCGAAGGGAAGACCGAATTTTATCAGAGCCGACTCTCGCCGCGGCTCAGTCGAGTCGCCCTCCTGACCGATGACGAGTTGGCGGCGCCCGGTATGCTCGACCATCTGGTCGAGCTGGCCCCGGAAGGGGTCGAGGAGCTCTGGACCGATCTCCAATCCGCGATCGAATCGATCCAGCACGATGAACTGCGTCTCGCTGTGCGAGGGGTCTTCGAAGAGGTCGGCGAGACGTTTCGCTGGTGTCCCGCGGCGGTCAGTATGCATCACGCCTACCGTCACGGTCTGCTTGAGCACACCGTGCACATGGCCCGCGCCTGCCTCGCGTTGTTGCCGCTTTATGCCGAAGTGGACCGCGATCTCGCGCTCGCGGGAATCCTGCTTCACGACGTCGGCAAGACGATTGAATACGAGGGCACGCTGGCCACTAGACGCAGTCGGAAAGGTCTGCTGCAGGGCCACGTCGTCCTCGGATATCAACTGGTCAGAAAAGCGGCCCTCAAGGCCAGGCTCGATCCGGAGCGGTTGGAGCGTCTCGAGCACATCATCCTCAGCCATCAAGGAGAACCGGAGTGGGGCGCGGCGGTCTTTGCGGCCACCCCCGAGGCGGTCTTTGTCTCGATGATCGACAACCTCGATGCCAAGATGGGCATGGTCCAACGCGCCCTGCGGCAGGCGAGCGGAGGCGAGGACTTTTCCGAACGGCTGCCCGGTCTGAGTTCTCCGCTTCTGGTCAAACCGCTCCCGACGAACCGCACGCCGGACTGAGCCCTCCTGCCGGTCTGTCAAGAGGCGGCAGGGATGCGGCGGCTCAGCCTCCGCTCAGTCCCTTGATCAACTCAACCATCGGAAGAAAGAGGGCCAGGACCACCGTCCCCACGACGACCGCCATGGCCACGATGAGGGCTGGTTCAAGCAAGGCCGTCAGTGCCATGACCGTTTGATCCACCTCCTCGTCGTAGATGTCCGCCAGCCGCACGAGCATCTCCGGGAGTTTTCCAGTCGTTTCCCCGACTTCAATCATCGCCGGCACCACGGGGGGCAACGTGCTCGTGCGAGCCAGCGAAGCCGCGAGGGACTCCCCCGCCTCGACCGTCCGCTCCGTCTCGACGAGAACCCTCTGAAGGCGCAAGCTGCCGGTGGCCGCTCGCGTCAAAGCCAGCGCCTGCAAGATCGGCACGCCCGCGGCAAGCAAGGTGCCCAAGGTCCTGGCAAAACGGGCAACGCGGGCCCGGAGGACCACCGCGCCGACGCCCGGAACAGACAGGATCCATCGATCGGCGGCCGCGCGCCCGGCTGAACTCCGGCCGAGACGAAAGGCGAACAGTCCCGCGATCACAACTCCGACCAGCAGGCCCACGCCGTGTGCGCTCACCCATCGAGAAATCCCGAGGACGGCCCTCGTCAAAACCGGCAACGTTCGCCCGTGCAGTTGACTCAGGAACAGTTGCTCAAATTTCGGCACCACAAACACCGTCAAGGCCACGACGATCAGCGTCGCCACCACTCCGACCACCAGCGGATAAACCATGGCCGCGGTCACCCTGCCCTTGAGTCGTGCGCTCTTTTCCAAAAATCGAGCGAGTCGTTCGAGGACCGTATCCAGCAGTCCGCTCGCCTCACCCGCCTTGACCAGATTGACGAAAAGGCGATCGAATGCTCGCGGCTCTCGCTCCAAGCCCGACGACAAAGCCCCCCCGGTCCGAACCATTTCACTCAGGCTCTCAAGGACGCGGCGGAAATCCGCCGATCTCTCCTGCCGGGCCAGAAGATCAAGGCTCTGCAGAAGTGGCAGCCCGGACGCGAGCAGCGTGGCGAGCTGGCGTGTGAACCAAGCGACCTGCCCCGGGCTCCCCGGTCGGCTTCGAAGTCTCCCCATGGCCGTCGCGGCCCACCTGTTTTCAACCCCGTCCGGGGCCTTCGGTGCGGCTTCGTCAAGTCCAGTGGGAAGTTCGCCGCGGGACTTCAGCGCCGCCACGACCAGCTCGCGGCTGCCCCCATGAATCCGTCCGCGAATCATCCGACCCGAGTGCGCGTGGATCGAAGTATAGGTGTAAGTAGGCATGGTGTCTTTACCGGCTTCACCGAGACGAAGACACACGGGACCGAAAAGCAGGCGCGCAATGACCCCAAACCAGGGGCATGGGAGGATTCGCGCGGTGGCTCCGAACCCGCTTTCCCAGCGTCCGGAAAGGAAGGTCGAAGAGGTCACCGAAACTCGCTGCCACGAAGGGGCTACCGGCACACTCCGAACCCATCGACCCTGCGCCCAGTCCGCGTAAACGTGTGCCGGGTGGCCGAAGCTTGTAGGAAACGCCAGGGGAATACCCCGCGCGACTGCTTCCATGGTGCAAGCAATCGCGAAGGAGAGACAGCTCCCGGAACAAAAACACTCTAAGAGAAAGGTGGATCACCTTCCGGATTGCCGAAGGCCGAACGGTTTGTCATGGTTCGGGTTCCTATGGGACGTCAATGGCTTCATGCGAAACGGGCGATCGTCAACCTCAAGAAGGGGCAAACTGTCGGCAAACTGGTGAAAGAAATCACCGTGGCCGCAAAGTTAGGTGGGGGCGATCCGGCGGCCAACGCCCGTCTCTTCGCCGCCCTCGAAAAGGCCCGAAAGGCGAGCGTCACCCGGGATGTGATCGAACGCGCGATCAAGAAAGGTGCCGGTGGCGGCGATGACAAACTCGCCTTGGAGCACGTCGTGTTCGAGGGTTACGCCCCTCACAAGGTGCCGCTGATTGTCGAAATTTACACCGACAATAACCAACGCACGGCACCCGAGATGCGGGTCCTTTTCAAGAAAGGCGTGCTGGGCAATGCCGGGAGCAACAAGTTTCTCTTTGATCATCTGGGGATCGTCGAAGCCCACCATCCCGAGGTGTCTCAAGATCTTGAGGCGGCGGCCATCGAAGCCGGAGCCAACGATTTTGAAGCCCTGAACCATGCGCAGAACGACGACGTTCCGGAAGGCCGTGCCGGCGCTCGATTCCTCACGGATCGGACCGCAGTCCACGCCGTCTCAAAGTGGTTGAAGGACCACGGATGGTCTGTCATCACCAGCGAAATAGGCTACGTGGCGAAGACGTTTCCCGAACTCGATGAAGCCGCCCGCAGCGAAGTCGGAGAGTTTCTCCAAGCGTTGGAGGATCACGACGACGTGCAACGCGTCTGGGCCGCGGTCAAGTGATGCGCGGGCCGGGCGGCCCCTCCTTTTGGGGCAGTTAGGCGGGGTGAGGCAACAGCCAGCGAATGCTGGCACCCACGGAACCGCCTCCCGGGTGCCAGCGCGAAACTAAACCGTCGCCGTGAAAGGTTCGCCGGATTCCACCGTCGAGAGGGCTGCGCGGTAATGTGGTTCAAACTCCTCCACCGCCGAAACCGTCAGTCCCAAGTTGCGGATCAAACCATCCTTGAGGCCGTAAATCCAGCCGTGCACGGTCAAAGGCTGTCCGCGGAGCCAGGCATCACGCACAATCGTGGTCTGACAAACGTTCCCTACCTGCTCGATCACGTTCAGCTCGCACAGCCGATTTGTTCGGAGTTGAACTCCGGCCAACGCGTGCACACAGGACCGATGTTTATCAGCGACATCCTGCACGTGCCGCAGCCAATTGTCGGCCAGTCCAATGCGATCGCAACGCAACGCTGCCCGCACACCGCTGCATCCATAGTGACCACAGACGATGACGTGTTTGACCTTCAAAACATCGACCGCGAACTGCATCACGGAGAGGCAGTTCAAATCCGTGTGGACGACCACATTGGCTAGGTTGCGGTGGACGAACAACTCACCGGGCAGAAGATTGACGATTTCATTCGCCGGCACCCGGCTATCTGAGCAGCCAATCCAGAGGTACTCCGGCGACTGCTGCCTGGACAGCTTGAGGAAAAAATCCGGATCCCGAGCTCTCATCGCGTCCGCCCACTCACGGTTTTGCAGGAAAAGATGGTCCAGTTGTCCCATAGTGGGTCATGCTTTGCCCCCCTCCCCGTTTGTCGATGTCAAATCCCAGCAGGACTGACCGTGATCCTCGCTCCGACCGCAGCGTCAAGCCACCGGACAGATTCGATGACTCCTTGAGCGCTCGTGAGGTTCGATCGGAACGGCGAGCTTTCACGAACGGAGCTCGCCTTGGGCAATTCCCGCTCTCAGACCCAGAGTCTGATTTCGCGTGAGCCCAAGCCACGAGCACCTTTCCCGCTGGTATCACCAGCTCGCGCAACAACTCGAGGCCGGACGCCCACTCGCCGAAGCGCTGAGGACATCCCACGGTAACGGTCGGATCAATGCCGTGGCGGGCGCCATGGCCGACGCGATCGAGCAAGGGGGATCGGTCGATGAAGCATTGGGAATCGCCCGTGGAGCGTTGCCCGAAGCCGACACCCTTTTTCTTTCGGCAGCGGCTGAGACCGGACGGCTGCCCCGGATCCTTCAGACGCTCTCGGCGCGTCACGAACAGTTTCGTACACTCAAGCTCCGACTCATCTTCGCCTGCGCGTACCCGGCGGCCGTCCTGCACGTGGCTCTGCTGTTGTTTCCGCTCCGACAAATGATCTCTGGCGAAAACGGACTCGTCTGGGACTCCGCCGTCTACCTCCGCGGTCTCTCGTGGACCCTCCTGCCGCTCTGGGCTTCAGTCGGACTCATCGCCGCGATCGCAGGGCGACGAACTGAATGGCTGAGGTGCCTCGGGCGCGCCGTGCCCCTCGTACGGGGTTACCTGCGCGCTCAGGCCTTGGCGGACTTCGCCCAGGCACTGGCCAACTTTCTGGACGCCGGTCTGGCCATTCAACGCGCTTGGCCCCTTGCAGGATTACTCAGTCGCACGCCGGACCTCAACGAAGCCGCCCAAAAGATCACGACGGCGATCACCCGCGGCGAACTCCCTGGACCGAGAATGAGGGAGTACGCCTGTTTTCCAGCCGACTTTGCCGCACGCTATCAAGTGGGTGAAGCCACCGGCCACCTTGAGGAAAACCTCTTTCGACTCGCCCGCGACTATCAAGAACAAGCGGATCGAAAACTGAAATCCGTGTCGGTGATTTACCCCACCGGACTCCTGGTCGTCGTGGGCGGCTTGACGATTTTCCAAGTCGTCTCTTTTTACGCCGGATACCTGAAAGTGCTCAGCGAACTGGGCGGTCCGTAAGCGGACCCGTTGAACGCCGACTAACAATTCCGGGCAAACTCGCAGATGAATCGGTCGACGTTGGGACCGGAAACTTCCCCCTCGATATCCCGCCGAAGTCCACGACGACGCTGACGGAGTTGGAGCGTCACACCCAAGGAATGAGCGAGCCGGGTAATGGCTCGAAAGCGACGCCACTCCCAGAGCCAACAGGTGAGTCCAATGCTAATGGGTTTCGCCAGCGAGACTTGTCCGGTGGAGGAACGCGGTGACATGCGCAGAGTGTAGCCTCAATCGGGCCAACTCGGAAGACGGCGATAAATTGGTCACTTTTTGGCAGCGGCTCCAACGACGTGCGCATTTTCGCCCGGTGGGGGTCCACGCCACGTCCACCCATCGATCCCTTTCGATGAGTCAGCCGAAGGGGAGCTGCGCGCAACCTGTTGGCGCTGTCTGAAAAGATCGCTTCTGGCCTTCAACATGCTGACACGTGCGAGTCACGCCCATGCCCACGCCCAACGAACCCATCCCCATTTGCGTTGCCGAACCGAACACGTTCTGGCCGTGGTTGACTTGGGCCGACTTCTCCCGACTACCGGACAAGGATGCGGTCCTTGTGGTAGTGCCGATCGCCGGATTTGCCGATTGGGGGCTCGGCCGGCCATTCGACGCTGAGGAAACAGTCCTCATGCCGGTGCTCGCCGAAGCCGTGCGCCGAAGGTCGGACAAAGTTCGCCTGTTGGTTGTGCCGCCCCTCCGATTTGTCGCCGGTCCCGGCCCCGGCACCGCCTTCGCGGTCGATGCACCCACGGCGATCGCCTTCATCAACGAGGTTTGTGGCTCGGTCAAAGCGGCGGGGTTCAGTCGAGTCGTGCTGTTCAACGCGAGCCCGTGGAACGAGGAAATCGTGGATGCGGCGGCGCGCGATCTGCGCATTGAGCGCAACCTCCAGATGTTCTGCGTGAACCTGAGCGCCCTGGGCCTCGATTTCCGACCGGATCGCGCGAAGAGTCGAGCCAACCTCCAGGCCCTGCTGACTTCGCTGTTGGGTCGGGAACCGGACGCCGCATCGATCTCGACCGGGAGCAGTGCCTCGCCCTCGGAAGCGCCGGATGGGGCAACCGTTATTGCCGAAGCTTCCATCCACCTCGCTTCGCTGCTCGAGGAAATTGCGGCCCGTCCACCCCTCGCCCGCGGCGGTGCCTTGATTCCGATGATGATGCCATGAGTTCCGCCCCTCTCTTTCCTCCCTACCGCGACCGCTACCTGCCCGCGATGACGCCACGAGAGATCACGGCGCTGCCCGACAAAGCTTCGGCCCCGGTGATCATTGCCACTGGAGCGATCGAACAACACGGCCCCCACCTGCCCGTGGCCGTTGACTCCTTTCTTGGCCAAGTCTGGGTGAACCTCTTGACCCAGAGGCTGCCCGCAGGCACGTCGTGCTACATCGCACCTCCGATCACGATCGGAAAGAGCAATGAACACGTCGGTTTCCCCGGAACGTTGATCATTTCCCGCGATCTCCTGCGACTCCAGCTCCTCACCATCGCCAGGCAGCTCCACACTTGGGGATTCAGGAACCTCGCGGTCCTGAACACGCACGGGGGCAATACGTCGGTGCTGACCTACACGTTGAGAGAAATCCGGGCCGAACTCGGCATGCGCGCCAACTTCCTGCGTCCCACCTGGTCCATCAACGTTACTGCCCAGGAAGGTACTTACGGTTTTCACGCCAACCAGTTCGAATCCGCGGTGATGCTCGCCCTCGCTGGACGCTCTACGCAGCCTGCGGCTGCGGTGTGCCACTATCCCGCCTTCATCGACGAGCCCGGCGAACTGCGGCCAGAAGGCTCACCGGCAACCTTCAGTTGGGCATCCCAAGACCTCTCGCCCAGCGGCATCATGGGTGATGCGCCCGCCGCGACCCTCGCCCAAGGAGTCGAATGGACCGAAAAGGTCGCCGATGCCTTCACCGCCGAGGTCGTACGGTGGGCCACGGACCCGACGCGAGGTGCCTCGCCCGATCTCTTTTAAAACGGATCAGACGGCTCGGCCGGGCAAAAGGAACAGCAGCATCGCGAGCAGGTGGCAGGCGCTTCCTCCGAGCATGAAGGTGTTCCAAACGGCGTGCTGGTAGCGCACTCGCGGCCAGCGGAAGAAGACCAGCGCGAGCGTGTAGCTCAGTCCGCCTCCGAGCAGGAGCCAGACACCCGCCAAGGGAAGCGTCGCCAAGAGCGGTTTTAGCACCACCGCAGCCAACGCGCCACCCACCAGCCAAGCGATCGTCGTGGTCAGACTCAAACGCCCACCCGAGCGCAGCTGGATGATCGCGGCGATGCCGCAAACCGCCCAAACAATCGCGAACAGGGTCCATCCCCAAGGCCCGCGCAAGTTGGTCAGCAGGAACGGAGTGAACGTACCGGCGACCAGAAGAAAGATCGCCGCGTGGTCAAGCCGCCGCCCGGCTTGTTGCGGCCGGCCATCCCGACGCAAATGAAAGCGCGTCAGCGCGGCGTACAACAGCAGCAGCGTGACGCCAAACACGCTGAAGCTCGCAATGTGCCAGACGTCACCCCGCGTCACGGAAAACACGATCAAAAGGATCAGGGCGGTGAGGCTCAGCGCCAGTCCGAGACCATGGGTCGCCCACAACGCGATGCGTTCACCCCGCGTGACCGTGGGCACGTCAGCTGCCATCCGACCCGACCGTCCGGCCGCGAGCGCACGGCGGCGTTGCACCGCCTGCACCGCCCAGGTGTCGAGGGCGCGGATCACACCGATGGGACGCGGACTTTTGAACTTCTCCATCGTCCACTCCTCGCCCTCGGCATAGAGGGTCTGGGGAATGATGCAGGTGCGGAAAACCCAGTCCGCCACGGGCAGTCCAAAGAAACCCGAGATCGACTCATTGCAGTCAATGACCGCGTGATGGCGAAGATGAAAAGCATAGACGGGCTGCCAAAACCAGCCCCATCGCGGGCTCAAAATCAGGGGCTCCCACTTCTCCATCGGCCAGTGGTTGATGGCATGCAGCACTTCATAGAGGGTCATTGAGACCGCCAACGCCGCAAAGCCGCCGAGAAACCAAGGGAATGCCGGAAGCGCCCACTGTAAAAATGCCAGCAGCGGCGCAAGCACCAGGGCAAAGATGGCCAAGGAGTACCACGGGAAAAAGGAGGCCTCCCCCTGCTCGGGTTCAATGATCGGAAACTTGTTCTCGATGAAAAGAAGTCCGCGTCCATCCCGGGTCGGCTTTCGGGCGATTCGAGTCAGTGAGTGATGGAGAGTATGCTGCCGATACAACCGGCTGACGAGGGGAATCACCGGCGTGTGGAGGAGGTAGCGGTGAAAAAAATACTCAAAGAAGGCATTGATCAGACTGACCCCAAGAAAAGCGACCAGCAGGGCCCACGCTGGCGCGATAAACTGATCCCCCCAGACGCCCGGAGCCACCCATCTCAGGATGATCATCAGCCCGGCGAGCGTCGCCAGAACCGTAAAAGTGAAGAGGGGGAGCGAGAATTCCTCGTGTTTCGTTGCGGGCTGTGGTGCGGAGTCGGACATGAACGTCACACAAGGAACGCGGGAATTCCACCGATGGCAAACCTTGTTCCCGCTGGAACACGATTCACGATCACGACCCCACCCCATCCGCAACTCCCTGACCGAACACCTACTCGCCAGCCGCTGGAGACGCCGCGGGGCGTGGCTTCTTGTCGTCCAGATTCTGCTGGATTTCCTCATCGCTGACCGTGGCCGAGGAAATGCCGCCGACCGGCACGTCCAGTTTGGCCAGCCAGACGAGTGAGTTGAGGATCAAGCGACGCTGGTCGTCGTTCTGCCAGTTCAAGTGGAAATGTCCGCCGGTGAAACCAAAGCCCCGTCCGCCGTCCGTGCGCTCCACCGCCCACATCATGGTCTCGGCACGCCCTTTGGCAGCCTGGATGTGCGCGTACGGTCCCTTGGGGGAAACATAGGGGCCATCCCGCACCGCATCGGACGGAGTGGCCACCAGGATGTCCTTCACCCCGGCCTTGTCGTCGCGGAAGCGCATGTTGAAATACCATTCATCCTTGGTCTTGAACGGCTTGACTCCGCGAGTGATCGGATGTTCGGGCAGGCTGGTGAACTCTGCGTCCCAGATCGGATTGCACGAGAACGCCGTCTCGTAATGACCGCCGATCCACGACTTCCACTCGGCCCCACCCGCGCCCACCGGCACTTCAACGGCGTAATGGGCGCACCCAAGGCTGACTCCTTTGTTCATCAAGCCACGCAGGAACTCGAGACGGTTGTTTTGCAGGGCGAGGTGTTTGCCGCCGCCGTCGGAATAGATGAAAATCGCATCGGCCCCGTCGAAGACCGCGTTATCGTCGACCCTCTGACCATCGACCAGCTTGGTCGGCCAGCCGTTGGTGACCAAGACCGTCTTGAGCCCCGGCACGCCCGCCAGCCGCTTCTCCAGCAGCATCGAGCCCGCCTTGAATTCATGCATGAGTGGCGGGTGACTGACCGGACCGGCAATCATCACGAGCTTTCGGTCGGCGGCGGTCAGCGCGACCGCACTGGCCAACAAAACCATGGGGAAAAGGATTCGGCGGGTAAGCTTCATATTTGGAGGAGGGAAAGGGGCCGGGTCTGGACCAAAACGGGGCCTGACGAGAGCCCTCATTCCAGTTCCTTAAACCTGCCGAGGCGAGCTCGCAATCGTGCGTTCGGACGGGGAAAGAGATCCCGGACTCGATTGACGCCCAAAATTCGGGTTTGCTCAAGCCATCCTCCTGCGAAAGGGTTTCCCGCATGATCTCTTTCCGAAAGCTGTTTCGCGTCTCGGGCAAGATGGACGATGGACTGACTCGCTTCAGCGCGAGGCCATCGTGGATGTTCTCCACTATTGCATGTACGCCGACAAGCACATCGCCACCAACGAGGACGAGGTGATTAAAACGGCAGCGCACAAACTGGATTGGGACCCGAAGGTTTCGTACGAGTACTACGAGGGCCAATCGACCGCGCTGATCCGCGCCGCGTTGGCCGATTCCGCTGAACGGTCCGCGTTCCTGTCCGGTCTGAACTCGCGATTGGGCAACACCGGAAAACTCATCGCTCTGCAACTGGCGGAGCGCGTCATCAATGCCGACGGTGTCCGCAAGGCCGCGGAACTGGAGGCGATCGCCGCCTTGCGCGAAGTGTTGTCGTTCGAGGCTGGCAAACGGTGAGTCCCGCGACCCCGCGAGCTTCGAGGGTTGATCCCGGCGTCACTCAGGCCCTGCCGGGCTCCAACTTCACGCACGGATCTTCGCGCACCCGTGCCCCACGGTCAGCTTCCCGGTTTCATCTGCAGGTCGACCACAATCGGGACCCCGTCGCACTCAAAGCGAAAAATATGGCGCTCCGCCGCCTTGACCGCCGCAAACGAAACGTTGGAGCCCCGCAGGATCGTCGGCAGTGTCAGCATGCAAAGGTGCCCAAGGTCACAGAGCACGTTCTTGAAGCCCCCCGCAGTCATATTGGTGACTTCTCCGATGGCGTCTTTGACCGCATCCGGCCCCTCCGCCATCGTCTCCTCACGAGTCATGCCCAAGATCCGCGCGGTCGTGTCGAGCGCACAGCTTTCAGGCAAAGCCATGTAGATTAAGCCGTCCATCGCACCGGCAAAGCCGACACACCCCACGACAACCGGGCCGGCCTGAGTGCGATCCCATTGGTCCACGCGGCCCGTGAACGCAAGTTCGATGCCCGCCATGGTCTTGAAGACGCGACGTATGGATTTGACCATGGCATCGGTGACCAAGGTTTCGGTAATTGCGGTGGATGGCATGCGAGGCGACAAGGGCAAGCGGCCCGAAGGAATAGTTTGGTCAATCCATGAACACCGCGCGAGCCCATTTTCCGACGTTGCACGTGAACGGAGGTCAGCCTTGAAAACACGGCCCGCCCCGGGGATTTGCTCCTCCTCCTGAACCAAACATGCACCCGCCCGGTGCTCAAATCTGATCCTTCACCGCTGGGCGCACGCGCCAACCGTCCCGAGTAAACCCACCTCTATCCGAGCAACGCCTCGATTCTTCTCTTGGAATCGAGCACGCCTTCCAATGGCACCCTCGGGCTCAGCTCCAAGACGAGCAGATGGTTCGGACGCCAAAACTGGCTGATCTGGGCGAAGTCGACGTTGCCAGTGCCGACAGACTGATGATCATCCCCATCCGCATTCACATCGTGCAAATGGAACCCCACCAGACGCGGGGCGAGTTTCTCGAGATGAACCCGCGGATCGATCACACCAAGACGCCGCTTGAGCTCGGCGTGTCCCGTATCATGCCAATAACCACCGACGGAGGGCTGGCCCAATGAATCGAAAAGCCGTTCGAAGTCTTCGTCGAACGGAAGTTCGTCCAGAAGCTCGCGGTTCTCGAATCCGAGGCGCAAACCGCGTTCCCGCGCGGCGTCCTCAATCGTTCGCAGGTTTTTCAGCATTCTCTCCCAATAGCGAGGAAGACGCTGACGAAGGCGGATCAGCGTCTTTTCCCGACGCGCGGCGAACTCGGGGGCGTCAGGCTTGAGGTTCGGGTTCTTCTCCACAAATCGGCGCAAGCGCTCGGCCGGATTGAACCAGAAGTAGGACACGCGCCCAAGGTGGCAGACCACCACCCGCGCGCCCACCTGTGCCGCAAAGTCGATCGAGCGGCGCGTGTAGCGCAGCCACTGGTCGACTTCACGGTCGTCCAACGCGGAGGGCTCAAAGAGATTCGGCGCCGAGTTGGCAAACCCCGGAGGCAGGGGACAGAAATTGTGGGTTGAAACGATCTCGATCACCTTCTCCTCCGCCGCCCGCAGCAGACCGGGAACAAGGGTGATCCGGGTGCCGTGACTCAACTCCAGGCGGCTGAAACCCAAATCAACCAGCTCGCGCGCCATGGCGTACCCGTCGGAATGACGCTGCGAACACCAACAGGTGGAAAAGGCGAACGTTGGCATTTCGAGCGCGAACTCTCAGGGGAAACTCAGGAATGAGTCGGGGCGAGAACGAAAAAACCGCGTCCCGAAAATCCGGAACGCGGTCAAAGACATCAGTCCGGTGGTCAAGCGCCGGACAACGCGAACGACGAACACTCAGTCCGCGTAACGGCGGCGAAGCATCGCCGTGAAGGCCTGCACCTTATTCTTGCGGCGGCGCTTCTCACACGGCTTCTCGTAGTAACGCTTGGCGCGGACACCTTTGATGATGTTCTCGCGATCCAGCTTCTTCTTCATGCGGCGGATGGCACGATCAATAGGCTCGTTTTTGCGGATCTTGATTTCGATGGACATGGTCTCGGTGAAAGGGATGCGGGTTCGCGCAGGTGAAAAAAGGATGGAATAGGGCAAACAGGTCCATGGCCGTCAATGGCATTTTTCCGACGACATCCGGCACCGGCCTCATCCCGACAACTCCACGCTTGCCGAAGCGGCCCCCAAGCCTTGCTTAAACCCAGTGTCGACCGCCGCCTCCGATTTCGTCCACCTCCACGTCCATACGGACTACAGCCTGCTCGATGGCGCCTGCAGGGTCGATCGTCTGATGGAACGTGCCGCAACCCTCGGAATGAAGGCCATCGCCCTCACCGACCACGGCAATATGTTTGGCGCCATCGAGTTCTATAGTGCGGCCCAATCCAAGGGTATCAAACCGCTGATCGGCTGTGAAATCTATCTGACCGAAACCTCTCGCCTGGAAAAGAATGGGCGGGCAGACGACGGGAAGAGTTACTACCATCTGGGACTGCTGGCGAAAAACCTCCAAGGCTACCAAAACCTGCTGAAATTGGTCTCCGATGCACACCTGAAGGGCTTCTACTACAAGCCCCGGGCTGACTATGAGACCCTCTCACGCTATGCCGGTGGTCTGATCGGATTTACCGGATGCCTCGCTGCAATCGTTCCCCAACACCTCCTCCACGATCGTTACGAGGACGCTCGCAAGGCCACCGCCCGTTTCATCGACATTTTTGGAAGGGAAAACTTTTTCGTCGAAATTCAGGACCATGGCATCCCGGAACAGCTCAAAATCATCCCGGATCTGCTCCGCCTCGCGGATGAGTTCAACCTGAAAATAGTTTGCACCAACGACGTGCATTATGTGCGCCTCGAAGACGCAGCGCCTCACGACGCGCTCCTTTGCATTCAGACCGGATCCAAGATCGCCGAAACCAACCGGATGCGTTTCACCGGTTCCGAGTTCTACCTGAAGACGCGGGATGAGATGGCCAAACTCTTCCGGGAGGTCCCGGAGTCGCTCACCAATACCCTCGCGGTGGCGGAGATGTGTGACCTCTCGATTCCCTTTCCCAAGGGATCGGAGCGCTACCCGCGTTATCCCCTGACGACCGAGATTTCCGCAAAGTACGATCGTGCGGCGTACCTGCACCACTTGTGTGTCGAAGGGCTGAAGGAGCGTTATGGATACGACTTTGCCGCCACGGCGAACCGTCCGGTCGTCGCCGAACGTCTTGCGAAGCTGACGAATCTGCCGCCGGGCCAAAAACCATCCGCCCCCGACTACAGCGGGCTCAGCTCGGAGGAGCTGCTGGCGGTGCGCATGGGGTATGAACTGTCGATCATTCAGGTCACCGGTTTCATCGACTATTTCCTCGTGGTCTGGGACTTCATCGCGTGGGCGAAAGCCCATGGCGTGCCCGTGGGACCGGGACGCGGTTCGGGCGCCGGTTGCCTGGTCGCCTACCTTCTTGGCATCACCAACATCGACCCGATCCGTTTCGGCCTGCTCTTCGAACGCTTTCTCAATCCGGAGCGCGTCTCGCCACCCGACTTCGACATCGACTTCTGCATGCGCCGGCGGGGCGAAGTGATCGACTACGTGCGCGAGAAATACGGCAAGGACTGTGTGGCCAACATCATCACCTACGGCACGCTGGGGGCCAAGATGGTCATCCGCGACGTCGCGCGGGTGAACGACCTGCCATTCGCCGAGGCCGACCGGCTGGCCAAGATGATTCCCGACGAGATCAACATCTCGCTGGAAGACGCCATCACCAAGAGCACCGAGCTGCGCACCGAAATCGAGCGCAACCCCATCGCCAAGCGCATCGTCGAGTCCGCCCGGGTGCTCGAGGGCATGGTGCGCAACACCGGCAAACACGCCGCCGGCATCATCATCACCGACAGGCCACTCGATGAGTTCGTTCCCCTGACCCTGCAGGAGGACGATGTCACCGTGCAGTTCGACATGAACGCGGTGGGCAAGCTCGGTCTGCTGAAGATGGATTTTCTCGGTCTGAAGACCCTCACGGTCATCTCCGATGCGGTGGCAAACATCCGCCGGACCGCCCTGCCCGGTTTCGATGTTGAAACCCTGCCGTTGGACGATCCGGCGACCTACGCTCTGCTGAACTCGGGCCGCACGGTCGGGGTGTTTCAGCTGGAGTCCGGGGGCATGCAGAATGCCTCCAAGCTCGTCGGTATCTCCAACATCGATGACATCAACGCCGTGGGTGCGCTTTACCGGCCGGGCCCGATGGCGTTCATCCCCGACTACGCCCGGGGCAAGAAGGATCCGTCCTCGGTCAGTTACCCCCATTCGCTGCTGGAGCCGATCCTGAAGGAGACCTACGGCATCATCGTCTATCAGGAACAGGTGATGGAGTGCGCCAAGATCATCGCCGGGTACACGCTCGGCGGTGCCGACATGCTGCGCCGCGCGATGGGAAAAAAAGACGCCGAGGCGATGGCCAAGGAACGGGTCAAGTTCGTCGAGGGCGCGAAAAAGCTGCATGGCATCGACGAGAAAAAATCGAACGAGATCTTCGACCTGTTGAACAAGTTCGCCAGCTACGGCTTCAACAAGTCGCACTCCGCCGCCTACGCGCTGATCAGCTACCAAACCGCGTACCTGAAGGCCAACTACCCGGTGCAGTTCATGGCCGCCGTGCTCACGACTGAGCTCGGCAACGCGGAAAAGGTGGCCCACTTCATCGCCGAGTGCGAGGCCATGGGGCTGACCGTGCTCGGACCGGACATCAACGAGAGCCGCGACACCTTCACCCCGGTGGTCACGGTCGGGCAACCCTCGGCCAGCGAGGGACGCTCGATCCGCTTCGGTCTCGCCGGCATCAAGGGCGTGGGCGAAGGCGCCTCGCAGAAGATCATCGCCGAGCGCGAGAAGAACGGTCCGTTCACCGATTTCGAAGACTTCATCAGCCGCGTCGATGCCAAGGCCCTGAACAAGCGCGTGCTGGAACATCTCGTAAAAACGGGCGCGTTCGACTTTTCCGGTGCGCCACGCAAACGACTCTTCGACGGGATCGACGCCGCGATCGCCGCCGCGTCGTCACACGCCCGCGATCGCGCTGCCGGCCAGAACACCTTCCTCGACATGCTGGGTGAACCGCCTTCGCCGGCGGCCATGAATTCGAGAGCGGGCGGTGCACCGATTTCATCCGGCTCAACCACGGATGACTTCACCTCCGCCGAGCAGTTGCAGTTCGAAAAGGAACTCCTCGGGTTTTACATCTCCGGTCACCCGATGAACGCCTACCTGGGGTTGGCGGACGCCCTTGACACCTACGGACCGGGTGAGCTGCTCGAACAGGAGGATCGGACCGAGTTCCGACTCTGCGGAATCGCCGGAAACCTCGCGAAGAAGCTGTCGAAAAAGGACAACCGACCCTGGATGGCCTTCACGCTCGCAACCAAACAGGCGACCCTGCAGCTGAACATGTTCGCCGATGCGTTTGCGGCCTATGGACACCATCTGGTGGAGAATGCGGCCCTCACCGTGCTCGGCACGATTCTCAAGGGCGATGACGGCGCCCGGATCAACGTCAAGGAGTGTTATCCCCTTGATCTCTACGTCTCGAATCACATCCGGCGGATTACCTGGCTGCTCAACCCCTCTCATCCCCAGACCCCGGATTTCCTCAAGCTCCTGCGCACCTCACTCAACCAGTACGTGGGCGACACCCGCATCGACATCGCGTTCGTCTTCGAAAAACGCTACGCGCCCGTCGCCGAGGCGAGTTCAGCTCTCGGTTGGAAGGTTTCGGGTCCGGCCTTCCAGCAACTCCGGGGACACCCGGCGGTACATGGCGTGGTTGTCGAGCCCAAGCGGCTTGAGATCAAGGAGACCCGAAAGTGGGCGAAACGGTCGTAACTTTGCGCGGTTCAAGCTGGCGGCACGGGTGGAAGACGCCCCCCGGCGGCTAAGCGCCCTCGCCGGAAGCCCTCGCGAGCCAGAAGCGGCATTCGTCGGAAAAGTCCTGAACCGCGCGCGACTCCCTGGATACGTGGCGGCGCATGACATCGTACTCGTGGATCCAGCCCGTGGCCGCGAGATCCTCGAGAATTTCAGCCCGGGTCGGCAGGTGCATGAAGGTCCGCCCAGCTTCGTCCTCAAAATAACGATCGCCAAACTCGACCAACCGCGGGTCCTGCTCGCCCAGCTCCCAGCGGGTGGCTTCCAGACGCCAGAGCGCCCGCTCGGTCCGGGAGTCCTCCCGGTCGTGCGTCGTGAACAAGAAGGGCGTTCCCGGTCGAACCAAACGACGCGCCTCGCGCATCGCTTTGCGACGCCGCTCCCTCCTCGGGATCTGCATCAATCCATTGAACATGAAGAGCACCCCGCCGAATGGCTCCACCGAAAGGCGGCCCTCCTCAGACGATGCCGCCCCCCCGTTTTCTCCGTCGGTCCGATCAAAGGGCAGGTCGGTCGCGTCCACGTGATGGAAGATGATCGCCTCGGCTCCGCGTTCCGCCGCCAGCGCACGCGCCTGGACAATCAGTTCGCCGGCAAAATCGATCCCGGTCAGGCGACGGAATCCCAACGTCCACAATCCGAGCGTGACCCGCCCGGCCCCACAGCCCAATTCCAGCAAAGGGGCGTCGGGCTCGGTGAAGAATCGGCTGATCAGTTGCCGCTCCGACTCCCACAGACCCAGTTCATGCGCGGCACGCGCGTAGTGCACCACCGCAGTCAGGTCATTGAAGTCCGCTCGGACAGTGGCGGGTGTGATCTTCTTCACGGTCAAAAAAATACCCGGTCCTCGATGAATCAGCGCCGACGCCAGACCGCGACCGCCATGCCGTTGGCGTTGATCACGTGCGGCCAGAGAAAATAGGGAGAGACGGGGCTCGCTGAGCCCGGAGCGGGCTCACCAAACGCCGGAATGGGCTCGAATTCCGGATGCGAAGCGGAAAAGGCCTCGACCACCGCGGTTGTTTCACTGCGCGTCAAGGTGCAGACCGCGTACACCAGCCGCCCCCCTGGTTTGAGCGATCCGGCCACATTGCCCAGCAGGCTCGTCTGGACCGCAGCCAGCTCCGTCACATCCTCGGTCCGCGTGGTCCACCGAGCATGCGGATTGCGCTGCCAGGTGCCGACACCGCTGCAAGGAGCATCCACCAGGATCCCATCAAACTTGGTTTTTGTCGGCAAACGCTCGGACCCTTCCCACGAAGCAATCCGAACATTGAAGAGTTTGGCGCGCGCGAAGCGTTGCTTGAGCAGATCCAGTCGGCGCACCGAGCGATCGCTGGCCCAGATCAGTCCTTTGTTCTGCATCAAGTCCGCCAGATGCAGCGCCTTTCCTCCTTGGCCGGCACAGGCATCCCACCACGTTTCACCTGGCTCGGGGGCACAGGCGTGACCCACCAATTGGGAGGCCAGATCCTGAATCTCGAAGGCTCCCCGCCGGAAGGCGTCCGTGCGAAAAAGATCCTTCGGACCGGTGTAGCGCAACGTCGCACAGGGCTGGCGCAGCGGAGGAAGAACCGAGCGGTCGATCAATTCGCACTCGCCCAATTCACGCGCCAACGCCTTGACCGTTCCCGGCCGGGCCCGGAGCCAGAGGGCCGGTTCCCGCTGGAACAGGCGCAACGTCTCGGGGGGCAGCTCCACCTCGGCCTTCAGCCAGGAAGGCACCGCCCGCACGGCCAGCGCCTCCACTTTGATCGACCCAGGCTGACTATCGAAACGGCGCTGCAATTCGACGGCGTCCGCCAGCTGGCGCTGGAATGAGTCGCCGGGCTTGAGCCAGGAGAACCATCGGTAATACGCAAAGACCACCCGGGCAACCGCCCGGCGGGCCGTCGCCGAAAGGGCGCGATTGGCCGCGAGCTCCTGCCGCAATGCCGCATCCGCCGGTAAGGAGGGCGAGACGGCTTGAATGACATGCGCGGCGCGGTTGAGCGTGGCTGGATCGAACATCAAGCGGATCATTGGCGACGAGTGGCCCGCCAAGGGCAATCCAGTTCTGGTTGCAAACCGGTGCCTGGGCAAAGTCCCCTTTTCAGACCGATGAAAACGGCGGAGCATGAGGGCAGTCCTTCTTGACCAAACTTTTTTCGCCAATTTGCTGGGGTGAGCTTGTCGGCAGAATGTGCCCGGGCAGTGGGTCCGGTCGACACCGCCGCGGTCGAGCATCGCGCCCTGGCCTTCCCCTTCGCCCGCAGCGCGGTCATCGTACAATCCGGGCGCGCCTCGAACAAGACCACTGCCACGCCGGGAACTGCCTGTCTTGGCTCACCTCACAAACTCCATTCCGCCGCCCATCCGAACCTAAGTGACCTCCTCAAGGACAATGAGACCCGAGTAAAACGCTGACCCTGCTCCAAACCGGACGAGTAAGATCTCACTTGCCAGAAGCCATTACAAAAAAATATTTCTCCTTCACGACCGTCATTGAGCCCACCGACTGGGAAGATTTTGTGCCGGCGGTGCAGCGAACCGGCGGCGAAGCGAGTTCCTTGAGGCCTGTCCGTGTCCTCTGGCAGGTCAGCATGGGCTACTTACGCAACTACTGCTGACACTCAAAGGCCGGGCGGCGGTCAAGAGCCTTTTGTCAAGAGTCAAGACATGACGTCTTTTTCGGGCTC
>Ga0163144_10004537_pt1 | contig 31221 bp, 21 predicted proteins | sample OliLak19BULKMAT1_FD_123175 | JGI IMG/M metagenome (GOLD analysis project Ga0163144, IMG submission 123175) | Freshwater microbial mat bacterial communities from Lake Vanda, McMurdo Dry Valleys, Antarctica - Oligotrophic Lake LV.19.BULKMAT1 | ecosystem: Environmental > Aquatic > Freshwater >... | reverse complement strand
TTTTGATAAAACAGGTACTTTAACCAAGGGACAATTTAAAATCACGCTGTTTGAAACAACCATTGATCCCAATGAATTTAAGCGGATAGTGTTTTCTATGGAGAAATATTCCAATCATCCTATAGCAAAGGCAATCAGTAATGAATGGAAAATTAACAACCCGGTTTTCTGGAAAAAAATAGAAGAAATAAAAGGCGAAGGAATTGTTGCGGAAGACAATAAGGGCAACCATTACCGGTTGGGTTCTTATAAAATTACAGATGCCCCTGCAACAGAAAATATCCACACAGCCTACCTGTTACAAAACGACATTTTAATAGGCTGGTTTGACATGGATGATGAAATACGGGAAGAAGCAGTTGCGGTAATTAATTATCTAAACAACAAAAATATCCAAACCATTTTATTAAGTGGCGATACAGCAGAACGCACCAACAAAGTTGCCAATGCGCTCGGCATTAAAGAATTGTATGCAGAAAAAAGTCCGGAGGAAAAACTTTTGATTATTGAACAATTGAATGCCAAATCTCCCGTAGCGATGGTGGGAGATGGAATTAATGATGCACCTGCGTTGGCGAAGGCCAGCATTGGTATTTCCATGAGCGATGCCACACAACTGGCCATGCAAAGTGCACAGGTAGTTTTAATGAATAATGGTATCAGTCATTTACCGTTGGCGCTTGGTCTTGGCAAACATACATTTATCACCATCAAACAAAATTTATTCTGGGCTTTTATATACAACGTTGTTGCCATTCCTGTGGCAGCTGTTGGCTTGTTACATCCCGGTATTGCTGCGCTGGCAATGGGTTTTAGCGATGTGGTGCTGGCAGTAAATTCGGTTCGGTTGAATTATAAAAAAGTGCTGTAATTATTATTTTTTATTGGATGACAAAGGTTACCGGGTAGACTTTTTTATCATAATTTTTATGGTTGGCAATAAGAGTTTTTCAACCTTAGTAAAATTATAAAATACAGCTCTAACCTTATTATCTTATTACCAGCTAACCCCGTCATAAGCTAATAAGGTTTGGGTAAGATAGATCAGATTTTATACTTAGGTTAAAAATGCAAAAGATATGATTCTGTTTAGCCTATCGAAGAACCATAATAAAGAATTCATTTTTTCTGTTCCATGTTTGATACTTTCTCTGATAATGAAAAAAGTACCTGTTGAACATGTACTTTAGCAAAACTATAATCTGTTCTATCTGCAATCAATTCATCAAATATTAAAAGAGTACTGGGGTTACGATGCCTTCCGGCCAATGCAGGAAGATATTATCAATGCCGTTTTGGATGGTAATGATACATTGGCTCTGTTGCCCACAGGCGGCGGAAAATCTATCTGCTACCAGGTGCCGGCAATGGCAAGGGAAGGTATTTGCTTAGTGATAAGCCCCTTAATTGCATTGATAAAAGATCAGGTGGGGAATTTAAAGAAGCGGGGCATACCTGCTTTATCCATTTACTCAGGCATGAGTTTTTTGGAGGTAAAGAAAACGTTGCAAAATGCAGCTTATGGAAATTATAAGTTTTTGTATGTATCTCCCGAAAGATTGGAAACCAATTTGTTTCTGGAATTTTTACCTTCTATCAATGTTAGTATAATTGCTGTAGATGAGGCTCATTGTGTTTCTCAATGGGGTTACGATTTTAGACCGCCTTATTTAAGAATTGCCAACCTGCGGGAGCATTTACCCAAAGTTCCGGTGCTGGCATTAACTGCTTCTGCTACAATAAAGGTGCAGGAAGATATTTGTGATAAACTGGCTTTCTCCCCCCGGCAACAACGATTTCAGCAATCTTTTGAAAGAGCCAATCTCTCTTACAGTGTATTTAATGTAACATCCAAGCAAAATAAATTGCTGGCAGTTTTACGCAATGTAAATGGGAGTGCAATTGTGTATTGCAAAAGCAGGAAACACACAAAGGATATAGCCGAATTATTAAAGCTTAATAACATCAACGCTAATTTTTATCATGCCGGATTAAGCAATGAAGACAGGAATAAACGGCAGGAAGACTGGATCAATAATACAACCAGGGTAATTGTATGTACCAATGCTTTCGGGATGGGCATTGATAAGCCGGATGTTAGGGTAGTAGTACATTACAGCGTGCCGGATTGCCTGGAGAATTATTACCAGGAAGCAGGCCGGGCAGGCAGGGATGGCAAAAGATCTTATGCAGTATTGCTTTACAACGAAAGGGAATTGGAGGAGTTAAAGCTGCAAAGCCGTATCCGTTTTCCGGACAGAGAAGAAATAAAAAAAGTGTACACAGCCGTTATGAATGCAATTCAGGTACCGGCCGGTGCAGGTGAAGGATGTAGTTATGATTTTGATATTGTTTCTTTCGCCCAAGCATTTAAGGTAGATGCCCTTACAGCAACCTATGCTATTAAAACTTTGGAACAGGAAGGCGTTTTGTTATTTAGCGACACATTTTTTAAGCCACCAACAGTGGTATTTAATTGCGATCAACAAACACTTCGTGATTTTGAAGTGGTGCATCCGGAATTGGATGATATTGTAAAAGGATTGTTAAGATCATATGAAGGCATTGTTGATTTTCCCACCTCAATCAATGAAACCTTGTTAGCAAAGTTTGTAAATAAACCTAAAGATTATGTTATAAAGCAACTTACCCGGTTGCAGCAATTAGGGATTATAGAATATGTGAGGCAAAAGGAAAGTCCGCAAATTACCTTATTGTTGAACAGGATGTACATAGATAGTTTTGTAATTAACCTCGATATTTATTTACAACGAAAGCTACAATTTGAAGAAAGAATACAAACCATTATACAATACGTATTACAGACAACAGAATGCAGGAGCAAGGTTATTGCAGCGTATTTTAATGATAGCCAGGTAAAACGTTGTGGCATTTGCGATAATTGCATCAATTTAAAGTTAACGCCGGTAAGCATGTTGGATTTTGAAAATGTAGAAGCGCATCTCTACGCACTTATCGTTGAAAGAAATATAACTGTCAGCAATTTATTAACTCAGTCAAAAAAAATCCGGCAAGAAAAGTTATGGACTGTGTTTAATTATCTACAAGCCGAAAAGAAAGTTATTGTAAACAAAGAAGGTTATCTCGAAAGAGTTTAATCAGGAAAACGATATTGGTAATAAAGTTTAAACTTTGGTAAGGGCGGGCAAAAAAAAGGGACCAAGATAGAAATCTAGTCCCGCTTTAAAATCCAATATCCTATGAAAAACCGAAGCGAAGATAGGAGGATAATTAAAGTAATACAAGCTTTTCTTTGCTTTTTTCTCTAAAATTATTTAAACCTGTTGCGTTTTATCGACACAATGTAAAATTTTATCTTATTGAAAATCAAATAAATAAGTCGGAAATCCTCTTGTTGAAATGAAATGGCTTTATCCGGATTTTTAAAACCATTTAGTACTTTTTGCTTTGCTGGAACTACTTCTTCCACCAAGGCCAAGGGCACCCAACAATGAGCGAACAATGGTATTACCTGCTGTACGCATCATGCTCTTTACAATAGCATTATCTACAATTTTTTCAAGGGTAGATGGCGCTTCTTTTGTTTCAATGATACTTTTTTGCTGTTCCGATTTTTCCGCAGCTTCGTTTAATTTGGCTGTTAAAATTTCATAAGCACTTTCGCTATCAATTACCTGGTTGTATTTGGCAACTAATTTCGATTTGCTTGTGATGTTATCAATTTCAGTTTCAGTAAGTACATCCATCCGGCTGCGGGGCGCACAAAGCATGGTTTGTACCAGCGGCGTTGGGATGCCCTTTTCATTCAGCATCGTTATTAAGGCTTCGCCAATACCCAATTGGGTAATTAAATCCTCAGTTTTGTAAAATTCCGTCTCCGGGTAGTTTTCTGCAGTTTGTTTAATTACTTTTCTGTCGGCTGCCGTAAAAGCTCTTAATGCATGTTGTATTTTTAATCCCAACTGTGCCAGTACGCTTGCCGGTACATCCATGGGATTTTGTGTGCAAAAGAAAATACCAATTCCTTTGGAGCGTATTAGTTTAATAATGGTTTCTATTTGTTGAAGCAACGCACTGCTGGCTTCCTGAAAAATAAGATGTGCCTCATCAATAAAAATCACCAGTTTCGGTTTGTCCAGATCACCTTCTTCCGGGCAGCTTGCATATAATTCTGCCAGCATTTGCAGCATAAACGTCGAGAATAGCTTGGGTCTGTCCTGCAGGTCGGTAACCCTTAAAATATTGATCATGCCATTTCCTTTGTCATCAATTCTCATCAGGTCATCCACTTCAAAACTTTTTTCACCAAAAAAAGTATCTGCTCCTTGCTGCTGCAACTCTATTACCTTTCTCAAGATGGTTCCTGTGCTGGTCGTAGATATTTTGCCATAGGTTTTTTCAATTTCTGCCTTGCCTTCATCACCAAAAAACTGGAGAACTTTTATAAAATCCTTTAGGTTGAGAATGGGCAATTTATTGTCATCACAGTATTTAAAAATCATGGCTACCACACCACCTTGCGTATCGTTGAGCTCTAAAATTTTGCTCAGTAGTACGGGGCCAAATTCGCTAACGGTAGCTCTTAGCCGAACGCCTTTTTGCCCGCTGATGGTGAGTAATTCTGCCGGAAACTGAGCCGGTTTATACTCCATACTCAACAATTGGTAACGGCTGGTCACTTTATCGTTAACAGAACCAATTGCCGCAACACCACTAAGGTCACCTTTAATGTCCATCAGCAATACAGGCACACTGGCATCACTTAAAAATTCACTGATTACCTGTAGTGTTTTGGTTTTACCCGTTCCGGTTGCCCCGGCAATAAGACCGTGCCTGTTGAGGGTTTTAAGCGGTAAGTAAACGCCTGCTTCAGCGATTGTTTCACCGGCTAATATACCGGCGCCAATTTTTACAGATTCACCCTTAAATGTGTAGCCGTTTTTTACGGCCTCAATAAATTCATCTTTTGTTGGCATAAGTGCAATTAGTTTTTTGAAAGATACATAGCCTTCCTGAAAATCAGGCACAATTTTTTCAATTAAAAAATGTCTTTAAGTATTGGACGCTTTTAAATCCAATAGCTATCGGATGTCACTTTTTATTTTGGACGAAAAGAATTAGTAAATTGCCATTAAAGCGTTAGGTCGCTGAGTTATAAAAGAAATAAAACGTCTTTACGCCTTAACGTCAAAACTAAGTAACTACCTGATGATGCAATAATTTGAAACGCACGTTAATAAAACTACCTTTAACAAAATATTATTTGCTATAGTACCTTTATCTAATACGAATTAATTTTATTTGCTAATAAACATATTTAACATGGAAGCAACAAAACCACATATTTTATTGTGTGAAGATGATACCAACCTGGGTATGGTATTAAAAAATTATTTAGAGTTGAATGATTACGACGTAATTCTGGAAAGAGATGGGAGGCTCGGCCTGGCTGCTTTTCAACGGGAGAAGTTTGATATTTGTCTGCTGGATGTAATGATGCCCAATATGGATGGCTTTACACTGGCTGAGGAAATACGGGATATCAACCCCGATGTTCCATTGTTTTTCCTTAGTGCCAAAACGATGAAGGATGACATAATTCAAGGGTACAAATTGGGTGCTGATGATTACATTACCAAACCATTTGACAGTGAGGTGTTGCTGATGAAAATAAAAGCCATTTTAAAGCGCAACGAAGAATTGCACAGGGAGGAAATGAATGCTGAGTTTGATTTAGGCAGGTATCATTTTAATCCACGTTTGCGGGAACTTTCTATTGATGGAAAAATGAATACACTTTCACCGAAAGAGAATGAGTTACTTAAAATGATGTGTGAGTATAAAAATGATTTGTTACCGAGGGAAATTGCCCTTAAAAAAATATGGGGCAGTGATACCTACTTTAACGGACGCAGTATGGATGTGTATATTGCCAAGTTGCGTAAATATTTAAAAGAGGATAGCACAATAGAAATTGTAAATATTCACGGTAATGGCTTTAGACTGGTAGCGGAATAGCTGCTGGTTTCAAAAATAGGTTGTATAATAAAAATACGGGTGAATTAAAGAGTTACCCGTATTTTTTATGAGTAGTAGAAGAATATGTACACTGCTGATGGGTTAAAGATTGCAGCGCTGAGGAGAATATTAATTAAATAAGTGCTGTTTTTAAAATCCTACGGGCCTGTCTGGAAAAGATAGTAAATGTAAACTGCGACTACTGTAAAAAAAATTACAAATACAGTGATTAAGATTTCATAGGGTCACGGCCAAATTAATAACTGAAGATATAGAACCTGGAAGGGGATTAAAGAAGCACCGAATGTCTTCCGTCTGATCAGCTCTCGCCCATACTTTTGTTGAGCGAAGCCATCTTGATTGTGTTTAAAATAGGTTCAAACAAGTTATCTTTATTTCATGAATTCTTCTCAGGTAAATATAGATTTTAAGTTGTTGGCTCTTGCTTTTCAAAAGTATATTAGGGAAAAAGCAAAAAAAGCCAATAGCACAATTTTATATAAATTGGGTGATCAGTTAATTGAAGAGAATCCTGCAACTTTACAAAAGAAAGTACTGAAAGCATACATTCGTTCTTAGATGTCCATACTTTATATATTAGCTGGATTTTTGGTGAGGAAAACAACTAAAAACAAAATTATTTACGTGCCCGAAAAAATGCTGATTGGGTGCATAGTTAAAATTTGATTGTCCAGCCACACTTGTAGCAATACCTTAATTGAAACAACACCTGCGGCGAGGGATGGAAATTTTCATTAAAAAAGCTGTTCCCTTTCCGTTTATTTGGAACTAAAGAAAGAAAGCTACTAATCCGCTAGGGCAAATTCATACTATTGCATTGGCGTCGGTCAATAAACAATAACCGCAAGTCCCAATAAGGTATTTTTAATGATGGATTTTTTTTGGCCGGCGGCTATTATTCTTAATGTTGTGTGCTGTTAATTTCAGTCTTATATTTTGCAAAGTGTAAAGTCGTTCTTTATGTTATTCTTTTTAGATATAGACGGTGTTATGGTTTCAGCCAAAGGTTGGAAAAGCCTTGAATTCCTGAATGATGGATTTCCTGCATTTAGTAGTAAGGCAACGAGTACGCTTCAGAATTTAATTTCTGAAGATGTTACCCTTATGCTTACAACGTCACACAAGGCAAAGTTTACCATTGAAGAATGGAAGAACATTTTTAAGAATCGAGGAATTAACGTCGAAAAAATGAAATCACTTCCTGAGAACTTTAATAATCTTAGCAGGAAAGATGAAATTGTGAATTGGTTTAATGTCAATAAAGTTGATGAAGGTTTTGTTATTATTGATGATGATAAGTCTCTAGATGAACTTCCTTCTTTTTTAAAAGATAATTGGATACAAACTAGTCCCTACATAGGCCTTACAGAAGAACATTCAGAAGCTATAAATGATATCACACACAAAAGGTTACAACATTTATAATAGATTTTAAAATTTAAAAGTTTATAACACCTCACTCGTCAAATAGTGGGGTGTTTTATTTTAATGGCATACAACAGTTGGGTATTGCTGCAGGCAGGGATTTATTGCTGTGTCTGCCCCCAACCTCTACTGTCCCGATAGGTATTAAGAAAAGATATAAATGTATAAGTTAACAAACAAAAGTTCAGTGATGCTTGCCTGCCGACAGCCGAAGTTGATAGCGATGCACTGCCAATAGATAGCGTTCTATATAATTCTACCCAATAAACAAGGAGTGCTGTGCGTCACCACCCTGGGGTTTTTTGCCTAAATGTTCATAAGCCTTTGCTGTTGCCTCCCTGCCCCTTGCAGTACGTTGTAAAAATCCTTCCTGTATAAGGAAAGGTTCATACACTTCTTCAATGGTGCCGGCTTCTTCACCCACTGCTGTGGCAATAGTGGTAAGGCCAACTGGCCCACCTTTAAATTTATCAATAATGGCATTTAAAATACGGTTGTCCATATCATCGAGGCCATGTTCATCAACATTTAATGCTTTTAATGAATGTTGGGTAATACCAATGTCGATGGTGCCGTCATTCAATACTTGTGCAAAATCTCTTACCCTGCGCAACAGGCCATTGGCAATACGTGGTGTGCCGCGGCTTCGCCTGGATATTTCATGGGCAGCATCCACACTTATCTGTGTGCCCAATATGCCTGCACTGCGTAAAATTATTTTTTGTAGAGTAGCAGCATTGTAATATTCCAGTCTCGATTTAATACCGAAACGGGATAGCAGGGGGGCTGTTAGTAATCCGCTCCTGGTGGTAGCACCAATCAATGTAAAAGGATTCAGATTTATTTGCACACTCCTGGCATTGGGGCCGCTGTCAATCATAATGTCAATGCGATAATCTTCCATGGCTGCATACAGATATTCTTCTACAACATTACTCAGGCGGTGTATTTCGTCAATGAATAAAACATCATTTGCCTCCAGGTTGGTCAGCAGGCCCGCCAGGTCTCCGGGTTTTTCAATAACTGGTCCGCTGGTTTCTTTAATGCTTACGCCCAGTTCATTGGCAACAATCCGGCTCAGCGTTGTTTTACCCAGACCGGGAGGACCATGAAACAAAATATGATCGAGTGCTTCTCCCCTTATTTTAGCGGCTTTAATGAATATGCGTAAATTCTCAATTGTCTGTGGCTGTCCGGTAAAATCAGCCATTTCACTGGGCCTGATATTATTCTCAAATTCCTTTTCACCGGCACTGAGGGATGCGCCTTCATTATTTAAATTGGGGTTTGCCATATTGTAAAAGTAAAAAATAAACTGATGGAGTTGGTTGCTGATTTTTATCGGCTCACGTTGTGAACAATGAAATGGTTGATTTTGCAGAGTTGCGTTTCATATTGTCGCAGCATCAATTGGCTACTTAATTTTACCGTTCAGGCATTTTTATTTTTTTTATAGGATCAAGTAATCAGTTTGCAAAGTCTTGTCGGTATTGAGTTAGACTCTATTTACTTTTTTGCCTTGATGCAAAAAAGTAACAAAAAAGATCAAGGCTGTGAATAAAAAGGCTGAAATTTCCCACATCAACCTAAAATCAAGGAACTCGCCGGAAGAGTTAAATAATTTACAGATTTTACCGGCTCAAACAGCCTTGATTTCTTAACGGTTGATGTGGGAAATTTCTAGCACTTTTTATTCAAGGCCAAAACCAGTAGTCAATTAACGGCAATTTATTATTTCTTTACTACCAAAATAAAGAGCTTCATCCAATAGCGTTCGGATATGAAATGCACCAAAGATGCATGTATATCCTTTCATCAATTCTTAATTGCATTTTTCTTTTCATTTTTGAATAGTCCGCTGTAAACCAGCAGTAATTTATTTTAAGGCCTGCTCCTGCTTTTTAGTTTTTCGTACAACACGACAATTATTAAAACCAGCAGCATTCCATAAAACGTATCCTCAAAAGGAATCGTGTAGATACGGAAGCCAAGGTTCTCAGCATCATTGTACAAAACCACGGGAATAGCAGTAAGAAAACCATTTACAATTAAAAATGGCAGCAGCATAATTCCATAGGCGACTAAGAATGAGGTGGCATCAAATGTTGAAAAATGTTTCTTAAAAACATACAATCCGGCAATGAAAACGGCATTTAAAATAAAAGTCCAACTGGTATAATAGCGGTTATAGAAAATGATACCTGTAATAAACAAAACAACCGCCAGCATTTGCAACAGCACATCTGCCTGCCTTTTATTTTTTAAGCCGGGAAAATAACAACGTACACATTCGTAAATAAACAGGCAGCAGTACGGCACTATTAAAAAGAAAAGCACTTCTTCTACCGGCAGGTTAATAATTTTTATACCGGTGATATAGTCCTCATTAAACCACCAAACGCCCTTTGATGTAAAGAACATATCCCATGCTATATAAAGCAGACAAGGAACAATCATGGCAGGAAAAAGGTATTTCCATTTTTTGTAGAAAGCCACTTTTTTATCAAAGCTAAGAGCCAGCGGGCCTGCCAGCGAAACAGCCAAAATAAGAAAGTAAGTAAAATGATTGTTCAATGATTGGTTTTTTTGAATTGCAAAGAAATGAATTGATTTGATAGGAGCCATTATTTTGTTTAAACATGCGCCCATCTTTTTGTTTATCTCCCAATTTAGTTACTACTGTTGAGTAAAGTGTGAATGGTGAACATTTCACCATTGACCATTCACCATTCACCATTGACCAATCGATCCGTTATTTAATTCTTAACACAGCACTAATATCCATATCCCTTCGTTTATACAGCGGCATCCACCTTTTTTTCTTTTACATTTGTCTTAATCAAGTTATCAGTAGCAAATATGGCTAAACGTTATTTAATTGCAGGCGCCGGGTTTTCGGGATGTGTATTGGCTCATCAATTGGTAACTGCATCCAATTGTAGCGTGGAAATATGGGATGAGCGCAGCCATATCGGAGGCAATTGTCACACGGAGAGGGATGCCGAAACCAATATAATGGTACATCGTTATGGTCCGCATATTTTCAATACAGATAAAAAGCATATCTGGGATTTTGTAAACAGCTTTGTAGAATTCAGGCCTTATGTGCACCGGGTAAAAGCCAGGAGCGGTGATAGTATTTATTCGCTGCCCGTTAACCTGCATACCATTAACCAGTTTTTTAATAAAAATTTTTCTCCACAGGAAGCAGCCGCTTTTTTAGAAAGTGTGGCTGATAAAACTATTACCGATCCGCAAAATTTTGAAGAGCAGGCATTGAGTTTTATCGGCAGAGAATTATATGAAGCTTTTTTTTATGGCTATACCAAAAAGCAATGGGGCTGCGAGCCAAAAGAATTACCAGCATCATTTTTAAAACGAATCCCCGTAAGATTTAATTACGATGATAATTATCATGCCAACCCATACACAGGCATACCCGTAGCGGGATACACAGCCGTAATGGAGAAAATGATTGACCATCCTTCTATTAAAGTTGTACTTAACAGAAAATTTCTACCCTTTGTTGATGGGCAAAGTTTTGATCATGTTTTTTATACCGGACCAATTGATGCCTATTTTAATTACCAATATGGCAGGCTTGGCTATCGCACGGTTACATTTCAAAAAAACTATGCCAGTGGCGATTTCCAGGGCGCTACACAAATGAATTTTTGCGACGAAAATATTCCGCATACAAGGATTACCGAACACAAACATTTTACGCCCTGGGAGCAGCACGACAATACAGTTTACTTTACCGAATTCAGTAAGGAAACCGGCCCGGATGATGTTCCTTTTTATCCAAAAAGGTTAGCAGCCGATAAAGCACTTTTACTGCAATACCGCCATTTAGCAACACAACAAACTACCGTATCATTCTTAGGCAGGCTCGCCACTTATCGCTATATGGATATGCACCATGTAATTGATGAAGCCATGCAGCTGGCACAGCAATTTATTAGCAGTGTGCAACAAAATGAAAGGCCACCTGTTTTTCCCAATAAAGAACTGGCTTAATAATAGTTTAGCAACTAAATCTTTGTAAAAGTGATAAGCTTATCAATGTTTAGCGGCCCGCCCGGCTGAGCGCCGTTCGGACGGGGTTTAGATGTTTAGTTGAAACACTAAAAACAAATCAATAATAAACACTTTTTTTTATCCCAATTCCAGTATTATTAGCGGTTGCGTTATTTTTTTAAATCTTTGTAGAAAAAAAATACTTTTGAAGTAGTTTTTTTATTTTACCCGTATAAATTAAACTAACTACAGGCAATAAGATATAGTTGGCTGCGTTAATATTTTAACCGTACATAATTAACCTTAAACTCCATCCCTATGGAAAAAGTAATTGCAATTGTAGTAACCTACAATCGCCTTTCTCTTCTTACAGCGTGCATTAGTGCGCTTAAAAATCAAACCCAACAGGCAGATGCTATACTTGTAATTAACAATGGCAGTACAGATAATACAGAGCAATGGTTGAAGGCCCAGGAAGGCCTGCATTTTATTACGCAAAACAATACCGGCTCCGGTGGTGGATTTGAAACCGGCATTAAGTGGGCGTATAAAAATGGATTTTCGTGGATGTGGTGTATGGATGATGATGGATACCCTAAGGAAGATGCACTGGAAAAAATATTAGCTCCGGAATTAAGCTGGCTTTGCCTGCGTAACTGTGCTGTTATTAATAAAGAAGATAAGAAATCCTTTGTATGGAAAACAAAAAACTATGCAACCATCAACGATGTTGATACCAACATTATTGAGGGCGTAGGTCATCCATTTAATGGCACCATGATACACCGGAATATAGTGGAACGGGTAGGGTTTCCTAAAGAACAATTCTTTTTATGGGGAGATGAAACGGAATATTTATACCGCATTACTAAAAAAAATAAAATCCCGGTTTGCACTGTTGCTGGTAGCATACATTACCATCCTTCAGCAGCATTTAGTTATAAAAAAGATTGGGATTATGGAAAGATGTGGAAGATGTATTTTTATGTTCGAAATCGTTTTCATATCCATAAATCAAAGTGTAATAACAGGGCTACAGCCTTTATCCATTATTGCTGCTTTTTAATGGCGATGGCTGCAGTTGTTTTAGTATATCAAAAAACCGATAAAGCAAAAAAACTACGTTTTATTTTTTGGCCGGCAATAGATGCATTTAGCAATAATTTTAGTGCAAATCCCCAGTTGATTTTATCAAAGCTTGCGGCAAAATCTCCTTTACAAATAAGAACGAGCTTTATTAAACATATAAAAAATTCATTGGTAGCATTTGCAGAAAACTTTACCCTTTCGCCTGCCAACAGGGTTACCGGATAAGCAAAGATGGCTTCTCTTGTTACAGTAGGTTTGCTTTTATAGGAAGTATAGACTGTGTTAAAAAACCACTTAACATCAAGCTGTGTTTAAATTATACGGGTTCCGGAACAATTGTTATTTCAGTTGCTGGTTCAGTCTTTTTAGGTTTTATCCGCTCTGCAATTAATACTAATGCAATAATGTAAAAGGGCATACAAGGTATTTTGTACCGAACCAATGTTCCAAAGTTGAGTGTAGTAGCTCCTACAAACAGGGCAAATAAAATAGAGAAGCAAAAGCAATACAGGATCATCGGGTCTTTTATAATGCTTGCGACAAAACGAAATGGTCCTGCTTTGAAAAATACATATATTGTAAACAACATCAGTACAAGACTTTCCATTGAGGATAATAAGGTAGATATTTTTTTAGACTCCCACAGGTAAGGCCTAAAGAGGGTTGCAGTAATGGCAGCAGGAGCTATTTTCACCAGGCTACTGGTAGATCCATCAAAAGTTACCCCAAGCGAAAAAGAGGATTCTGCCTGGTCTGAGATATTGAGAAAATTATCTTGTGTAGTTTTTACCGACTCGGTTAATTTATCTAAAGCAAGCCCGCCCATCTCTTCCTTTAATTTATCGGTCAATATGTAAATAAAAAAAGTGCCAATAATTACAATTGCCACAAAAATTAGCGCCTTGGTTACAAAATGCTTTGCCACCAACACATAATGCAGCACAATAAACAACAATAAAAATGGCAAATACGAAACCAGGATATATAATTTAATGGTGCCTAAAATAACGGAAGATATAATTACTACAAGGGAGTTTTTAATCAGCCCTTGTTTTTTTATCATAACATTATACAAAGCATAAGTAAGCCAACCCATCATGCCGGTACAAATAGGATCTTTTAAAATTCCTGAACTCCAGAAAACAAAGGTGGGCAGATAGATAATTGCTATGGCTAATTTTTTGTGCAGGTGAGGGTACTGCTCATAAAAAAACTTATACAGCCTCCATACCCCACTGAAAGAAATCATCGAAAAAATTAGTGTAATGCAACTGTAGCTTCCAAATGTAATGAACGATAAAACAGTTACCATCCTGGCAATGAAATAGTTACTTTCGCTGGAAAAATAGCCCCTGTTAAAACTATCTGCCAACAGGTTTTCATCAAATTCTTTGCCTGGCATAAAGAGCAAATTGATATTGGAAACATCTTTTATTATCAGTTTTGCCATGTTAATTCCTTCAGGATAGTACAAACTCATGGAGTCGCCTTTAAGCAGCACGCTATAAATTATAAAAGCAATGGTGCTGCATACTTTTATCCAAAAACCATAGAGCTGGTACTTTTTTAAAACAGGATCTTCTATCCGTCTTCGCCTGGCAGAAAAAACGAGGCTGAAAAACAATATATATAACGGGAAAAGTATCAGGTCAATAAGCCCCATATTTTTTATAGATGTGGTTAGCAGAAAATAGCATCATGGCATCAGGGCAAATTTATCTTAAAATGTCAATTGCTTATCAACAATATAGAGTTATTTTGCCACCTACAACAAAAGTGTATTTATGTGTGGCATTGCAGGTGCAATTAATTTCACCTTATCCTATCAAAAAATAAATGAACAAATGCTGCATCGTGGTCCCGATGAGCAGAATGGTTTCCGCACAGATAATATTGATTTTTACCATCTCAGGCTTTCAATTCTGGATATTGGCGGCGGCAAACAACCGATGCACCTCGATGATCGTTATACCATCATCTTTAACGGAGAAATTTACAATCACCAGGAAATAAGGCAGCAATTAAATATTACCGGAAAAACCAGTTCTGATACAGAGACGCTGTTGTTGCTGTACAGGAAATTTGGTTTGGATATGTTGCAATACCTGGATGGTATGTTTGCATTTGCGCTCTACGATCGGGTAGAAAAAAAGCTTCTTATTGCACGGGACCGGGCAGGTAAAAAGCCGCTGTATTATTACAAGGATAATGAAAAAATTGTTTTTGCAAGTGAACTAAACTGCCTGAAAGCCTTATTGCCATTGCAGATGGAGAACGATAACCTCTTTCACTATCTGCGCCTGGGCTCCTTTTACAAACAATTAACGCCATACAAAAATGTGTTGGAGTTAAACGCAGGAAGCTATTTAATAATTGATAGCACAACTATGGATATTAAGGAAACCCGTTGGTGGAATATCAGCCAATTTTACCAATCAAAAAATGAAGACGGATTGCAGGAGAGCCTGCAAAAAGTAGATGAGCTGTTGCATACAGCTGTAAAAAGAAGAGTAGAATCATCCGACCTGGAGGTGGGTAGTTTTTTAAGCGGTGGCATTGATAGCGGACTTGTAACTGCAATTGCCAGTAAATACAACCAACAAATAAAAACATTTACAGTTTCATTTGATGGAGCGTACAATGAGGCACCACTGGCAACATTGGTTGCCAATCAATACGGAACGCATCATACAGAAATTCCTATATCATTCGATAACCTGAAATTTGATATCGAAAAAATATTGTGTAATTATGGCGAGCCATTTTTTGACAGTTCGGCCATACCCAGCTATTATGTAAGCAAGGAAGCTAAAAAGCACCTCACGGTAATATTAAACGGGGATGGCGCCGATGAGTTGTTTGGCGGGTACAGACGCTATGTACCTTTTGCAAAATATGATTTTTTTAAAGTAAATGGTTTGGTAAAAGGGGCGGCTTCGTTGGTAAAGGATATACTACCTCATTCAACAGAAAAAATGTCGGCTTATAACTATTTATACCGGCTGGCTTCTCTGGCATCTAAAGATCAGTTGCACATTTATTTATCTGCAGGTGTTGATATTTTTGAGGATTTTGAACACAACATCGCCCGGCCTGATTCAGATTATTTAGGAATGATGCGGCAAGATTTTGCTGCCATCGTTAACGCTGATATAAGTGGTCTTAGCAAAATAATGAATATGGATTTTAATACCACTTTGTTCAGCGATTTGTTGGTAAAAATGGATATTGCCAATATGGCCAATTCGCTGGAAGGCCGGAGTCCCTTTCTTAATAAAGAGTTGCTGGAATATGCACCCGGCATAAACGATAGGTTTAAAATAAAAGGAAGCACTACAAAATATTTATTGAGGCAATTAGCCAAAAAATACCTGCCAAAGGAGTTGATCAATCAACCAAAACGTGGGTTTGAAATCCCACTTAAAAATTGGGTAGAAAATGAACTGAAGGAAATTATTTTTGATTATATCAGTGACAAAAATGCCCTACATCGCCAATATATTGATCAACGTTTTATGAATGATCTGTTGAACAATGCTGTGAAAATAGCTGGAGAAAAAAGAGCGAAAATTTTATGGACAGTTTTTAGCATGGAAGTCTGGTATCAAAAAGTATATCTAAGCAGGTAATTATTTTTTGGTACTTCCCGGATTTTCGAAAGCCAAAATCTTAAGACCGTTGCAAAATTTAATAAAGGATTTAAATTGTATACTGTAACTCGCCTTTAGGGCATAGAGGGAACAGCTGCTAATGCAGTTTTGGAGGGTTTCTTTTATTAATTGTACAAGCCCTGTTTTTAAGAATTAAACAAAACAGGCTGTTTCTTTGTAGTATATCAAACACATTTTCAATGCATTCATTTACCATTAAGGACCTCGAAAACCTATCCGGCATTAAAGCACACACCATCCGTATCTGGGAACAACGTTACCAGTTTTTAAAACCCAGCAGGTCGGATACCAATATCAGGCATTACAGCAACGATGAGTTAAAAAAGCTATTAAATATAGCATTGCTGAATAAATATGGCTTTAAAATCTCTCACATCGATAAAATGGGGGAGGCTGAAGTAAAGGAAAAAATTCTCACATTATCAAATACCCAGGCTCAGCAAGAGCGTATTTTGAATGAATTGATTCAAAGTATGATTGATATGGATATGGACAAACTGGAGGATACACTCGATAATTATATTTCAGCCAGGGGGATTGAAAGAACCATCACTCAAATAATTTTTCCCTTCATGGAACGCATTGGTGTTTTGTGGCTCACCAATCATATAAACCCTGCACAGGAGCACCTTGTAACCAATATTATCCGGCAAAAATTAATTGTGGGGATAGAAGGCGTTGTTACCTCTCTCAAAGTAAATAAAACTGTTTTATTGTTTTTGCCCGAAGGTGAATATCATGAGCTTGGGATGCTGTTTATGTACTACCTTCTAAAAAGCAGGGGGGTTTCTGTTATATATCTTGGTGCCAATGTGCCGATTGTTGATGTAGAATATGTAGTAAAAATTAAGAAACCCACTTATGTTTATACTCACCTTACTTCTATCGGGCAAAAATTTAATTTTGATAAATTTATAGCCAGTATCGTAAAAAAGTTAACAAACACTCCGGTCATTATTTCAGGTCAGCTAACCCATACTTACGAGAAAAAAATACCACCGCAAATAAATTTTAAGAAATCATTCTCAGAGGTTATGGAATTTGTGTCGGGGCTTTAAAGCCCCTTTTTTGTGTCCATTTGTCCAGCAAATATTTTGTTTAAACAAATTATTTTTGGTGAGCTCATCCATCATAACTGAAAAAAAATACTATCACAAATAAAATGTAAGAAATCATTCTCAGGGTAATGGAATTTGTATCGGGGCTTTAAAGTCCCTTTTTTATGTCTTTTTGTTCTGCATATATTTTGTTCAAACAATTATTTCAGATCAGCCCATCCGTAGTTACGAGAAAAAATACCACCACAAATAAAATGTAAGAAATCATTCTCAGCGGTAATGGAATTTGTATCGGGGCTTTAAAGCCCTTTTTTTTATGTCCATTTGTTCGGCAAATATGCTGGTCAAACAATTATTTCAGATCAACTCACGTAAACTTACTATAATAATATACCCCTACAAATAAAATATGAGAAATCATTCTCAGCGGTAATGGAATTTGTATCAGGGCTTTTAAGCCCCATTTTTATTCCCATTTATCCTGCAAATATTTTGTTTAAGCAATTTTTGAAAAAAATAAACAAAAGTTGCTGCTATATCAAAATGTTTGTTTAGCTTTACAAAGTAAACACTAAACAAAATTGTATGTCAAACTTTGATTTTAACCAAATGTTGTTAAACAACACTGAGTTTTTAAAACCCTTTGCTGTTACCCTTACACGGGATAATGAAGTTGCTAAAGACCTGCTGCAGGAAACTATGTACAGGGCACTTGCCAATAAGGATAAGTACAATGTTGGTACTAATATTAAGGCTTGGCTATACACCATTATGCGGAATATTTTTATAAATAACTACCGCCGCAAGTCAAAGCAGAATACTATTTTTGATAGTACGCCTAACGATTATTTAATTAATTACAACCAGGTAACTACCGATAATGGTGCAGAAGGAACATTAACCTTAAAAGATATTCAATCTGCCATTCACAACCTGCCCCACATTTTCCGCAATCCTTTTATGCTGTATTTTGAAGGATACAAATATCATGAAATCGCTGAAATGCTGCACGAGCCTTTGGGAACTATCAAAAGCAGGATACACTTTGCAAGAAAATTATTAAAAGAAAACCTTTCCCGTTTTTAATTGATTGAAGTGTTACACATTTTAGAACTATTTTTAACCTTCAACAATTGTTTTATTAACTGGTGAAAAAAGTTGTAGTTATAGGTAGTGGATTTGCAGGCATGTCCGCTGCTTGTTTTTTGGCCAAGGCTGGATGGGATGTTACAGTAATTGAAAAAAATGACCAGCCCGGTGGACGGGCACGCCAGCTCAAGGAAGCTGGTTTTGTTTTTGATATGGGGCCCAGCTGGTATTGGATGCCGGATGTTTTTGAACGTTTTTTTGGATGCTTCGGTAAAAAGGTTTCAGATTATTATCAATTAAAAAGATTAGATCCTTCCTATAGAGTTTACTGGCCACATTCGGTTACAGATATTCCAGCTGATTATCCTGCGCTCAAAAATTTATTTAACTCAATTGAACCGGGCAGCGGTGCTGCATTGGATGAGTTTATGCAGGAGGCCGCTTACAAATATGAAGTGGGTATAAACAAACTCGTTTACAAACCTGGCCAATCACTTACCGAATTTGCAGACATTGATTTAATTAAAGGCGTATTTAAATTAGATGTGTTTACCTCCATGAAAAAGCATGTAGGTAAGTATTTTAAAAATCCCCAACTGCAGGAGCTGATAGAATTCCCTGTTTTATTTTTAGGTGCACTTGCAAAAGATACACCAGCGCTTTATAGCCTTATGAACTATGCCGATATTAAGTTAGGTACCTGGTACCCGGAACGTGGTATGTACCAGATAGTAGCAGGTATGTATAACCTTGCAAAGGAGCTGGGAGTTCAGTTTTATTTTAATCACAATGCTGCTTCCATTACTATTGAGCAAGGTACAGCAAAATCTGTAGAAGCAATTGTAACCAGTAAAACGGAAACCGGGCATGTGGTAAGTTTTGCTGCTGATGTAGTTGTTGGTGGGGCTGATTATCAATTTGTAGAAAGTAAATTATTAAAGCCGGAATACAGAAGCTATACCAAGGCCTATTGGGATAAAAGAGTGATGGCACCAAGTTGCTTACTGTATTATGTTGGCTTAAATAAAAAACTTAAAAATGTACTTCACCATAGTTTGTTTTTTGATGTAAGCTTTGCTGAACATGGCAATGAAATTTACAGTGATCCCAAATGGCCATCAGAACCACTGTTTTATGTAAGTGTTACCTCGGTAACGGACGACACAGCAGCCCCTCCGGGATGTGAAAATCTTTTTTTCCTAATACCTATTGCTGCAGGGCTTTCCGGCGATACTGAGGAATTAAGGGATAAATATTTTGAAAAGATTGCTCAACGCTTTGAGGAAAGAATTGGAGATTCGATAATGGATTCCATAATTTATAAGAAGTCTTACTCCGTAAGCAACTTTATTGAAGATTATAACTCTTTTAAGGGCAATGCTTATGGGCTTGCCAATACTTTAATGCAAACTGCCATCTTAAAACCAGCCCTAAGAAGCAAAAAGGTAAAAAATCTTTTTTATACCGGCCAGTTAACCGTTCCCGGGCCGGGCGTGCCGCCTAGTTTAATAAGCGGCGAAGTTGTCGCAAATGAAATTCAGAAGTTTTATTCAAAATAATTAAACCTTTAGGTAAGTTTATTTGTAATTTACCTACCTAATTTAAGTGACATAATAGCTTTAAATTGAAGTAAAAAGAAAGTTGATTACTCAATCTCATTTAAATTTATAATTTTAATAACATAAAAATTTTAGTACGTTACACAAATGATGAACCTCTTTTTCGAATTAAGTCAGGATTGCAGCAAGATTACTACAGAGAAGTACAGTACTTCCTTCAGTAGTGCTATCAGGCTTTTGCACACGGATATGAGGACACCCATTTTTAATATTTATGGTTTTGTTCGCTTTGCAGATGAGATAGTAGATACGTTTCATGATTTTGACAAAGCCACACTGCTACAGGAATTTAAGGTTGAAACCTATGCAGCCATCGAAAGAAAAATCAGTCTTAATCCAATTCTAAACAGTTTCCAACTTACCGTAAACGAATACAAAATATCGCTCGATTTAATTGAGGCTTTCTTTAAATCGATGGAAATGGATTTAAAGAAGGCCACCTACGATAGTGATGGCTACAAAGAATATATTTATGGAAGTGCAGAAGTGGTTGGCCTCATGTGCCTACATGTTTTTTGTGAAGGTGATGCTGTTAGCTATCAGCACTTGAAGCCTTACGCACAATCATTGGGAGCCGCCTTTCAAAAAGTAAATTTTTTAAGAGATGTAAAAGCAGATTTTGAATTGCTTAGCAGAACTTATTTTCCCGGTGTTGATTTCACTAATTTTACTGCTTCAGAAAAAAGAAAAATAGAAGAGGACATTGCCGCAGATTTTAAGCATGCTTACAAAGGGATTGTACAACTTCCTATAAAGGCAAGGTTTGGCGTTTATGTAGCTTATAAATATTATGTTTCTTTATTTAAGAAAATTAAAAAAACTGCACCGGTAAATATTTTGGATCAACGCATCCGCATCCCCAATTATGGTAAGGTCATTATAGTGGCTAAAGCCAGCCTGAGAGCACAACTCAATATTTTATAACTATCTTGTTTTTATGGATGTGATTTTAGTAGATGAACAAGACAGGCCATTGGGTACAATGGGAAAAATGGAAGTGCATGAAAAAGCTTTGCTTCATCGTGCCTTCAGTGTTTTTATTTTTAATGATAATAGGCAGATGCTGTTACAAAAAAGAGCTGCTAAAAAATACCACAGCGCCAACCTTTGGACAAATGCATGCTGCAGCCACCCCAAGCCCGGCGAAAATACTTTACAAGCTGCCGGAAAGCGCCTGCAGGAAGAAATGGGTTTTACAACAGCTATTAAAAAAGTATTTGATTTTACCTATAAAGCTCCCTTCGATAACGGACTTACAGAACATGAATTTGATCATGTATTTGTAGGTAAATTTTCCGGGTCCATCCATGCCAATCCCGATGAAGTGGGTGACTATTGCTATATGTCAATGGAAGAAATAAAAACGTCTATACAATCCAGTCCGGATAAATATACTGTATGGTTTAAAATTGCTTTTCCCAGGGTGGAGGAGTACCTTGCAGGCGTAGTTTTATAATCATGCACAGTAAAAAAGTTATTATTATAGGAAGTGGTATCGGCGGAATGGCAACCGCTGTGAGGCTTGCTGTGCAAGGATTTGAGGTGGTAGTGTATGAAAAAAACAGTGTGCCCGGTGGCAAGCTAACCGCATTTAAACAAAATGGTTTTAGTTTTGATGCAGGTCCTTCTTTATTTACCCAACCCCAAAATGTAGAAGAGCTTTTTGCATTAGCAGGCGAGCCAATCACAAAATATTTCAGCTATAAACCCATTCCCATTGCCTGTAAATATTTTTATGAAAATGGAAAGGTTATCAATGCCTATACCAATCAGGAGCAGTTTGCCGGCGAGTTGCAGGAGCAGGTAAACGAAAAGCCCTCCAACGTACTGCGGTACCTGAAGCAATCACAAAAAATATTTGATAATATAGGCACTGTATTTATAAATCATTCGCTGCATAAAAGTAAAACCTGGTTGCACAAAAGGGCTTTAACAGCATTAAAAACGGTGCGATTTAACTACCTGTTTCAGTCACTGCACAAACATAACAGCAGCCAGTTTTTAGCTGCTGAAACGGTTCAGCTTTTCAATCGTTTTGCCACTTACAATGGCAGCAATCCATATAAGGCACCGGCCATGTTAAGCCTGATACCGCACCTGGAACAAAACCAGGGCACATTTTATCCCCTCGGCGGAATGATCAGTATTACCAATGCAGTATACCAACTGGCATTAAATAAAGGAGTAACATTTAATTTTAATGCACCCGTAGAGCGCATCGTACATCATCACGGAAAAGTAAGTGGAGTGGTAGTTGCAGGTAACACTATTTCTGCAGATATGGTGGTAAGCAACGGCGATGTTTATTTTATCTATAAAAATTTATTAAGCAATCAACACAAGGCCAAAAAAATTTTAAAACAGGAACGCAGCAGCAGCGCCCTTATTTTTTATTGGGGCATCAGCAAACAATTTCCGCAATTGAAATTGCACAATATTTTTTTTACCACAAATTATCAGCAGGAATTTGATGCAATTTTCAATACTAAAATTTTATACCACGACCCAACCGTTTACATCAACATTACTTCCAAAGAAGAACCAACCCAGGCGCCGGAAGGCAAGGAGAACTGGTTTGTAATGGTAAACGTGCCAGCCAATACCGGGCAGGATTGGCAAGTGTTGAAAGAAAAAGCAAAAGAAAATATTATTGCCAAAATAAGCAGACTGTTGGGGGAAGATATAACCCCGTTAATTGAAACCGAACATACACTTGACCCTTTAATGATTGAAAACCAAACCGGCTCTTACATGGGCTCTTTGTATGGCACCAGTTCCAATTCAAAAATGGCAGCATTTGTACGCCACGCTAACTTTACCGGTAAAATAGAAGGTTTGTATTTTTGTGGTGGCAGTGTACATCCCGGCGGCGGCATTCCGCTTTGCCTAAAAAGTGCAAAAATTGTAAGCGAATTAATAGCATCCGATAATCATCAAAAAACGTAATAAACTGTTCAACCTTTCCTCCATCCTTTCGTCCCGTAATGCAATAGCAACAGCTATCGCCATCATATTTCATGTGGTTGGCCTGGTGGGTATACTGGTTTTTAAAAGCGATCTCATCATACAATCCACCCCCATCAACCTGTTGCTTTCATTTGGATTATTAATATGGACACAACCAGAAAAAAACAACTGGTTTTATGGCTTTATAATCCTCACAGCAATCGTAGGTTTTGGGGTAGAAGTTATCGGCGTAAACACCGGTTATCTTTTTGGCGATTACAGTTATGGCAAGGTGCTGGGCTTTAAATGGCAGCAGGTACCGCTAATGATTGCTGTCAATTGGTTTATTACCATTTATTGTTGCGGCATCGCCATGCATACATTGCTCACCAAGGCAATGCAAAAAGTAGCTGCAAAGCAACCTTCCAAAGTATTAAAAACAATTTCACTGGTTACAGATAGTGCCACATTAGCCGTAGCATTCGATTGGCTGATGGAGCCGGTTGCGGTGCAACTCGGCTTTTGGAAATGGCTGGGTGATGGTAGCATACCTCTGTTAAATTACATTTGCTGGTATTTTATCAGCGCCTTGTTGCTGGTTGTTTTTCATGTAGCACCTTTTAGCAAAAAAAACAATTTTGCTGTAAATTTGTTACTCATTCAACTGATGTTTTTTTTATTACTACGAACATTCCTTAACATTCCATCATGAACTGGATACTTTTTATATCAACCGTGTTACTCACTTTTTTTATAATGGAAGGCATTACCTGGCTTACCCACCGGTATGTAATGCATGGGTTCCTCTGGTATCTTCACGAAGATCATCACCAAAAAGGCCCCGGCTTCTTCGAAAAAAACGACGCCTTCTTTCTCATATTCGCCATCCCAAGCTGGCTCTGCATTATGCTCGGTTTGCAAAACCAACTGTATTGGGTAGCCGCCATTGGCTTTGGTATTGCTATGTATGGCTTTGCCTATTTTGTTGTACACGAAGTAATTATACACCAGCGCTTTAAATGGTTTACCCGAAGCAACAACTCGTACATCCGCACCATCCGCTGGGCCCACAAAATGCACCACAAACACCTCGGTAAACAAGAGGGCGAAAGCTTTGGCATGTTGATGGTAGCCAAAAAATATTGGGATAAAGTAAGAGAAGATAACCGCAGAAATAATAAATAATTTTTTGAGACCGGCTGAATAGCTTTACTGAACATCCTTGGCCTGTCCCGTTTTTTCGGGAGTCATCCCGATCCCGGGTTCGGGCTGTGTGCTGCCTCGGGACTCACTTTTACGGCATACCGCTATGAAGGTTTAATAACAGTATAGATTTTTTCAGCATCGTTATTTACTTCTTTCTCAGTTACGGTTTTCGCTATTGAAATCTTTATAGAAAAAAGTCTTTTATCGGCGAAACCCCGCCGAATAATGCAGCTGGAATTTAAAGGCACTAAAACTTTGAGATTATGAATTACTTTTTTATGGAGTTTACATTCTTCGGAGTTTCACTTAAGTCTTTTTATATCATTAGGGTAGCTATGGAAACTTCGCCGGAAAAAAAGAAAATTCAACCAGCCGCCTTTACCTACATCCCCACGATTGCATCCACTTCCAACACAGCGTGAATTACCGTTTTAGTACAGCTGGTTTTATGTGTATCACCATTTCTAAAGCCATAATTTAAAAGTATTATCAGTATAAATTTTAGATTTAAAGTAGGCAGATTTTTTTAAACCAGTACTATATTTTAGGTATTGGATATTACAGATAATTAAGCGAATTTTCCACCATGAAAAGATGTAAAAAAATAATTGCTTGTAAAAAAATACTTATCACAAATTTTATACCCGGGCTGTTGTTGGCCATTGCCCCTTTCATTGCTGTGTTTGCTCAGCCCTCTTTAAGCAAGATGCAAACTAAACTCCAGTTAAAGAGCCCTGTTTCGCAAAAAGGGCTGGATTTTAAACTGATCTCACCTACGCAGGCGGGAATTTTTTTTGGGGATAATATTAATTTACCTGAAGCACAAGCCAGGCAATGGATTGAAGATGAATTGGAAATAAGACCAGCTGCGGATATGTTTAAAATAAATAGTATTGCTGCCAACACGGCAACTGTAGAGGTAAAAAAACTACAACAATATTACAGGGGTATTAAAGTGGAGCATGGTGTTATCAACATTACCGGAAAGAGAGGAAAAATAGTCATGATGCAAATGGAATTTTACCCAATAAAAAATGATTTCATCATGACGCCGGTCCTTATTGAAAAAGAGGCTTTGCAAAAAGCAATTGAATTTACCGGAGCCGAAAAATATGAGTGGGCGGATGCAGGTGATGCAGCAAGTGCAGCCAATGCACCACAGGGTGAATTGGTAATAATAAAAGATTACCATAAAGAAAATGAAGTTTGCCTGGCTTACAAATTTGAAATTACAGCACTTTTCCCATTCAGTGCTGCTTATGTATATGTAAATGCAATGGATGGAAGGGTAATACTAAATAATTCCGAGGTTAAGCATAGCAGCCGGAATATTTCAACTGAAGGCAAAGAAATTGTGCAACAGGGAAAAAAGTGCGAAATAAAAGACGATTACAAGGATTCTATAACGATGAATACAGGCAGTGAGCAAAACAATCGACCTGATGGAAAAAAAAGTAACAGTTCCCAAAACTATGCTAACATACAGGGGTCAGCAGCTACAAAATATAACGGTATCCAGTTTTTAAATACCGATAACCAAAGTGGTATTGCAGGGAAACCTTTCAGGCTGAGAACAACAAGAAATAGAGTGAACATAGAAACGTATAACATGCAGAGTAACTCTTTTAATTCTTCGGTTGATAGTTATGGACCTTCTATAGATTTTGTTGATAACGACAATAACTGGACAGCTGCTGAATTCCATAATCCTCAATGGGATGATGCTGCATTGGATGTACAGTTTGCTATGCAGATTGTTAGTGATTACTGGTGGCTGGTTCATGGCCGCAGGGGTTGGGATAATAATAACTCCACCATAAAAAGCTATGTGCATGCATATGAATTAAAAAAAGTAAACAATGTTTGGGGCACATATTTTTATCCTAATGCGTGCTGGTGGAGAAAGAGAATGACATTTGGAGATGGCGAAAATAATACTGTAAGCCCGCCCTGGACCAGTCTTGATATATGCGCTCATGAAATGGGACATGCCATTACTGAAACAACCTGCGACCTGATTTATCAATGGGAATCCGGGGCGATGAATGAGGCATTCAGTGATATATGGGCTGCCTGCATTACTGATTATGCAAAACGTATTTATCCGTTAACAAATGAACTAACATGGAGGTTTGGTGAAAAAGCAGATAATGTGGGAACTGCAAATCCCGGCATCCGGGATATGTTTAACCCTGGGCTTTACGGAGATCCCAGCGCTTATAAAAGCCCCAAATGGAAACCGGCTTCGCTGGAGCTATGCCGCGATTTTGCAAGTACTGATAACTGTGGGGTACATAGTAATAGTGGTGTTTTAAACAAATGGTTTTACTTAATTACGGATGGCCAGCAGGGAACCAATTATTTTGGCACTCCTTTTAACGTAACAGGGCTTGGCTTTCCTACATCGGAAAAGATTGTCTATCTCACTGAATTAAACCTTACACCCAATGCGTCCTATCAAACTTGCAGAACCGTATCGCTGAATGCTACAGCTACTTTGTATGGCAATACTTCAGCAGAATACCAAACTGTATGGAACGCCTGGGTGGCCGTGGCGGTTGACAGTAATGTATATAATATGAGCAACACGCCAGCATTCGCTACTAATAATTTCACTTCTATTGCTGTTGGAAAAAATGGCATAGTAATGGCTGGCACCAACTACAGTGGCATTTATAAATATGAAAATCAAGCCTGGGCAAAAATGCCTGACCTCCTGGACGTAAGGTTCAACGATATTAAAGCAGATTATAATGGGAATTTCTGGATAGCCCAATCCGGCAGAACCGGCACCCAGGGCGGTGGCAGCAGTATTGCTGGCGGCGTAAGCTTTTACCAGTCTCCATTTACCAGTCCTTCTACTTTATATACTGTAGGTGCACAAAATGATGTACCCTCAAGAAATGCCAGGTGCATATACATAGATACTTTTAGAAATTTAAACCTGATTAGTCCTTCTGTGTGGGTAGCAACAACTGCATATATCACCAGTTTTAATTCAAAGAGCGGTATGCTTGGGCATGGCATCAACATCGGAACACCGGCATTTACAAATGTTAGTGAAGGCATCAATATCCCTCTTGGAACCTTGGGTTGTCTTACGCTTGGCGGCAATAAAGATGTAATATGGACCTTTGTACAGGCCAACAATGGCATCAATCAATTGCTTACCTATAATGCAATAACCAATGCCTTGATTGAAACTTTTGATCATAATTCCCATCCAACGATACCTTCGGGATTTGTAGCAAGGTCTATTTATTGCGATTCTAAAAAAAGAACCTGGATAGGCCTTGCAACAGGAGGCATTATTGTGTATGATGAAAAAAATAAATGGCATTACCTTGCTCCAGCTGATTTTCCACAATTATTCCCGGCCGGCGCACAGGCAAGCTACAATGCCATTACCGGAACAAAAGAAGGCGATGTGTATTTTGGCACCACTAACGGGCTGGTATTTTTTGAGAGAGCTGATGGGCTTCCTGACAAAATTGACCAGGCAGCCAGTTACAAAGCTTTTGGCAAAGCAAACGGGCTTCCTTCCAATGTGATTAATGCAATTGCTTTTGATACCTTAAGGTTTAAATTGCTGGTGGCCACGGATAGTGGTATTGTTTTCTGGGAGCCTTTATGCGTATCACCCTATTGCCTTAATTATAAATTTAATGCTTCTGTTGAAGTAGAATCAGTAGTTTCAGGCAACTGGAGTAATGCTGCAACCTGGAATACAGGGAAAATTCCGGATTCTATAACGAATATTACCATCAGGCACAATGTAACAGTAGATGTAAATGGCAGCTGCAATTCAATCACTGTAAATCCCGGTGCAATCATTACGGTGCAACCGGGTAAAAACCTTACCATTTATACAAAAGGCTCTGAAACAATTTACACGGGCAGCAAGCGAAGACGCAGGCGATAAAAATAACTTTAGACCGTAACTTAATTAACCAGCAAAAGCCATGCGGTAAACGACATGGCATTATTTTATACCAAATGTGATTATTGATTAGTCCAATTAATTTCTCTTGCCTCTGTTGGTCTTCAACGCTAACCAGTTTTTTTTACTTGCCATTCCCCAAGTCGTTGTTGCTGTTTTCACCAACAACCGAAGCAATCACCAACTTTCTTCCGCTGCAGGTTTCTCTTTAAATAATAAAACTTCCAAGGCGGGTTTCTACCATAGCAAATAATTTACGCTTTAACGATGGCAGTTTTCGCCAATGAAATCTTTTTATAGTAAAAACTGTAACCAGCCAAACCCCGCCGCACACTGCAACCTGAATTTAAAGCCGATAGAACTTCCGGCTAATGAAATGTTGTTTTTTTATAGAGCTTACATGCGGCGGGATTTCTCGCAAGCGTTTTTATGTTTTATGGGTATGCTGAGAAAATCCCGCCGGGACAGAAAATTACGCAATCAACTTTTTGAAAATATGCTACTGGAAATTTTACCGTTAGAAATAATTATATCTTATTTTAACCACTGTAACTTTATTATTACTACGCTGATGCAACGGGAAATATGTTCCTGTTGTCAATTGCAAAAGCTTATGAGAAAAATTTACTTTGCTGCATTTTTACTTTTTTATTGTATTCATGCCATATCGCAAACCCAAAATAACTATGGTAAACTGGGTGCTACACTAAAAATATTGATTGCAGATAAGAACCCTGCCTCTCCTTTAATTACTAAACACAATGGTATTAGTTACCTGCCTGTATTGATTGAATTTAACAGTAAAACACTATCTGCCAAAACGCTAAGTAAAAAAATAAATATTCGCACGCAGATGGGCAATATTGCTACGGCAGATATTGCCATCAATGATATTGAACAACTGCTCAATTTTAATGAAATTGATAGAATAGAATTACCGCTGCTTTTTAGAAAAACGGATACATTGATGAAGAAGATAACTACAGCTTTTAATGTGCTGAAGGGAATGGCTCCCTTAGACAAATCATATACCGGGAAAAATACAGTGATGGGAATTATTGATGATGGATTCGATTTTACACATCCGGATTTCAATACTGCAGAAAATAGAAGCCGATTTCTTTCCATCTGGAATATGGATTATAATAATCAGCCGCCAGCAGGATTTACTTACGGCCATGAATGGCTTCCCGACTCATTAGAGCCTTATAAACAATTATTTAAAAGCAGGCAAATTGGCAACTACGAGATGGAGCGGCTGTTTGGATATTCTTTTCACGGCACCTCGGTGGCGGGGCTTGCGGCAGGTAATAATGGCATTGCAACAGGTGCAGATTTGGTTGGTGTTGCACTAACAGCTTTTGGTGATACACTGCTACGCTCAGACCGTATGCTGGATGCGATTAAATATATTTATGAGAAGGCGGGCGCTGCTAAAAAAAAGTGTATCATCAATATCAGTCTTGGTATAATGGAAGGCGGTCCGCATGATGGAAAAACACTGGTAGAAAAAGCCATAGATAATTTTTGTGATGAAAAATCTGATATCCTGATATGTTCTTCCGCTGGTAATAATGGTAATACCTTGAAGCATTGGGGAGGTGTACCTATTAACAAAGATTCCAGTTTTTTCTTTTTCCAATGTGCCTATGAAGGTTCTTTATATTTTGTAATACCAAAACAATACAGCAGCAAACTTTCACTTTCATTCACCGATTCTAAGTTGGGTAATCCGGGTAATCCAAATATTTCAAGAGACAGCATTATAGAGCAAACTTCTTTTGTAAACATCGGCAGTATTATAAACAGCCAGGCGCCTTTAGTTTTACAAACAAAATTCCCCAATAATAATTTGTCTTCCAGCTTTATTTTTTCAGCATCGCATTACAACAACGATTACGATGAACTGGTTGTAAAAGTGAATGAGTTTACTTCCACCAATAACAACTTTGATTTTCACCTGTACCGCTTTATCTGGAAAGGGGAAGGCACGGTTCATTGCTGGTTACCTTTTTGGAATTTACACCCGGTGTATTTTTTCGACAGAAATCCGTTGCCCGATGACCCCACTTACCTGCCGTCTGACAATGCCTATACCACTGTAATTCCAAGTCATGCATTCACCATTCTTAGTTCCGGAGCTTATAATATCCGTACCTGTTTTGTACATATGAACAAGGAAGTTGTACGTCAATATGAAAAATGCCGCACTACTTATTTTACAAGTCATGGCCCCACACAGGATGGCCGTATAAAACCAGACATTATTACTCCGGGGGACAATGTAATGGCACCAAGAAAAAGATTTGATGACTTTTATGGGCACCAATTTATTGTAGATATTAATACCGTATCTTTTGGAGGCACCAGTGCATCCAGCCCGATAACAGCGGGCATTGCCGCATTGGTCTGGGAAAAATTTCCTTTGTTTACCAGAAGCGAGGTAATTGAAAAAATAAAATCTACTGCCAGTTTTGACAGTTATTGCCGGGTATGGGGCCCTCAGCCAAATAATATTGCAGGCATGGGAAAAGTGGATGCATTCAATGCCGTTGGTGGAGTAAAAATTGACAATACTGAACTGTGCAATGCTTATGATGAATGCAAGGTTCCCATAATGCCTGTTGATATTATCCCTGTTGTTTTACAGGATTTCTTTTCTGTCTATCCAAATCCTGCAGGCAGTTTTTTTTATGTACGATACCATTCAATTAAAAGAATGAACTATAATTTATTTGATTGTACGGGTAAGCTTGTTGCTACTGGGTACCTTCCGTCTACAAATTACCAGGTTAATACCATTCAAATACCAACCGCAACACGCTCATCAGGTATTTATATTTTTCAGTTAAATGATTCAAAAACCGTTTTTACAAAAAAAATCATGATTGATCATCATTATTAATAATCCTTTAGTATTACTACGCATTATAAATTTGAAATTACTATCCGCAATTAGGAGCTAAGAGGCGTAGCCTCGGTTAATATTGTAATCCCGCCTAAGGCGGGAGGTTTCAACCCCCGCCTGTACGGGCAGGCGTTGACGAAGTAACAGATAATCTAATGAGAACCGTAGGTTCGGCCCATATAAAAATTCGGTAACAGTTAGTTGAAAACATCTAGGTTTATTTAAAGAC
>Ga0163144_10004536_pt1 | contig 31222 bp, 34 predicted proteins | sample OliLak19BULKMAT1_FD_123175 | JGI IMG/M metagenome (GOLD analysis project Ga0163144, IMG submission 123175) | Freshwater microbial mat bacterial communities from Lake Vanda, McMurdo Dry Valleys, Antarctica - Oligotrophic Lake LV.19.BULKMAT1 | ecosystem: Environmental > Aquatic > Freshwater >... | reverse complement strand
GCTGAATGCGGGAATTGTGGTGGATGCCGAGACACTGCGCGGAAAGCACTCGCCGAAATTCGCGGCGTGGTGGAGGGGAAGTGATGGGCGAGGACAGGGGTAGTGAAGTTAAACACGAATATCCAAAGCTAGATCGGCGTTGGCGTTGGGCGCGTAAAGTGTTTTGGCGAGCATTGTACTTTACACTACTCGCTAGGCCTTACTCGAAAATCATGTGTCGACTTAATCTTTACCAATCATTCCCTGATGGCCGCTGTTGTTGGTGCGGCAAGATGCATTGCAAGCCGCGCAAGGGTTTGGAGGGGAAGTGAACACGACAGAGCGTGAGCGCCAATTGCTCACTTTGATTTATTTACTTCAACAGGAGTCTGAGGCCTTGCGCAGCGTGCTCAGCGAGTTTGATGCTCCAAAGGATTGTTATGTGCAGATGAACCGGGCTGATACTTTTCGACACGCTATCGAAGCATTAGAGCATGCGCTATGAGCAAACCAACCGCACCGGAGGGGGAGTGATGGGCAGATCAGGGTATTCAGAGGAATGTGATAATTGGGCGCAAATTAAATGGCGCGGCCAAGTGATGAGCGCTATTCGTGGGAAGTGCGGCCAAGCATTTTTACGAGAGCTAATCGCTGCACTTGAGGCAATGCCTGATAAGCGACTAATTGCAAAGGAGCTTAGAAAAAATGGTGAAGTTTGTGCCATGGGCGCCGTTGGTTCAGCGCGTGGAATAGATTTAGAGTCACTTGATCCATACGACTACGAAGCAATCGCAGATGAGTTTGGCATCGCCCACCAACTTGTGCGGGAAATAGAGTGGGAGAACGACCAAGGCTATGCAGAAAGTCCCGAGGACAGGTGGCGCCGAGTGCGTACTTGGGCGACACAACAAATTTGCAAGCCCAAGCTTGAGGCTGAACGCGACGCCGAAATTCGCAGTGCTATGGAGGGGAAAACAGATGAGTGACGTGAGCAAAAAGCCGACGTGGGATGATTACGACGCCGCGCCAATCGAGATCTTTCACGGCGAAGCGATGGAGCAATTTCACAGTGGCACAAGGTTCAAGGTGAATGAAACTTTCGTGGACGGTATTCGCTACATGAACGGCATTGCCGTGAACGATATTCTCGCGACATTTAAGGTTAAAATAATGAAGCACTATGGGATTTCATCAAGTCCGACGTTGAAAGTGACGCCGATTAAACCGAGAAGCTCACGTTTCGGTTCCGGCGACAATGAGAGGTAAAACAGATGAAGTTTAGAAAAAAGCCAGTAGTCATTGAGGCATATCAGTTTAAGTACGGCCCGAGTATAGACGAGATGTATCGAGCATGGGGTGATGAGTTTAAAGAATGCTCTGTTTTTGACGATCAAGTGCTAGAACTTTTTATACAAACGCTTGAAGGTCAAATGCGTGTCACCTTTGGTGATTGGATCATCAAGGGCGTCAAAGGGGAGTTTTACCCATGCAAACCCGACATATTCGAAATGACGTATGAGCCAGCCTGACGGGAATGTCCACACGATGCCGACCGATGGACCTCAGCATATCGAGTCTGCGGACTGTTGGTGCGAGCCTGAGCTTGTGGCGGACTACTCTGGTCAAGACGGCGTGAAATGTTATCTGCATAAGGAGATACAATGACCCACATCACCGAGTTTACGCTAGAGAACTTTCAAAGATTGGTGCGGGAGTTGGAAGAGACGCGAGCTGAGCTGGCATCTCTACGAAAGTCTCACGAGCAGTTGAAGCCTTCAACGACACCCAAGCGCACGGCGGATATTAGCGAGGCTGATGAGATCTGGGGCCACGAAGACGACGACGTTTGGCGCTGCGGTGGGCTGGATCAGGCGGACCCTTGATCTGGTATGTTAACGTTTAATAAGTGACGGCGGAAGTTCTGCGGGCCTTCGACATGTGAACTTATTTACGAAGCCTTTTGAAACACTCGCGCATTCTTGACCCTTTGTTGCACACATAGCTGAGCACAGGTGGATCTTGGTTTCCCGGCATTCAGATAAGACCGTTCCAAAGATAATCATGCACACGACCATGAGAAGCAGGTCCTTCATGTGTTCTTTCCCTTCACATGTGTCATCTTGTAAACCTCAAGCTGAACGCTCTTTAAAACATCCTCGTCAGTTAACATCGTGTGTTTCATTATATGAATATCTCGGCTCAAACTTTGAATGGACTCAGCCATTGAACTCATGAGCTTGTCTCTGGCCTCTTCGCGCTTCTTAGACGTATCGAAGAAAACTTTGGCCATCCAGCGAACAAGCCCCATTAGCTGCATCAAAGCAATTGCGAGAAGCATGACTCCGTTTGCGCCAACGGAAACCTCAACGTCACCGATCTTACCAAGCGGTGCAATGGTCACGTCTTCGGATCTAGTTGATGCTGTTTGATTCTTTAGCGCGATTTAAATCCTCCCACGATCGCCGCTCGAAGTCGACAGCAGGGGCTACGACGTCAGCGTAGATTAACTTCGCAAGCTCCGCGGCTTTCTTGTAATCCACGTAACGAACAAGAATGCACGCCGTCTCGAAAATGACTTCGCTCTTCTTCTGCTTCTTTCGCATTTGAATTTCTCCATAATCTCAGTATGAGAGAAAATAAAGATAAACAAAACTCGACACAGAAGAATTTAGACTTTGTGCTAACATTGACTTGGGGTTGGAGAAATCGAAGGATTGACGACTCTTTGCCGTAGAGACCTGGATACTCTAGGGCTGGGCCCCGCTTGACTTACTACTATCCAGCCTTCTCGATGCCAAGTTTCTCAATTGTGTCTCGGATTGTAGAATCAATCACTCGCCTAAATAGCTCAGCCGTATCAACGCCATGGCCTTTTAAAATAGAAGCCTTCTTCTTAAGCTCTGCTGAAACCTTAATGTTGATCTGTTCTGTGAACGAGTATCCGGAAAGCATCGGGATTTGTTTTGGCTGCATACTTTAATAGTAACTCTAGAAGTTTATGTGTAAAGAGTAACTTCAAGTTAACCTTCGGTATCACAAATTCAGAAGTATCCTGACTTAAGATCAACTTAAAATTCAGGGTACATGGATGAGCTATGGCGACACACCAAAAGTAAGAGCAAAGAAGTTCCTCCAGCAGATAAATATCTGGGTCGAACCCGAAACTAAAGAAATGTATCGCCACTTAAATCAAGTGGGTATCAACTCAGCCGAAGTCCTAAGGCGAGTAATCCAGCGTGAACTTAAAAGACTTTGCGAGATAGCGCCGCAAGAGTTCGATAATGGAAAGGGCGATTGATGCGCTCTCTTAGCCCCATGCAACAGCTCTTCTGCGAGCAGTACATCTTAGACCTAAACGCCTCAAAAGCTGCAGAGCGCGCTGGATTCAGCGCCAAAAGTGCCGAGGTGCAAGGCTACCAGCTACTGCAGAAACCTTTAGTAAAGGACGCCATCTCGAAACTACTTGAGGCTAGAGCTAAGAAGACGGGTATCACGGCAGAAAGAGTCTTAAAGGAAATCGAAGCCCTCGCGTTCTTTGATCCCAAAGATTTAGTCCTTATCAAGACACCTCAAGATATCGCGGACCTCCCTGAATTCGTACGCCGTGCAATCACTGGTTGGTCTTGGGATAAGGATGGCCGGTTCACGGTGAAGCTTAATAAAGAGAAAGCACTCGAGCTGCTTGGCCGGCACTTAAAGCTATTCACAGAAAGAATTGAACACTCCGGAACCATTACCCTCGAAGCCCTTGTCGCTGGATCCAACCGGGCTGACGTAACCCTTCCAGGTGGTGAGTGAGCGCACCTAACCTCATGCTCGGCGATTCGCTTGAGCGACTTCGTGAGCTTGATGCGAATAGCGTCGATAGCGTCGTGACCGATCCGCCGTATGGATTGAGCTTCATGAACAAGCACTGGGACTACGACGTGCCGTCAGTCGACTTGTGGCGCGAAGTATTTAGAGTGCTAAAACCTGGCGGGCATTTGCTCTCGTTCGGTGGCACTAGGACGTATCATCGCATGGTTGTTGCGATTGAGGACGCAGGCTTTGAGATTCGCGATACCGTCTGTTGGCATTACGCTAGCGGATTTCCGAAATCGTTGAATGTCGAGAAAGCCATTATTAAAATGGGTGTAGATGCCGAAAAATATGCAGGTCTCGGCACCGCGATTAAGCCAGCCACGGAATTAATTGCGCTTTGTAGGAAGCCTCTATCAGAGAAAACCGTTGCGGCGAACGTGCTCAAGTGGGGTTGTGGTGCGATCAATGTGGATCAATCTCGCATTGGGAGCGAGCAAACGACGACTGTTCGCAATGGTAATTCGGGAGCGCATGGACGCTACGGAAAAGATGACCGCGTATTCGAGCGTTTGAACCCGCCCGGCCGCTGGCCCGCGAACGTTTTGCTCTCCTGTTGTGGTAACGATCCGCACGACGCGGACTGTGCGGCGGCGATGCTCGATGCGCAGAGTGGTCACTCAATATCAAGGCCACATAAAAACAAAACAATCGGAAAATCAGGATCGTTTAATGCCAGTGAAAACGAAGCGTTTAGTCCACATAATGACTCCGGCGGCGCTTCACGCTTCTTTTACGTGGCGAAGGCGAGTAAGCGAGAGCGCAATGCTGGCATGGGCGATGCGGTCAATCACCACCCAACGGTGAAGCCCGTAAAGCTAATGGAATACCTCGTGCGCATGATCACACCTCCGGGCGGCGTATGCCTCGACCCGTTCATGGGCTCGGGCAGTACGGGCGTTGCTTGCGTGAACCTTGGGTTTAACTTTATCGGCATTGAGCGGGACGAGCAGTACTTAGAAATCGCAAAGCGTCGCATTGCGCACGCAGAACTTAATACAATTGAGCGTTGATCTTAAATCAGCTCAGTTAAATATTAGACGCTGGCGCGAGAATCCAAAGGCCTTCGTCTCTGAAGTGTTCAAGGTGAGCTTAGATCCTTGGCAAGAAGATGCGCTTGATTCTCTTGTATCCACGGCTCCAATCCCCAGGCGAAGACTCGCGATGAAGGCCTGCACAGGGCCGGGTAAAAGTGCGACCTTGGCTTGGATTGGTTGGTGGCGGCTTTCATGTTTCGCTAAAGAGCATGGGCATCCAAAGGGCGCAGCGCTTAGTGGCGAGGGCCTAGATAATCTTCGCGATAACCTTTGGGCTGAGCTCTCAGTGTGGCAAGGCCGTTCTGAATTCTTGCTGCGTGAGTTCACGTGGACGAAGGAGCAGATCTACGCCAAGTGTAAGCCAAGTTCTTGGTTTTTGTCGGCTAGAAGCTACGCCCGTGATGCTGATGCGGAGGCGATCGGCAGGTCTCTTTCAGGACTTCACTCGCCCTTTCCTTTCGTGCTGCTCGATGAGACCGGGGCCATGCCTCCAACCGTGGGCCAGAAGGCTGAGCAGATCTTTACGGGAGGAACTATTGACGGGCTCATCGCTCAGGCCGGGAACCCGACGTCAACGAGTGGACTCTTATATCAGACCGCCACGGTGTTGGCTGAAATGTGGAAGATCATCACGATCACGGCAGATCCTGAAGATCCAAGGCGCACACCGCGCGTTGATATCGACCACGCAAGGGAGCAGATAAAACTTTACGGTCGCGACAATCCTTGGGTTATGTCGACAATCCTTGGGCTCTTCCCTCCAACGTCAATTAATCAGCTACTCGGTCCTGACGAAGTTGAGGCTGCGATTAATCGACACATACAAATAGATCAGTACGACTTCTCGCAGAAAAGAATGGGCGTTGACGTCGCGCGCTTTGGCGATGACCGCACTATCATCTTCCCCAGGCAGGGCCTTGTGGCTTTTAGGCCCGTTGAGATGAGGAATGCTCGCACGCAAGAGATTGCAGCTAGGATCATGACCGCCAAATTAAGATGGGAGAGCGAGGTCGAGTTCGTTGACGGCACTGGTGGGTACGGTGCGGGAGTCATCGACTTCTTACTCCAGGCGGGCCACTCGCCTCAAGAAATACACTTCTCTGGCAAGGCTATTGATTCGAGGTACTTTAATAAGCGCTCAGAAATGTGGTTTGAAATGGCCGATTGGGTAAAGCGTGGCGGGTCTTTGCCGGATTATCCGGGACTAAAGAAGGAGCTATCAACGCCCACGTACACGTTTCAAAATGGGAAGCTAAGGCTTGAAGAGAAGGACATGATTAAGAAGCGGCTTCAATTCTCACCCGACATCGCGGATGCACTAGCGCTAACGTTCGCGCTTCCTGAGGCGCCATCAAGTTCAAGCTTTCGTGGAATAGTTCAGGCCAACGATAAATCAAAAGCTGACTATGACCCCTACTCGGACGAAAGACTTTAAATAGACATACGCCAACTTAAGCCGGACTTAAGTTTAAACTTAAAAGACTCTTTGAACATATGACAAGTAACTTCATAAGAGTATCGGCTGGTGCGGACGTGCGCCATCTCTTATATAGTCTTAGTCGCCAGCCTGAGATCTGGAATGAGATCACCGCTAGGCAGTCCTTTGAAGACTCCCCACATAAAGATACAGAGTGCATCTTCTTACGCTGGGCCTCGGATCCTAATCCTGAAGCTGCGTTCACGGATCTCGTGGCCGTTGATTATCTGGCCTTACGAAAGCTCCCTGAGTTTAGATCCGCGGTAAGCCAGGTCTACAGCGAGGTTCAGGGAACGAAGCTTGGGCGCGCTATCTTAGTAAAGCTAAAGCCTGGTGGCGTGATCATTCCTCATGCGGATGAGGGCGCTTACGCCGATCATTACGAGCGATTCCATTTAGTTCTAGATTCAGAAGTTTCCACCACATTTTACTGCGACGGCGAGTCCGTTGAAATGAGACCCGGTGAAGTCTGGTGGTTTAACCACAAGCTTGAGCACTGGGTGATCAACCCCACAACACAATCACGCACGCACCTAATAGTTGATGCGGTTGCGCCAAAGTATAGACGGGAGCGCCATGCAGTTTCAGCGTGAGCCGGCCATCACTCCATTGTTTGATGAGATGCTGCCTCTCTTGACCCTTCACTGGAAAGAGATTGCACACTTCCAAGACATCCCACTTGAGCCAGACTTTGAGACATACGCAAGGCTTGATGAGATGGGAATGCTTCGCACCTTCACGGCAAGGGATGAAGCCGGAAAGCTCGTGGGCTATGCAGTCTTCTTCGTGAAGGCGAACCTACATTACAAGTCTTCTATTCAAGCAGTCCAAGATGTCATTTTCATCGACCCTACAGTTCGAGGCTTTGGCGCGAACTTCATTATTTGGTGCGATGACCAGTTACGCCTAGAGAAGATCGACGCTGTTTATCACCATGTAAAAGCGGCGCATAACTTTGGTCCAATGCTTGAGCGCTTAGGCTACACGCTCGTCGATCTAATCTACACGAAGAGGTTAAACTAATGGCTGCAACGTCAACGGTCGCGATCATTGGGGCGATTGTAGCAGCGGCTGGCACTACGGCCGCAGTTGAGAACGCATCCCAACAAAAAAGACTTGGCTCGCAGGCGTTAAATAGAACAAAGGGCGATCAAGCGAGTAACCGTAAAAGGGCCGAGGATGACTCGGAACGTGCAGGAGTCCAAGCCTCTCAAGACGCCGCTCGCATCCGGCAAAAGGGCGTTAAGTCTGATCGTGCCGGTACGATTCTCTCTGGTCCTGCTGGAGATACTGGATATGGCGGAGCGCCAACGCTCGGAGCTGGTCAAGGAAAGACACTGCTCGGGCAATAGTGAAAAACAAAGCAGCTTATATCTCAAAACGAAAACGCCACGAGCTTCTAAGAAGCCAGCTTGAAACCGAGCGAAGCTCGTTCATGCCGCAGTGGCGAGACCTTGCAGACTATATCCTCCCCACACGTCCAAGGTTTCAGATCACGGACGCAAATCGTGGAACGCGCAAGAACCAAAAGATCGTGAATTCACACGCGACGCAATCTGCCGACACCCTAAGGTCTGGCATGATGAGCGGGATCACTTCTCCCGCACGCACTTGGTTTAAGCTCTCAACTCCAGACCCTGACATGGCCGAGATTGGATCAGTGAAGTACTGGCTTGATCAGACCGGCCGACGCATGGCTGACGTGTTCTTGAGATCAAATTTATACAACGTCCTTCCGCAAGTTTACTCAGATCTTGGCGCGTTCGGCACCGCTCCGATGCTCGTTGAAGAAGACTTTGATGAAGTCATCAGGGCTTTCTCGCTTCCGATTGGAAGCTACATGATCGCCAAGGATTCCAAGGGCCGAGTCAATACTCTCTTTAGAGAGTTCCGCATGACGGTGCGACAGCTTGTCGAAGAGTTTGCAAAGCGTGATGAAAAGTCTGGTGAGATCGATTGGTCAAACTTCAGCACACATATTAGAGAGCGCTGGCAGCAGGGGCAGACTGAGACTTGGGTTGACGTGTGTCACGTCGTCCAGCCAAACGAAGATTACGACGAAAAGCAGCTTGATTCAAAATATAAGAAGTTCGCCTCATGCTACTACGAGCGCGGAACGTCGGGCCCTAAGTCTCAAGGCTACCTACAAAGCGGGGATGGAGAAATCTACCTAAGGGAATCCGGCTACGATTACTTTCCCGTTCTTTGCCCGCGGTGGGAAGTAACGGGCGAGGATGTTTACGGTACGAATTGTCCTGGCATGAAGGCCATTGGCGACATCAAGCAGCTCCAGTTAATGGAGAAGCGGGTCGCTCAAGCTATTGAGAAGATGATTAACCCTCCCATGGTAGGGCCTGTTTCACTTCGAAACTCTAAGGTTTCAATTCTCCCAGGTGATACGACCTATGCCGATGAGCGAGAGGGTCAAAAGGGTTTCAGGCCGGCTCACGAAATAAACTTTCGGACCAATGAAGTAGATCTTAAGATTGAAAAGATCGAGCACAGGATCTCTCGTTGCTTTTACGAAGACCTATTCCTCATGCTCGCCAACGACAACCGCTCAAACATTACGGCGCGTGAGATCGACGAACGCCACGAAGAAAAGCTCTTAGCACTTGGGCCAGTATTAGAACAGCTCAACCAAGATTTACTTGATCCATTAATCAAAATAGTTTTTCAGATCATGATGAATCAAGGTTGGATCTTAGAGCCACCTGAAGAGCTTCAAGGGCAAGACTTAAAGGTCGAGTATATCTCAGTCATGGCTCAAGCCCAGAAGCTTATCGCGATCGGATCTCTAGAGCGCACAGCACAGTTCGCGATGCAGATCATGGCTGTACAGCCAGATGCGGGCTTAAAGATTAATTTTGATCAGATGATTGATGAATACGGCACGAGTGTTGGTGTTCCTTCAAAAGTCATCAGGACTGATGAAGAGGTCGCGGGCCTTCGTGCGCAGGTGGCGCAAGCCCAACAGATGCAGGCAAAATCACAAATGATGAATGAGATGACGGGAAGTGTGAAGAACTTAAGTCAGGCGGATACGTCTGGCGAGAACGCGCTAACAGCACTCATGGATCAGGCAAACGCTGGAAGTTTAGTTTAAACCAATAGGGGATTTTTAAATGGCAGTGATTCTATCTACAACCGGAGTCGTGACAACATACGGAGACCGGGCCCACGTTATTACTTGGACCCTACTCGCTAACGGGGACTCAGGCTCAATCCTAGAAATGCCAGGTTCATCTGATAGATCAGTACAGGTCACGGGAACCTTTGGCGTTGGTGGGAACTTGCGCATTGAAGGGTCAAACGACGGGACGAATTATTCAGTCCTTACTGATCCTCAAGGTAACGCGCTTGATTTTACGGCCACAAAAATTGAAGCCGTCCTTGAACTTACTCGCTACATCCGACCGCGCGTAACGGCTGGCGACGGAACGACTAGCATCACAGTATCAATGCTCGTGAAGAAATAAGGGGACGAAGATGAGCGCAAAATTAAAGGCCGTAGACGATATCAAAAAGCTTGGGCGAATGCTCAGCGGAATCATGGAAGTGGCAACCGAGCTTGAGCAAATGGGCTCGATTGAGCAGGCCATGAGTGAGGCCAAGGTTCGCATGGCGAACTTAAAAGATGAAGAGGCAAAGGTTCAGGCCCGGCACTCGCAATATGAAATTGAGTTTGAAGCCATCAAGCGTGAAGCCGATGAAGCTCTAGATGAAGCTCATGCTAACGCCGAAATTATAGTTCAGGCTGCACAAGAAAAGGCTGTTGCCATTTGTGATGCCGCCAAAGTTGAAGCCAAAGAACTCATTAAGGCTTCTCTCACAGAGCAAGATAAAATCATGGCTGATACTTTTAAGGCGAAGCAGGACCTGTCTGAAGTAAAGGCTGAGCTCGAAGTGAAGTCTAAAGACTTAAATGAACTCAACGCTCAGATGGCGGCTATTCGCCAGAAGGTGAACTAGTATGTCATTTTCAAATACAGCAGAGACAGCGGTTCTAAACCAAGTATTTGTCGGTACGGCCCTTCCTTGGAATGCGAACACTGACTTGTGGATTGCGCTTCACACGGCAGATCCGGGCGAGGTCGGCACCGCTGTTACGTCTGAAGCGGCTTATGGATCTTACGCCAGAGCCACATTGACTCGTGCGTCTGACTTCACGGTAGCCGGAAATCAGGTTTCAAACGCTAACCTCGAGCAGTTCCCGCAGTGCTCGTCAGGCACTGAGACGATCACTTACGCATCGATTGTCTCAACGGCGAGTGGAGCAGGCACGATTCTAGTTAGAGCAGCGCTTAACACTTCCATTCCCGTGAGCACTGGGATTCAGCCACAGTTCGCAGCGGGCGCTTTAGCGTTTACTTTGGATTAATATGGCTTTGTCAGGGTTTTCGGCAATTGGTCAGGCGATTCACGATACTGGTAAATACCATTACCAGTACGTTTATAAAGTCGCGACTCCGATCCCTGGCACCGCTGGGTTTTTTGTAGACATGAATCAAACGAGCGGCTCGCCAAAGTACAATGCATTTGCGGGCACACAGTTTGCGTTTACTCCGCTTGCGGGTAGCGGTAACGGTGGCGTTTATACGGGCGCAAATATTTCTGGATCTTCTAAGCACCTAGTTTCGCTTCAAGTATTAAACCCTAGCACTGGCGCGAACACTGTGCCGCCTGACCATATTATTTTGTCGGACTACTTAGGTTTCTATCCCTTGATCGACGGTGACGATACTGATTTACAGATAATGGACAACACGCTTACGCTTCCTAGATACGTTTCTGGTGTTGGCGTGAGAGTAGTTTTAATAGTTCAAGCCCCGATGAACATTACCGCGCCTATCACTATCACTTACACCAATTCAGAGGGCGTGGCTGGAAGATCAGTCACCTTTAATTTAATCGCAGGTGTAAATATTGGAGTTTGCGCAACGGCTGCGGGAACAAATGGATTAACTCAGAACGCAACGCCATTCGCACCACTAGACAACGGTGACGTTGGTGTTCGCGCTATAGAATCAATACAACTCGGCTCTGGTTCTGGTGGTTTCTTCTGCGCTGCTTTGGTTTCGCCTTTGGCGTCCATAATGACGCTAGAGTCAGGCGTTGCGGTCGAAGAAGTGTACGGGATTGCCGGACAATTACCGCCCGAAATTATTGAGGGTGCTTACTTAAATTTTTTAATTAAAAGGTCTGGATCATTAGCTGGTCGGCTTCAGGCTGAATTGGTTTTTATAAATAGTTAATAGGAGATTTGCATGGCGTTTACATCAATTGATAATTTAGTGAGTGAAATCACGAGTGGGAAATTCTGGCGTACTGACTGGAATAAAATCACAGGTGCCGCAGCTTATACGGCAGGTCGTTGGTACGATATGTCGGCACTTAACGGAACTCCGATTGCAAATGCGTGGGCGGGCACAGCTTTAGCTTGGACGGCTTGCGATGAATCGACTGGCAACGGTACACAAATATTTGGCCTGCGACATGGGGGCAATGTAACGCCCGACACGAAACATGTGTTAAACGGCTCTGGGTTAACAGGCGTCGCTACGGGTGTACCTGGGCAATTGATGCTTGTTGATATGCAGGGCTATTACCCTGGCATTAACATGAATTCATCAGCACTCCAAACTTTCACCGGAACGCCAACTTTGAGATATGCAAATGGCGACGGCGTTAGGGCTTATTTAGTGATTACCACTACGACAGGCGCAACGGCGCATAACTTGTCGATGAGCTATACTGATCAGGCTAATAATGCTGCTAACACTTTACCTGTTACGGTTTCTTGTACCGCTTCGGCAATCACGCCGCACATTACACACTCAGGAACAGCGGCGAACAACTACGGCCCATTTCTGCCGCTCGCAAATGGCGACTACGGGATTAGATCAGTGCAGACGGTACAGCTCTCAGCAGCTAGTTTAGCGGGCACAGCAGCTCTAGTTTTAGCGAGACCTATTTTGACCATTCCTTTAACTACTGTTTCGATTGCGAGTGAGCGTGATTTTTTAAATCAATTGCCCTCACTCCCACAAATCCAAGACGGTGCGTGTTTGACATGGCTTTATTTTGCAGGCGGCGCGACTGGTGCCTCAACTAATTTTTACGGATCTCTTGAACAAGGTTGGTCTTAGTGCTTGTACGAAACGGCAGGAATATAAACCAGAACCCAGCGAAGTTTTCGGGCTCCGTCTGGGGAGACTCTGGCAATCGATTCAAAGCGTCTTTGAGAAACAGAGACGCTGGCGGTTTCGAATCGGCTTTTAGTGCTTACCCCAGTGGTCACCTATCTCCAGGGGCGTTTGCGTTGCCAAAAAGTAGTGGCGCGCTTTCATCAACGACGTTGTCCCGTGCAGTAATTTCAGGCGCTCTGACCTTAGTAGCCGGAAGAAATCTAAACGGCTCCGCTGGGCTAGTTATAACAGCCACAAACGCACAGCTTGATCAAATTGTGTCGGCTGTAGTTAGCGGGAGCATTTCTATTTCTGCGGTTTCAGCGATCCTCGCTGGCGCGGCGAACATGACAGCCAGTGGGACGCTCGCCATTACAGTTAACAGTGCTTTAATCGGGGCTATTTTCTCGGTTACCGCAAGCGGCGCTTCGTCGGTCGATGCCAACGCAGAGCTAACGGCCAAAGCTTTTATGGAAGCAGCAGCGGGCGGCGCGCCTGCACTCTCGCCCGCAGGCTTATCCACAGAGTTACTTGATAACAACGAGGTTGAGGCGGGCTTTAGTTTACGAGAGTCCATGCGCCTTATGCTCGCAAGTCTTGCTGGAAAAGTGTCGGGCGCCGGTACATCAACGATCACAATTAGAAGTGCGACTGACGGCTCAAATAGAATCACGGCAACAGTGGACGCGAGTGGTAACAGGACTGCCGTCACACATAATGTGGGGGATGAATAATGTTTCCCGCTGGATACTTCGCAAAATCTTATTTTGCAGGCAGTTACTGGACACCAGCTGACGGCGCCATGATTCCGATCGGCGATAGCCCGTATAGAATTATTATGAGAGTGAGACGAGGAAGATGAGATCAACGGTTAAGAACGCAGCAGACCCGCGACAAGTTGAAGACGGGGCTCAGCGCGAGAAGAGATTAAGAGAGCGGGAGTTAGAAGACATTTCATCCGTAATGAACACAGCTCAGGGCCGAAGGTTTATCTGGCGTCTTATCAATGTCCTTTGTCACTACGACTCTAACGACGCCCAGCCTTCAGGCTCGCTTACTTATTTCTCACTTGGAGAAAGAAACGTGGGCCGGGTTGTGAAGTCAGACGCTTACGAATCATCACACGAAAGTTTTCAGTTAATGGAGCGCGAAAATTGGGCGCTCTTACAAGGAGATAAATAATGTCAGAAGTTATAGTCGAAGGGACTGCGGCAGCTACAACCCAAGCAGATCCAGTCGCAACGGTTGAGGTGAAGGTCGACGCAGTTACACCTGTAGAGACTAAGCCCGCTATAGAGACAAAAGCAGAAACTAAGCAAGAGCCAACGGCAGAGCTAAAGGTCGCACCTGAAAAGTACGATCTTAAGTTAGCTGAAGGATCGCTATTAGACACTAGTGCTTTGGAGAGAATTGGCGCCGTTGCAAGGAGCCAAGGACTTTCAAATGAAGAAGCGCAAGGGTTAGTCGATAAACAACAGGCGGAAGTCTCGACGTTTATCGAAGAGCGAAAAGCTATGTGGCACAAAGAGGCCAGCAACGACAAAGACATTGGTGGGGAAGCGTTCGCGCAAAACGCAGAGCTTGCCAAAAGAGCCTTTGAGCGTGTGGCACCTCCAGGATTAAAGGCAGAGATGGACCGCACGGGTTATGGAAATCACCCGTTAGTCTTGAAGATGTTCGTAAATCTTGGCCGCATGATGGCTGACGACAAACTTGTTCAGTCGAGCACGCAAGGCTCGGTGAGTAAGTCTGCGGCAGAGCTACTGTATCCCAGTTCAAAACCTTAAACCTTAATTAACTTTGCCCCATAACTAGGGGCCAGGAGTATAAAATGGCGACTATTGGAACTAACCTGTTAACGCTTGCGGATCACGCAAAGCGTTTAGACCCGTCTGGAAAAATCGGCAAGATCGTGGAGCTGCTCGAAGTAGCTAACCCCATGATCGAAGACATTGCCTTCATGGAAGGAAACCTCGTTACTGGTCACCGCACCAACATCCGAACTGGCTTACCGGCAGTTTACTGGCGCTTGATGAACCAGGGCGTGGCGAATTCAAAGAGCACTACGGCTCAAGTTGATGAAGCTTGCGGTATGATGGAAGCGCGAAGCCAGGTTGATAAAGACTTAGCTAGCCTTGCATCTGACCTCGGCGCATTTCGCTTGAGTGAAGCTAAGCCCTTCGTTGAAGCAATGTCTCAGGAAGCTTCTCAGACCCTCATTTACGGAAACAGCTCGACTGCTCCGGAAGAGTTCACGGGCCTCGCCGCTCGCTACTCTTCTTTGTCTGCCACCAACGCTCAGAACATCATCACTGGTGCGGGCGCTGGATCTGACAACAGCTCGATCTGGCTCGTTTGCTGGGGCGAAGACACCGTTCACGGTATCTTTCCTAAAGGCTCACAAGCAGGACTCGTGCATGAAGATCTAGGACTTGCTGATGCATTTGATGCAAGCAATAACCGCTTCCGTGCGTATCTTGATTTGTGGCAGTGGAAGCTTGGCCTCGTGTTGAAGGATTGGCGCTATGTTGTTCGTATCCCGAACATCGACGTGTCTAACCTCGTTGCGAAGTCATCAGCTGCTGATCTTATTGAGCTCATGATTAAGGCTACTCACCGCATTCCGAACTTGAGCAAAGGCAAGCCTTGCTTTTATGCCAGCCGCTCTGTTGTTCAGATGCTCGACATTCAGCGCCGTGATGACGTGATCTCTGGTGGACAGCTTTCTTACAAAGAGTCTGATGGAATGCCTGCAGTAAGCTTCCGCGGAATCCCTGTGAAGATTTGCGATTCTATTCTAGAGACCGAAGCAGTCGTAGCGTAACGCCAAAGAAACATTAAAGGAGAAATAACAAATGATTTTAGACAGACAACTTCAGTTTTCTAGTGCGCAGGCGGTAACGGCTGCAGCGGGATCAACAGATACGATTGATTTCGGTGCAGCTCGGGACTTAGGCGTGGGCGAGCCCCTTTATATCGTAGTCGTTTGCACGGTTGCAATGACTGACGGTGGCTCTGATTCAACTCTAGCGGTAGCACTTGAGGGCGATAGCACAACGACCTTCACGCCTGACTCAACTCGCACACTCTTTACGTTTGCAGCGCTCTCTGCTGCAGGTACGACGAAGTATGCGCGCATTGGTCCGGACGACATGAACTTGCGTTACGCTAGGCTTTCATATACGCCAGCTAATGGCGACTTAACGACCGGCTCGTTCTCAGCATACCTGACCAATAGCATTCAGAAGTACACGTCGTACGCTGATAATTTGGTTATCTCTTAATATTCATATGACCGGACGGGGGCTAAGTGTGGCCCTCGTTCTTTTCTAAACAAGGAGAATTTCTAAGATGTTAGTTCGAGCAAAAAAGATGGGCTATTACAATCACAAGCGCGTTCGCGAGGGTGAAGAGTTTTTACTTCGTTCACGAACAGGCATGGCTCTGGGCCAAGACGGCAAGACGATGATCGAGAGGGAGTTCACCGCTGCTGAACAGTTCTCTCCGCTTTGGATGGACGCAATTGACGAAGACGAGATCCCCTTAAGAAAGTCGGCACTTTTGAAATCCAGAAAAGCATTACGCCAATCTGACGACGTCATTTAACTTCAAGGGGCGATTGTGGCTTCAAAAACTTCAATTTGTAATATGGCTCTTGGGCATCTAGGCATTGGCACGACGATATCGAACCTCGATACCGAGCAGAGCCAGGAGGCCAGGAGCTGTAGAACGTTTTATGAAACCGTATTGAAGTCCACCTTTAGGGCGTACGAGTGGCCATTCGCACTTAAACTAGAGTCACTTGGATTGATAGAGGCAAACCCAACGGATGAGTGGGATTACTCCTATGCATATCCATCTGGGTGTCTGGACCTGATTCGCATTTTAAGCGGGACTAGAAACGACACGCTCCAATCAAGGATCCGTTACAAGATCGCAACGATTGATGAGGCAAAGGTAGTCTTAACGGACGAGCCCGAAGCGGTCGCGGAGTTTATTTATTATAACGAAACTGTTGAACAATGGCCTGAGGACTTCGTCTTGGCCATTTCATTCTTACTTGCTCACTACATTGCACCGGCAATCACGGCGGGCGACCCTTTTAAAAGGGGCGCTCAAGCGCACCAGCAATATATGTGGATGATCAACAGCGCTAAGGCTTCGGCGATGAACGAAGAGCAAAGAGATGAGACTCCGGACTCCGAATTCATAACGACAAGGGAGTAGCTTTTGAGTACGTTTTCGCAGAAATCATTTTCGGCAGGCGAGATTGCTCCGGCTCTAAGATCAAGAGTTGACACGAGCAGATACCAGAGCGGTCTTCGTCAATGCGTAAATACCGTAATTCAAAAAAGTGGGGGTGCCGCGAACAGGCCAGGCACTAGTTACGTTCAGGAAGTTAAGAGCTCAAGCAAAGCAGTGAGGCTTATTCCGTTCGTCTTCAGTAATGATCAGGCGATAGTCCTAGAGTTTGGCGACCTCTACGTGCGCTTTCATATTGATGGGGCTCCAGTATTAGAGACCGCCAAGATCATAACCGGCATTACGAATGCCAACCCTGGAGTGGTGACAACTTCCGTGGCCCACGTCTTTGAAAATGATCAATGGGTTTATATCAAAGACATAGTCGGCATGACTGAGGTCAATGGTCGTTACTTCGTTGTCGCGAACAAGACGGCTACTACGTTCCAGCTAACTACGGTTGCGGGCGCTAATGTCAACACAACTTCATATGGGACATATACAAGTGCCGGAACTGCCGCCAGAGTCTATGAGCGCGTTTCGGTATATACGGAGCTTCAGCTTGCAGACATACAGTTCACGCAAAGTGCGGACGTAATAACCATTGTTCATTCGTCGTATCCGCCCGCGAGACTTAGTCGAACAACCAACACGAACTGGGCGTTTTCTAATATAAGCTTTTCCGGATCTTCAATTCTTCCCCCTGCGCCGTCGGCAACGACTCCAACAGCGGGCGCAAAGACGTGGCGCTACAAGGTCACTTGCGTGGCTGAAGATACGTTAGAGGAATCAGAGCCGGGCATAGAGCTTCTCCGAACTATCACGACCGGAACTGCTGCAAATCCGGTTCAATTCACTACTTCCTTTAATCATCAATTTCAACCTGGTGACTCCGTCTATTTAAATAAAGATCTTCATTGGGCAAACAACTCCATGCCCTTGGGGTATTACACGGTCACACTAGTTTTTGCTCCAAACACATTCGAAGTCGCATACAACACAACAGGCTTTGGGGCCTGGGTTGGTTTTGGCGGGATTGCTCTTGCATACCGCAATGTTTGCACAGTTCACAACGCTCCAATCCGCTCAGTTCTTTCGCCAACGAATGCGATCTCAATTACTTGGGACGTAGTCCTGAGAGTTAAAGAGTATAACGTTTATCTAGAAAGCAATGGAGTTTATGGCTTCTTAGGTGTGGCGGCCCCTCTCGACGGCGCTTCGACCGTGAACTTTCTCGACGTGGGGCTTTTCCCAGAGCTTACGGATACTCTGCCAGAAGACCGCGCAATCTTTGATGGCGCTGGCGCTTACCCTAGTGTGATTGGATTCTTTCAACAGCGTCAATGCTACGCCAACTCGACGAATGAACCTGAAGGAATCTGGCTTTCGAAGACTGGATTCTATTCTAAGTTTACATATCACTCACCAGCTGCGGATGACGATTCAATCGCATTCACGATTGCCGGAAAACAAGTCAACGAGATCAGGCACCTACTTGACCTTGGCAACCTTGTCATACTCACGAACGCAGGAGAGTGGGCAGCGCTGGGAGATTCAAACGGAGTGCTGACACCGGCCGGGATTAATCCCAAGCAGCACGCCTATCACGGTGCGAGCAAGATTGCTCCGCTCGTTGTAGGCAGTAATGCGCTCTACGTTCAAGCCCGTGGTTCGATCATTAGGGATTTAACGTTTGATTTCTCCATTGATGGATACAAGGGCAACGACCTGACGGTGTTCTCTTCGCATTTATTCGAAGGTTTCACGGTTGTGGATTGGGCGTTCCAGCAGGTTCCAAATTCGATCGTATGGATTGTTAGAGATGACGGCGCACTCTTGGGGTTAACGTACGTCAAAGATCAAGACATCATTGCATGGCATCGTCATGACTTAAGTGGCGGGCTAGTTGAAAATGTGTGCGTGATCCCTGAAGGGAACGAGGACGCTCTTTACTTAGTCGTGAATCGAACGATTAACGGAGTAACCAAACGCTATATCGAACGACTTAACTCTCGCTTCGTTGACGAGGATGCAGTAGAGGATTCCATCTTCATGGATTCAAGCCTCACGTATGACGGCCGCAACGTAAGCGCCACGACTATGACAATTTCTGGCGGGACCACATGGGACGCTCACGAAACTTTGACTATGACCTCAAGCGCTAGTTACTTTAAAACCACAGACATTGGCAACGAGATCCACTTCACCAATGTTGATGGACTTTTGTTTCGCTTTAGCATCCAAGCCTATACGAGCACAACGGTTGTGACTGGTACGGTTGACCGCCTAGTTCCGGTCGCCTCGCGGTCTTCGGCAACGACTTCTTGGACTAAGGCTGTTGATGAGTTGACACTTCTATCTCATCTTGAGGGCAAGAAGGTCAGCGTGCTAGGCGACGGTTTCGTTGAAGCCTCACCGAATAACCCAACTTACGGAACACCCCTCACGGTAGCGAATGGCGTGGTCACCTTATCTAAGTGCTACGGACTAATACACGTAGGCCTTCCGTATATTTCTGACATTGAGACTCTCGACATCGACACGGCTCAGGGCGAGACCATGGTGGATAAGAACAAGTACGTTTCAAAAGTTACCATGTTCGTTGAAAAGTCTCGCGGTCTTTGGGTTGGGCCCAAACCTCCCACTGATGACTCAGTTGATCCGCTTGAGAACCTGACCGAGCCAAAGATCCGGGATGACGAGAGCTACGATGATCCGACTGCTTTAAAATCCGGAGTCGTGTCCGTAGCGATTAGGCCTGAGTGGAACTCGAGTGGCCGCATATTTATCAGACAAGTCGACCCGCTTCCGGCATCAATCCTTGCCGTCGCACCGGCTGGACTATTTCCTTTAAGGGGGCAGTAATGGGATCAACGGGCGGCTTTGCAATGCAGGGCACAGCAGATGCTGCGAGCGCATACTCAGAGTCTGAATCGATAAAGGCCCAAGGAAGTTATCAGCGGCAGATGGCTCAGATGAACTCGGCTCTTGCAAACGAGCAGGCTAGCGACGCTTCAAAACGTGGTGAGGGCGCGGTTCGCGATTTACAAAAAGAGACTCGGGCTAAGGTTGGAGCACAGCGCGCAGCTGCCGCGGCAAGTGGGGTTGACGTAGGTTCTGGAAGTGCCGCTCAGATGCAACAAGACACTGAGCTCGTAGCCGCTCAAGATGCGCTCACGATCAGGAACAACGCGGTTAGAGAGGCTTGGGGTTACCGAACTCAGGCGACAAACATTAAAAGCCAGGGTGAGTTTGCAAGCCTCACGGCTAGAACTCAGGCGAGTCAGACCCTCATTAACGGCGGCATGAGGGCTGCTGGGAATGCGCTCTCGGCCTATGGGTCTTACAAAGAGAACAGAGCAAAGGAAAAAGACGAGCGAGACACAACCACTCGCAAGGAAGCCCGCAACGATCGTAGATCTGGGTCGGGTACGTCGTGGGCATAACCGTTCCTAAGTTTAATCAGCAACAGGTTCAAGCTACGGCAGCTCCTAATGTAAGGATTGACGGCGGCGCTACCGCTGACTCCTTCGGTGGAGGCCGTGCATTCCAAGAATCGCAGCAGATTTCAAACGGTTTGTTTAATCAATCTCAAAAGATCTTTGCCGAAGAGCGGGCCAAGGCTGATGAGCTCCTCCTTACGGACTTCAATACGAAAGTGACGCAGCTTAAGAATAAGCTGATTTATGATCCAAAAGAAGGATTGATGACTCGCAAGGGTCAGGATGCCTTTAGTGCGCCTGACGAATATCTGGGTAAGTTTAATACTGAAGTTGAAGAATATAAGAAGAGCCTTTCGACTCAGTCTCAAAGCCAGGCCGCAAACAAAATTGCTCAGGGTCACATGGTCGCATTTGATGGAGACATCCAGCGCCACGTTTCGAGAGAGAGCCAGGTGTACGATGAGGACACGACGAAGGCTGCACTGTCTGCAGCACACGACGACGCCGTCACAAATTTCCATGATCCTGAAAAGCGACAACTTGCTCTTGATGCGAAAGCCGGAACAATACTTCGCTGGGCTGCCCGATCGGGGCTTTCAGATAATGACCCGATTGTTCAAGAGCGAATGGAAGAAGAGACGAGCCGCACTCACGCAGGCATTGTTGACCGCATGCTTTCAAACGGCGACGACTTAGATGCTAAGAAATACTTTGATGAAAACAAGTCTAGCTTTCGCGGTGAGACTGCCGCCAATTTAGAGAAGGCCTTAGAAGAAGGATCGATCCGCGGTGAGAGTCAGCGTCAGTCCCTCTCCATTGCCAGTAAATACGGGAGCCTAAATCAAGCCCTTGCAGACGTTGATAAAATCGAAGACCCAAAGCTTCAGGACGAAACTAGACGGCGAGTGAAGGAGCGGTTTGGAGATCGTGCCAGCGCAAAGAGGCTTAATGATGACCAAAATGAGGCCCGAGCGTATTCGCTTTTCTCTAAGGGCGGGCGAAAGCTTGAAGCTATTCCCACGCCTCTTTTCTCTTCACTTCCCCCTGAAGATCAAGAAAGATTTCGCCATATGCAGGCGAAGAAAGATCCAACGATCACAGACTGGGACACCTACGAAGAGTTAAAACTTGGATTATCGAATCCGGCTACGCGCCCAAAATACTTAAGAGAGGCCTCGAGTAAGTATCGCAACCTGCTTTCAGAGCCGCACTTCAAACAGTATATAGATGATAAGGCGGCACTTGCTGAGGGCGACGAGAAGGTTCAGGCCAAATTTGATGGCTTCTTATCTGACAAGGAAACCGTCGACAATATGCTCGTTGAGGCCGGTGTAAATCCAAAGAAGGACGGCGCTAAAAAATACCGCGAAACCCTTGATCGACTCGTTGAACAACATCAACAGCGCACGGGCAAGAAGGTCACGAATGACGAGCTTCGAAAACTCGGCAAGCCGCTTCTAATCGATGTTGTGACGGATAAGGGTTGGATCTGGGACACGAAAGCCAAGGCCTTTGAGGTAACTGACCCGAGTAAGGTCGAGGACGTTGTCGTGCCCGAGCAAGATGAAGAGCAAATCGTTGAACGCTTTAAGCGCAAATACGGCAAAGAGCCGTCACGCAAAGACATCGTTAACCGTTACTTGAAGGGCAAGGCCCTGGGTGGATAAATACGACTTCATTGATAATGAAGATGAGGCAACGCCTACACGGGACCTCGCTCCTAAGAATGTCTATGATCAGGTGTTTGAAGAAGAGGACATAGACAATAGCGCTCAGCTTAAGCAGTCCATGTTCGTTGCCGCTGATCGAGATCCAGACCGTCACGCTGAAGTTTTAAAGCTTTCAGAACAACAGAACCTTCCAGCTAGATTTGTCGAGCAGAACTTTGATGAGCTTCAGAAAAAAGTCATCACTACGAAGAACTATGCAGAAGAGTTTAAATCTACCCCGGCACTAGCGAAGTTCATGCAGGAGCCTGACAACGCGGCCGTTGCGAGAGATGACATCCAAAGCCTGAAGAAGGTTGAAGACGTGGTTCAAGATCATGGCTTTATGGAAAGTGTTCGTAATTGGGTTGGAACTGGAATGGCGCAGCTCAATGCTGACGTTAGTAAGCTTCCGGCCCTAGCTTATGATACTGCCGCTTGGCCTCAAAATAAGCTTAATCAGCTTATTGGTCGAAACGTTCGTGTGACTTCGGACCAGACCTTCTTAGGCCAAAACAATGCAGTCACTCAAAAGTACGAAGCGGACGCGAAGACCTTTCGGGATCAAGCGCCTGAGCTCTCGCAAAGCATGGTTGCAGAGATTAAGACCGGGAACTATTCGGGCGCAGGCAAAGCACTACTTGCCCAAACCATTGCCAACTCACCTCAACAAGTCTTATTACTGGCGAGCGCTTTATCGGGCTTTGGTGTCGCAGGTCTCGCGGGAGCGGGCGCTACAAGTGCCGCGGCTAAGAACGCTGAGAACCTAAAGGCGGGTATTGATCCAACAATTGGTTTACCTAACGCACTCGCGACGGGCGCCTTCGAGGCGGGCTTTGAGTCCTTGGGTACTCTCGGGTTCCTAAAGACTTGGGAGAAGGCCCTATCCAAACAGTATGGCAAACAGATTTCTAAGGAAGTCGTTGGCGCCTACATGAAGACACTCACGCAAAGCATCCTTGGCGAGGCCACAGAAGAAGGCCTTACGAGTGTCGCTCAAGATTCGACTGACTATATAACTGGCGTTAATCCCGATGCGATGACCGGCATGGGCGAGCGCGCGATCAACGCTGGCTTAATTGGCGCAGCTTCGGGTGGCGGGATGACCGCACCGGCTGCTGCTTTAAATCACCAGGCGGGCGCACACCGAGCGCAACAGGTGAAGAACTTCTATCTGTCCATGGAAGAAAACCTCGAAGCTACGAAGCTTCGTAAGCGCTTACCGGAATCTCAGCGTAAATATGTGGAGCAGCTAGTTCAGGGCGGGCCTGTTGAGAATATCTACATCCCCGTTGAGCGCATGGACGCCTACTTTCAAAGTGCCAAGGTTAGCCCTACGGCCGCCATGCAAGAGATCGGCGTGCTTGAAGCGTACAACGAGGCAAAGGAAACAGGCGGCGACATCAAGGTCCCTCTAGCTACATGGGCTCATAAGGTTGCAGGAACTGCCCACTATCAGGGCCTAGCTGACGACATTCGCTTTAGCCCTGAGGGTCAGTCCGTAAACGAAATTAAGATCTTAAAACAAGAAGAAGCTCAAGCCATTGAGGCTGAAGCTTTAAAGGCTAGTGAAGCCGAGCCCGTTCAAGCGGAGCCTTCAGAGCGCGAAGGGGTTAAGAGCCGAATCATCGAGCAGCTAACTCAAGTGATACAGCAGTCAGGCTTTACCGGCCAGCAGATGAATATTTCCCAAAAACAGATCGAAGCATTTGCCGAAATGCAATCCGGCCGCAACGAAGTCAGGGCCAATCTTCGGGGCGAAAACCAGAGAGAGTTCTTTGAGAATAACCCGCTCCCGTTTCAGGAGATGAGCCCTGATGCGCCTAGCGATTCGCAGAGCTTCGAGCAGGGTAGTGAGGATCGACCATTTCAAACCGAGATTCCTTATCCTGATCAGGTTCCTGTCGTACATGTTGAAGACGCAGTCGGCGACATGGCCCAAGTTCGCGATGGAGCTAAAGCTCAGTTCACTGGCAAAAGTTTTGTCAACTCCCATACGGGATGGACCATAGAGGTAAAGCGCCGGGGTTTGGGTAAAGCGAGTTCAACGCTCGCCTCAGACGGTAACCGATTGGCGTTAGCCAACCTGGATAAGCTGATTGCGTCTGCCGTTTATTCAAGAACAGAAGAAGACAGCACCGGCCACGACAACAAACTGAGAATCTTCTATGCTCCAATGTCTACGCCGACAAAAGAGTACGTCGTCAAGATTGTAGCGCGCGAGTCTAACGGCAAATTGTTCTATGATAAGTTTGCGATCGAGAAAGAAACTCCCACTGCCGGAGCTCACCAAACCGAAATTGGGACCGAGGCAGCGGGCGAGGCAAGGCCTCAATCTGTAAATATAGACGATTTTAAGCGGGATGTCAAAACCGTCCAAAAGGGCGACGCCTTCTTCCAGGGCGCTGTGCGCGAAGGAACTCAAAAAACCTCCGCAGAAAGCATCAAGCAAGCAATTGAGGAGGCTACTGGTAAAGAGCTTAACCTCGAATTCTCAGATGACGGATATCACCGCGAAGTCATTAGTGGATCTGAGGACGTTCCAACGATTAAAGGCGAGCGTCTAAAGCGCGCCAAACGTGCAGGCTTTGACGTAAGTCACCAATGGTTCCACGGTTCGCGCGCGAACATTGAATCATTTTCAGGCGACACGCTCGGCGCCTCCACTGGAGCGGGCTCTGCGCGCATGGCCCACTTCTTTGCATCATCTCCCGTAACGGCAAGCGAATATGCAGAGGCATCAGACGATGCGCTCACCCTCAGGTCTGCACGCACAGAAGCCGAGGCCACGCGCGCAAGTGATGCATTCAAGGCACGAATGAAGGAAAAGTATGGGGCGAAGTGGACCTCAAAGCTTTCGACGGAAGAGCGTGCCGAGCGCGCAAGTATTGCCAAACAGTTTAAGCAATCTATGGAAGACTACGCCGCCTCTCAGGAGTCGGCCGCCCATAAAATTGAATGGCTAAAATATAAGATCGAGCAGCGCAAAGTCTCGCTGCAGTCGATGGAGAAGGATCTTAAAACTGGCGCGGTAGCTGAAGAAAACGCGAAGACCGCAAAATATCTCGAGGCGCGCAAAGCTCTACTCGAAAATAAAGACTGGGTCCTGTCGTCGGACGGTCGAAATTACAATGTGGTCGATCGCTCAACGGGTGAGAAGATTGTAAATCCCCACTTATCCGATAAAGATGATGACAGAAAGTATGTCTTTTACGAGTCTCCTACGAGCGTTCAGTCTGTGGTTGATAGACTTACGGCGCGGATTGCGGAGAACACAGAGAAGAACCTAAAGGCCAGCATAAAGGATTCCAAAGCGGAACTTTCCGAGATGAAAGCTAGGCTCTCTAAGAACCTCGAAGGCACTGAGGGTCAGGTTGTTTACCCAACAGTTTTAAAGATGGTTCGTCCCTTGATTGTAGATTTTCAAGGCGCAGACTATCGCGAGGTAACTTACCGCGAGATTCTAGAGCGCGCACAAGAAGCTGGTTACGACGGCGTAATTTTTAAGAACACACAAGATCCTGCATTCAGCGGCTACCGTGGCGAAGATCCCGAGACCATCGATGTAGCCGCAGTCTTCCAGCCACAGCAGGTCCGCTCGGTGAACGCTCAATTTAAAGATCTCGATTCCGCATTGATTCTCGCTCAAGCCGGCCAGAACGCGGAATCCGCCCGCGGTCGCTTCAGGATCGACGCGGTCAAGAGACTAATCGAACTTGGGCCGAAGGCTGATGTTTCAACTCTTCTTCATGAATCAATGCATGCTTTCGTTTTCGAGATGCGGGACGACTTCAATTACTTCCGAAGCCTGGACCCGGCAACGCTTACGCCAGCACAAACTCAATTTCTTAAGGATGCTAAAACCCTGCTCGATTTCGTTGAAGCAGATTCTGTTGAATCAATGACCGTGGCTCAACATGAGAAGCTCGCTGAAGCGGCTGAGACTTTCTTCATGACGGGTAAGGCTCCAACTTCTGCGCTCCAGGAAGTATTCGCGAAGTTTCGCGTGTGGCTGATTAATATCTATAAATCCCTTAGCCCCTACGGAATCACTCTAAGTCCTGAGATTGAAGACGTGTTCGCCCGAATGATTGCGACTGAAGCCGAGATCGCTCAAGCGCAAGCAGAGCAGAACATTACCCCGCTCTTTGGCGAGAACCCAGAGACCTTTGGGCTTACGGGCGCGAAGGCCGAGCGCTATCGCAAGGCCACGACTGCAGCGAAGGATTACGCATACAACACACTCTTAAATAAATTCATGGAGCATTTTCGAAAGCAACGGGAAGTGTTCTACAAGGAACAGCGCCAAGCAAACCGGGACCGCATCGCGGTGGAAGTCGGTCTTATGCCGATTTACCGCGCGCTCGATATTCTAAAGACTGATCAGATTAAGCTTTCAAAAGAAGCTCTGAATGCTTACTTCGATAAGGACATGGTCAAGGCCCTGCCCCGTGGGATCAGCATCAAAGAGAAGGACGGTAAGGGCGGGCTTCATCCAGATATCGCAGCGGAAATGCTGGGGTTTGAAAATGGCGCGAAGCTCTTAGCTGAACTTGGGCGTGCTGAGAAAAAAGATGATCTCATTGAGCGGCTCACTGATAACCACATGAATAAGTTTTATCCGGATCTGATCAACAATCCTGACGCCGTAAAGAAGCAGGCTCAGGATGCGGTTCATAACGAGCCGAGATCAAAGCTCCTTAGGTTAGAGCTTGAATACTTAGCCTCAGAAGAACTGCCAACTCTGAAGGACGTGGTTCGAAAAGGTGTTCGCCGCGTGCCACCTGAGGGTGAAGTTCGAAAGCAAGCCCAGACTCTTATTGGTCAGAAGCGATTAACGGAGATCCGTCCGAGCGTCTTCATGCGTGCTGAGCGCAATGCTGCCAAAGAGGCTGGCGACGCTCTCACTCGCGGGGATCTTCAAAAGGCATTCGAAGCTAAGCGCCGCGAGCTTTTAAATCATGAGCTATACCGAGCGGCCTTAGGGGCTAACGAGATCAAGGAAAAGGCTCTAGAGAATTTTAAGAAGCTTAAGCGTAAGGACGAGGACTTAGCTAAGACTCGCGACATGGATCTAGTCAATGCGGCACGAGCGATCCTTGCGCGCATAGGACTTGGAAGTGCTGAGAAGCCGCCAATGTTTTACCTCGAGAAGATTCAAAAGTACGACCCGGATATGTATCAGGGGATTGCAAGCCAAGTGCTTGCTGCAACCGAATCAAATGCCACGTTCGAGCAGATGACCTTTGATCAGTTCTACGACATGAACGAGGCCGTAAAGAATCTTTGGGATCTCTCGAAGTCCACGCGCCAGTTTGAAATTGATGGCCAGAAGATGGACCGCAACATGGTCCGCCAAGAGCTCATCGATGCATTAAACGAGCAGAGCGGAGCGGGCGATCGGCCAGGGTACAAGCAGGCAGCCACCTTCTGGGAGAAGACTCGGGCTGATCTGCTTGGCTTAAAGTCCATGGTCCGAAGGGTTGAGCACTGGGCGACGGCGATGGATCGCGGTGATAGAGGCGGGCCCTTTACGAAATACTTTATCAACCCGATCTTTGAGGCTACGGCCAGATACAGGATCGAGAAGAATGTAACCTTAGAGAAGTTCCGAGAGATCGTAAAGCCCATCGCAAACACTCTTGATGGCAAGAAGATTGAGGCCACGCAGCTTGGATACACTTTCCAAAACAAGGCTGAGCTTTTGGGCGCGCTCCTTCACATGGGCAACAATTCGAATCTCACAAAACTATTAGTGGGCAGAAACTGGGGCGCGGTCGATGAGGCTGGAGAGCTTAACCGCAGCCGGTTTGATGCATTCTTAGGGCAGATGTTTAGAGAGCAAATCCTTACAAAGCCTGACATGGACTTCTTGCAAAGTACGTGGGATCTGCTCGAGACTCTAAAAGCTCCCGCCCAAAAGGCGCACAAGCGCATGTACGGCTTTTACTTTAACGAGATCACGGCCAATGAATTTCAGACTCCCTTTGGTACTTACCGGGGGGGCTATGTTCCGGCCATGGCTGATCAGCTACTCGTTGAGGACGCAGCTCTAAGAAATGACCAGAACCAGCTTGAGGCTTTACAAAACGCAATGATGTTCCCAACGACCGGGCGAGGGTTCACTAAGTCTCGAGTCGACGGTTACACGGTTCCGTTGGTAATGAACCTCAACATGGTTCAAAGCCATATCGACAAGGTCTTAAGGTTCATTCACATTGAGCCCACAGTAAAAGACGTAAGCCATATTGTAATGGACAAGGACTTTCGAACCCAGCTCTCGGCCTTTGATCCAAGCGTTGGCTCGGACATGTTGGTGCCATGGCTTAAACGTACGGCTCAGCAGGCCATCAACACTCCCTCGCAAGGCCGCGGTGGCAAAGCCTTTGACCGTCTGGCGAGTACACTCAGGAAGCGCGCTGGGCTTCAGCTTATGGTTTTAAATGTAATCAACTCGGTCCAGAACTTAACGGGCATTTCGCCAGCATCAGTTCGGGTTCCCCCAAGAATTTTAATGCGAGCGCAGTTTAACTATGTTCGAAAGCCTGGGCTGATGGCCGAGCATGTGACTGAAAAGTCAGACTTCATGAAGACTAGAATCGGCAAGCAGAGCTTTGATATTCAGTCCGAGATTAACGACATGATCTTAAATCCGAACGCATACGATAAGGCGAAAGAGTTCGTCACAAAGCACGGCTACATCTTTCAAGTCGCCACTCAAAACGTAATGGAAATTGTGACTTGGACGGGTGCATATGACTACGCAGTTGAGCAGGGTTTAAGTGAGCGCGAGTCGGTAAGATCTGCCGACGCTACGGTCAGAGAGACTCAGATGGGGATGAACCCTGAGGACCTCTCTCGCATGGAAGCGGGCTCTGGTTTTGAGCGACTCTTCACAATGTTTGCCGGTTACTTCAACACACAGGTGAATTTACTTACGACTGAGTTCTCAATTGCTCGCGAGCTTGGACTAAAACAGGGAGCCTCTCGTGCATTTTATGCATACGTCTGCATAGTCGCAGCGCCTGCGATATTAGGTTCACTCATTGCTCGAACTATGGGCGGGGCCTTTGATGAAGACGACGACGGGGAGTATCTCGACGACGCGTGGGATGTAATGTTCGGCAGCCAAATGCGCTTCCTTACGGCCATGATTCCAGGCGGATCTGTTGCGACCGGACTCCTTAACGCCGTTAATGACAAGCCCTTTGACGACAAGATCACGGTGAGCCCGGTCATCTCGATGATCGAGCGAAGCTTTAAGACAATCAAGACTGTACCGCGGGCCCTTTCTGGTGACGGCAAACCGAGCGCTGCAATCAAGGATGCGCTAACTTTAGTCGGAATGCTGAGCGGATTCCCGGCGGCTCCGCTCGCGCGTCCGGTTGGATATTTAACAGACGTAATGACTGACAATGTTGAGCCCTCGGGCCCTATCGATATGGCTCGCGGGGTACTGACGGGTAAGTCGCCAAAGCAAAATTAAACTATTAGGAGAGAAGTGATATGTCCTTATCTTTAGCAACAGACAGTGTCAGGTACACGGGCAACGGCGCGACATCGGTGTATAGCTTCTCGTTTCGGATAGACGTCGCGGCGGACTTGCGGGTCATCAAGGTTACAAACGCGAACCCAGCGGTAAAGACAGTCCTCACGAATGTCACAGATTACACAATTTCGGGTGTGGGCAATAGCTCGGGCGGAACAATTACGCTCGTGGCGGGAAACCTCACTTCTGGACACACGCTCGTTCTTCGCAGGAAGAAGACCCTTACTCAATCGACCGAGATTCGAAACGAGGGCACGTACTACGCAAGTGAGCATGAGGATACGTTTGACACGTTAACGATGCTTGATCAGCAACAGCAATACGAGCTAAGCCGCTCAGTCAAACTGCCTGAGGAAGTTGATACCGCATTATTTAACGTAGAGCTTCCGGCCACCATTGTTGGCTCAGTTAGCAAAGTTCCAGTTACGAATGCAGCTGGTGACGGCTGGGCTGAGACTACGCTCTGGCCAACGTCTACCGATATCTCAGGGGCTCAAGCAAGTGCCACGGCTTCGGCCGCATCAGCTGGGGCCTCAAGCGCCAGCGCAACGCTCGCCTCTCAGTGGGCAACCTTGACCACGGGACTTGTCGCGGCCACTGACAACTCATCCAGAGCTTACGCGATCGGCGGCGTAGGGGTTGACAACACCGCGGGCAAGGGCTCTGCCAAAGACTGGGCCAATAAGACTTCTGGTACGGTCGACACGGTTGAGTTCTCAGCTAAGAAGTATGCGACTGACGCCGCGGCATCTGCCGTCGCCGCAGCTAGCGCCGTGACTGCGCACGAAGCCGACACCACAGCCATCCACGGGATAACCGACACCGCGGCGCTGTTAACTGAAACCAATACTAAAACGGTCACGAATAAAACCTTTACCGATCCGGTCGTAAACACGCTTGTGCTTGACGACCAAGCGAGCACTCCGGCTAATCCGGCGGCGGGCTTCTATAAGATGTACGCCAAAACAAACGGCAAGGTGTACAAGCTTACTTCTTCGGGCCTGGAGCAAGAAGTTGGGGCCGGCGGGGCCGGGGGTAAGAACTACGCACAGGACCTTTATTCCGGCGATTCGGTCGCGGACATAAACATCTACGCCGACGCCGTCGCAGCAACGCCGGTTGATGGCACGGGCGGGGCAAGTTCTTTAACGGCGGCTGCTTTAAATACGACGACTCCACTTCGAGGCACGAGTTCGCAACGCTTGTCCAAAACTGCGGTTAACGAGCAAGGCGAGGGGTGGAGTTATGACTTCACGCTTGACCGTGCGGACTATGAAGGAGCTAAGCCCGTCGTAGTTTCGTTTCGTTATAAAACTTCAGCGGGTTATGTGAACAACGATGTTCGCATGTTTGTTTATGACCGCGATGGCGCGACACTTCTAAACGTCACTTCACTTACGGGCGATGGCTCTGTTGCAGCAAGCACAAGCACAACTCTGTACACTGGCGTGTTTTACCCAAACAGCGCGAACAATGATTATCGCCTAATCTTTCACGTCGCGAGCACGACTGCGGCGGCGTGGGATATTGATGTTATTGATTTAAGCGTTAGTCCTAATCAAACAGTTCCGGGCGCGATAATTACACCTTGGGTAGCGTACACTCCGACTGGGCTTTTCAATACAAATACGACTTACACCGGAGTGTGGCGACGCGTCGGTGACTCTATGCAGATTCATGCCCGCATGGCTTTCTCAGGGGCCGCCAATGCCGTTGCAGCTAACATCGACCTACCCGCTGGTT